>WNFU01035855.1_pt1 | contig 10291 bp, 11 predicted proteins | sample 5400121 | NCBI WGS metagenome assembly WNFU01 (sample SAMN13153360, study PRJNA577476) | soil metagenome | isolation source: 100 cm soil or saprolite under grassland replicate 1 | place: USA:California | collected 2016-06-15
GAGGTTGACGATGCGCGGCGCCGGCGACCGCCGCAGCAGCGGGAGCATCGCGTTGGTCACCGCGATCACCCCGAAGACGTTGGTCTCGAACACCGCCCGGACCATGTCCACGTCGACGGAGCTTGGGACCTGATCGTAGGCGTCTTCGGGCGAGACCTGCCCGGAGCCGGTGATGCCGGCGTTGTTGATCAGCACGTCAAGGTGGCCGAAGCGCTCCTCGACCTGGTTCGCGGCCGCCTGGACGGTGGCCGGGTCGGTGACGTCCAGGGTGACCGCGTGCGCGTCGCCGCCTGCCGCTCGTAGCGCGGCGGCGGCCTCCTCGCCATGCCGCGGGTTTCTGGCGGCGATCAGGACCGTCATGCCCAACGCGGTGAGCTGCTCGGCGGTCGCGCGGCCGATCCCCTTGTTCGCCCCGGTGATCAGCGCGATCTTCTGGTGTGTGGTGTGCTCGTTCATAACCAAGCTCCTGCTCGTGGAGTTGCGTGCCGCGCGGATCGTTCGCGCGACGTCCTTACGAACATGGAGATGCCGGCGACCCGATCCTTGTGACAGCGCGGTCATGTGGCGTGCGCCACCGATCGCGGGTGTCACAAAGCGGTGGGGACCGGCGTCTTGTGTGTGGCACAGTCGAGAGCGAACCGGCAGGAGCCAGCTATGAGCGAGCGCAGCGAGCGAACAACCGACACAGCCGAGCCGCCCGCTCAGGGCGACCACGTGGACGCCGCCACCGAGGCGTTCCTCGCCCACCGCAACCTGCTGTTCACCGTCGCCTACGAGCTGCTCGGCTCGGCCGCCGACGCCGAAGACGTCCTGCAGGAGACCTGGCTGCGGTGGGTCGGCGTCGACCTCGACACCGTACAGGATCAGCGTGCCTACCTGGTCCGGATCACCACCCGCCAGGCGCTCGTCCGGCTGCGAACGCTCCGCCGCCGCAAAGAGTCCTACGTCGGACCCTGGTTGCCCGAGCCGCTGCTGACCGCGCCCGACGTGGCCGAGGATGTCGAGTTGGCCGACAGCGTCTCGATGGCGATGCTGCTGGTGCTGGAGACGCTCACGCCGACCGAGCGGGCGGTGTTCGTGCTGCGCGAGGTGTTCGATCTGGAGTATGACGAGATCGCGGAAGCCGTCGACAAGAGCCCGGCCGCGGTCCGCCAGATCGCCCACCGGGCACGGGCACACGTCGCTGCACGCCGACCACGCGGGGTCGTTTCTCCGGCCCAGACCCGAGACGCGCTCCAGGCGTTCCAGCGGGCGGTCGGAACGGGCGATATGCAGCACCTGCTCGACATCCTCGCGCCGGATGTCGTCTTCCTGGGTGACGGTGGCGGAGTCGTGAAGGCCGCGCTGACGCCGGTCGTGGGGGCCGACAGGGTGGCCCGCCTGCTGGCCGGTGGGCTGGGCAGGATCGCCGCCGCGGTGTCGCTGCAGCCGGCACAGGTCAATGGTTACCCGGCGCTGATTCTCCGGCTCAACGGCGAGATCGACACCGTCATTGCGGTGCGCATCGACGACGGCCTCATCACCGGGCTCTACGCTGTGCGCAATCCCGAGAAGCTGTCACGTGTCGAGCGGGAGACCGCTGTGAGCCGCTGAGTCCGAAAGACTCCGTCGGCCGCTCTGCCAGACGGGTCGCCGGCCGACCACCTCCGTTCTCAGCGGCTTCCGGCGCAGTCTCCTGCGCGCCTTGGGCGGGAATCCACCGGCGTGCAGTGGGTCACGACGGATCCTGAGCAGTGAGCGGAGAGGATCATGACTGGATCGGATCGCACCAACCCGCCCGGGTCCGGAGCGGTATGCCGCGCGGGACCGGTCGGGACCGGGCCGAGTGGTTCGCCATGATCAACTAAAGTGTGGCTGCCCTACTAGGCGTGTTGCCGCTGGTTGACCGGCGTGCGGGGCGGCCCGGGCTGCGCGGCGAGCCCGGCGTTCCTACCTGGTCCGGGCCGCTGGTCGACGGGCACGGCTACCCTGCTTCCGCGGCTCCTCAACGGACGACGGTCCGGCCCTATGTCACCACCAGGGTCCGGTCCAGGGCCACGCCGGCAATGGTTGACCAAGCCCCGGACGGCACCGCGCGACTCAGCTACCGACGGGCCGAGGAGCTGTTCAAGGCCGCCACGCGCGCGACATTGCCACAGCTTCGCCACTCCGCGCTTGACGTACCCAAGGACGGCGCGTCCGCGCCGATGCTGATGACCAAGAGCCGGCACCGGTCGATCGCCAGCCTCGGCCGCTACGCCCGCCCCAGCGTCGAGGCGCTCCAGCGCTGGGAAGCCACCCACGACCCGGCGAGGCGCCGGTAGGCCGTGCGGGGTGCGGTTCCTGGCCCGGTGGCGACTGTCGCCAGTAGCCACATCAGCCCGAGGAGGACCGATGCCAGAGAGCCCACGGTCCAATTCACCCGACCGCGTGCGGCGTTCGTGACGGGCGCCGCCGTCAGCGGGAGAACCCATCGAAATGGGACAAGCTCGGTCCTCGCCGCCGCCGTGTCGCCATGGGCACGTGACTAGTACCTCGTCAGTCGTGCTTTGCGTGGTGGGCGGTGCGGCTGCGTGCGGCGTGCGGTCAAGGGGGTCCTGCAGCGTCGCCGCGGCGGTGGAGGCGAGGCTCTCCTTGACCGGAACCACCGGTCGGGGGTAGGGACCGCTGATTCCGAAGCGAACCCGCAACCGTCCATCGTCGTGTCTGAGGCAGGCCCGGTGAGAGCGACCAGGCGTGCCGGACCCGGCGCCGGGGAGTGGCATGATGATGCCGGCTCGCGCTCCAGAGCAACAGACCCGGAGCCGGTTGGTGACCGGTTCGCGCGGTGACAACGGAGACAGGCACATGCGAGGCGCCATTGCCGCAGCCGCCCTCGTGGTCGTGCTGGCCAGCGCCGCATGCGCAGCACAGCCCACCGCCGGCCCCTCCGCCCAACACCGGGCCAGGCCCGTGTCCCCCACATCCTCCATCGCCTGGCTGCCGCTGCCCGCGGCCCATCGCTACCCCACCGCGCCCACGCCGCCGGCCATCCCCCGCCCGCCGATCCCGGTGCCGCCGGGCACGCCCGCCTGCCGGGCCGGCCAGCTGGAAGGCGCCTCGGCGGGCGTGGAGTCCGCGACGGGGAACGTCAACATGCCGATCGTGGTGCGCAACCGCGGCGCGGCGGCCTGCGTCCTTCAGGGCTGGGCTGACCTGACGATCCTGGACGGTCGTGGGCGCCTGCTGGCCGCGGCAGCCGGCACCACCTTCGCCAATCGGGGGACCTTCTTCAACGATTGGCCCGAGGTTCCGGTGCTGCTGGCGTCACACACCCCGCCGCTGCCGGCACGCCCGGATTCCGGGCAACCTGGCCGCCACGGCCAGGCCGTGATGAACCTGGCGTGGTACGACTGCCGCCAGCCGCGGGCAGCGGTCCTGCTGCTGGACCTTCCGGCCGCCGGCGGCCGGCTGCGGGCCCCGTTCGACCACCGGAGCGCCTACTCCGCGGTCTGCGACAACCCCGGCGCCAAGCCGGCCGGGACGGTCGCTCGGGGTCCGCTGAGCCCGGCAGGATTCCCCTGGCCACCAGCGCCGCGCTACCTGGACGTCGGCGTCGACATCCACGTCCCGGCGAGCGTGCGCCGCGGCGCGACGCTGGCCTACCAGGTGACCCTGACCAACCGCGACCACGGCAGCTACCGGCTGGAGCCGTGCCCCGACTACAACGAGTTCCTGGGCCGCAAGGACGTGGTCGCCAGCTACCAGCTCAACTGCCAGCCGGTCGGAGCCATCGCGCCTGGCCAGCGGGTCACCTTCCAGATGCAGCTGGCCATCCCTACCACCACGGCAACCGGACCCAACCGGCTCATCTGGGGCCTGCTGGATGGCCGCATCGCGACGCCGGTGGCCACGGCGCTGCTTACGATCACCGACCGGTAGGCCGTTATCACTGCAGGACCGGGTAGAGGTGCTTGAGCTTGATCCGGGCGTCCTCGGTCGTGAAGCGCCAGTCGACCCCACGGCCGGTCCCGTTGCGATTCACCGCCCACGCGGCGACCTCCCGCTCCAGGGTCGCCCGATCGGCCAGCCGACGGTCCAGGCACTGCCCAGCCAGCACGGCAAGCTCGATCTCGGCCATGTTCAACCAGCTGCCATGCTTGGGCGTGTAATGCAGCTCCAGCTTGTCCGACCAGCTCCTTGATGGGAGTGCGCCCAGTCGATGCGGGTGCGCCGCTCGCTGACCGTCACATGCCGCCAGCCGCGCAGCGGCTGGCACACCAAGAACACGTTGCACACGCCTTCCCGCACGTACTCGTAGTCCTGGCGGGCTGGCCGTCCAGGCGCGACCGGCACCGGTGAGATCACCTCCCCAAGCAGCTGGCGGCTGGTCTCGTCCAGGCAGACCTGCGGGCGGCGCGGATCATAGGCGCGGGTGTAGACCGCCAGGACATCCTCCATCCGCCAGACAAACTCGGGGTCATGCTGGGGCGGGATGCACCAGCGCTGGATCAGCCATGGCTTGAGCCGACGTGTTGACTTGGCACAGGGCTCAGGGTTCTGCAGACCTTGATCTCTAGGATCCCGGGTGGATCGCTCATGCTTGAGCTGCCGCCTTCGGGCTGGCTTGAAACCGGTGTGTGCCCGCCCGGGATCCGTCCCGCGTTGGAGTGACTCAAGAGAGGCCTGCAGCGGCTGCACGTCGGCCTGTCCTCCCACGCCGCCATGTCGACCAAGCCGGGAGGAAGCCCGATGGGTACCCACGACCAGCATGACCTCGTCACGATCGGCGTTGATCCGCACAAGCACTCCTGGACCGCGATGGGCCTGGACGAGCACGGTCGTGCCCTGGCCACGCCACTGCGGGTGGAGGCAACCCCTGCGGGGTTCGGTGACCTGCAGCAGTGGGCCCGTCCCTGGCCGCGTCGGCGCTGGGCGGTCGAGAACGCCAGCGGGCTGGGCCGCGACCTCACCCAGCGGCTCTTGGACGCCGGCGAGCAGGTCCTGGACGTGCCTGCCAAGCTGTCCACCCGGGTCCGCCTGCTGGCAGGCGGCACCCCTCGCAAGACCGACCCAGCCGATGCTCACGCCGTCGCCGTCGCCGCCCTGCACACCCACGACCTGCGCCGCCCACACGCCGAGGGTCACACTACTGTGCTGCGGATGCTCTCCGACCGTCGTGACGAGCTGGTGCGCCAGCGCACCCAGGCACTCAACCGTCTGCACGTGCTGATCGCCGCGCTGGCGCCCGGCACCCCACCGCGGCAAGATCTCGCCGCTGGCCGCGACCCAGCTGCTGCACGGGCTCCACCCGACGGCACCTGCCGATCGCACCCGGCTGCTGCTGGCCAGTGACCTGCTCGCGGAGGTCGACGCCCTCACCGCCAGGATCGCGCGGCTGGAGCAGGAGCTGTCCCGCACCCTGGCGGCAGCCACTACCCAGCTGACCGAGCTGGTTGGGATCTCGACCGTGACTGCCGCCAAGATCCTCGGCCGGGTCGGCGACGTGCGCCGCTTCCCAACCGCTGCCGCGTTCGCGGCCTACTGCGGCACCGCCCCGATCGAGGTCTCCTCCGGTGACCGGATCCGTCACCGCCTCTCACGGGCGGGTGACCGGCAACTCAACTACGCCATCCATGTCATGGCCGTCACTCAGCAGCGGATGCATCCGCCAGCCAGGTCCTACTACGCGCGCAAGCGCGCCGAGGGCAAAGGCCGCAAGGAAGCGCTGCGATGCCTGAAACGGCGCCTGACCGACGTGGTCTACCGGCAACTTCTCAACGACCTTGAGCGGTCCGTATCACCGGCCGCTTGACACAGAGAGGCACCGGTTTGCTTTAAGGCCTGCCGCACCGTCTCGTACGACACCGACTCGATCACCTCCAGGGCGACCAGCCGCTGTGCCAGTAGCCGCAACGTCCAGCGCTTGTGGCCCTGCGGCGGGGCGCTGCACGCCAGCGCGACCAGGCGGGCCTCCTGCGCCCCGTCCAGCCGACGGTGGTACTGGCGCGCGGGCGGTTTACGCTGCAGCGCCGCGTCCAGGCCGGTCGTGACGTACTGCTGGCGGATGCGGGCGACGGTGGCGGGGTTGACCTCCACCGCCACGGCGATCGCCGCGTCGGTCCAGCCAGGGCCGGCCTCGCCCTGGTTGGCCTTCAACAGGATGCGCGCATGGGTCAGCACGCTGGCCGGGGCGACGCCCCGCCCGATCATGGTGTGCAGCCGGGCACGCTCCTCCTCCGATAGGACCACGATGTATCGCTTGCGCACCCTTGGCCTCCTGCAGCGGCGGTATCCCTCACCGCCCGAGCATGAGACCGAACCCCCACATCTCACAACTCACGACTGACGAGCTACTAGGGCCCATTTGCAATGTCAGGATCGGAGAACATTCGGAATGAGACATCCGGCTGAGCCTCGGAGCCTCGGCCGGCGGGGCGGCAGACCGCTTTAGTACGGTTCAGGGCGGGAAGGCCCTGTGGAGCTGTTCGATGCGGACGCGGACATCGGAGTCGCCGACGTAGTCCCGCAGCGCGGCGAACTGCGCCTCGCTGATCTGCCGGCCGGTCTGCTCCAGCCGCTGGACGACCTGGGACAACCGTCGTTCCAGGGTGTTGAAGCCTCCCGGAGCCAGGGAGCGGTGCTCGGCCTGGCCCCGGGGCGGTTCCCCGATCCCGGGTCGGCGTGGGGGAACGCCTGCCCGAGGCGCTCATCCGGCACCCGCCAACAGCGTGCTCAGGCTCAGAGTGCTGGCCGGGATGACGGACACGAGATGGCTCCTACGGCAGTGGCGATTGGCTCCGCTACGTGCGTGGCCCCTACGATGTATGGTCGATCGCGGTAGGGACCGCCGTTGCCGGCGGCCCCCCGCGCAGATCCCAGCGTGCGCTGCTAACGCACTGGGCTCTTGCCTTGGGTGCGGGCGTCGAATCGCACATTGGGCCAGGGATGCAGAGGACGGGCCGGTGGGAGCCATCGAGTGGCGAGGCGGTTCATGCGCTCCCAGTTCAGGCGGCTGCGCTGGCTGCGGCGCCGTAGCGCCCGATACCAGTGCCGAGTTGCCTGCGTGCGGAAGGCCGCGACCGCATCGGTATTGCCGGGCACGGCGTAGTAGGCGAGGTGCCCACGCACCACGCTTGCCAGCCAGCGACCCTGCTCGGGAATGGGCTGATGCCGGCGGCGCTTGAGCTCGTCGTTGACCTCGCGCAGCTTGGCCCGCATCCGCTTCGAGATGGTGATGCGCTTGAGCATGAAGCGCCCGCTCTTGGTCTTCGCGCAGGTGTGCGTGAAGCCCAGGAACTCAAACGACTCAGGCCGGCCGAGACCACGTGCCCTTCGACGTTGGACGGCGTGCTGCCCGAACTCGATCAGGCGCGTCTTCTCGGGCGCCAGCTCCAGGCAGAACTTCGCGAGTCGCTCGCGAAGATCGCTGAGGAACTGCTGCGCATCCCGCTGGTGCTCGAAGCCCACGATGTAGTCGTCGGCGAACCGCACGATGATCACGTCACAGCAGCGGCGATGCCGATGCTCCTTGCGGCGTCCCCTCCATGCTCTCCGTCCACGTCCCGTTCTCGATGACGCCTGCGCCCAACCATTTCTGGATCAGGCGCAGGACCCTCTTGTCCGCGATGCGGTGCTGGAGGAACTGCATCAGCCAGCCGTGGTCGATGGCGTCATAGAACCCACGGATGTCGGCGTCCAGGTCGCGGTAGGGACCGCCCTTGCGGGCGGCCCCCCGCACAGATCCCAGCGTGCGGGACTACCGCACTGGGCTCCTGCCTCAGGTCCTGGCGGCGAAGCGGAGCGCGGGGTGGGGATGCATCACCTGAACGGGGGGTAGCCATCGAGCCGTGATCCGGTTCATCCGCACCCAGTTGATCCGGCTGCGCTGGCTACGGCGCCGCAGCGCCCGATACCAGTGCCGGATCGCCTGGGTGCGAAACGCCTTGATCGCACCGGTGTTGCCGGGCACGGCGTAGTAGGCGAGGTGCCCGCGCACCACGCTGGCCAGCCAGCGCCCTTGCACCGGGATGGGTTCATGCTTGCGTAGCCTGAGCTGGTCATTGACCTCGCGCAGTTTCGCCCGCATGCGTTTCGAGATCGTGATCCGCCGCAGCCAGAACCGGCCGGCCCTGGTCTTCCCACAGAGGTGCGTGAAGCCCAAGAACTCGAACGTTTCCGGCTTACCCTGACCCCGCCGGGACCGGTTGCCAGCGGCGAACCGCCCGAACTCGATCAGCCGGGTCTTCCCCGGGTGCAGCTCCAGCCCGAACCTCGCGAACCGGTCGCGTAGCTCGGCGAGAAACCGCTCGGCATCCCCTCGATGCTCGAACCCGACGATGAAGTCGTCCGCCCAGCGCACCATGATCACATCGCCGTGCGCGAACCGCCGCCTCCACCAGTCGGCCCACAGGTCCAAGACGTAGTGCAGGTACACGTTGGCAAGCAGCGGCGAAACCGATGCCCCCTGCGGTGAACCCATGTCGCACTGCGTCCACGTCCCGTCCTCGATGACCCCAGCGGCCAGCCACTTGCCGATCAGCCGCAGGACCCTCCTGTCCGCGATCCGGTGCTCGAGAAACTTCCGTAGCCAAACCCGATCAAGCTGGCCGAAGAAGTCGCGGATGTCCGCGTCGAGTACCCAGTTCACCTTCTTCCGCTCGATCCCGACCGCGAGCGCGTCCAACGCCTGATGCGGGTTGCGTCCCGGCCGGAACCCGTAGGAGAAGCCCCGGAAGTCCACCTCGTAGATCGAGTTCAACACCTCGGTGACAGCCCGCTGAAGGATCTTGTCCTCCAGCGTGGCGACGGCCAGCGGCCGTTGCCGCCCGTCCGCCTTCGGGATGTACACCCGCCGACTCGGCGACGCCCGGTAGCGCCCCGCCTGCACCCGTTCGTGCAAGTCCCGAAGGTTGGCCTCCAGGTCCTGCCCGTAGGCGCGCCACGTCACCTGATCCACCCCCGGCGCGGCCTTCGGGTTGATCGCCCGGTAGGCCGCCCGCAGGCGGTCCAGGTCGACGTGGTGCAGCAGCGCCGTGAACCGCGCATCCTTGTCTCGTGCTGCCACTTGCCGCACACGATCCAGCGCGTTTGACACGCCAGGCCCGGCGCTGCGTCCGGGGCGTGGTTTGCTGGCCGTGTTCCCCTTGGTCGGTCTCCTTCCCTCCCCCACCTCCGCAGCCACGGCATTGTTCGGCGGGTTCGCAGGTACTACGGGACCGTCCGACTGCCCATGCCCGTTCATCCCAGGCTTACCGCCTCGGCGTTCCCTGGGCAGCCCGCCCGCTGATCAGGCGGACGGGCGGGCATGGGCTCTCCCGGTTCTCGCGCATGGAGGTTCCGCGCATGCACAGGTTCTCCGACCGCGCGGGGTCCGCCAGCGGCTCGCGATAGCGTCGCTGACGGTTTTGCCTTCCGCCCTGAGTGACGACGTCGGCACCCCGAACTTGGTTGATTTCGCGGCTCAATAGCTGGCCTGCGCGTGCCCCTGCCAACGCTTCGCCACTCCCTCACGGGTCGTCGACGCATGGCTCGGGGCCGCCGTGGGTCGCTGGCCCTTCAACGTAGAGCTCTTCCATCTCCTCCTCCATGCCGGTTCATCCCGGCGCTTACCACCCAGTTCACCTTCTTCCTGACGATCCCGAGCGCGACCGCGTCCAGCGCATCGTGCGGGCTGCGTCCAGGCCGGAACCCGTAGGAGAAGCCGCGGAAGTCCATCTCGTAGATGCTGTTGAGCACCTCGACGACGGCGCGCTGGAGGATCTTGTCCTCCAACGCGGCGATCCCGAGCGGCCGCAGCCGCCCGTCCCGCTTGGGGATGTACGCCCTCCGCGACGGCTTCGCCCGGTAGCTCCCGCCGTGGACCCGCTGGTGCAGATCAACGAGGTTCGCCTCGAGGTCCTGCCCGTAGGCCCGCCACGTCACGCCGTCCGCCCCGGTCGCCGCCCGGGGGTTCACCGCCCAGTAGGCCGCCCGCAGGCGGTCGAGCGTGACGTGGTGCAGGAGCGCGGTGAACCGCGCATCCTTGTCCTGCGTTGCAATCCGGCGCACGCGATCCAGCGCACTTGGCGCGCCTTGTCCGGCACTGCGTCCGGGGCGCGTTTTGCTGGCCGCGTTCCCCTTGGCCAGCCCCCTTTCCTCCACCGCCTCCGCCGCCGGCTGCCCGGCGTTGTTCGGCAGCTTCGCAGGTACTACGGGGCTGTCAGACTTCCCACGCTCGTCCATCTCAGGCTTGCGGCCTTGGCCTTCCCTGAGCGGCCCGCCCTGCCATCACCACGGCGGGCGAGCGTGGGACCTCCCGGTTCTCGCGCATGGAGATTCCGCGCATGCACAG
>WNFU01010409.1_pt1 | contig 10289 bp, 10 predicted proteins | sample 5400121 | NCBI WGS metagenome assembly WNFU01 (sample SAMN13153360, study PRJNA577476) | soil metagenome | isolation source: 100 cm soil or saprolite under grassland replicate 1 | place: USA:California | collected 2016-06-15
TCATGAAGATCCTCGCCCTGGCGACCGTCCTGTTGCTGCCCGGATCGCTCATCGCGGGCCTGCTGGGGATGAACGTCGCCGTGCCGCTCCCGAAGGACGATCCGGCCAGTTTCTGGATCGTCGTCGTGGGCGTGGTCCTCCTGGCAGTCGTCATCCTCTCGGTCGCGAGATATCGCCGATGGCTTTGACCGTTGACGAGCAGATCGCGCTTGTAGCCGGACTCCACGAGGGAGCGCGTCTGTCACGGACCGGGCTGTTCGACTTGCTCGCCGACGACGTGGAGTGGTGGGTGGCCGGGCCTGCCGATGCCTTCCCGTGGGCAGGCACCTTCCATGGTCACGACGGCGTCCGGCAATGGGCGGACGCCCTGAACGCCGCAATGGACTACACCCGGTTCGAGCTCCTCGAGATCTTCGGCGCCGGCGAGCGCGTGGTGGAGATCATCGGGGCAGGCGGGACCGCACGGGCCACCGGACGACCGTTCGACAGCGAGGTCGTGCGGATCTGGACATTCCGCGGCAGCTCCGCTGTCCGCGTCCGGAGCTTCTACGACACCGCCGCGTACGCCGAGGCGCTCGCTGACAACGAGTCGTCATAGCCCGGTTCCCCTCCACGTCGCGCGGGACATGACTCGTCCTTCCAACGAAAGATGGGCGTGAGGTGGCTAGCGCTCAGTCGGATGGGCCAATGACAACGGCGATCAGATGGAGGATCGCCTTGCCCGTCCTCCCCATGCGGTGCCAGTTCAGTGCCACCAGAATCACAGCACCCGGGAACCCGAGGATGACGGAGGCGACGCCGATATTCGGTGGCTTCCAGAGCTCGATCGGGCTCGCGGGCGGACCCTCCGGCGCCGTCCAGGCCCAGGCTCCATCCCCACTCGGGGTCGGAACGTCAGGATCCGTCCTTGGCGAAGCATTCATACGATGGTTGACGCGGAACCGGTGGTCCCGTTACGTCAAAGCCCGGTTCCGCTTGTCCTTCCAGTGACCCGTTGGCCCTTGGCTCGCTCGGCAGTCGCTTGGACCGCCCGATTGTCCGGGCCGCCCATCGGAGGGCATCCCCGGCCTTCATCCCTCGAGGAGCTCGAGCAGCTGGGCCGGCGTGATGACCAAGATGCCGTCCTGCTTCAGCCAGGCGACGAGGTCGGCGTCGTCGAGCAGATCCTTGTCCCCGGTCACAATCGCGTCGGCGGCACCCGCCACCGCGGCCTCGACCACAATGCGATCGTCGACATCGCGGAGAACCGCCTGTATGCCGACCCCGGGCATTGCCGGCCAGACGAGCTCCAGGATCGCACCGACGACGCCGTCGTCGATCTCGTATCGGTCGAGCCGCGGTCGAGTGATGACGTCCAGCAACTCGTCGAGGAGGGCTGGCGTGACGATCGTGTCGACCCGACCGTTCAGCATCGCCGCGAGCACCTGCCCTGGCGTGCCCGCTGGCGCGATCAGCCCCGAGATGATGACGTTGGTGTCAACGACGACGCGCAGCCCGTGCCTCCCGGGCCTCCTTCACGGACGCGTCGACGTCGGACTGGACCTCCTGGTCGGTCCAGCCGCGCTCCTCTGCGAGGACGCGGCGATGCTGGAAGAATGCCTCCAGGCGCCGACGCCATTCGTCGTCGCGGACCGCCGAGAGCCGAATTCCCCTGGTCGCAAGCCATTCGCCGAGCGCCTCATCGACCAGACCACCCAGAGAACGACCCCGGAAGGCGGCAAGGTCTGCGGTGTCTGCCGCGGAGACGGACCCGGACTCGGCGACCTCGACTTTCCGCCGGTCTTCCTCGAGAGCTCGGCGCAATGCGGCCCCGATCGTCGCGCTCACGCTGGTTCGCCGTTCCTTGGCCGTCCGCCGTACCTCCTCCACCAGATCGTTGGGCAGCGAGATGGAGAGCTTCGTGATCCCGCTCGACTCGTCAGCGAGATACGGCGCCAGGTTCTCCGACAAACGGGACGGTCGCTTCCTCATGTTACGACCATGGTACGACTGAAGGTAGGATCAGTCAAATGATCGTCGTCGGTCGTCGACAGGCTGGAGGTGGCCTTGAGTGCTGTGCTCGGATCCGCCGTGGGCACCCGTGCGGTGGGTCTTCTCCTCGTTGCTCTCGCTACAACGATCATCGGCGCCTGGGCCAGCCGGAATCCGAAACGGGCCGCCACGCTTCTGGCGCTTCGTCGCGGAGCCCTTGCGCGGGCCACGCCCGAGGACTCTCGCCTGCTTGCTGCCGGTCCCCTGGCCCTCTTCCGCCCGGAGGCGACACCCCCAGCAGATCCGTCAGTGGCCCCGTCATGATCGCGTGCGTGGAGCGGCGGATTACCCGAGACGATGACGTTTGTAAGTGGTGAGTTGCGGCCTCGCCCTGCCGACAACGAGACTGTGGCGGTGGACGGGCAGCAGGCGAGTAGCGGGACGTGCAGCTGGCGCGCCGTCGGTCTGGCAGGCTTGTTCATCGTGGGCATCTGGTTCGCGGGGAACCTCGCCTCGGCCGTCGATCGTGCGTCTCGGACCGATGTTGTGGCCGACCTGCGGCCTCATGGCCCGATCCATACCGCCGCCGACGGCCGACTCGTGTTCGTGACTGGCGGAACCGGGCCCGCAGCGGCTGATGGCCAAGTGGTTGCATTCGACGCGACGAGCCGAACCTCCGCGACGCTGCTAGGCGAACTTCGGCGACCGCTGGCCGCGGACCTGTCGCCCAGCGGTGAGACCTGCGCAATCACGGAGCAAGATGGCGATCGTCCGTCGATGCTCATCTGCTCCACCGGGTTGATCGTCAACCTCGAGGCCTACGCGATCGACAATCGGGCATCGTTTCAACCGGCGGGCGGCGCACGGCCCGCCGACATCGTCAGCGACGGGCGGGACGGCTGGTACGTCTCCGAGGCGTCATCGGCGAGCATCCTGCACGTGGATCGGGGTGGCACGATCGCGCCGGTCGCGACGAGCGCCGCATTCCTGCATGCGTCTCCAATCGGTCTCGCGCGGGATGGCGACCAGATCTGGTACGCGCTCGCTGAGTACGGCATCGCCGGGTTTCGAAGGGGAGCAGCTCCGTACGAGATCCGCGGTGGGCAGTGGGTCGAATCGGGCATCGCGATGGCTCTCACGCCGAGTCCCTCGCTGGTCGTCCCGTTCGTGCTCATGCGTGAGCGCTACGGTATCCAGGGTTGGGTCACATATCAGGTCCCGGGCGATGCGGAGCACCCGCGCGTCGTCGACGGCCTGGTCAGCCCACAGGGTCTGGCACTCCTGCCGGATGGCCGGCTGGCCATCGCGGCGAACGGTCGGTTGATCCTCTATCGGCCTCGATCCAGGCCCTGATCGAGGCCGAGGCGGTCTGAGCACCTCGCCGACAGCTCGCGGCAGCGAGCAGCTACTGGATGCGAGTGACGATCGCGAGGATGTCGGGGCCGTAGCGCTCGAGCTTGGTTGGGCCCATGCCCTTGACCCGCCGGAGCGCGGCGATCGACGACGGGCGGGCCGTCGCGATCTCCACCAGCGTGGCGTCGTGGGCGACGACATAGGCAGGGACGGCATCCGCCCTGGCGCGATCGCGGCGCCAACCCTGGAGCGCCTCGAGGATCTGCCGCTCCGCCTCGGACGCGGCAACGCGACCCGGTGAAGAACCGTCGCCCGCCGACGGCAACGTCACGACTCGCCGAGCTCCCGATGGTCGAACGATCGAGCCCGCACCCTCCAGCGCAATCAGGAAACGCGACGGGGTTCGACGGACCTCCTTGCCGCCCTGGCCAACCCGCCGCTGCGCCCACGACAGCGCGAGATGCCGGCGCGCGCGTGTGATGCCGACGTAGAGGAGGCGGCGCTCCTCGTCGACAGCGGCGTCCTCCTTCGCATGCCGGATCGGCAGCAGGCCCTCCTCGAGGGCTGGCAGGAACACGGCGTCCCATTCGAAGCCCTTTGCCCGGTGATAGGTGAGCAGGTTCACGCCGCTGCTCGAGCCGGCGGCCTCGTCGGCGTCTCGTCGATCGAGCTCCGCGAGCACACCCGCGACCGTGAGCCCGGCATCCGCAGACGCAAGGTCGCCCATGATCCCGATGATGGTCTCGAGCGCAGCCGCGCGTTCGCGGGCCAAGCCGAGCCGTTCGGCGACGGTGCCGCCTCCGTGCGGCTCGTGACCCAGGGATCAGACCTCGACTCGTGTACCGGTCTTGAACGACTCAACGCTCGCCACCGCGAGCTGTAGTGCGCGCCGTCCCGCCCGAGCGTGGACGGGCGGCGGACCGCCAGCGCGCAGAGCGGCCAGGACGGCATCGATGTGGCGATCGAGTGTCCAATGGAACATCCGCCCCAGGTCATTGAAGTAGCCCGGTTCCCAGACCTCGCGGTGCTCGCTCCCGGTCGACTGGAACTCGAACGAGCGGACGGTATCGCGCACCACGATCCGGCCGAGAGTTCCACCGATCTCGAGCCGGTGCGTATCGGGATAGGCATACGAGCTGTCATAGCTACCCAGCATCGCGCCGACGGCCCCTGCGACGAAACGGAGCGCCATCGCGACGGTCGAATGACCGCGCCCCGGGAATTCGGTCATCTCGGCCGCGACCGATGCAATCGGTCCGCAGAGGTACTCGAGCATGTCGAAGCCGTGACACTGGGTCTCGATCAGATTTGCGTCAGGGTGATCACTGTCGCCTTCGCCGCCGAACCGCCACGAGGCATAGACGAGCCGTCCCAGCCGGCCGCCGTCGATCGCCTCGCGGGCCATCCGAACCGGCTCGGCCGTGCGATGGTTGAAGTCGATTGCGAAGAACACGTTGCCGGCCTCCGCTGCAGCCAACAGCGCATCGGCTTGCGCGACGTCGAAGACGAGCGGCTTCTCGACGAGCAGCGGAACGCCTGTGCCGAGGAGCGCGAGCGTCGTCTCGAAATGACTCTGGTTGGGGAGGCACACGCTCACGAGATCGGGCCGCTCTCGCTCGACCATGACCAGCGGATCGGAATACGCCCGGGCATTGACGAGTTCCGCACGCTCCTGCGCCATCGCGAGCGAGCGGCCAACGACGGCGACGACTTCCACGTCCGAACGGTCCGCGAAGGCGCGCAGGTGTTGACGTCCCCACCAGGCTCCGGTTCCCACGACCGCGATCCGGAGGCGAGGTGTTCCCAAGGCCGTCCCCTCGCCGGCGACGCTCGGCGCGACCGCATACGTGTTACTCACTGCTCGACCACGACCTTGCCCGTTGTGCCCGACATGAAGAGCTCGAACGCCGTCCGAAGCTCGGCGATCGGGTAGCGGGCGCTGATGATCGGCGCGAGCTCGTTGCGGTGGGACCGGAGAAGGTCGAGGTTTCGCGGTAGCTCGTCGAAGCGGAAGTACTCGCTGCCGAGTATCGCGCGCTCAGGGGCGATGAGATCCGGGCTTACCGCCAGTTCGAGCGCCTCGCCGTGCCCGACGCAGACGAGCACTCCGAGCTTCGCGACGATGTCGATCAGCGCGCGACGGCTATCGGTCTTTCCGGCCGTGTCGATCGCCACGTCCACCTCGTCGATGTCGTTGGCGCGCAGCCCCTCAGCCAGGGTAGAAGCCCGCAGATCGACCGGCCGCCCGCCGAGCCGCGCGACGAGGTCCAGGCGCGCCGGCTGAACATCTGCCACCACAACCGGCACCGAGCCTTCCAGGAGGAGGCGGGCCATGACGACGAGGCCCAGTCCGAGTGGACCGGCGCCCGACACTGCGATCGCTCGGATGTCGGGCGTGACCAGGCGCGCTCGTTCGAGGGCATGGCCGGTCGTGCCCATGACGTCGAGCAACAGGGTCGCTTCCGCGAGCGCGACGTCGGGTGGCACTGGAAAGAAATTGGTCTCATGGACGAGCTCGTACGGGCCGTATCCGCCATCGTGGGTGAAGCCCATGTCGGCTCGTTTGGCAAGGCACTCATTGGTCGCCCCGGCGGCGCATGAGCGGCATGTCCCGCAGAAGTCCATGAGGAACACGACGCCCGCCGTGCCGACGGGAGTCTTCGTGCCCTCTCCGGTTGCGACCACGATGCCCGCCGTCTCGTGGCCGGGGACCACCCCCGACCCGTTCACGTACTGCCCGCGCTCCGAGCCGCAGATCGCGTTCGCCCGGACCGCGAGGAGCAACTCTCCGGAACCCGGACGCGGAACGGTCCGTTCCCAGGAGCCGATCCGGCCCTCGCCTAGAAACCGCGGTGCGGCAGCGACATCGGGAATCGTGGGGCGAGCCGCAGCGGTGGGTTGTAGCGTGCTCATTTTGTCGTCTCCATGCCCGTCACTGCGGTTTGGTGCGTTCATGGTTCGAGGCATGCGGGACCTTTGCTGCGCGATGCCGGATCCGTTTCGTCAGGCGCCGCAGCGATTGTGCTTGTTCGCGCGTCTTCGGGCGCAGCGTCGCGAGCCGCGATCAGACGAGGCTGGGATCGATCAAGGTCTTGAGCTCGTCGTCGCCCTTTGGCCGCCCCAGGATTGGCGCCACGCTGGCGAGGCCAGCCACTCCACTGATGAGCGGCCTGGCGGCGATCCTCCCCGCGGCCAACAGGTCGCGTGCCTGCTGGAACGTGTAGTTGATCGCCTGGGAGCCAAGGATCTCCCAGTCCTGCTTGAAGACCTCGAAGGGGCTGATCGCGATCCGGGCGCTCGGAGGCGCGACGCCGAACAGGAGAATGCGGGCGTTCGCCGCCGCGAAGCCGAACAGCGATTCGATGACGGATGGCACGCCCGTGCAGTCGATAACGACATCGAATTTGCGACCGTGACTGCGGTCGATCAGCTGCGGTTCGAGGTCGGGCCCCGCCTGGAACGTCGCCCCGGCGCCCAGCTTGCGGGCCATGTCGAGTTTCGCGGCTTGTGTGTCGATGACGACGACGTCGGCCGCGGGGCTCCGATCCAACATCTGCGTCATTAGCAGCCCCATTGGGCCTGCGCCGAAGATCAGCACCCGATCGGAAGGCCGGACGCGCAAGCGTTCGATTCCCCAGACAACGCAGGCCAATGGTTCCGTGAGGGCGGCAGCGTCGAGGGCCTCGTGATCCTCGACGCGATAGATGTTGCGAGTGGGGACGTTGACGTATTCAGCGAGGCCGCCGGGCCTCGAGTCGCCGATCGCGCCCCATTCGTCGCAATGGTTGGCTTGGCGCCGGAGGCAGTGATAGCAGTGGCCGCAATAGAGCGTCGGGTCAACAGCGACCCGATCGCCGATCCGCCACGCTCGGGCATCGGGGCCGATGGCCGCGACGGTGCCGCTGAACTCGTGGCCGCTCACGAGCGGGTACGTCGTCGGGAAATCCCCCGCGAAGAGGTGGTAGTCAGTTCCGCAGATGCCCGCGAAGCTCACCTTGATGAGCGCCTCGCCAGATCCGGGATCGGGGATGGGCACGTCGCGCACGTCGCCCGATCCAGGACCGGTGATCGTGAATGCGCGCATCAGGGATCCTCTCCGCGGACGACCGCCTCGGCTGCCGCGTGGGCATGTGTGCTGCCCTCGTCCGGCACGGCGCGCGACGGCCGGCTCGTGATCTGCGCGACCTGCTCAGTGTCGATCTTCGGCTGGCGCTCGGCGGTCAGGAGGCCGTTCACCTCTTGGGCGGTGTCGGTCAGCTGCGTGTAGCAAAAGCCGGCCAGGGCGCGGCTGTCCAGCACAGCACCGACGAGATCCTCGTAGCGTTCGAGGAATTCGCCGGCGTCGCGGACGGTTGCGTATCCGAACCACGGCTTGCCTGGTTGCGGTTCGTAGGCGATCCCCCCGAACTCGCTCAGGACGACGGGCTTGGAGCCCCTCCCTCCGTCACCCAGGATGAGGCGGTGATCCTGGGGATGAACCGTGGCAAGCGTCTCGTCGAGGGCCTGCCGGGTGCCATACCGCTCGCGGAGCAGTCCGGCGTCGACGGCATAGTCGTGAACGCCAATCATGTCCCCGACGAGATGCTCCCAGCCATCATTTCCGATGACCGGTCGGGTGGGGTCGAGCGCCCTGGTCAGGTGATAGACGGATTGGACGAAAGCCCGTTGCGCGGGATCCGTGGACAACTCGGGCACTCCCCAGCTCTCGTTGAACGGGACCCACGTGACGATCGAGGGATGGCTCTGGTCGCGGTGGACGACATCCAGCCACTCCCGAACGAAACGGACCACGGCGAGGTCGGAGAACACCTGGGCGCTCGCCATTTCGGACCAGACGAGGAGGCCGAGCCGATCGCACCAGTACAAGAAGCGCGGGTCCTCGACTTTCTGGTGAATTCGGACACCGTTGAACCCGAGCCGCTTGGCCCAAGCGACCTCGCCCCGGACGGCGTCGTCGCGCGGGGCAGCAAGATGCGAGCCTGGCCAATATCCCTGGGACAGCACGAGACGCAGGTACAGCGGCATGCCGTTGAGCGTGAACAGCTGGTCATCGACACCGACCGTCCGGAGCCCGAAGTAACTGTGGACCTCGTCGAGGATCCGACCCGCGTCGTCCTCGAGGGCAACGACGGCGTCGATCAGGTTGGGATGCTCGGGCGACCAGAGGATGCGCGGCCCACCGACTTCGAGGACTGTGGGCTCGAGCTGGATCCGGCGACTGATGTCTGGACCCGAGACGTGATAGAGATCCTCGATGAGGAGGGTCCCGGCTCGACTCAGACGGACACGGAGGCGGATCCGGGCACCGGAGGCCGGTTCGCGGTTGAGCCGGATCGCGATGTCGAGTTGGGAGTTGCGCCCGGGCGTCCAGCGAATATCTGTGATGTGCGTCGCCGGAACGGTCTCCAGCCAAACCGGCTGCCAGATGCCAGTCGTTCGTTCATACCAGATCTGCGATGGCTCGGGCTCCCAGCTCTGCTTGCCACGCGGCTGCGTCAAGTCGGTCGAGGAGTCCTCGGCGCGAACGACCAGGACCTGATCGCCGCCGGTGGCGAGAGCATCGGTGATGTCGATCGAGAAGCTGGAGTTCCCGCCTTCGTGTGCTCCGAGGAATGCGCCGTTCACCCAGACATGCGCGGCGTAGTCGACAGCCCCGAAGTGGACGAAGACACGTCGTTCCGAATCGGGTCGTTCGGCGCTGAACGTGCGGCGGTACCAAACGATCGGATGGGGGCCCGGGTCGGCGATGCCCGAAAGCCTCGATTCGGGCGGGAACGGCACGCAGATCTCTCGCTGGAAGGCTCCGTCATCGCTCGCCCAACCGCGCGTCAGTCCGACGTTCTCATCGTCGATCGCGAAGGCCCACGACCCTCGCAGATCGACCCATGCGCGTCGGCGGAATTGAGGATTGGGATACGACTCGGCGGGTTGGGTGGCTACTGCCATGAAGAGGCGCTCCAAAAGGCCCTGCAAGAGAGACCCAAGCGAGCGGCAGCTGGGGGATGCTGCCGCTCACCTGGGAAGTCGCGAGGTGGAGTCAGTTGGCCGCGCAGGCTGCTTCGACCCCTTGCTGGGCCTGCTTCAGCGCGCCCGGCGGATCGATCTGACCGTTCGGGATGGCGTTCAACGCCTCCGTGATGGCGGTGTTGATCTGCGTGGCGTGCTTCACGGGCGGGACGGCATTGGCCGCGATGTCCGCGGTCGAGGAAAAGTTGCTCCGGAACGGGAGTGCATTGAACTCAGGGCTCGCCAAGGCCGACTTGAAGGGCGGCAGGTGGCCGGTTGTTGCCCAGGCCACGCTGTTGTCGTGTAGGAACTTGAACCAGGCACCGATTGCCGCGGCCTTCGCCGGATCCTGACCGGCGCGCGCCGAGACAGCAAACGTATGTTCATCGGCCCACGACCCGGGCTGCTTGAAGACCTGCGCGAACGAGACGACGCTGTAGTTCACCAGGCCCCCCTTCGCCTTCTGATTGATGTAGTCGTTGACAGGCCACGTCCCATTCACGATGACCGCGGCCTTGCCTTGAAGAAACGCCTGGTTGGCCGTGTCGTAGGTCTGCGTCTTGTCGGCGTAGCCCTTGTCGTACAGCTCCTTGATGAGATTGAGCGCGCTCAACCCTTCCGGCGTGTCGATGGTCACCTTGCACGTCTGGTCATAGAGGTGGCTGCCCTGCTGAGCGACCCATGCCGTGAGCCAGCGGAGCAGCATCAGGCCGTTGGTCTCATTGGCGATGTAGTTGAGGCCTGTCGTCGCCTTGACCTTCGCGGCCTGGTCGAGCAGCTCCTGCGGAGACTTCGGCACGATCGGATTGCCGGAGCCATCCACGAGGCCCGCCTTCTTGAAGACGTCGTTGTTCATGTGCCAGAGAATCGTGTGAAGGTCCAGCGGCGAGGCATACAGCTTGCCGTCGTAGGTCAGGCCATCCTTGGCGAACGGAACGAGATCGCTGGCGTCGACGCCC
>WNFU01016089.1_pt1 | contig 10288 bp, 10 predicted proteins | sample 5400121 | NCBI WGS metagenome assembly WNFU01 (sample SAMN13153360, study PRJNA577476) | soil metagenome | isolation source: 100 cm soil or saprolite under grassland replicate 1 | place: USA:California | collected 2016-06-15
TAGCTCGAACCGCTGGTAGCGCGAACTGGGAGCACCGATACAGTGCCCCCAGTTTGTGTCTTGCTCCTGGTGGGTCGCAGCCTCTCAAGGCCAACGGCACCTCTGGCGCCTCTGCGCTGTCTGGTGGATCGTGGAAGGCGTGCCGCGATGTCTTGCTCCTCATTACCCCTTCCTGGCTGCTTCGCCTGATTCTCCAGCCGTAGATCGTGATCCTCATGGGGCCTGGGCGGCTTGCCGCCGGTAGTGGCAGGTGCGGGCGTCTCAGGTGTCGGCGCCGTGCCCTGGCCAGTGCAGCCGGTGGTTGAGGCCACCGGCGGACACGGCGACCAGGAGGGCGAACAAGTGCTGCGCGGTTGGTTCCCGTGCGGAGCACGCGGACCCGCGGATCGCCGCTGGCGGCAGCGTCGGCGAACGCCAAGGTCGCGTCGCCTCACGGGGGCGGCGAGACCCGGGCGGCGCCTCGGGCGGCCGGCATGCCCAAACCATCAAGCCGATCCCGCTGCGGCCGGCGGGGCCAGGCGGCTTCACCAGAGACGATTTCGCCGTTGACCCGCGGGACAAGATGGTGATCTGCCCGGCCGGCCGCACCGTGGCGATCACGCCTGGCGGCCGGGCGGTGTTCGACTGGCGCTGCCGCCCCTGCCCGCTCCGCGAGCGTTGCACCCCGCGCCAAGGACGGCAAGACCCTCACCTGCATCCGCACGAGGCCGAACCGGCGGCTCGGCAGAGGATGTCCCGCTGCCGACCCGCCGTTCCAGGCCAGCTACCGGCGCTGGCGACCCATGGTGGAACGCTTGATCGCCTGGCTGGTCGCCAAGGGGCACCGTCGGGTGCGCTACCTCGACCTGGCCCGCAACCAGCTCGAGGTGTCGCTGCGGGTAGCCGCAAGCAACCTGCGCCGGCTGGTCACCGTGGGCCTGGACACGGCGGTGCCGGGTGGGTGCTGGCCTGAACCGGGCTGGTAGCGGGCCCGGGGTGTCAATGAGGAACGTCTCTTCGGCCTGAGCCATCCAGCGTGACCGGCTTGCACCCTCAAACGCCGGCGCTTCGGATCGGACAACTCCCGGGCCCGCCAGCCGCCTACGCTGGCAGCCATCAGCGAGAAAGCGAGTTGCTCAGCAAGCTCCTCGTTCGACGTACGGTTCACCGCGCGACCGACCTTCAAGCCGAGCAGGTCGCCCCACCACGCGGCCAGTCGCTCAGGGTCGGCGCAGTCAATCGTGACGAACCCGATCCAGCCAATGCCGTCCATGCCACTACGCCCGTCGTGGTCGCCTACCGCGTCAGCTCCCGTCCCGTCATAGCGATTGGCCGGTCGTGCCGGTCGTCTCGGCCTCGATCCAGTCCAGATAGTCGCGGCTGCCGTACGTGATCGGCGTTGCCATGATCTCTGGCACCTCGTAAGGATGATTCGCCTTGATGTGCGCCGCGAGCGCGTCGAACCGCCATCTAACCGTCTTCATCAGGCACAGCCACTCCTGCGTCGATTGGATTGCACCTTTCCACCAATAGGTGCTGCGGATCGGCCCGATGACCTGAACGCCGGCAGCGAGGCGAGCCTCAACCGCGCTCTGCGCCAATCGCTGCGCCCCGTCTTCCGCATCAATCGCCGTGATCACCTGCAAGTAGCCGTTGTGCGACACGTCGTCACCTCGCCTGGGCTCCCCGCTAGGAATGTGCCCAACATGGCAGGTAGATAGGCCGGGGTGCGCCGGTCATCGTGGCGCCAAAGGTCGTCGGTTTGTGACGCCCCATGGGGCTGGCGTGCTGGGATGTCGCCAAGCGGGCCGTGTTAGGAGCCGACGGCCTCGGCGAGCAGCGGCAGATGGAACTCGAAGCGGGCGCCGTGCGGGCTTGCAGCGTCGGTCACCAGCAGGTCGCCGGCTTGGCCGCGGGCGAGCTGGCGGGCGATGTACAAGCCGAGCCCGACCCCGCCGGCCTGGCGGGTGGCGCCAGCATCGAGCTGGGTGAAGCGCTGGTAGACGCTCTGGCGGTCGCTGGGTGGGATGCCTGGCCCGTGCTCCTCGACCGCGAGCACCGCGGTAGCGCCATCGCGGGCGGCGATGACGTGGATGGGATGCCGTCGGGGAGTATCTGCAGGCGTTGTCGATCAGGTTGCCGAGGACCTGCACGATCGCGTCTGGGCGGCCCGTACGGCAGTGGCACGTCGGCCTGGATCACAACGGCCCGCTCAGATGGCGGGCATGGGCCTCGGCTGCAGCATGGCGGACCAGCACGGCGGCGTCCAGTGCGGTGTGCGGCAGCGGCAGGGGCGTGACGCCCTCCTGGAACTTGGCGGCCAGCAGCAGCTGCTCCACCATCGGCTTGAGCCGGTCGGTTGCCGAAGCCCATCTCGATGAGCTCGTCGCGGCCGCTGTCGGTGAGGGTCTCGGCGCGGAGCGGAGGGTCTGGTTGGTGCTGCTGATGGTGGTCAGCGGGCTGCGCAGCTCGTGGCTGACGGTGGCGATGAGGTTCTGTTCATCTGGTCGGCGTCCTGCAGCTGCCGCACCAGGTGCTGCTCCTGCTCGATGAGGCGCCGCTGGCGTTCGGCGGCCGCCTCGGCCAAGCGGCGCTGCTGGGCGAGGAGGCCATCGTCACCCTCGGGCCGCTGGCGGCCGGTGGGCTGGCCGCCACCGTCGGCTCGGCGGTCGCGCTGCTGGCCGCGGCCGGGCTCGGGTTGGCCGGCACGGCCGCGTTCGCGGCCTCACCGGGCTCTGGTACGGCGCGCGCACCTGGCGCCGGCCGACCAGCCAACGCTACCTGATGCTGTTGGTGCTGCTGACCATGGCGTGCCTGCCGAGGCCACCTGGCCCGGGCTCCTGGCCCTCGCTTGGCCGCCACCCTGGTCGGCGCGGTGCTGGCGCCGGCGGCCAGCACGGCCTACGTGCTGGCCGCCGAGCCAACACCGTCACCGTGGCCGGCGGCATCACCGGCCGGGCCCACCTGGCCGCGCCGGCCGCTCCCCCGGCCACCGCAGGCACCGAAGCGCAGATGGCTATGTCGCCGGGCATCGGAACCCGAGTCCTGCGTGTCCCAAGCAAGGCCGAACTCGCCCAGGACGACGAGCAGCAAACTGTGGCTCCTGCTGGGTGGCTGGAGGGGTGGCGCTCGCCGTCATGGGGCCTCTGGCCGTTCCCCGCTGCGGGCAAGATCGCTCCAGCATTCCTCGCAGTAGCGGAGGGTCGGCGGGCTTTGGTGCCCGCAGTTCCAGCAGACCAGCGGTGCCGGTGCGTGGTCGACCTGTGGATGCTCCCGCACATCGCCGTCCCACCGCCTCGCGGGTGTGACGGCTGCCGACGCTACGGGCTGCGTCATGTCCGAGCCGGCACGCCGGCGCTCGTGTCGCCCCCGGTGCTGCGGTGGTGGTGCCCCGTCGAGGTGGGATTGGGGCGCCTGGTCGGTGCCGAGCGGCGCCGAGGGCTCGGCGGTCTGTTCCCCTTCGTTAGACGCGGAGAGTGAGCCTGGTGGATCGCATTGGACTAGCCAGTAGCTTGTCAGTCCTGATTAGTACAGTTGGGTTGTTCGGTTCATGCTTCTGCAGTCGCGGGATTCCGGCTGGTGGAGGAGGCCGAGCATGCGCAAGCGGCACACGTGTGGGCATGGCGAGCTAGTCGGGCGCGTTGTTGATGACTCTCCGTACAGCGAGATCGCCATCGCCGAAGCTGGCCACAACCTCGGAGTGACGGATGGCGGCGGCCACCAGCGGAAGATCGCGTAGCGTACTTGGCGTCAGCTCCCCGAGCACGACATAGTCGATGTCACGCCACCCGTTCTTGTACTTACCACGGATGGCGGGGTCGAGGTCCAGTTTGTAGAACCAGACCGGGTTCGGGTCGAACCCATGGCGGACCAGGTCGGTCCAGAGGTTGTCGTCGACCAGCAGGACCGAACCCTCCGGCACGTGGGCCAGCACGTAGGCCAGCGCCTGCCTCGGCGGCTGGCTGTGGTCTTCGGTCATCGCCCGATGCGCACCGCGACTCCAGGCGGGGCCGAGGACGATCAGGCTGACGGCGACCGCCAGGGCGACGACGAGCTGGCCGGCCCGCTTGGTCAGGTTCATGAACCATCTGCGCGACGTCGCGCGGCGCTCGGGATGCGTGCGGCGAGGCTCGTGGGCGGGGCCCTTGCAGAGCTGGTCGGCGACTCCGGTGATCGTGAGCGCCGCGAACGGCAGCATGGCGATGACGTAGGGGAACGGCAGGTAGCCGTTGCGGAACAGCATGACCACCTGGATCGCCAGCGCCAGGGCGACCGCCCGGGTGCGGCGGATGAGCAGGCCGAACGGGGTGAGGAGGACGCCGGCCCCAAGCAGCAAGGGGTCTCGATCGAGCCAGGATCGCGCTACCGCGTGGGTGTCGCTGCTGGGGTCGAGGAGGCTGCCGGAAGGCGGGCGGTTGAAGAGTTGCCATTTGATCGCCCAGACCAGGCTGACGTGACCTGGGCCCTCGAACAGCTCGTTCTTGAGGATCGCGTACAGCGGATAGACGAAGACCAGCGCCCCCAGCAGGGTCAGGAACAGCGCGATGCTGTACCGCCTGGTCTTGGGGCTGGTGTGCTGCCAGAGGAGCAGGAACAGCGCCGGGAAGAGCACAGCGATCGTCTCTTTGCTAAGCACGGCGATCGCGAAGCAGACGGCGCTGCCGGCCGATGCCGCCAGGCTCCTTCTGGGTGAGGCCGCCAGCGCCAGGGCCGCCAGGGTCCACATCACCGCCAGGTTGTCGAGAAAGACCATCCGCTGGAACGGGACGGCGAGCGGGCTAAGCCCGAACAGCAGCACCGCGCCTGCCGCCGCGAGCCGGTGGTACCCGAGCCGCCGCCCCAGCAGGTAGATCATGGCGGCGCTGACGAGGGTGACCCAGACCATGAACTCGCGCCCCGCACTGATGGCGGTGGGGAGACGTTCGAAGGCGCGCGTCACCCAGGTGTAGCCGGCCATGGTGATCCAGCCGAAGGGCGGATGGTCGTACCAGTAGGTGTAGTGGGCCAGCGTGCGCCAGGACTGCACCGCCCACGCCTGGGACACGTAGGTCCACTCGTCGTCATTGATGCGTCCTGGAAAGCGGTCGTAGCCGATCCAGTGGACAAGCCCGACCGTGAGGAGCAGTCCGGCGACGATCGTCAGGCTGAGCCGATGCGACCGGACCCAATCCCGCAATCGGCTCCGCCTGCGGGACGGGACGATGACGCCGCCCAGCGTCACGACGTCCCCGTGCGGCGCAAGCCCGAGCTGGCTGTTCGGTGCCGGCATCGGCCCCGCCGGGCGGAGGGCCACCGGCGTGGCATGCACGACGGTCGGCTGCCACGATCCGCGCGGGGTCCTGCCCGAGCGCCGTGGCCTGGAGGTGCGGCGACGGGTGTGCGCGCTCATGCGGTCCGGTCGGTCGCGTCAGCCCAGCGCTCGAGGCCGACCGCCGCAGCGGGCTCCGTCCGGTGCGCCCCGACGTGTGCCGTCTTCTCCCAGCTCCGGTTGCCCCGCAGTTCCCTGGCGACGGCCCGCGTCGCCGCGAAGGCCAGGAGCGCATGGTAGGCCAGCGTCCCCAGCACCAGGCGCAGGTAGTCCCGCCATCGCGCCCGGAAGCCGTAGTTGCGGCAGAACTCGCCGAGCCCCACCGCCTCCATGACCAGCACCGCCAGCGCCGGCACGAGCGGCACGAACGAGATGAGCGCGGCCAGCACCGGGGCTTTGGCAAGGATCGTTGCCGCCAGCGACAGCGGGATCAGCAGCCCGATCAACGCCTGCAGGAACGGCATCGCCAGCGTGTACCGGGCCAGCAGCCGCTGGCGGCGGGTCGGCAGCCGGCGCCATTCGCCCTTGCGGAGCACCTGCAGGAACCCCTGGTTCCAGCGGGTGCGCTGCTTCAGGAACGCCCGGAGGCTGGCGGGGGTCTCCTCCCGGGTGACCAGGATCGGGTCGTAGGCCACTGCGACCGTCGCCCCACGCGAGCTGAGCCGGACGCCGAGCTCACAGTCCTCGGCCAGGCAGTCTGGATCCCAGCCGCCCACCCGGCGCAGCACGTCGGTGCGGACGAAGACCGTGTTCCCACCCAGCGGGATGAACCGCTTGCTGGCATGGAAGTGCAGGCGGCTGCGGAACCAGAAGTAGTACTCGAGCACGTTGCGCACCGAGTACCAGTTGGAGCGGTAGTTCATCAGCTGCACGCCACCCTGGACGACATCGGCGCGGGTGTCGGTGAAGCGCGCGTCGACGTGGCGCAGCAGTTGCGGGTGGACCTCGTCCTCGGCGTCGATGACGCCGACCACGTCGCCGCGGCAGGCGGGCAGCGCCGTGTTGAGCGCCTTGGGCTTGTTCTTGCGCCGGTTGATGTCCGCCAGGACGCGGATCAGGCCGGGATGACGGCGGGCCGCTCGTTCGGCGACGGCGGCGGTGGCGGGGTCGTCATGGCCGACCACGACGAGAATCTCGAAGGCGGGATGGTCGCTGGCGGCCAGCCGCGCAAGGGTCGCCCCAAGGACCGCCTCCTCGTGCCGGGCCGGCACGATCAGCGAGAAGGACAGCCGCGCGTCGGCCACCGGGCCCAGGAACCCGGTCTGGTCCAACGACTCCGGCGTGCGCCAGGCATGCAGCATCCACCACAGGGTGGTGCCCCCGATCACTGTCAGGACGAGCGAGAAGATGCTGAACAGGAGGAGGATGCCCAACTCGCCCGGGGAGAGCCGCCGCAGCGCCTCGGTCGCCTCCTCGACAACCCGCTGCGGCAGCTTACGGAGCCCCGTCCGTGGGGAGATCGCCGACGGGTCCGGTCGCCGAGGCGATCCCGGCCGTCCGGGGTCGAGCAGGCCGGTAGCCGGAGCGCCCGTTGCCGTGCTGGAGGGTCCGCTGCCGTCCGCGCCGAGCGGTTGACCCAAGGCGCCCGCGCCCGGCACGACGGTGGAGGATGTCCCGCCGGCCCTTGGCGGTGTTGTCGTGACGACCCCACCCCCGACCACGGCGGTGGTGCTCGGCGGTGCCGTCGTCGGTTGGGTCGTGCCCGCCGTCGTCGGTGGTTCGGTGGTCGTTGGCTGGGTGGTGGTCGGCGGTGTGGTGGTCGTTGGCTCCGAGGTCGGCGGGACCGTCGGCTCAGTCTGTGCCTCCTGCGCCGTGGCAGTCCGCAGGCTGGCGGCGCCGAGCAGCAGGAGCCCGGCGGTTGCCGCCACAACCAGGACTCCGACCGACCGGCTCGCGCCAGCCAGATCCGTTCGCCCCCGACGTCTGGTGGATTCGCGAAGATGCCGAGGCCGCTCGGCGAAGAGCATCCCGTTGAAGATGGCGAACTTCCCGATCCACAGGACGCCGAACGCCAACAGCGCCGAGGCCATCACGATCATCGTCGCCGTCTGGTGGGAGACGGCCGCTTGCCGGGCCAGGGTGCTCCCGAAGTCGGCCGCCCAGGTGGAAAACGCTAGGCCGAGGAAGGCGAGCGCCCAGAACGGGACGACCTCCCTCCAGAGCCGGGACGTGCCGCGCCGGCCCCATGTCCAGGTTCGGTTCAGGTAGAAGGACGGCACCGTCGCCACCGCACAGGCGACGACGTTGGACAGGCGCGCCGTCCAGTGCAGCATGCCGAACGCGACCATCAGCACCGACTGGGAGATCGCGATGGAGATCAACGACACCAGGCTGTAGCGCACGATCTTCCGTGCCCAAGGACCGGCTGGTAATGCCCTGTGGTGGGAGGTCGAGGTGTGGGGGCTGAGTGGTGAACGCACGTCGTTGCCTTCCGGATAGCGCCTGGACCGGTGGTAGGCCGTCTCAGCCAGTTTCGGCCTCCTGCAGCAACGGGACGAGCGGCTCTGCAGCCGGAACACCGGCCGCGGGCCAGGAGGCAACGCTTCCGAGACTGCAGCGCAGTTCGCACAGCGACCCGAGGTAGCTCAGGCCTTCCCGCAGCGAGCCCTTGCTCTGTCCTGCGTGACGGTCGGCGAACGCGAAGCCGACCTCCGCTCGGCGGAGAGCACGACACCGCACCAGCAGCTCAAGCAGGATCTTGAACCCGCGGGGTCGGAGCGCGTCCAGGTCGATCGCGCCCGGCCGGACAAGGAAGAACCCGCTCATCGGATCGGTGACCCCGCGAAGGCGCCACGGGAACAGCATCCTGGCCGCGGACGAGGAGGCGGTTGAGATCAGCGCGCGGAGCGGCCCGAGCCCGTCGGCACGGCCTTGCTCGCAGTAGCGGCTGGCCACCACAAGGTCGGCCCGGTCGCGTTCCGCCTTGGCGAGCAGCGTCGGGATGACCTCTGGGGGATGCTGAAGGTCCGCGTCCAGCACACAAGCCCAGGGTGCGCGGGCGGCGCGGAGGCCGTCGACGACGGCCCCTGCCAGCCCGCCCGTTCGCTGGACGCCCTGCCGGCGGATGAGCGAGACCTGGCAGGCTCCGCCGCCGCCCCTGCGGGCAACGGTCCGGATGACCGCGGGGGTGTGGTCGTCGCTGTCGTCGATGAAGACGATCTCCGTGGGGATGCCGGCGACGGCGGCGGAGACGCGGCGCAGCAGCTGCTCGATGTTGCCTGCTTCGTGGCGGGTCGGCACGAGGACCGAGAGTTCGGGGGGTGTCGGGCGGGCCGGTGAGGTGCCAGGGTTGGAGTCCTTGCGGACAGCGATGGTCGTGCGGTCGAGCATGAAGATCCTCTTGCCATTGATGTCGTCCGGAGGGGGCAAACCCGGACAGGGGGACGCGGCATCACCCTAAGAGCGTTGCCCGGGCTGTTTGCGTTACCGACGAGTATTGTTTGCTTTGCCGGTGAGCCGAGGCAGCACGATCGGTGCAACGCCGGCGCTAGGCCGGGACGCGGGCGTAGCGCCTGACCGCTCGCCTGACAAACTCGTACGGGTCGCCCGCCGCCAGGTTGGTGCCGTCCATGAAGCTCATGGCGAACAGCCCGTCGTCAGTGACGTCGGCCAGGTAGCGGTCGGTGAGGATGGCGCGCAGGTCGGCCTCGAACACGGTCCCCGACCCGTTGTCGGGCTTGTAGTGCGCCAGCATGACCGGACCGTACACCCCGAGAGTTCGCACCATGGCCCGAATGTCGTTCACGTTGCTGTCGGTCGCCATGGCCTGGAAGCTCTGGAAGTCAGACACCCGCATCACGTCTGCGAAGTGCCGAAACAGCGAACGCCCAGCGCCGGTGGCGTGGTCATCCCAGCGGGTCTGCCAGCCTCCCCAGCTGAGCGAGACGCGAGCGTTCGGGGCGAGCTGGTGGAAGATCGCCAGCGCCGCGAGATAGCGGGCCTTCAGGGCGCGGTAGTAGGCGTTGGCCGCCGGGTTGGCGTTCCAGGCGTTGTCGCTGCACGGATAGGTCTGGAACTCGGTGAACAGACTGATGTACAGGCGGGGGCCGCTCGCTGCTCCGGCGAAGACCCGCGCAAGCTGCCGCATGTCGTCCAGGAAGCGGCTGGAGAGCGGATAGCGCCGTCCGCAGGCCTCGCCATACGGTGTGGCGATCGGCCCTTCCGAATCCCCCGTGTACACGATCAGATGCAGGGCGTAGCCGGCCCCATAGGCCCGTTGGACCTCGCTGTCCTTCCAGCCCGCCATCCAGGCCAGGTCACCGGGCCCGTTGTACCAGCTGGTGAGCATCCGGACCGGTGCCTCGCGGACGAGCCGGGTGTTGCGGGCGTCGTTGGCCTCCGGCCCCATGCCAAACAGCAGTCTCGGTCGGGCCGGCTCCGATCTGGTGGCGGTTGCGGCCGTGCTGCTTGTGGCCGCTCTGGTCGTGGTGGTCGGTGCGGGTTTGGCCGGGTTGGAGATCGAGAACCAGGCTCGAGCGGTGGCGGTGCCACCGTCCGACAGGTCGAGCAGGGCGGTGAGCGTGTGCGGCCCGTTGGCAAGGCGCGTGGTGTCCAGCGGCCGGGCCCTGCCGTCCGGGGTCGAGCCGACGAGATCGAAGGGCGCTGAGCCCTCGGTGCGGTATGGGGCCTGAGATGGCGACGGGCCGTCCAGGAAGAAGCGCACCCGTACCACGCTGGCGTCCGGGCTGGCGAACACGCAGACCCGGTCGCTGAGGAGGCGCCCGGACAGCGGCACCGACCCCGACCGGTCAGGAGACGTACTGACGGCCAGCTGGTACGTCCTGGCGGGCGCGCGCTCGTCAACACGCTTCCGCTCACAGGCCGACACCGACGCGACGAGGACGGCGACGCCGATCGTGAGGGCCGCTACGTGTCGGCTGCAGCGCATATCGCCATCGGGCTAACCACATCCGAGCAGATGGGTCGTCTGGGAGCGGCGATTCTGGCGAGCCGACGACCACGTCGTCAACCGGCGGCGCCGCGGGCCGCGCCATCGACCCG
>WNFU01010412.1_pt1 | contig 10287 bp, 11 predicted proteins | sample 5400121 | NCBI WGS metagenome assembly WNFU01 (sample SAMN13153360, study PRJNA577476) | soil metagenome | isolation source: 100 cm soil or saprolite under grassland replicate 1 | place: USA:California | collected 2016-06-15
GACGCGCCGCTCGAGCCGCTCACGCTCGAGCGGGCTCAGGTCGATCCGGTACGGGCTTCGTCTCGACACCTCGCCCTCCTTTCGGGGAGAGCGTAGCTGCAACTCTTACGTGATGCAACTTACGAACGGCTGTACTAAGTTTGAGATGGGTCACCAGACTCGAACAGGGAGCCACTGGCCTGGTAGACGTCGAAGCCGTTGACGCTCGCGGCTCGCACAGCGACGAGGACGTCGGCCTCGCCGACCTCCGGCTTGGGGACGGTCACCAGGGCCGCAGGCTTGTCGGTGCTTTCGAGTGCGAACGCCTTCATATGGACTACCTCAGATGCAGACTGGTCCTCCCTCAGGCCCGGCGGGGAAGACCGTGGCGGGCGGCGACGGAGGCTAGGCTCGCGCTCGCCCAGTGAGGGCGGCAACAAGCGCGCGACTCGCCTGTGCGACCAGGTTGCGATTGGTTAGCGCAGGTCCAGGCCTACGGGTTTGGGCGGCTATCCTCAGCCGACATGGCTGATTTGAAGCCCGAACAGATCATCGCGCTCGTCGCCCCGATCATCGTCATCCAGCTCGGACTCATGATCGCCGCGCTTATCGACCTCGAGCGCGACGAACGAAGGGTCCGCGGTGGCAGCAAGCTTGTCTGGGCGCTCGTGATCGTCTTTGTCAACGTCGTCGGTCCGATCCTCTACTTCGTCGCCGGGCGGGAGGAGTCGTGACTGGCTCCGCGTCAGCGCCCGGGACGACGTGGGAGACGACGAGCGAGCCGGCGATCGAGGCGCGCGGGCTCACGAAGCGGTTCGGCGCGATCCTCGCCCTCGATCGGCTTGATCTCGTGGTGCCCCGCGGCTCGATCTTTGGCCTGCTTGGCCCGAACGGCGCGGGCAAGACGACGACGATCCGGATCCTGACCGGTCTTGCCCGTCCGACCGCCGGCATCGCATCCGTCGCCGGGGTGGAGGTTAGCCTTGACGAGCCGAACCTTCGCCGCCGCATCGGCTACCTCGACCAGGACCCGCGGTTCTATGGCTGGATGAAGGGGCGCGAGCTGCTCGAGCTCGTCGGTCGGCTCCACGGGCTCAGCGCGTCGGAGCTCCGATCCCGCGTCGCGGAGATGCTCGCACGGACGGGGCTGTCGGCCGCGGCCGAGCGCCGGATCGGCGGCTATTCGGGCGGGATGCGGCAGCGGCTCGGGATCGCCCAGGCTCTCCTCCACGCACCTCAGATCCTGTTCCTGGACGAGCCGGTCAGCTCGCTCGACCCGGAGGGACGGCGCGATCTCCTCGAGCTGGTCGCCAGCCTCCGCGGGGAGGCGACGGTCGTCTTCTCGACGCACCTCCTGTCCGATGTCGAGCGGATCTGCGACCGGATCGCGATCCTCGACCGTGGACGGCGGGTGACCGACGGGCCGCTAGGGGAGCTGCTCGCCGCCCATGCGCGCCCGATCTTCCGGCTCCTGCCGGCGCCGGGGCAGGACGACCTGGTGGCCATCCTCGTCGATCGATTGCGAGCCGCGCCATGGACGACCGATGTGACCGCCGCGATTGGGATCATCCGCGTCACGGTCTCGGATCCGAAGGCGGCCGCGAGCGGGGTCCTGTCGCTCGCGGTGGCCACGGGCGTGATCCTCGATCTGTTCGAGCGTGCTCGCCCCACACTCGAGGACGTCTTCCTCGAACTCGTCGGGCCCGCCGCCCCGGACGACCTGGACGGCCGCGGATTCGTCCGGCCGCGCGAGGTTTCCGACCGATGACCGGGCTCGCCGCGCTGCTTCGAAAGGAGTTGCTCGAGCAGTGGCGGACGACCCGGCTGCCCGTCGTCGCGACCGTCTTCCTGCTAGTCGGCCTGTCGTCACCGCTGCTCGCCCGCTTCACGCCGGAGATCCTCAAGGCGGTCGGTGGCGACCAGTTCCAGATCATCCTCCCGACGCCGACCGCCGCGGATGCCTACGACCAGCTGGCGAAGAACCTCGGCCAGTTCGGAGCGCTCATCGCCGTTCTCCTCGCGATGGGCGCGGTCGCCACCGAGAAGGAGCGCGGGACAGCGGCGCTCATTCTCACGAAACCGGTGAGCCGCGCTGCATTCCTCCTGGCCAAGTTGGTCGCGATCGCGACGACCCTCGGCATCTCGACGGCGATCGCCGCAGCGGGAGCGTGGTTCTACACGTTCGTCCTCTTCGAGCCCCTGCCCATCGCCGGGTTCGCCGCCGCGACGATCCTGCAGTGGCTTGCCCTCGTTGTCTACGCGACGATCACGCTCCTCGGCAGCACGCTGACACGGTCGGCGCTCGCCGCTGCCGGTCTGGGGGTCGCGGCGTTCATCGTCCTCGGGATCCTCAGCATCGTTCCGGCGATCGGGCGCTACCTGCCAACCGGCCTCGGCGCACCGGCCCGTGGCCTCGCGCTCGGCCAAGCCGGAGTCGACGTCATCGGTCCGACGATCGCATCGGTTGCCCTCGTCGTCGGTGTCGTCACCGTTGCTTGGCTCGCCTTCCGTCGCCAGGAGCTGTAAGACTGCGCAGCCTCGGAACCGGTCGCCCGCTCAGACAACCACGACCGACCCCGCGGTCGCCTATCGGATGCTCGGCTCCGTGAGCCACGCGCTCAGGTCCATCGTCCTGGTCCTATTCGCGGTCGTTTTCATGCGCGCTCCCGTTCGCCTTTTCAACCCACTGATGAGGCGGATCTTGGCGGCGGCCTGCCGTTAATGCCGAGCGCACTCCTCACCGTGCGTGGTCGCATAAGCGGCCAGCCACGGTCATTTCCGGTCGCCACCCTGGAAGTGGGCGGCCGCCTATTTGTGCAGGCGTCGTATGGAGAGGTCGACTGGGTCCGCAACCTCCGCGCGTCCGGCGAGGCGGTAGTGAAGCGGGGCCGCGACTCGGAGAAGATGGATGCGATCGAGCTGCCCCCGGAGACTAGTGCAGCCATCATTCGCGACGCACTGGCTCCCTACCGGCGCTCCCGCCTCGTAAGGGCGGTGGTCGGACCTCTTCTTCGTCCTCCAGTCGCCGTGTTGCGGCTATTCCGCATCCGAATCGATGAGACGCTCGAGGACTACGTCGCGGACGCTCGCCGCCACCCTCTGTTCGAGTTGCGCAGACGTCCAGCCGCCGCCAAATCGCGAGGCGCTTCGTCGCTCCTGAGAGCGGTGCCGCACGAATCCTGTCGGCGCTTGTCAGACGACGGCGACCAGCGTCCCAGAATCGCCTAGGTATTGCGAGGTCGGTTGCCGCGCATGACACTGGGGCGGAACTCAGCCACTCATGGAGGAGATCCGTGGTCGGTGAACACCGGTGGCCGGTCGTCCTCCTGCCAGGAGGGATCCTTCCCGCCGGGCCCGCCTACCAGGCGCTGCTGGCGGAACTCGGCGAGGACGTGGACGCCCGGGCCAAGGATCTCGAGATGTACGCCGGCGACACGGTCCCGCCGCCCGGCTACAGCCTCGAGACCGAGGTCGAGGGGATCCGTCGGGTGGCCGACGATGCGGGGTTCGACGCGTTCCACCTCGTCGGGTACTCGGCCGGCGGAGCGTCGTCGCTGGCGTTCGCCTCCCGTCATCCCGAACGTCTTCGGAGTCTCGCCCTCATGGAGCCTGCGTGGGCCGGACGAACCGGCCAGACGCCAGAGGAAGCCGCGGTCTTCGATCGCTTCCGAGCGATCCCCGAGTTGACGCCCGACGAGATCATGCCCGCCTTCATTCGGACCCAACTGGCCGCTGGTGTCGAGCCGCCACCGGCGCCTTCTGGACCGCCGCCGCCGTGGATGCCCTCGCGATTGGCAGGAATCGGAGGGTTCATGGGGGCGTTCGATGCCTTCGAGCCCGATTTCGAAGCGCTCCGGAGGTTCGATCGGCCCGTCTACTTCGCCCTGGGTGGCCGCGGCAATCCCGACCTCTATGCGCGGATGGCGGAGCGCCTGGCGGGCATCTTCCCGGACTTCACGCTCGACGTCTTCGAGGACCGACATCATTTCGACCCGCCCCACCGGGTGGAACCGGCGCGGCTCGCTGCGGCCCTTCGTGAATTCTGGACACGTGCCGAGACTGGCTACGAGAGCGGCAGCTGACGTCCGCCTGACCGGACGCACCCTACACGGTGAACTCGGTTCAAGGACAAGGGCGATGGCCGTCTCCGGCCGAGACTCCTGGCTGGCACGCGCCGCCAGCGTTCGTACAGTCTGCGCAGCACCGTGAGTTCGCTTGATTCGCAATCGAATCCGGTAGTGCGCATGACTCTTCTGGGAATGTTCGCCTGACACTCCCAGATTCAGAGGCGCGAGGCGCCGGGCTGAGCCGGGATCTGATCAGCGCCGCCGAGCTGCAGGTCTGGCTGCTCGAGCTCCCGTCGGTGCTTCCATCGCGTAGTCCACGGCCTCGCATACTCCCGCGATCGGGACCTGGGCAAGCTCGTTGGCTCGCCGGACGAGCTCGGCGGAGCTTGCCTCAAAAACGCAGATGCAGCGGTGTTGTTCGAAGATCACGGTGCTCCGGACATATGTGATGCCGCTTCCGTCACGCGCCGCCTCGGTCAGGCGACGCGTGGTTTCTCGAAGGGCCTCGTGAAGCGCCTCCATGTCGGCCAGCGCCGCACGTGGAAGTCGGTGCTCGACGACGTAGAGCGTCACGACGCCTCCGCGACCAACGGTCGCCCGGTCGGTGCCGCTGGCTCCGCGCCGCGTGGATAACCGAGGCGCCCACGCGTGGCCACGAGCACCACGAGAGCAAGAACGCCGAAGCCGGCATAGACGAAGACCGGGTTCACGGTGGGTGCGATCACCGGCAGGAAGCTCGAGCCGCTCGCGATGCCGAGACCCGCGTGGTAGATGCCCACGACGGGGAGGCTGTTCCCCGATCGGTTGTACAGCCAGGTCAGCACGATCCGCACGGGTATCGGCAGGACGAACAGGGCCACGAGGTAGAAGGGGTATTCGTCTGGCGGGACGCGGCCATCCGTGACGCCGCCGGCGATGAAGACCAACGGCAGATGGAGGGCGCCCTGGAACCATGTTGTCACGACGCTTGCTGCGACTGGCCCGATGCGCGGCTGAAGCCGATGCAGAACGAATCCTGTCCAGCCCACCTCCTCCCAGTAGTTCACCAGCAGGGCGGCCAGCAGTAGCCCGGCGAGCCAGCCCACCAGGAGCATCGGCTCGCGAACGATCGCGACGAGCGGTTCGAAACCCGCGAACACGACCGCGGCGGCGAGCGCCGTCAGCGGAAGGGCGGCCATCGCGACGAGGTACCAGATCGGCGACACGCGGAACCGCCTCGCGCGACTGGCGAGCTCCCGGACGCCTGGCCGCCCGTCGGCGAGAGCGGTCGCGAGAAACGCGACGAGCGCCAGCCCGAAGGCGCTCAGGAGGATGAAGGGTGCCACGCCGGGCAATTCGATCGGCAGGAGCCCGAGCCCTGCCCGCGACAGCAGTGGCAGGACAAAGACAACGCCGGTCAGGAGGTATGTGATGACCAGGTAGGTCGCCACGGGGTGGCGGGTCGCGCTTTGCATGGCGCTGGCCTCCGAGCGGATTCGAACAGAGCCATGCTGTCGGCGGCGGTGTTGGACGCCATCCGGGAAATCCCGGAATGGGCTACGGAATCTGGCGCCTTTCCGCATCGGTCGCGTGTCCCGCCACCCACGCCGCGATCTGCGCTCGTGAGTCGACACCGAGACGGCTCATGATCCGGGCGACGTGTGTTTCAACCGTGCGCGGCGAGAGAACAAGCCGCTGCGCGACCTGGCGGTTGGTCAACCCTTCGGCGATCAGCAGCGCTACTTCGCGTTCCCGCGCCGACAACGTCGGTTCCGTGGGCCGAGGCGACTGCCGCACCGACGCCTGGGCCGGTTCGCCCAGCAGGGCCCTCACGAGGCCGTCGACGTCACGGACAGCCACGAGGGGCAGGGGATGAACGCCCGCCGCTGCGAACGACTCCTCGCGAAGCGCCGCAACCGGCGCGGGTGGCGTGCGCGGGATGCTCGCCCATGCGGCATCCGCAGAAGCCGCCAGCTCGGCGGCGCGCGCCGGTCGGGCACGCGACGTCGCGACGAGTGTTAGCCCCTCGAGACAGAGCGCAAGACCGCTCCGGTCGCCCACCTCCCGCATCAGCCCGAGCGCCTGTCGATGCGCGTCTTCGGCAGCGTCCAACTCGCCGCGCCTCCAGCGGGCGAGCCCCAAGCCCCAGAGCGCGTGCGATTCGGTCCATGAGTCGCCTACGGCTCTGCTGGCGGAGATGCTCTCGGCGAAGCGGGCGATTGCGCGATCGAGACTGCCGGCGAACGTATCCGCAATCGCTGCGTCGGCCAGTTGGAACGCAGCCACACCAGCCCTTCCCTGCTCGTTGTGGAGTTCGACCGACCGCACCAGGAGCCGTTCCGCATCTTCGTACGAGCCGCGAAAGAAGTGCGCCAGACCGAGATGTCCCGTCGCGTACGCCTCGGTCGAGCGGTCACCGCTGGAGCGCGCGAGGGCGAGCGCTTCGCGGAGGGCCGACTCGCCCGCATCGAGGTCGCCCTGGACGAGCCCCAGGTACCCAGCGCCCCAGAGTCCTGCGGCGCGCGACTGAGAGTCGGTTGGGATGACCGCAAGGAGCACATCGATCCAGCGCCGCCCTTCCCCCACGCGGCCTGCGTGCTGCCACCACAGCCAGAGACCGGCCGCCACGCGAAGACCGACCTCCGCATCACCGCTCGCGACACGACTTCGCTCGAGCGCCGCACGAATGTTGTCGTAGTCCGCGCTCAGTCGTTTGAACGAGCCGATCTGACTCGCGCCCGCAAAGGTGGCAGACGCAGACTCCGCGACTTGGAGGTAATGGTCACGATGAAGGTCGCGCAGCCGCTCGAGCTCCCCTGCCGCCACCGCGTGGAGCGCGCCGTACTCGCGAAGCGTCTCGAGCATCCGGTAGCGTCCCGCCGAGGAGTCCTCGAGGCGCACGATGGAGCGCTCGACCAGGCCGATCAAGGTGTCGACGGCCACTCCAGCCTGCAATTCGACCGGATCGACACAAACCGAGCGGAGCGCTTCCAAGTCGAATCCGCCGACGAAAACGCTCAGGCGCCGCCACAGCACTTGCTCGGGTTCCGTTAGCAGGCCGTAGCTCCAGTCGAGAGCGGCGCGGAGCGTCAGCTGGCGATCGGGCCCCGATGGATCGCCCGAGACGAGCACAGCGAAACGGTCGTCGAGGCGCCGCACGAGCTCATCGAGCGACAACGAGCGAAGGCGCGCGGCGGCAAGCTCGATCGCAAGAGGTATGCCGTCGAGCCGCCGGCACAGGCCGACGGCGGCGTCCATATCGCGGATCTCGAATCCGGGCCGGACACGAGCAGCCCGATCACGCAATAGCTCGAGCGCCGCGCCCGCGGCGACAAGCGGCTGGACGTCGACGGCCACCTCGCCTGTCACACCAAGGCGCTGGCGGCTCGTGGCGAGAATCCTGAGCGCGTCGGCCCGCCGCAGGAGCGTCCCTGCCACGACGCCCGTCGCGTCGATGAGATGCTCGCAGTTGTCGAGGACGAGCAGCAGGCGGCGATGGCTGAGGTGCTCCGAAAGCATCGCCGGAAGCCACGTCCCCGACTCGTCAGAGAGGCCGAGCTCCGCAGCGATATGCTCGGCGAGCAGCGCGGGATCGCGTAGTCGCGCCAGGTCGACGAACCAGGTGCCGTCCGGAAACGCGCGCCCGACGCGCTCGGCGACGCGAATCGCCAAGCGGGTCTTCCCGATGCCGCCCGGACCGAGGAGCGTGACGAGCCGCGCGGTTCCGAGCAGTGGGCCGATGTCGGCGACTTCCGCTTCCCGGTCAACGAATGTCGAGAGTGGGACCGGGAGATTGCCGCGCAGGTCCGCCATCATGGGTCTCATTCTGCTGGGATACCGCCAGGGGCCGCAGCGCTCGCACGCTGACCCGTCAACACCCGACCCTCACGGGTATCGAGTCGCGAGCCGTGGGTGTACGCGCGGGAAAGCCTCGCGAGTGCGAAGAGCTCGAGGTGGTGTCCCTGTTCGTCCCGGATTCGACTCCTGCCGGCGTTACCTCTCTGCTGAGCCTGCAAGGTACGCGTGTATGTCTAGGTGCGGGAGGTACTCGCAGTACCCCTATCACGGGTGCCTTCCTCGACGAAGGCCGTCGGGGAGGCTGACGACCTCCTCGTCGTCAAGCTCGACGTCACGAACCCACAGGACGCCGAGGCCGCGGTCCAGGCCGCGGTCGATGAGTTCGGCCACATCGACGTCCTCGTCAACAACGCCGGCAACTTCTACGCCGGCTACTTCGAGGAGCTCACCCCCAAGCAGATGGAGCGACAGCTGACGACCACCCTCATCGGCCCGATGAACGTCACTCGCGCCGTCCTGCCCGTGATGCGCAGGCAGCGTTCCGGTCACGTCATCACGATCTCGTCGAGCGCTGGCCTTGTCGGCTTCGAGTTCACGACCGCCTACGCGGCGTCCAAGTTCGGGCTTGAAGGCTGGATGGAGTCTCTTCGGCCAAAGGTCGCACCGTTCGGCATCCATGCCACGATCGTCAACCCAGGGTTCTTCCGCACCGAGCTCCTCACGCCCGAGTCAACGACCTACGCTCGGTCCTCGATCGAGGACTACGCCGACCGCCGCGCGGAGCAGCTCGAGTGGTGGAATGCGCAGAGCGGCCAGCAGGCCGGGGACCCGGCCAAGTTGGCGCAGGCCCTGGTCATGCTGGCGGGCGAAGAGAAGCCGCGTCGGCGCTTCATTGCCGGCGTGGACGCGGTGGGCTCCGCCGCGCAGAAGGTCGCCGATCTCCGAGCCGACATCGAAGCCAACGGCGACCTTTCCGCCTCGCTCGCGGTGGACGCCTGACCAGGCGCCAGAAGGAGACCAACGATGGAGATCCAGCCCAAACAGCCGACCGTGAAGGCCGGCACCGACACCTTCACCGGAGACGTCTGGCTCGACGTCATCGCGCGCGGCGAGGAGCCGTCTCGCGTTCGCGTCAGCGTGGTTCGCTTTGCGCCAGGTGCCCGAAACGCGTGGCACGCCCATGCCGTCGGTCAGACGATCCACGTGACCGAGGGCATCGGGCGCGTCCAGGCCCGCGGTGGCGAAGTCATCGAGATCCGAGCCGGGGACACGATCCACACACCGCCCGGCGAGTGGCACTGGCACGGCGCTGCGCCCGACCACTTCATGACCCACCTCGCCATCTGGGAGGCTCCTGCAGACGGACCCGAGAGCGAATGGGGCGACCAGATCACCGACGCGGAGTACCTCGCGCGGCCCCGACGGTATTCTCTCGCTCATGAGGGAGCCACAGCAGGAACCGATCACGCCCGAGTCGCTTGCCCGCGAGCGATGCGCCGAGCTTCGAGCGGGCACGCCGCCGCTGACCACTGAAGAGGCGCGACTGCTCGCCGGCGCCATAGCGTCCGAGTGGAACGTCGGCGGCGCCGAGATTCGCCGGGAATTCACCTTCAAGACGTTCAACGCCGCGTTCGGTCTAGCCACGCGGATCGCCTTGCTGGCCGAATCGCAGAACCACCATCCTGAACTGGAGGTCGCCTGGGGCCGCCTCGTCGTCCGTCTCACCACCCACTCCGTTCGCGGGCTTTCGCGCAACGACTTCATCATGGCCGCGCGTATCGACCGACTGGCTGGCGGCTGACCGCTCGATGGGCTCCGTCCATAGCCCGACGCCAGCCAGTCCCGCCGGACTGCGGTCATCCCCGCCCATCCGAGTCGCCCGTCGTCACCCATGAGTCAGGAGCCGCTGCCATAACCATCGAGAATCCCGCAGCGCCGGAACGAGGCGACTTCATCCGCGAGATCGTTTCCGCCGACTTGCGCGAGGGCCGGCATCAGACGATCGTCACGCGCTTCCCGCCCGAGCCGAACGGCTACCTCCACATCGGCCACGCGAAGTCGATCTGCCTCAACTTCGGGATCGCCCAGGAGTTCGGCGGTCGCTGCCACCTTCGCTTCGACGACACGAACCCCACCAGAGAGGAGCAGGAGTACCTCGACGCGATTCAGGCGGACGTGCGCTGGCTGGGCTTCGACTGGGGGGAGCACCTCTATCACGCGTCCGACTACTTCGGGCAGCTCTACGACTGGGCGGTCCACCTCATCCGGAGAGGCAAGGCCTACGTCGACGATCTCTCGGCCGAGGAGATCCGTGAGTACCGCGGCACGCTGACCGAGCCCGGACGGGCGAGCCCGTGGCGGGACCGGCCGGCCGAGGAGAGCCTCGACCTCTTCGAGCCGATGCGGCAGGGCGAGTTCCCCGACGGCGCACGCACCCTCCGTGCCCGGATCGACATGACCTCCA
>WNFU01016540.1_pt1 | contig 10287 bp, 11 predicted proteins | sample 5400121 | NCBI WGS metagenome assembly WNFU01 (sample SAMN13153360, study PRJNA577476) | soil metagenome | isolation source: 100 cm soil or saprolite under grassland replicate 1 | place: USA:California | collected 2016-06-15
GGCAGCGGCCACCTCCCTAGCCTCTTGGCGAGCTCCTCGACGGACTCACGACGAAGCTCCCGGCCGTCGTCGTAGAGGACCTGCTCGGTGGCCAGGATCGAGTTGAAGATGCGGGCGATGCGGACGTCGACGCCGTGGGTGCGGTGGTAGGCGGTGGCCAGCGCCTCGGCGTAGCGCTTGGCCTCGTCGTAGACGCCGCGTGGCCCAATCGGGTTGACGTGGCCCCAGTAGCTCTCCGGCTGCGGGTGGACCTGGGGGTCGCCGTAGACCTCGCTGGTGGAGGCGAGCACGAAGCGGGCGCCCTTGTCCTTGGCCAGGCCGAGGGCATTGTGGGTGCCGAGCGCGCCCACCTTGAGGGTCTGGATCGGGTACTTGAGGTAGTCGATCGGGCTTGCCGGCGAGGCGAAGTGGAGCACGGCGTCAAGCGGCCCGGGCACGTGGATGAAGTCGGTCACGTTGACGTTGACCAGCCGGAAGCGCTCGCCGACCAGGTCCTCGACGTTCTCGAGCCGTCCGGTGAGGAAGTTGTCCATGCAGACGACCTCCCAGCCTTCGGCCAGCAGCCGCCGGCAGAGGTGGGAGCCGAGGAAGCCGGCGCCACCGGTGACCAGCCCGCGGGGCACGCTACCCCCCTTGGCGATCGGGGGTCCGCACCGGGCGTCCGACCCCGGCCACGGTGAAGCCCTCGGCCACGAACGCGTCGGCGTCGAGCGCGTTGCGGGCGTCGACCAGGATCGGGTAGGCCATGCGGCCGCGGAGGTCGGCCGGGTCGAGGTCGAGGAACTCGGCCCACTCGGTCATCAGCACCAGCGCGTGCGCGCTCTCGGCGACGTCGACCGCCTTGCCGGCCAGTTGCAGGCCGGGCACCAGCCCGGCGGCCTGCTCGCCGGCCACCGGGTCGTAGGCGACCACCTGGGCGCCGTCGGCGAGCAGCTCATTGACCACGTCGATGGCGGGCGCGTCGCGCAGGTCGTCGGTCTCCGGCTTGAACGCCAGGCCGAGCACCCCCACCCGCTTGCCGTCCAGGTGCCACAGGGCGTCGCGGACCTTGTCGACCACCGCGTGCCTGGAGTCGTGGTTGACCTTGGCCACCTCGTTGAGGATGCCGAAGTCGATCCCCAGCTCGCGGGAGCGGTGGCTGAAGGCGGCCACGTCCTTGGGGAAGCAGCTGCCCCCGTAGCCGGCGCCTGCCTTGAGGAAGTGGGTGCCGATGCGCGGGTCGAGGCCCATGCCCCTGGCGACCAGCTCGACGTCGGCACCCGACCGCTCGCAGACCCTGGCGACCGAGTTGATGAAGCTGATCTTGGTGGCCAGGAAGGCGTTGGAGGCGTGCTTGATCAGCTCGGAGGTGGCCAGGTCGGTGGCGAGCAGGGGCGCCCCCGAGCGCTCCACGATCGGGGCGTAGAGCTCGCGCAGCGCCGCCAGGCCCCGCTCAGAGGCGGTGCCGACCACGATCCGGTCCGGCTGCAGGGTGTCGACCAGCGCCGAGCCCTCGCGCAGGAACTCGGGGTTGGAGGCGACCTCCCAGTCGGCGCCCTGCGGGGCCTCGCGGGCGATCACCTGCGCGACCCGCTGGCCGGTCTGCACCGGCACGGTGGACTTCTCGCAGATCAGGCGGAACTCGCCGGCCGGCAGGCTGCGCGCCACCTCCCTGGCGACCGCCTCGACGAAGGCGAGGTTGGGGCTGCCGTCGCCCCGGCTCGGGGTGCCGACGCAGACGAAGATCACCATGCCGTGGCCGACCGCCTCGGCCTTGCCGCCGGCGACCCGCAGCCGCCCGGCGCTGGTCACCTCGCCGAGCAGCTCCTGCAGGCCGGGTTCGTAGAACCAGGAGCGGCCCGCCCGGATCAGCTCGAGCTTTCCGGGGTCGTCGTCGTCGACCAGCACGTCGTGGCCGACATGGGCGAGGCAGGCTGCGGTGACGAGGCCGACGTGACCTGCGCCGATGACGGTGACGCGCATCGCTTCATGGCTCCTGGGGCCGGGAACGGACGTCGGCGATTCTAGAGGAAGACGACCGCGGACGACCCAGAGCGTCCTGCTTGTCCGCCCCGCTGCGCGGTGCGAGACTCCGGCTGCGATCAACCCCGACACCTCGCCTGCCGATGCGCGCACGCCCCAGCCTGCCGGTCCTGTTGCTGCTCGCCGCGGTGCTGGTGGTGGCATCGGCACATCCGGGCGCCGCCGCCCCGACCACGGCGGCATCCGCCGGCCAGCCGCGCCCGCCGGGGCCGCGGGTGGACACCAGGTACGCGATCCTGGTCGAAGCGGCCAGCGGCGAGGTGCTGTGGCGGCGCAACAGCCGCAGACCGCGGGCGCCGGCGAGCCTGACCAAGATGCTCACCGCCCTGATCGTCCGCGCCAGCCTCGACCCGAACGGCCAGGCGGTCGCCTCGCGGGAGGCGGCCAGGCAGCCGGCGCGCCGGCTCGCGCTCAGGCGCGGCCAGCGGCTCACCGTGGCGCAGGCCCTGCAGGCGCTGATGATCGTCTCCGCCAACGACGTGGCGGTGATGCTGGCCGAGGCGGCCGCCGGCTCGGTCGCCCGCTTCGCGCGGGCCATGAACGCCGAGTCCGAGCTGCTGGGGCTGCATGACTCCCGCTGGCGCAACCCGCACGGGCTGGACGCCGGCGCGCATCGGTCCAGCGCCTTCGACCTCGCCATCCTCGCACGGGCGGCGCTGCGGGACCGCTGGCTGGCCAGGGTGGTGCGCACCCGCAGCGCCGCCTTCACCAGCCCCGACCACCATCGGCACACGCTGGTCGCCCGCTCGCGGTTCCTGCTCGGCTACCGGGGGGCCGTCGGGGTCAAGACCGGGCTCACCGACGACGCCGGCCACTGCCTGGCGGCCGCCGCCACCCGGCGCGGCCGGACGCTGATCGCGGTGGTGCTGCACAGCCCCGACAACGCGGCCGACGCCGGACGGCTGCTGGACTGGGGCTTCGGTCCCGGGCGGTCGGTCCGGACCGGGTTGCGGCTGCCCGCCTACGTCCGTCCTGCCAGCGTGTCCGCCCTGCTGGTGCGGCCGCCGAGCTCCCTGCGGCGGCACCGCGCGGCCGGCACCGCGGCGTCCGTCGGCCCGGGGGGGTCCGGGGGGGCGCTTGCTGCCCCCCCGGACGGTCGGGGCCCGGCCGGCTGGCGTGCCCTGTTCGCGCCGACCCTGCGGACCCCGGTCGGCGCCGCGGCGGCGCTCGGGGTGGCCCTGCTGGCCGCCGCCGCCCTCCTGCTGCGCCGCCGACGGGCGACTTGACGCCGCCGGCCCGTTGGTCGAACATATGTTCGGACGGCGAAGGAGGCTGGGTTCCGGAGGGAGGCACGAGGGGATGCTCAGGACGACGATCGGGCCGGACGACGCGGCCACCGTGGGCGAGCTGCTGCGCGACATCGGGCAGGGCATGGGGACGCCCGACGAGCTGCGCGACGCGGCCATCTACTGGTCGGCGGCGATCGACCCCGACATGGAGTGCGCCGACCTGCAGACGATCGCCTGGCTGCTCCGGGACGCCAGCGCCCAGCGGCGGGTGCCGGCCGCCAAGCGCGACCGGGCCCGCTACTGGGCCGCCTACCTCGAGGGCCGCATGGCGAGCTGAGCTGAGCTGGGCCGCCCTTGGCCAGCCGGACGCCCCGGCGCGCCAGGCACCGCCGGTTCCCGTCCTTAACCGGTGGCGCGCCGGGGCCCGGCAGCCGCCACGATCGCGTCCAGCCGCCGCCGCAGCCCGGCGGCGGCCGCCGCCGGGTCGGACGCCGCGGTGACCGCGCGGACCACCACCACGCGGGTGGCGCCGGCGGCCGCGACCTCGTCGAGGGTGGCCGCGTCGATGCCGCCGATCGCAAACCAGGGCACCGGAGGGTCGAGGGCGGCGACGGACCGGACCAGACCGGTGCCGACGGCCGGCCGGCCCGGCTTGGTGGCGGTGGGGTACACGGGGCCGGCGACCAGGTAGTCCCAGGACTCGGCGATGGCCCGCCCGACCTGGTCCAGGTCGTGGGTGGAGCGTCCGAGCAGGACGCCCTCGCCGAGGATGCGCCTGGCCCAGGCGATGGGCAGGTCGTCCTGGCCGAGATGGAGGACGTCGGCGCCGGCGGCAAGCGCCACGTCGGCCCGGTCGTTGACCGCGAACAGGGCGTCGTGCCGGTCGGCGGCGGCACGCAGCACCGCCGCCGCCTCCAGCAGCGGCACCGCCTCTGCCTGCTTGTCGCGGAGCTGGAGCAGGTCGACGCCGGCGCCGAGGACCGCGTCGGCGAAGGCGGCCAGGTCGGGGCGGATCGGCGTGCACACGTACAGGCGGGCCGCTGCCAGCCGCCTCCGGCGGTCGGCCGGCTCCATCAGGCTCCGCCCTCCCGGCCGACCGGGGAGCCCTCCAGATCCGGGAGGCCTTCGAAGGGGGTGGAGGCCGAGGCGTACAGGCGGCGGGGGATGCGGCCGGCGCGGAAGGCGAGGCGCCCGGCCTCGACCGCCTTGCGCATGGCCTCGGCCATCAGGGCGGGCTCCTGGGCCCTGGTGACCGAGCTGGCCAGCAGCACCCCGTCGCAGCCGAGCTCCATGGCGATGGCGGCGTCGGAGGCGGTGCCGACGCCGGCGTCCAGGATCACCGGGACGCTCGCCTGCTCCACGATGATGCGGAGGTTGTAGGGGTTGCAGATGCCCATGCCGGAGCCGATCGGCGAGCCGAGCGGCATGACCGCGGCGCAGCCGAGCTCGGCCAGGTGGCGGGCCAGCACCGGGTCGTCGTTGCTGTAGGCCAGCACCGTGAAGCCGTCGTCGACCAGCGTCTCGGCGGCGTCGCGCAGCTCCACCGCGTCGGGCAGCAGCGTCCGGTCGTCGCCGATCACCTCGAGCTTGACCCAATCGGTGGCGAACGCCTCCCTGGCCAGCCTGGCGGTGCGGACCGCGTCGCGGGCGGTGAAGCAGCCGGCGGTGTTGGGCAGCAGCCGGGAGCCCACCCGGCGGAGCACGTCCAGGACCGAGCCGCGCGCCTCCGGGCTGGTCCGGCGCAGCGCCACCGTGGCCAGATCGGCCCCAGAGGCGACCAGCGCCTGCTCCAGCGCCTCCAGGCTGCTGGCGCCCCCGGTGCCCATGATGAGCCGGGACGACAGCGGCTGGCCGGCGATGACGAAGGGGTCGTCCATTTGCTCTCAACCTCCCTGGGTCGCGCCCAGCACCTCGATCCGGTCGTGCTCGCAGAGGACGGTGGTGGTCCACGCCGCGCGGGGCAGCACCTCGCCGTTCAGGGCGACCGCGATGCCGGGCCCGCCGGGCGGGTGGCCGAGCCCGGCCAGCAGCCCGGCGACGGTCTCACCGGCCGCCGCTTCGGCCGGCTCGCCGTTGACGGTCACGGTCATGACACGCTCCTGGACGCCTGCTCCACGGCGGCGCCGGCGGCGAACCGCCCCGGCGAGAACGGGGCGATCACCTCGGGGGCCTTGCCGGTGGCGAGCAGCTCGGCCACCGAGGCGGCGGTGACGGGCGTCAGCAGGATGCCGTTGCGGTAGTGGCCGGTCGCCACCACCAGCCCGTCCTGGCCGGCCGGCCCGAGGAGGGGCGCGTTGTCGGGCGACCCGGGTCGCAGCCCGGCGACCGTCTCGACCAGCTCCAGCTCGGCCACGTCGGGCAGCAGCTCCAAGGCGGCGCGGAGCAGGTCGTGCACGGCGCCGGCGGTCACCCGGGTGTCGAAGCCCAGCTCCTCCACGGTCGCCCCCACCACCACCCTGCCGTCGGCCCGTGGCACCACGTAGACCTCCAGCCCGCGCAGGTTGCGCTGGCAGAGCGGCTCGGAGGCCGGTCCGCGCAGGTGCAGCAGCTGGCCCTTGACCGGCCGGACCCCCGGCAGCAGCCCGGGCGCCAGGCCGCGCAGCCCGCCGCTCCAGCAGCCGGCCGCCAGCACCACCGTCCCGCCGGCCAGCCGCTCCCCGCCGGCCAGCCGCACGCCAACGACCCGCTCGCCGTCGACCAGCAGCTCGGCCGCCCTGCCTGCCAGCAGGGCGACCCCGGCCCGCCGGCAGGCGGTCAGCAGGGCCTGGACGAGGGCGCGGTTGTCGACCTGATGGTCGCCGGCGGCCAGCACGCCGCCGCGGACGCCGGGGGCCAGCCCGGGCTCCAGCCGACGGCAGTCGCGGCTGCGGAGCCGCTCCACCTGGAGCCCGCAGCGGAGCTGGAAGCGGTAGAGGTCGTCGAGGGCGGCGTTGTCGTCGGCGTCCCTCGCCACCGTCAGGGTGCCGCAGCGGCGGTAGCCGATCCCGCGGCCGCTCGCCGCCTCCAGCTCGGCGGCGAACGCCGGCCAGCTCGCCGCGGCGTCCAGGTTGAGCCGCAGCAACGGCTGCTCGCCGTAGTGGACCTCGGTGACCGGGGCGAGCATGCCGGCCGCGGCCCAGGAGGCACCCCGGCCGGGCGCCTGGTCGACCACGGTGACCGTGATCCCGGCCTGCGCCGCCCGCCAGGCGATCCCGAGGCCGATCACTCCGCCGCCGACCACCACGACGTCGGCGGCGCCATGCTGGGTCATCGCGTGGGCGCTCCTCCCTTCGCCGGCATTACCCGGTGCAGGTTCCAACGGTCGGCGGCCCCGCTAGCCGCCCTCTCAGCCCGGTGGCCCGGGCTCCCGTGTGTCCATTCCAGCGTACTCTTCGCGGTCGGCCGCCGGCGGCGATCGTGAAGGCATGCCGCAGCTCGTGGTGGCCGAAGACCGCGGGCTCGGGTCGGGACGGCGCCGCAGCTGCTACCCGAGTTTGGTGAGGGCGCGACGGAGGCTGCGGACGCCCTGTTGGATGCGCTGCTCGTTCTCGATCAGCGCGAACCGTACGTGGCCGTCGCCGCCCGGGCCGAAGCCGACCCCCGGCGAGGTGGCCACCTTGGCGTCCCTGACCAGGAACGACGCGAACTCGACCGAGCCCATCTCCCGGTAGGGCTCCGGGATCGGCGCCCAGACGAACATCGTGCCGAGCGGCGGGGCGACCTCCCAGCCGATGCGGTTCAGGCCGCCGCAGAGCGCGTCGCGGCGGGACTGGTAGACCTGCTGCACGCGCCCGGGGTGCTCGGGGTCCTCGTTGAGGGTGACCGTGGAGGCGATCTGGATCGGCTGGAACACCCCGTAGTCGAGGTAGGACTTGAGCTTGGCCAGCGCCTGCACGACCGCGGCGTTGCCGACCAGGAACGCCATCCGCCAGCCGGCCATGGAGAACGACTTGGTCATCGAGTACAGCTCCACGGCGCACTCCTTGGCCCCGTCGGCCTGCAGGATCGACGGGGGCACGTGGCCGTCGTAGCCGAGCTCGGCGTAGGCGTTGTCGTGGACCAGCAGCACCTCGTGCTCGCGGGCGAAGTCGACCTCGAGGAAGTCCTCGCCGGTGCCGACGGGGATCTCGCGCACCTCCGCGCCGGCGAACAGCGGCCCCCAGATGTGGATGGGGTAGGAGGGCGACGGCACCAGCGCCGCGTCGCCCGGCTGCAGCAGCACCCACATCAGGTGCGAGAAGCCCTCCTTGGCGCCGATGGTGGCCAGCACCTCCAGCTCGGGGTCGAGCTCCACGCCGAAGCGGCGCCGGTAGCGGTCGGCGATCGCCGCTCGCAGCTTGGGGATGCCGCGGCTGGCCGAGTAGCGGTGGTTGCGGGGGTTGCGGGCCGCCTCGGCCAGCTTCTCCACCGCCACCTCGGGCGACGGCAGGTCGGGGTTGCCGAAGCCGAGGTCGATGACGTCCTCCCCGGCGCGCCTGGCCGCCACCTTGAGGCCGTCGATGATGGTGAAGACGTACGGCGGCACGTTGGCGATACGGCGGAACTCCACGCGTGACCCCCTGGTAGGTGCGAAGCTCGCATCGTAGCGGACCCCGGCCATCCGGCCGGGGTCCGCTGTCGAACGGGAGGCTCGCCTACATGCCGTGGCTGTGGCCGGCGGCGGCGGGCTCCTCCTCTTCCGGCTTGTCCACCACCAGGGTCTCGGTGGTGAGCAGCAGGGCGCCGATGGAGACGGCGTTCTGCACCGCCGAGCGGGTCACCTTGGCCGGGTCGACCACGCCGGCCTTGAACAGGTCGACGTACTCGCCGGTGGACGCGTCAAGGCCCTGGCTGTCGGACAGCTCGCGGACCTTGTTGACGGCGACCGCGCCCTCCAGCCCGGCGTTCTGCGCGATCCAGTACAGCGGCAGCTCCAGCGCCTTGCGCACGATCGCGGCGCCGGTCGCCTCGTCGCCGTCCAGGTCGAGCTTGTCGAGCGACTGCTGGGCGCGCAGCAGGGCCACGCCGCCGCCGGCGACGATGCCCTCCTCGACCGCGGCGCGGGTGGCCGACAGCGCGTCCTCGATGCGGTGCTTCTTCTCCTTCAGCTCCACCTCGGTGGCCGCGCCGACCTTGACCACGCCGACCCCGCCGGCCAGCTTGGCCAGCCGCTCCTGCAGCTTCTCGCGGTCCCAGTCGGAGTCGGTCTTGTCGATCTCGTTCTTGATCTCGGTGATGCGGCCCTTGATGTCCTCCTCCGACCCGGCGCCCTCGACGATGGTGGTGTCGTCCTTGGTGACCGTGACCCGGCGGGCCCGGCCAAGCAGGTCGAGGGTGACGTTCTCCAGCTTGAGGCCGACCTCCTCGGAGATGACCTGGCCGCCGGTGAGGATGGCGATGTCGGCGAGCATCGCCTTGCGGCGGTCGCCGAACCCGGGGGCCTTGACGGCCACGCTCTTGAAGGTTGACCACCAGGGTGGCGAGCGCCTCCCCGTCCACGTCCTCGGCGATCACGATCAGCGAACGGCCGGCCTGGACGACCTTCTCGAGCATCGGCAGCAGCACCTGCGCCGAGGAGATCTTCTGGTTGGCGATCAGGATGTAGGGGTCTTCCATGACCGCTTCCATGCGGTCCTGGTCGGTGACGAAGTAGGGCGAGATGTAGCCCTTGTCGAACTGCATCCCCTCGGTGAACTCGAGCTCCATGCCGAAGGTCTGCGACTCGTCGACCGTGATGACGCCGTCCTTGCCGACCTTGTCCATCGCCTCGGCGATGATCCGGCCGATCTCGGCGTCCTGCGCGGAGATCGCCGCCACCGAGGCGATCTCCTCCTGGGACTCGAGCTCACGGGCCTGGTTGCGGATGGCCTCGGCGACCGCCTCGACCGCCCGCTCCATGCCACGCTTGAGGCCCATCGGGTTGGCCCCGGCGGCCACGTTGCGCAGGCCCTCGTGCACCAGCGCCTGGGCGAGCACGGTGGCGGTGGTGGTGCCGTCGCCGGCGACGTCGTTGGTCTTGGTCGCGACCTCCTTGGCGAGCTGCGCGCCGAGGTTCTCGTAGTGGTCGTCGAGCTCGATCTCCTTGGCGATGGTCACGCCGTCGTTGGTGATGGTGGGCGCGCCCCACTTCTTGTCGAGGACGACGTTGCGGCCCTTGGGCCCGAGGGTGACCCGGACCACGTTGGCGAGCTTGTCGACCCCGGCCTCCAGCGCACGGCGGGCCTCGGCGTCGAAGAGCAGTTGCTTGGGCATGTCTCCGCGGTTCCTCGCTTACTTGTTGACGATTGCCAGCACGTCGCGGGCGGAGAGGATCAGGTGCTCGACACCCTCCACCTTGACCTCGGTGCCGCCGTACTTCGAGTAGATGACGGTGTCACCGACCTTGACGTCCAGCGGGACCCTGTTGCCGTCCTCGAAGCGACCGGGGCCGACGGCGATGACCTCGCCCTCCTGGGGCTTCTCCTTGGCGGTGTCGGGGATGACCAGGCCGGAGGCGGTCATCTCCTCGCCCTCGCCGGGCTTGACGACGATGCGGTCCTCGAGCGGCTTCAGGCTGACGCTCATCCCTTCCTCCTCGTGCCATGACGGCCCGGCCCTGGTCAGGGCGGGCCAGACGGGTTGACGGTCGGGTACCGGGAGCCCGCGAGGCGGGACCCGGCCCATGTCTGGCGCGGATGTTAGCACTCACCTCTTGTGAGTGCTAGCCGCATCCTAGGAAGCCGGGAGGGCCGCCGTCAACCGGACGCCGGCGGCTCGTGGAAGGCCTCCTCGCAGCGGACGCCGGCCGGTCCGGCGATGGCCGAATGGTCCTGTCCGGCCGGAAGCTCCAGCCAGTCACCCGGGCCGAGGTCGCGCTCCTCCCCCGACGGCTGCAGTGTGAACCGGATCGACCCGGAGCGGCAGACCAGCAGCTTGGCCCGCGGGTGCTGGTGGGCCGGGAACCACGCGTGCGGCCCGGCCTCCCAGGCGGAGGGCTCCAGGCCATGCTCGGCGAACCGGTCCCGATTGACCGGGGCACCCCTCCGGGGTTCCCCGGACCCCTCCGGGCTCACCGGGGCTGGCGCTTCGGCCGGCGGGA
>WNFU01023666.1_pt1 | contig 10287 bp, 6 predicted proteins | sample 5400121 | NCBI WGS metagenome assembly WNFU01 (sample SAMN13153360, study PRJNA577476) | soil metagenome | isolation source: 100 cm soil or saprolite under grassland replicate 1 | place: USA:California | collected 2016-06-15
AAGTCCGGGGCGAGCGCGTCGAGAGCAACGTCCGGGTCGTCGTCGATGACGACCTCCTGAAGTTGGACCGACGGATGGGCCGATGCAACGAGGCGCGCGAACGCTGCATCGTCGGGAGCGACCTCGAGGCGCTGCGCTGCCTGGTTGTACCGCGCGCTGACCGCTGACAGCAGACCGCCCGAGTAGTACCGCGCCATGAACGCCAGCAGGAGCGAGGAGTCAAGGCCTCCGGACAGGAGCAAACCGACCGGCACGTCGCTGAGCAACTGACGGGCTGTCGCTCGCTCGACCGCTTCTCGTAATGGCTCGCCGGCAAGCGGCGCTCCTGCCTCGTGGCTCGGCTCGGGCGGTGACCAGTAGCGCCATTGCCGCACGCCGGAGGGGTCTACGGTCAACGCCGATCCGGGTGGGAGCTTCCTGATCGCCGCCCACGGGGTCCGCGGGTGCGGGATCCACAAGAGCGTCAGATACTCGGCCAGCGCGACCGGGTCGAGGTCCGCGCGCAGCTGCGGGAACAACGAGAGGATCGCCCGCGGACCCGAGCCCGCGGCCACGGCGCCGTCCACCTCGGCCCAGTAGAGCGGCTTCACACCCAGGCGGTCGCGTGCCAAGAGGGCGCGCCCCGAGCGTTCATCCAGAATGGCGAACGAGAAGATTCCTTCGATGCGATCCAGGACCGCCTCGCCCCACATCTCCCAGCCACGCAGGATCACCTCTGTGTCGGAGGTCGAACGAAATTGCGCGCCTCCGCGCTGTAACTCGAGCCGGAGCTGGGGCGAGTTATAGATCTCGCCGTTGTAGACGATGCTGACCCCGCGCTCGTTGTCTCGCATCGGCTGAGCTCCAGCAGTGCTCGGGTCGATGATCGCCAAGCGCGTATGGCCGAGAGCTGCGGGCATTGCACCTTCCCGGCTGACGTACTGTCCCTCGCCGTCAGGACCTCGCGATCGCAGGAGGTCGCAGACCTGCTGTAGCCGTTCATGATCGACCGTCTCGCCGAAGACGCCGACCCAGCCACACATCAGCCGACCATCCCACAGCGAGATCTTTCGGGTTCCGACTCGTCCAGTCGGATCTCAGTGGTGACGCAGATCGGAAGGCCCTGTTCGAGTTCGGCGCTCACGACATGGCTGGGCCAGAGCTCATTGAAGCCAGTGGCCACCATCTCTCGCTCGATGAACAGTGGTACCGAACTGCCAATCGTCAACGGCCCGATCTGAACGTCACTCCCATCGCGGGTTGCGTCCAGTCCTGGTGCGAGGTGCAACCGGGCCACGGCGTGGTGATGACCGCTGCCAAGCAGCTCGTCGAAGATGACGACCCGGTTTGCGGTGACCTGCCAGGTGCGGCGATGTGCTGGGCGTCCGGGCAGACGTCGATACCCGGTGTGCGATGCGGATACGACGACCTCTTCTGTATGCACCTCGGCGGACTCCAGCTTCGGAACCGCGCGCCGTGCGGTTCGAAAGACGCTCCACACTTCACTCTGATCCTGTCCGTCGACTTCGAGGGTGTTGTGAGCACTTGTCGAACGCTCGTACTGGCGCCGACAGCCAGCATCGTAGGTGGAGGTTCCAGTATCGACGAGGAGTCGCCTCCCATCGACGGCGAGTTCAAAGCTGAGACAGTCGGCATGTGCGTGAGCAGGCAGTTCTGGTGGGCAGGGCGGGCCCACATCGAGCACCAGGTGCAGTCGCTCGTTGGGGCGCGCGACAACGTATCCTGAAGGTTCGAGGACGACGAGGCGTGACGGCTCGGGTTGTATCGGCGCGAGGAGGGCAATCTCGTCCGGTCCAACAAGCGTGCAATCGTTGAAGAGCGGAACGTCGCCGTCCGGGAGCAGAACGGCCCCCAGCCACAGTCGCATCTTCGAAATGATCTGATCGAGCTCGTCGCTTCGTACGAGGTCTGCCGACCGCGCAAGCTCGCGGCTGTCGATGAGATCACCGAGTACCTGGCAGTGGTACGAAGGCGATCGCTCGTAGTGCCCGCCATCCCGAAGCACCTGCGACCGTGCCGCGTCTACGAGACCGTGCAACGCACGGCTGCTCAGAAGACGGTCGTTGAGGAAGATACCCAAGCCCAGGAGGGCCTTGAGGTTCTTGATGAGATGATTCCCGGCCACGTCACGCTCTAGGTGGGCGCGAACAAAGCCTGTGTGTAGCGCGAGCTCGTCGACATACGCAGGCTCCAACGGCGAGCCGCGAATGAGTCGGTCGAAAACGCAAAGCAGTGCCCAGGCCCGGAGTGACGCTACGTAGGGAGCCCATGCGTCGCGGTCGCCGAAGCGGACAGTGGTACGCCACGAGTCCCAGAGTCTTCGAAACTCACGTCGCGACCACTCTCGGTCTGCATGTTGAGCGAATACGAATGACCACTCGAAGTCGTGCAGGCGGAAGCGCCAGAGCCGGCTCTGTGACGTGTGCTGCCAATCGGGCGGATTGCCGAGCTCTCGTTCTTCTCCTAGGAGCCGGAATTTGCCCGCCGCGAGAAGTTCGGCATCACGTGATGGGTATGCGCGCCGGAGGTCGAGCGGGGCAAAGTCGGCCGGCCAGCCCACGCGGCCTCGTCGCCGAGCGGTCAAGAAGCGTGCCAGGAACGGCGCGTGCCGGATGACGCCGAGTTGGGCCCTCAATCGGGCCCGATGGACGATCTGCGTCGGGCGTAGGTGGCGAACTGTCCGGACGAACAGCAGGGTGCGCTCCTTCTGTGACGCCATGGTCGGAACGCTAGCCACCCGATCGCGTGCACCCTGTGAAGCGCTGCTCGGCGGTATCGTCCGCCACTGTGCGTGTCGTTTGTGTCGCTGGGGCGAGGCCCAATTTCATGAAGGTGAAGCCCGTCGTAACGGCAATCGAGGAGCGTGCAGTCGAGACGCTTCTCGTTCACACCGGCCAGCACTACGACGACACGCTCAGCGCTGTGTTTCTCCGAGAACTCGGGATCCGATCACCCGATCGGACGCTCGCTGTCGGCTCCGGCACCCATGCGGAGCAGACGGCGCGCGTGATGACCGCTTTCGAACCATTGCTCGACGAGTGGCATCCCGATGTTGTGGTCGTCGTCGGGGACGTGAACTCGACAATGGCCTGCGCACTCACTGCCGCAAAGGCAGGTCCACTCGTGGCACACGTCGAGGCTGGCCTTCGCAGTCGCGATTGGTCGATGCCCGAAGAAGTGAACCGGGTCGTGACCGATCGCGTGAGCGATTACCTGATGGCGCCCTCGCACGACGCGGCAGAGAACCTTCTCCGTGAAGGGTACCGCCCGGATCAGGTGCACCTGGTCGGGAACGTCATGGTCGATACGTTGCTCTCGAATCTTGACCGTGCCCTCTGTCGCCCGATTCTCGGCGAAATCGGACTTCGGCCGGGGGAGTACGGATTGGTGACGGTCCATCGGCCAGCCAATGTCGACGACGACACTCTTGTCGGTTTATTGAGAGCGCTGGAGGAACTGGCGCGCGAGATCCCACTCGTGTTTCCCGTTCATCCGAGGACGCGTCGGCAACTCCCCGAGCGCCCATATGAGGGGCTCATCGTCATCGATCCAGTTGGGTATCTGGATTTTGTCGCCATGGAGGCGTCGGCGCGTCTCGTGCTCACCGATTCCGGTGGCGTGCAGGAAGAGACAACGGTACTGGGCGTACCGTGCCTTACGTTGCGCGACAACACAGAGCGCCCCATCACGCTGACCGAGGGGACCAATGTGCTCGTAGGTCGGGACCCTGACCGAATCGTTGGGGAAGCACGCCGCGTGCTGAGACAAGGAGTGGAGCGACGGTGCCCCAAGCTGTGGGACGGCAGGGCCGGCGAGCGCGTCGCAGAGGTGATCGTCCAGGGCCGGCGAGCAGAATCGCAGCTGCGGCCGACAGATCTGGCGTAGCGCGCAATTGTTGGTCAGTGCGGTAGGACGGTCGGGGAGCCCCTGATGACATACCTGATTACCGGGGGCGCGGGGTTCATCGGCTCTCATCTTGCAGAGGCGATGCTCGCCAAGGGCAGTCGAGTCGTGGTTCTCGACAACCTCTCAACCGGGCAGAGGGAAAACCTCGGCCGCGCAGCTGCCAATAACAGTCTGCGATTCGTTCAGGGTTCGGTGCTCGACGAGTCGGTCGTGGACGAGGTCGTCCGCGAGGCCGATGGTGTCGTGCACCTCGCTGCCGCCGTCGGCGTGAAGCTGATCGTGGAGCAGCCGCTGCCGTCGCTTACGACGAACATCCGAGGCTCAGAGATCGTGCTGGCTGCCGCCCAGCGGTACGGCAAGAAGATCCTGCTCGCCAGCACGTCGGAGATCTACGGCAAGAACACGAACGTCCCGCTCGCTGAGACCGCCGACCGACTCTTGGGCTCGCCGGCGGTGGCGCGGTGGGCCTACAGCACCTCCAAGGCAGTCGACGAGATCCTCGCCTACGCGTACCAGAAGGAGCGCGGACTGCCCACGGTCGTCGCGCGGCTATTCAACACGGTGGGGTCCCGGCAGAGCCCGGCGTACGGCATGGTGATCCCGCGTTTGGTGCGGCAGGCGCTCGCCGGGGAACCTCTCACCGTGTACGGCGACGGCTCGCAGACGCGGTGCTTCTGCCACGTCAGCGACGTGGTCGATGCGCTCATGAAGCTGCTGGACCACCCCGACGCCGAGGGCGACGTGTTCAACGTGGGGTCCACCGAGGAGATCTCGATCCTCGAGCTCGCACAGCGCGTGAAGAGCCACGTGGGGAGCACATCGCCCATAGAGTTCATTCCGTACGACCGTGCCTACGAAGCGGGCTTCGAGGACATGCTTCGTCGCGTTCCGGACACCAGCAAAATCGCCAGCCTTACCGGCTGGAAGCCGACCCGCACGCTGAACCACATCCTCGACGACGTGGTCCGGGAGTCGACCCAGGAGAGATCGCGTTCAGGAACACACGAGGAATAGGTGACGACAAAGACTTCTCCACAGGGCCGGAATCTGCGAGCATGCCCCCGTGAATCGTGGGGCGGTGAGAGGAACCCCCACCGTGGTCGTCGTCGGGCAGGGGTATGTCGGTCTGCCGCTGGCGATGCGCGCCGTCGAGGTGGGGTATCGCGTCATCGGCTTCGACGCGGACGGCGAAGTCGCGAAGCGGCTGAGCATCGGGCAGTCGCACGTCGAGGACGTCCCCGCCGAACGGGCCATTGCGGCGCTCGCGACGGACCGGTACTTCGTGACGAGCCGGCCGGAGGACGCCCGGGATTTCGACATCGCCGTCATCACGGTTCCGACGCCGTTCGGTGACGGAACACCCGACCTCTCGTTCATCGAGGCCGCGGGCAGGGCGCTCGCGCCGTCGGTGCGCCGCGGCTCGATCGTGATCCTGGAGTCGACGACGTACCCGGGAACGACCGAAGAGCTCCTCGTGCCGATCCTCGAGGACGGCAGCGGTCTCGTCGCGGGCGAGGACTTCCACGTCGGGTACAGCCCCGAGCGCATCGATCCCGGCAACGACCGCTGGGATCTCACCAGCATCCCCAAGGTTGTCTCGGGCATCGATGCCGCGTCGCTCGAGGCAGTGCGATCGTTTTACGACACGTTGGTCGAGCGCACGGTCGCCGTCTCGGGCACCAGGGAGGCCGAGCTCACCAAGCTGCTCGAGAACACCTCGGCATCGACCTGTGCGAAGCCATCGACGCGGCCGCCACCAAGCCGTTCGGTTTCATGCCTTTCCGGCCCGGTCCGGGCGTCGGGGGTCACTGTTTACCGATCGACCCGAGCTACCTGTCGTGGCAGGTGCGTCGCCGACTCGGGCACACCTTCCGCTTCGTGGAGCTGGCCAACGACGTCAACGCGAGTATGCCCGACTATGTCGTTCGCCGCCTCGTCGTCGGGCTCAACCAGCGCTCGAAGCCGGTGCACGGGAGTCGCATTCTGCTCCTGGGTCTCTCCTACAAGCACAACACCAGCGACGCACGCGAGTCGCCTGCGCTGCGGGTCGCCGACCAGCTCCTCTTGCTGGGCGCCGACGTCCGGGCCGCAGACCCGCACGTCTGGGAACGCGCCGTCGATCCGCGGATCGCTCGAGTCGAGCTGGTGCCCGAAGAGCTGACCGCTGCCGATGCCGTCGTCGTGCTCACCGATCACGACGCGTTCGACTTCGATCTCGTCGCGGCCCATGGCCAGTACGTGCTCGACACCCGTCGCCGGGTGCAGGGGCCGGCCGTCGAGCAGCTGTGAGGCGGTAGGCAGTGCAGGTCCGCTGGATTGTTGCGTTCGGCCTGGCAGCGGGCGTCGGCTTGATTGCCGTACCGGTCCTGCGCCTCCTCGCGCTCGACGTGGGTCTCGTCGACTCACCGGGGCCCACGAAGGTTCACGCGCGCGACATCCCATATTTGGGTGGGGTGGCGATCGCGGGTGCAACGCTCGCAGGGTGGCTCCTCGAGCCGCGATTGGGCACTCGCATCGCCGTCGTCGCCCTTGCCGGTATCGGCGTGGCGTTGGTGGGCCTCGTGGATGACCACCGGACGCTGGGGCCCTTCTTCCGCCTCGCGGTCGAGGCGGGCGCGGCCGGTGCCGTGATGATCGCAGGCGTGCGCGCCGAGCCGTTCGGCATCCAAGCCCTCGACATCGCGGTCACGCTGGTCTGGATCGTGGGCGTGACCAACGCCCTGAATCTCTTCGACAATATGGACGGCCTGGCCGCAGGTACAGCGGGGGTCATCGCCGGAGGCGTGTTTGCGCTCGCGGCCATCGGCGGCCAAGAGGTGGTGGCCACCGTGGGTGCCGCCTTGGCCGGAGCGTGTGCGGGGTTCCTCGTCCACAATTGGCGTCCGGCATCGATCTTCATGGGCGACGCCGGCTCCCTGTTCCTCGGCTTCGTGTTATCGATCGCCGTTCTCGAGCTCCGACCGGAGCTCTCGCTGCCGTGGAGTGTTGCGGTACCCATCTTGCTGCTGGCATTGCCGGTGCTCGATACTTCGATGGTCACGATTGCCCGAATCCGACACGGACGACGCGTGATGACCGGCGGGAAGGACCACCTCTCGCACCGTCTTGTTGCCCTGGGGGTGTCACCCCCGGTCGCGGTCGCAGCACTCATCGGAGTCGAAGGCGTGCTCACGACCCTCGCGGTCGCGTGTGGCAGCGGCGCGGTCCCTCTGTGGGTGGGTGTTGCACTAGGCGTCGCGGTGTTGGCCGGTCTCGCCGGAGTGGTGCTGCGAGCGCGCGTGTACCAGGAACCGGTCGTCGGTATATGGTCCCGCGTGCGAAGGACGTCGGGCAGGGTCGTGTCGGACGAGGGGGACTTGCGCCCGGCCGCGCTCGCCGCTGCCGGTCACGACGGTCTGGACCAGTAGGTGCCCGGCCGCTGGGCCCTCGCCTTCACGATCGCCGCCATCGTGGCGATGGTCGGCGCAGCCACGCTGCGGGCGGGATCCCGACGCGGGATGGAGCGCGCCCGTCGTCGTGGCGGTCTCGCGCTCGTCGCCAGCGTGATCGTCGGATCGCTCCTGGTGCCCAATGTGCCCTCATGGATCGGCGTGGCCGGGGCCGCGGCGGTCGCGCTCGCATTGTTCGGCACCGCCGACGACGACCATGCATTTCCCGGCTGGGTCCGCCTCGCTGCCGTGACCGTCGCGGCGGCGGCCGCGGTGGCGACCGGCGCACGCCTCGAGATGACGGGGGTTGCCGCCCTCGACGTCGTCGGGACGATCGTGGTGATCGTCGCGGTCGCGATCGGAACGCGCTGGCTCGACGAGACCGACGGCCTGGCGGCCGGCACGTTCGGCGCCACAGCCGCGGGGATCGTCGCACTCGCCGGCTTCGGTAGCCAGAACGTCGTGGCCGTCGTCGCCGCCGCGATCGGCGGCGCGTGCGTGGGCTTCCTCGCCTACAACCTGCGGCCGGCTTCCGTCTTCCTGAACGAAGGGGGCGCGCTCTTCCTCGGATACCTCACGGCGGTCCTGGCCATCGAACTGACCCCGGTGATCGGCGCACCGAGCAGCGCGCTCGTGCCGCTCTTGCTGCTGGCGGTGCCGCTCCTCGAGATCACCGTTGTGCCACTCGGTCAGTTGCGCCACCGACGACGCGTGAACCCGGGCCGTCGGGATCACCTGTCTCACCGGCTCTCGACACTCGGTCTGCCCCGCACCGGGGCCATCGCGCTGCTCATGGGTATCCAACTCGTGCTCGCCACCGTTGCTGTGTTCATCGGTCGTGGGGTGCTTGCTGCTATTGCCGGCGCGGCGCTCGGTGGCGGGATCGTCGTGGCGCTCGTGCTCGTGACCGGCGCGCGCAACATGTACGGAGAGCACGCCCCTGGCTTCAGCCGCCGATTCAAGCTCGCTGCTCTGGGCGTTCTCGTGCTGATCGCCGTCGCCACAGTCCCGTCTGCGCTCGCGGGGTTCCAAGCGCGGCACACGGTCGACAACGCGCGGGTGCTTGTCGAGCGAGCGCTCAACGCCGCCAGAGCGGGCGACGCCAAGACGGCCCGCACGCAGTTTGCCGCCGCGGCCGGGGAGTTCGAGGACGCCCGAGACATACTCGACAACCCGCTCATGTCGATGGGTCTCGCGATCCCTGTCGTCGGGCCAAACCTCCGCGCTGCTCGGGACATCGCACGCGTCGGCGCCGACCTCGCGCGGAGCGGGGAGAAGACCGCCGGCACCGTCGACCCCGACCGGCTCCACGTCGTCGACGGCACCGTGCCGCTCGCCGAGGTGCAGCGCGTCACACCCGAGCTCCAGCGCGGCGCTCGCGAGCTCGACCAAGCAGTGCGGTCACTCGACCGGATCGATCACACCTTCCTGCTGCCGCCGGTGCGGGACGGCCTGCGGAAGGTGCATCACGAGCTGGCCAACGCGTCTGACGAAGCCGACAACGCAGTCGTGTCGGCCCGCCTCGCGCCGGCCATCTTCGGCGGCCAGGGTCCCCGCCGCTACTTCCTCGCGGTCCAGAACACCGCCGAGCAACGCGCGACCGGGGGATTCATCGGGAACTGGGGGATCCTCACCGCCCAGGACGGCAAGGTGACTCTCGATCACTTCGAGCGCATCTCGGTATTGAATCCGCCCGCCGGCGCGGACCGGCCGCTCACGGCGCCGGACGACTACCTGCGCCGCTACCAGCGCTTCCAGCCGTCGCGCGCGTGGCAGAACATCAACATGTCACCCGACTTCCCGACAGTCGCGCAGGTCATGGCCGATCAGTACCGGCTCGCCAGCGGTGAGCAGGTGGACGGGTTCCTGGCCGTCGACCCCGACGGCCTGGCAGCGTTGTTGCGATTGACCGGCCCGGTCAGCGTGGCGGGCTGGCCGGAGCCCTTGACTGCGGACAACGTGGTGCGGGTCACGCTGAGCGACGCTTATGTTCGCTTCGGCAGCGCAGACCCCGAACGCGTCGACTTCCTCGGCGACGTGGCCGACGCCGTCGTGGATCGCGCCACCCACGAGCAGCTCGGGAACCCGGCGAAGATCGCGCGCACGCTCGGACGAGCCGCGCGTCAGGGGCACCTGATCGTGGCCTTGGCGCGACCCGAGGAGGAGGCGCTGGCCCAGCAGCTGGACGTGGCAGGGAAGATGCCCGCAATCCACAGCGATTCGCTCCTCGTCACCACCCAGAACGGCGCCGGCAACAAGGTTGACTACTACCTGAAGCGCCACATCACGTACACGCTCCATGTCGATCCTGGCTCCGGTGCGCGCGCCGCGCAGCTGCGCGGGCGGCTCGAACTGCAGCTCGACAACGCGGCGCCGAACGCTGGCCTGCCGCAAGAGGTCATCGGCCCATTCGACGCGCGCTTCGCACCCGGCGAGAACCGATCGTTCGTGTCCGTCTATACGCCTCTCGGTTTCACGACGGCCACGGTCGACGGTCAGCAACAGCTCCTGGATGGGGCCACGGAGCTGGACCGGAATGTGTATTCGACGTTCGTCAGCGTGCCGGCAGAGAGCTCGAGCACACTGGCGCTGGATCTCAGCGGAACGCTGCGTCTGGAGCGCGGTGGCTGGTACCGGCTCGATCTCGTGCGGCAACCGGGGCTGACGTCGGATGACGTCACGGTGAACATCGACGTGCCGACTGGATGGCGCATCGCGGATAAAAGGGGCGTTCAACGCATCACGGGGCGAACGGCCACAACGAAGCTTCAGCTCGAGCACACGACGACGGTGAAGATCCGGCTTGTCCGTGCTGGTGGCAATCTCTGGCAGCAACTCGTGGAGGGAACATGAATCCCGAGGAACATGAATCCCGAAAGGCTGGACACTCAGGCCTCGCTATGCGAGCGTTGTGCGTTGGAACTCGAACCCGGGGGTGGTCCATGCGGACCCT
>WNFU01010413.1_pt1 | contig 10286 bp, 11 predicted proteins | sample 5400121 | NCBI WGS metagenome assembly WNFU01 (sample SAMN13153360, study PRJNA577476) | soil metagenome | isolation source: 100 cm soil or saprolite under grassland replicate 1 | place: USA:California | collected 2016-06-15
GAGGAATCCATTTACATCTTTACCAAAGTCGGCCTTGAACCGTGGGGACGCTATGGTTCAGGCTTGGCGGAGTTGATCGCCGTAGGGTTGCTCCTGACTCCCCGTTTCGCATGGGCAGGCGCGCTGCTCGCCTTCGGCGTCATCAGCGGAGCGCTGGTCAGTCATCTGACGGTGCTCGGCATCGTGGTCAAGGGCGACGGTGGTTTGCTGTTCGGGCTGGCCGTCACCGTATTCGTAACCAGCGCCGTCACCGCTTTTCTGCATCGCCGACAGATTCCCGTTGTCTCCCAATTGCTCAAACCTCAAATCGTATGAACTTAACCTCACCGGGCGACAGCCGTGTGCTGACTGAATCCGTCATCGAAACCCTTCAACAGGGCGAGACGCTGTTGACAGAAATCAGCGACGAGACTTACACGCGAAGAGTGCCCATCGCTTTCAACGCTTCCATTGGCGGGCATTATCGGCATTGTCTCGACCACTTTCGCAGCCTGCTCGACTCGGCGATGGATGGCGACTTGAACTACGACCATCGGGAACGCGATACGCTGATCGAGAAGGACCGCTATGCCGCGCTGAACGCAACGCGTGAACTCCGCGAAGGATTTGAGAGTCTCGATCCTATTTTCCTGATGCGTCCGCTGGCAGTGACGTGCAAGACCAGCTACGCAACGAATGGCTCGCAAGTTTCGCCGTCCACCATCGGGCGGGAAATCATGTATTCCGTCGCACATGCCGTGCATCACTACGCGCTGATCGGCGTCATGGGTGGAATCATGGGACTGCAAATGCCACCAGGCTTCGGCGTCGCGCCATCCACGCTCAAGCACCAGGCAGAAGCTGCCAAGGCCGCCGCATAATTTTAATGACCGAAGCCCTGCCACTCTCGCCGTCCGCCGTCGCGGAATGGATCCCCTTCGCGAAGGCCGCCGGATTTTTTCTGGCCACATTTGTATTGGAAGACGTGGCTGCTGTGGGCGCGGGTCTGTTGCTCGCCACCGGTGGCATCTCGTGGCCAGCCGCGTTTGCCGCGTGCTTCCTCGGCATCTGGATGGGCGACGCCGGTCTTTATGCGCTCGCGCGCTACTCGGGACGCGGTTGGTTCGAGCGTTCGTCACTCCGCCGTTTCACAGCGAAAGTTGCCGAGAGCGGACGTTGGTTCGCGGAACGCGGAACGCCGATTTTGATTTTCAGTCGCCTCGTCCCCGGCGCGCGTCTGCCGACGTATCTGGCCGCAGGATTTCTCCGTGTACCGATGTCGCGCTTCTTACTCATCACCGGCGTCGCGTCGTGTGTCTGGACAGTGGCAATTCTCTTCCTCGCGCAAACATTTGGTGAACGACTGACAAACTGGCTCGGCACTTACGAGCAAGCCGGATTACTCCTGCTCGGGGTAGGTGTGTTTTTGTTCGCCACGCTGCAACTGCTTCGTCGTGCGTTCGCGAATTTCAATTTCCGCCGTTTCACAACGCGACTCAGTCGCTGGCGGCATTGGGAATTCTGGCCCGCCTGGATGTTCTATCCGCCCGTCGCGATCTATTGCGCCTGGCTCGCGCTGAAATATCGCGGACTGACTGTGCCAACCGCCGCGAATCCCGGCATTTTTTCCGGCGGCATGGTGGGTGAATCCAAGATGGCGACCCTCAAGGAATTGTTTTTGACCAGTCCCGAATTCACGGCGGAAGCGGAACTGATCGTGGGTGACACGCTGGCCGCGCGATTGCGCTCACTCGACGAAATTCGTACCCGGATCGGCCTCGATTTCCCGTTCATCCTCAAACCCGATGTAGGCCAACGCGGTGCAGGCATCAAACTCATTCGCTCGGCGGAACAGGCCGAGACCTATTTGCGCCAGTCTTCCGCTTCGCTCGTTGCCCAATGTTACGCAGCCGGCCCACATGAAGCCGGGGTTTTCTACTATCGCTTCCCGCATGAGGCGTGCGGCCATATCTTCGCCATCACGGAAAAACTGTTTCCCATTCTCGTCGGTGACGGGAAATCCACTGTGATTGAACTAATCTGGCGCGACCCGCGCGCGCGTTTCGTGGCGGACAAATATCTCCAGCGTTTCAGCGAGCGGCAGAACGACGTGTTGGCAGTGGGCGAGGAGTTGAAACTGGTCGAGGCGGGCAATCACGCGCAAGGCTGCATTTTCCGAGATGGCTCGCGGCTTTGCACACCGGAACTCAAAGCGCGAATTGACGACATCTCTCGAAAGCTCACCGGCTTTTTCATCGGACGATACGACATCCGCTTTGCGAGCGAGGATGATTTGCGTGTTGGAAAGAACTTTCAAATTATCGAATTGAACGGTGCGGCCTCCGAAGCAACCAGCATCTACGACGCCCGCAATTCAATCTTTGCTGCCTATCGGACGCTTTTTCAACAGTGGGATCTGGTCTTTGCTATCGGCGCGGCGAATCGCCAACGCGGCTGTGAGCCGACGAAGCTCGCGTTAGTCTGGCAAAAGTGGCGGGAGTATTCGCGGATGGCCGCAACCTATCCGGCAGCGGACTGATTCGTACCATGTGTACCGTCACGTTTATCGCGCGGCAAAAAGGTTATTGCCTTGGGATGAATCGCGATGAAAAGCTGACACGCCCCACAGGTCTCCCACCGAATAAGAGGAACGTGAACGGTCGCGCCGTGCTCTGCCCGTCCGAACCCGGCGGTGGTACATGGATCGCACTGGACGATCGCGGCAGGACGTTTGCCCTCATCAACTGGTATTCCATCACGGCGCGTGTTCTCGGTAAAGCTGTGAGCCGGGGCGAAGTCGTGAATTCTGTCAGTACGGCCAGCTCGCCGGATTTCGCGGACGCCGCGCTTGCTCGAATACCGCTCAACCGGATAAACCCTTTTCGCCTTATCGGCGTTTTTCCAGTAACCGGCGAGATTGTCGAATGGCGCTGGAATTTGAAACAACTCATTCGCAAGAACCATCGCTGGAAATCGCAGCAATGGATTTCATCGGGTTTCGACGAGCCAGCCGCGCAGCGAGTGCGCGGTAGAACTTTTCAGCAAGCGCGGCGACAACGCTCCGTCGGAAGCTTGGACTGGCTACGCCGCCTGCATCGCTCCCATACCCCACAATCAGGCCCATTTTCAACCTGCATGCACCGCGCCAACGCCGCGACGGTGAGCTACACCGAAGTCACAGTATCGTCGCGCCAAGCAACGATGCGCTATCACGCCGGAGCGCCGTGCCGGGCGTTCAAACATTATGCCCGCCACTTTCGTCTTAAGCGGCCAATGCCGGTGTTCGGGACGATTCAAATGTCAATCGGTGATTGACGAATTGACGCGGGCGATTTTGTGGCGAGCGGTATTCCAATCAGTGATTGGAAAATTTCCAAACCATTCTCCAACGACCAAATTGTTGGATGCATGCCATGTAAGAACGAGGCTCTTGGAGTTGAAGGCGAGGGTTGGATTTCAACCGGCGAGGACGAAAATTCGCATTTTCCTTTGATTTCAGGCTTTGGCCCAAGCAGGTGACCCAAACTCAGTTTTGCATGAGTAATGCTTGTGTCCTTGGTGGGTAGTGAGGTTGTGGTGGCTGAGTTGGAGGGGGAGGTCGGAATCGAACAGGAACAGCGGTCTTTTTCGGAACCCACTACTCCGCTACTACCACCCCGCCACCAGAGGCGTACACCCTCATAACTATCGAACACCAATAGAATCAGGCGTTTTCGCACATCTGTCAAGCACTCGACATTACGCGCTCAAAACAAATCAGCTACCCACCAAGTACTCGTTTACTACCCGTTCACTGGCACTTTGACTGGCACTGGACTCAAGGCTGCGTTGAGCGAAATCGCCCAATTCCAACCGGTCAAATTACACGTCACGAACGGATGTGTTCCGCCCGTCCCAGCTTCTTGGCCGGAAGGCGAATCACGCCTCAACTTTTACCACGTTCCACCCGTTCGCTCCCAATGCCGCAACTTGATTGTCGCTAATGTGCTCAGAAGAAATCGCCAGACAGAGCAAATGGCTGGGACGGCTCATCCCGACGTATACTCTTTTGCAGTGGCCTGGTGCCGTATCCCTCAACTGACTGCCGTGCTGTGTTGCCCGTCAAAAATGCCGGGAAATCGTCTTTCGTGTATTGCGCGGCGTTCACCCGATTGTGCGTTCATAGGCGCTGCGGAGGACGGCAATCGCCTGCTTCTTGTCCGCCGCCGGGCCGTAGCCGAAGCCCATGTTCATACAACCGAACCCGAGGGCCGAAACTTCCAGATTAGTTCTTCCTAGTTTGCGCTTGTTCATATTGAGCCTCCTTTCTATGGGTTAAGTTTGTGTGAGTGCTGTTTCTCTCATGCGCGTTTCCGTTCAGCGTCCGACCAGTTTTTGCAGCTGTTCGGGGTAGCGCGCGCCTTGAACCGTGATTTTTGAGGCAGCACTTTCGAGCTCGCGCAGGTCTTCCGGCGAAAGTTGAACTGAAGCCGCTCCGAGATTTTCATGCAAGCGATGCAGCTTAGTGGTGCCCGGGATCGGAACAATCCACGGCTTCTGGGCCAGCAACCAAGCCAGCGCGACCTGGGCGGAGGTCACCTTTTTCTGTTCCGCGAATTTCGCAAGCACATCAACGAGGGCTTGATTCGCTTTTCGGTTTTCCGGGTTAAAACGAGGGACCTTGTTGCGGAAATCGTCGCTGTCAAACTTCGTATTCTCGTCAATGTTTCCCGTGAGGAAGCCTTTGCCCAAGGGACTGAAGGGAACGAATCCAATTCGGAGTTCTTCCAAGGCTGGCAACACTTCCGCTTCCGGCTCTCTCCACCACAGCGAGTATTCACTTTGGAGCGCAGTCACCGGCTGGATGGCGTGCGCGCTGCGGATGGTTTGCACCCCGGCCTCAGACAGGCCGAAATGCTTGACCTTGCCTTGCTGAATCAAGTCTTTCACCGTCCCGGCCACGTCTTCGATGGGCACGTTGGGATCAACCCGATGCTGGTAAAGCAAGTCAATCGTCTCGGCTTTGAGCCGTTTGAGCGAGGCTTCGACAACCTTTTTGATGTGCCCCGGTTGACTGTTCAGACCGCCTTGCTTGCCGCCGTCACAATCGAACCCGAATTTGGTGGCGATGACCACCTGTCCGCGAAACGGAGCGAGGGCTTCGCCCACAAGCTCTTCATTTGTGAACGGACCATAGACCTCGGCGGTGTCGAAGAAAGTCACGCCGTGTTCGACGGCCGATCGAATCAGGGAGATCATCTCCTGCCTATCTCCAGCCGGACCATAGCCAAAGCTCCTGCTCATGCAGCCAAGACCGAGGGCCGAGACTTCCAAATTACTTTTTCCGAGTTTGCGCTTTTGCATAATTTAATTCTTTCGTTAAACTTCGCCGCCACTTTACTTCTCATGGTTCTATCCGTCGCCCGCAGTCTTGCTCGACCTGTTGTGATATTGCTCGAAAACGCAGGCCGGATGAGGTCAACTGCGGCAACTTTCCTTGTCTGCATTCATCAGAACGAACCGTCCGTTGACTTGGACAGCATTTCGTTTGCGCGTGCCTCCCGCAGCCGCTCCTCGATCACTGGCGTAATCACGCTGAGGGCATCACTTCCGGCCACGAACACCTTCGGCGGATTCACCATTGCGGCAATTTTGACGAGCGCGTCACCCAGCTTCGCTGGATCGCCCGGCTGCGTGCCGTGATATTGCGACCACATGTCGTGGGCTGTGCCCTCGGGCGCGTAGTCCTCGACCGCCTTGCTGACCCATCGGACGTTTTGCGCGTCGAGCAAGTCCGTCCGGAAGAAGCCTGGTTCGACCACGGTGATCTTGATGCCGAACTTCTCCACTTCGGTCGCGACCGACAGAGAAAGACCTTCGACGGCAAACTTCGTCGCAGCATAGGCCGCGCAGTGCTTCAGCCCAACCACGCCGGCAACGGAACTGATGTTGATGATGTGACCCGAACGCTGCCGCCTCATGACTGGCAACGCCGCCTGCATCACATGTACGACACCGAAAAAGTTCGTTGCGAACTGCTGTTGGATCTCGTCGGTGGTCATTTGCTCGAAATTACCGAGCAGACTGTAGCCCGCATTGTTGACCAGAACGTCAATGCGCCCGAAGCGCTTCGTCGCCTCATCGACCGCCTCTTTGGCCTGGGCCTCGTTGGCGACGTCTAATTGGACAAATGCGATGTTCTTCTGCGCAACGTCGGGATAGACGTTACGCACTTTTTCGAGATTTCTGCCGGTCGCGACGACGCGGTCGCCCGCGCGCAACGCTGCCTCGGCAATTCCTGTCCCGATGCCGCTGCCGGCGCCTGTGATAAACCAAGTTTTGTTCATAGTTGTTCTCTTTTTGATGGCGGTGAATTTGTGCGGTTGACTGCGCCACGCGCTGTCTTTCCAACGGTCATGGTTCAACGACGAGTTCGACGGCGACCTTTACGGAGCCGACTACGTCGAGAACCTCCACGCCCGAATCTACTTTGCCAATGACGATAATGCCGGGGTTAGGAATCTTCTCGCCATCATTTCGATAGAAGATGGCGACGTCAGGACCCGGCGACCAATAAACCACCTGGCCAACTTCGTAAGTGTGGGTCCGTTTTCCCTCTTCCGAAATAGCACGCGGCAGGTGAGCAAATTTCTCTCTGCGGAACAAATCGTTCATCGTCAGCGTGAGTGGCAACAACGAAACGAAGTCCCGAGTGGTCTTGCTGTCGACCAGTGTGGCCGTAAGGACCTTGTCTTCGACTTTTAGTCTAATTTTCATACCTGGCTTCAGAGGGGATGCGTTGGTTGGCGAGTCGGGCGGTGCGCTATTGGCGGTGCGGGTATCGGCACTGCAACCGGCGTGAACCAACGCCGTTGTGAAAGCGAGAGCCAGATAAATGCGTGTCATCGTGGTTTCTCCTCTCAGCGTGCGGTGTATCCGCCGTCCACAACAAGGGCGTGGCCGATCACGAAGCTTGCGCCAGGGCTGCAAAGCCAAAGAACGGCAGCGGCGATCTCCTCGGGCTGACCAAGTCGCCCAATCGGCTGGTCTCTCAGGATGTCTTTCATGGCGTCTGGTTCCTTAGCCAACATGTCCGCAACCATCGGCGTATTGATGGTCCCCGGGCACACCGCATTGATGCAAATTCCTCTGGAAGCATATTCGAGCGCAGCGCTTTTCGTCAGCCCGATCACTCCGTGCTTGGATGCATGATAGGTCGCTCGACCGGGGATGCCGATCAGACCACCAATCGAAGAGTTGTTGACGATGGCGCCGCTTCCTTGCTCGCGCATCTGGCGCAGCTCATACTTCATGCAGTTCCAGACGCCGCGCAGATTGATCCCGTTTACGCGATCGAATTCCTCGCCGGGCACATCAGCCAATTCCATGGCAGGAGACTGTATGCCGGCGTTGTTGAACGCCACATCGAGGCGACCGAAGGTGGATACAGTCTGCGCAAGCATTGCTGCTACCTCAGCTTCGTAAGCGACATTGCAGCAAATGCCGATTGCCTTGTGACCGGCGGCGACGAGTTCTTCTGCTGCGGTGCGAACCGCTTTCTCGTCAACGTCTGCCAGCGCCACCGCGGCTCCCGCAGCCGCGAAGGCTCTGGCGGTCGTCAGGCCCATGCCAGAGCCCGAGCCGGTAACGAGTGCGACCTTGTTTTCAAAAGATATGTTCATAAATGAATTCCCTCCTCACATTGTACAACCGGGCTTTTTGTAAAGCTGCTCCGCTCTGGCAGCGATGTCGGGCTCGTACACCTTCTCTGCCCAATCCTGTGCGGAAATCTCCTCGAAAGCCACGGAGACGGACTCGTCGCCGTAATTCAATACGTCCATTACGTCTTTGGTGATTCTTTCGGCCAGCCGGGTTTTCTGCTGCTCAGATTTTCCGGGCCAGAGTTTTACGATGACATGTGGCATACTCTCGCCTTCACTTTCGGTATTGTTGGTCGCTGACCTTTTCCATCCAGTCCACAACCTTCCCGTCGAGTGCTTCTTGAATGGCGATGTGCGTCATGGCAGTTGTCGGCGAAGCGCGGTGCCGATGTTTCAATCCTGGCGGAAACCAAACCACATCACCGGGCCGAATTTCTTCAATCGGTCCACCCTCTCGCTGCACCCAGCCAACACCAGATGTGACAATGAGCGTCTGACCAAGCGGATGCGTGTGCCATGCGGTGCGCGCGCCCGGCTCGAACGTGACGCTCGCGCCCGCGGCGCGTGCCGGAGCATTTGCCTGAAACAGCGGATCAATCCGCACCGTGCCAGTAAACCAATCGGCAGGTCCTTTCGTGGATGCCTGCGTGCCGACTCTTTTGATTTCCATATCTAACTCCTTTCGTTGAATTACTGATGTCGTCGTTTGGCCGCGCAGAATCGCCGCGAAGCTGAACGCCGTCGCGGCGGCAGCGCCCATCGTTGTTAAGAATCTTCGGCGAAGGATACGCATATTTTCAAAACTCGTTCGTTCGCGGCCACCGCGCTAAATGGTTGCTGCATCAATCACGTACCGGTAACGTGCTTCTTTGTTGATGACCTTTCCCCACGTGTCGTTGGCTTCGCTGGCTGTAATCAGCTGGACTTCCGGGTAAATCTTGTTTTCGGCACAGTATTCAATGACTTGCTGTGTTTGAGGAATTCCTCCGATAAGTGAAGTGCTGTACCTCACCCTGTTCCTGTTAAATGCGAAGTTATTGATGGTCACTTCGCCTTTGGCCGGCATGCCAACCTGAGTGTAATTGCCATACGGCTTCACCAGCGATGCGTAAGCTGCAACATCGTAGTTCACCGGAATAGTGGAAATCATGTAGTCGAGCGACTTGTTGTAAGGCTTGAGCTTTTCCATGGAATCCACGACGACAACCTCCTTCGCTCCAAACCGCCGAATGTCGTTCACTTTGCTTGCGGAAGTCGTGAAGGCGTAAACCTCTGCACCTTTGGCTGCGGCTAACTTGATGGCGAGATGCCCAAGACCACCAATGCCGGCAACGCCCACCTTGTCGCCCTCTTTAATCGAAGCCTTAACCAAGGGTGAGTAAGTTGTGATGCCTGCACAGAGCAAAGGAGCAGCATCCTGTAAGCGGATTGTTTTCGGTAATGGGATAGTAAAGCGCTCTTTTACCACGATGTTGTTGGCATATCCGCCTTGCGTGATTCCTGTTGGAGAGGTTGTGTCCGGATAACCGTAAGTGAAAAGCGTTGCGCCGTTGTCGCAATGTTGCTCTTCTCCACGTTTACAGCTTTCACAAGTTCCGCAACTGTCCACCATACAGCCCACACCTGCATGGTCACCCACCTTAAACTTGGTAACATTTTTACCTACCGCGGCGACCACTCCCGCAATCTCGTGCCCGGGGACTTGCGGATATTTCTGAGGACCCCATTCACCGCGAAGCTGGTGGATGTCTGAATGGCAAATACCGGAAAACTTAATTTCGATGAGAACATCCTCATCGCCGACCGGCCGGCGCTCGAACGTCCATGGGCTCAATTTCCCCGACGTATCTCGGGCAGCGTAGCCTTTTGATGCGACCCTATTCGCGGGATCCGGCGGTTGATTGCCTTCCGCAAAAAGCCGCTGCGTTCCGGGTCCTGCGAGGATTATGCCTGTCCCCAGGACAGCAGACTGCTGGATAAACTGTCTTCTCGATTCGTTATGTTCTTGTTTCATTTTTTAACTCCTCTTTGTTAAACGCCTCGGCGATGATGTTGTGTGCCCGGGTGTGCAGACATTTCGGGCGTTCGATGCTGGGTTCGCCATTCCCCAGGTGAAGTGCCTTCCCATACGTGAAATGCGCGAAAGAATGAGTTCGCATCCTGATAGCCCAGCAAGTAGGCGGTTTCGTTCAATTCGACGGCGCTTTGTTTCAGGTAGTGGTGCGCAAGGTCTCGGCGCGTTTCTTCCACCAGTTGCTGAAACGTAATCCCCGCATCGGTAAGCCGACGCTGGAGTGTGCGCACGCTCAGATGGAGATCTTTCGCAACGTTCTGAAGCGTTGGCCGTCTCCCTGCCAATGAGTGCCGGAGCGTCTGCTTCACCTGCTCCCCTAAGTCTGAGCTGGCATTGCGTGCCTGGACTTCAGTGTCCAGCTGAGCGCCAACTATTTTAAGCAATTCTTCATTGTGGGTAATAAATGGCCGGTCCAAGTCGCTGGATCGAAAGACCAGTACGTTGCGCTCGGCCTTAAATCGAACTCGGCTGCCAAAGTGGGCTTCGAACAATTCGCGGTGTCGGACGGGTCGTGTGAGTTCAACTCGTAGCGGTTTAATGTTCCCATCCGTGCCTCGGTGGCCGATGGAAAAAATCCAGGACAGGCATATATC
>WNFU01010415.1_pt1 | contig 10285 bp, 10 predicted proteins | sample 5400121 | NCBI WGS metagenome assembly WNFU01 (sample SAMN13153360, study PRJNA577476) | soil metagenome | isolation source: 100 cm soil or saprolite under grassland replicate 1 | place: USA:California | collected 2016-06-15
GTTGTGTCGATTGGGCCTATCGCTGAGTCAGCAGCCTAGGCGGCGCTACTAAATCTAGCACGTGCAAAAAATCCCAAATATCCACCGGTATTTAGATCGCCAGAAATTCAAACTGAGACACTACCGGGCCGAGATGCATCGAATACAGAACAGAAAGGGAACAATGTCAATGTTGTCGCGGCGCGGGGTGCTGCGTACACGCATGCCGTCGGCTCTTGTCGCCGGCGATTGCTCAAACGAACAGGAAGCGCATGGACGCGGCCGCCGCCAGGGTTGCGCCCAGCGTCGCCAGCAGGTAGCGCAGCCAGAACGATGCCGCCGGCTCCGATTCCACGGCGGCGAGGTCGATCTCGTTGACGTCGCCGGGATCGACGAACCGCACTGCATCGACGGGATCGACCGCATTCGCTGCGTCGACCGATGCGAGTTCAACGCCGGCGTGGGCATCATCGGGCGGCAAGGTGATCCCGCCGCCCGCCGCAGCAACGACGGGGCGATCATGCCGCTTGGCCAGGTCCGCAGGGGCCGCCCCGGCCAGCGACTGAGGCAGCATCGTCATCGAGTCGATGGTCGTAGTCGCGCGGGAAGCGGGGCTGACCGATGGCTCGCGAACGGTGGGGTTGGTCGGTGGCTCGCGGGCGGCGGGGTTGGCCTGTGGCGCGCGCGCAGCTGCGCGACTCGGATTTGATGCGGTGCGGAACTTTTCGGTCCGCTTCGCGGCTCTGCGCTTTTGAACCTGCCTGGTGACACGCACGGACGTCGCTGCTGCCGCCTTTGCTGCAACAGGTTGCACGCATTGTGATGGGTACCGTTTGCAGTCGCGCGCCTGCGCATTCGTCAACGGCAAAACAAGGAATGCAGCCGCTGTCGCGATCACCCAATTGCGGATGGTCGGCATGGCATCCTCCATGTCGCGTAGCTGATTCGCACATGGACGCTTGCCGCGATGGCGTCACGTTGACGCAAATGGGGAATTGTCGCCTCAATCCCGGGCCGTAAAGGCGGCAGATCGGCAATGGCGGTGCTATGATAGTGCAAAGGAGGCGATCATGAACGAGGACGTGTTCAACGGCAGCATCCGGAAATTTCTCAAGACGCTCGGCGTCAGCGCCCAGCGCGAAATCGAGAAGGCGGTGCGCGAGGCGCTGGCGCAAGGCCGCATCAAAGGCAACGAGAAGTTCCCCGCAACCGCGACGGTAACCCTTGCGGGGCTCGGCTTCTCCCACGAGGTCAAAGGCGAGATCGAGCTGGGCTAGTCAATCCACGCTCACGCCGCTCGCCTTGATCGGCGCCGCCCACTTCTCGATCTCGCTCTTGAGAAACTGGCCGAGATATTGCGGTGTCGCCCGATCGTCGGCAACGATCTGGGCGCCCAAACCCTGCAGCCGCTCGCGCACCGCCGGCGTCTTCATCGCCTCCACGGCGGCGTCGTTGAGCTTCTTGACGATGTCCGCAGGCGCGTTCTTCGGCAGGAAGATCGCGTTCCAGGTATAGGCTTCGAGCTTGTCGGTTCCCTGCTCGGCCGCGGTCGGCAGGTCCGGCAGCGCGGGCGAGCGCTTGCTGTTGAAGATCGCCAACGCCCTGACGGTGCCGCCATCCACTTGCGGCTTAGCGGTGGTGATGATCTCGCACAGAAAATCGATGCGCCCGCCGGCCAGGTCCTGCATCGCCGGTCCGGTGCCGCGATAGGGCACGTGCGTGATGTTGGTCCCGATCACGTAGTTGAGCAGCACGCAGCCGAGGTGGGTGGCGGAGCCGGCGCCGGCCGAGCCGAACTGCATCTTGGCTTGGTTCGCCTTGGCGTAGGCGACGAACTCCTTGAAATCCTTCACCGGCAGGTCCTTGCGCACGGTCAGGATGATCGGCACCTCCGCAACCAGCGCCGCCGGCGTGAAATCGGTGACCGAATTGTAGAGCGGTTTCTTGTACAGCGTCTGGCCCTGCGCATGGGTGCCGACGGTGCCGAGCACGATCGTGTAGCCGTCGGGCGCGGCGTCGGCGACGCGCTTGGAGCCGGTCATGCCGCCGGCGCCGCCGATATTCTCGACCACCACCTGCTGGCCGAGCACTTCGCCCATGCGCTGCGCCAGGACCCGGCCCAGCACGTCGGTCGGCCCGCCGGCGGCGAACGGGATGATCATGGTGATCGGGCGGGCTGGATAGGTCTGCGCCAGCGCCGTACCCGTGAACACGAGCAATAGGCCAAGTGCAGCAATCGACGATCGCTTGAGCATTCGTTCCTCCATGACGTTGCGGCACACTTGGCCCTAGTCGTGATGTCGGTCAAGTTGCTGTTTGACGCGGGGTTGCGTTGCTTGTGACCGGCCGTAGAGCCGGCTATCACCCCGCGTCGGCAGCAGCGGAGGTCTTGCCATGTCCACGACCCGTGTCGCCATTGCCGGTCTCGGCGCCATCGGGCGCGTGCTCGCCCGTAAGCTTGCCGACGGCATGCCGGGTCTCACCCTCGTTTGCGCGGCCGCGCGCGACCGCGCCAAGGCGCAGGCTTGGCTCGACGCCGAGCGGATCAGCTGTCCGCTGGTCGAGCCCGAGGCTTTTCCGGCCCACGCCGATCTGGCGATCGAATGCGCGCCGGCCGCCGTGCTCGACCGCATCTGCCGGCCCATGCTCGAGGCCGGAAAGACCGTGATGGTGCTCAGCGCCGGCGCGCTCTTGCCGCGGCCGGAGCTGGTGGAGCTGGCGAAGGCGCGCGGAGGGCAGATCATCGTGCCGACCGGCGCGCTGCTTGGCCTCGACGCGGTCACCGCGGCGGCGGAAGGCCGGATTCATTCCGTGCGCATGGTGACGCGCAAGCCACCGAAGGGTCTCGCCGGAGCGCCCTATCTCGAGGCAAACCGCATCTCGGTCGAGGGGCTCAACGAGCCCAAACGGGTCTTTGCCGGCACCGCCCGCGATGGGGCGGCCGGGTTTCCCGCCAATGTCAACGTGGCGGCGGCGCTTTCGCTCGCGGGGATCGGGCCGGACCGCACCATGATGGAGATCTGGGCCGACCCCACCGTCGACCGCAATTGCCACTCCATCGAGGTCGACAGCGATTCCGCGAGGTTAACCCTAACGATCGAGAACGTCCCCTCGGAGAACCCGAAGACCGGGCGGATCACGGCGCTGTCGGTGCTGGCGGCGCTGCGCAAGCTGCATTCGCCCCTGCGGGTTGGAAGTTGAGTTAACGGTTCCATAACGACCGCCGGTGGTCGGATCAGAGTTAGGCACAGCGGCCAGCGCGGTCAGCAGCGGCGTTCGAACTCATGCCGTTCTCATCTAAATCGTTGAATTATATGAAAAATAGGGGTGTGACCTTGGCTTGCAGCGGGCCGTTCATTGACCACAATCCTGGTCCGAAACGCCCGGCTTGGGGCGGTAGGGGCCTACTAAAGAGGGCTGCCGCGGCTGTCATCTTCTGTGGCGGAACTGTGAACCGGACCGCAAGCCCCCGCGACTAACCCACGAGTGACTGTCGGGAGCGATGCAAGCGACATCAGACGAGGTGCTGATCGGACGTATCGCTAACGGCGACCGGCTGGCAATGCAGGTGCTGTTCGCACGGCACCATGTGCGGGTCTACCGGTTTGTAGTGCGTCTGGTGCGTAACGAGACGACGGCAGAGGACCTGATCAGCGAAGTGTTTCTCGACGTATGGCGTCAGGCTGGTCGGTTCGAAGGGCGGTCCGCGGTCACGACCTGGTTGTTGTCGATCGCACGCTTCAAGGCCCTCTCGGCGCTGCGGCGCCGGCCGGACGAGGAACTAGACGAAGATACGGCCGGGGCGATCGAGGACCTATCGGATGATCCGGGGGTCGCCCTGGAGAAGAAAGACAAGAGTGCGATCATCCGGAAGTGCCTGACGGGACTTTCGGCAGAACATCGGGAGATCATCGATCTCGTCTACTACCACGAGAAATCGGTCGAAGAGGTAGCTGACATCGTCGGGATCCCGGAGAACACAGTGAAGACGCGCATGTTCTACGCGCGGAAGAAGCTGGCAGAGCTGCTCAAGGCGGCAGGAATTGAAAGAGGTTGGCCATGAATATGTTGAACAAAGAGCCAGAGCGCTTTGATGTCGAGGCGCTTCTGCCGTGGCATGCGGCAGGAACGCTGAGCCGGCGCGACGCCGATCGCGTCGAGCAAGCGCTCGCGAGCGACCGCGAACTGCAGCGGCGCTACGCCCTCGTCCGCGAGGAGTTCGCGGAGACGATCCATCTCAACGAGTCGCTGGGTGCGCCGTCGCCGCGCGCCATGGAGAAGCTGTTCGCCGCGATCGACGCCGAGGAAGCGCGCGCGCCGCGCCGCCGCGCTTCGTTCGACCTCGCCGGCCGCATCTCCGAGTTCCTCTCCGGCTTCGCCCCCCGTACGCTCGCCTGGTCGGCGGCGGCCGCCGCGGTGGCGATCATCGTGCAGGCCGCCGTGATCACCACCGTGGTGGTCAAGGAGCAGGGCGCGCCCGCCGACAACTACAAAGTGGCTTCGGCGCAGAGCCAGGGCTCCTTCGCGATGGTGCGCTTCACGCCGCAAGCGACCGCGGCCGACATCACCAACTTCCTCGGCGCGCACAAGGCATCGCTGGTCGATGGACCGAAGCCGGGCGGGCTCTACCGCATCCGTCTCGCCGACACCAAGCTGCCGTCGGACGAGGTCGGCAAGCTCATCAGGCAGATGCAGGACGAATCGAAGATCGTGGGTTTCATCGCTGTGGCGCAGTAGGCCAGGGCGGATCAGGGTGGAACGGCGCGGCCCGCAAGCGGGCCGCCCGCGGGTGGAGGGACGCAGCAAAGGCCGCTTCGCAGGCATAGCTCGGTTTGTACTAGCTCGGAGGCGAGGCATGCGCGCCAATAACGAAAATCCATCGACCGGACGGACCAAAGCCACGTCGCTCGCGCGGCTGCCGCTTGTGCTCGCGGCGGTCGCCGCGGCGGTGTCGATGGCGTCGGTAGCCGACGCGGCGCAACGCTCCGAGTCGAGCGGCGGCGGAAAGGTCACGACCGGCGGCGGCAAAATCAGCACCTCCGTCGTCGTCACCCCGGGTAGCAAAGGCAAAGGCTCGAGCGGCAATATCGGCGGCGGAGGCGGCCGCGTCACCGGCGGGGGCGACAAAAAGCCCGGCGACAACGATCACCCGCGCAAGCCGCGCTGGCCCAAGCATCCCATCATTGTCGGCACGCCGCCGGCGATCGGCGCCGCCACCACGCCGGCGCTCGGCGTGGTCAATCCGCGGCTCAACTTGGGCGGCGGCGGTCCTTCCGGGCCGCAGTTTGTTCCCAATGGAAACGGCGTGCCGCCCGCGGGCGAGCAGCGCTATGTCCCGGACGAGGTGTTGATTACGCTGGCGGCCAACACACCTGCGGCGACCGTCAACGCGCTCGCCCAGCGGCTCAATCTCAACCGCGTCGAGTCGTTCGACTCCAACGGCGTGACCCTGTTCCGCTGGAAGATTCCGGATCGACGCTCGGTGCCTGCCGTCATTCGCTCGTTGCAGGCGCAAGGTCGAGGCATCGTTTTGGCGGCGCAGCCGAACTATCTCTATCAGCTGCAGGAGCAGCCGCGTCCGCCCGGCGAGCAGCAGGTCGCGCCGCTCAGCGCAGGCGATCCGGCGCAATACGCGCTCGCCAAGCTGCGCCTGCCGCAGGCCCATACGCTGGCCAAGGGCGACAAGGTGCTGATCGCGGTGATCGATTCCGCCATCGACACCGCTCATCCGGAGCTGGTCGGCATGGTCGCGAACACCTACGACGCGCTCGGCGAAAAGCCGCATGTCCACGGCACCGCGGTCGCGGGCGCAATCGTGGCGCATGCCAAGCTGATGGGCGCTGCTCCGCAGGCGCGCATCCTCGGCGTGACCGCGTTCGGCGCCACGGAAAACAGCGCCGAGGGAACCACCTACAACATCGTCAAAGGTATGGATTGGGCGGTCGCGCAGGGTGCGCGCATCATCAATATGAGCTTCGCCGGACCGCGCGATCCCGAGCTCGAGCGCAAGATGGCGGATGCGCGCAAGCGGGGCATCGTCCTGATCGCCGCCGCCGGCAATGCGGGTCCGAAATCGGAGCCGCTCTATCCTGCCGCCGATCCCAACGTGATCGCGGTGACCGCTACCGATGCCGACGACAAGCTGTTCGCGGACGCGAATCGCGGGCGCCACATCGCGGTTGCCGCGCCGGGCGTCGACATCCTGCTGCCGGCGCCGGAGGCGACCTACCAGGTGATTTCGGGCACCTCTTTTGCGGCTGCCGAGGTGAGCGGCATCGTTGCCCTGATGCTCGAGCGCAAGCCCAGCCTCGGCCAGGACGGCGTGCGCAGGGCGCTGACCGCCACCGCCCAGGACTTAGGGCCCAAGGGGTTCGACACCCAGTTCGGGGCCGGCCTGGTAGATGCCTACCGCGCCATTGTGTCGCTGGGACCGGCCACGGCCGAGACGACGGGCCGGCGCATCCCGGCGGCTGCCCGTCAATAGATTGAAATAACTGGAGTTTTTCTTTTGCTGGGCCTGGCCCGAGGCTCCCGGTGGGCGGGGCTTTAAAATTCGACTAACAATCCACAAATCAAGTTGAACCTTCTCCGGCTTGGCAGCGACTAATGAGCAAAAGAGCCGTTTAAGGCCACGAATTTAACAGCCCCGATCGGCGCTCACGCCCCCCCGATCCCCTGCGCCGATCTGCGACCCGCCCGGATTTCCCCGTCCGGGCGGGTCAGTTTTTGGGGTAGGGCATGCCGGTCTCACGGCCTCGTGTTACTCCCGCGCCACAGCGAAGCGGGAAATGACGGGGGTATTTTCGTGTGGAATCCGGGCACAACCGACGCGACCCATCACTCGCTGGTTGCGTGATCGTAACCATGACAGGACCATACGCTGCCGGATTCGCCGGCGCTGCGGCTCCTCAATGTCGGAACGGCAACCCGCGCATGCGCTCGATCAGGTCGCGCAGAAATGGCGCGACCTCGCGGAGCGCCGCTATGCCCATTTCCTCGAGCTCTACCACAGCGGGCGCTGGAAGCATTACTACACCGAGGAGCAATTCCTCAATCGCATGCGCGAGGCCATCCGCCTCGCCGAGACATGGAGCGTGATCGCTCCCAAGCCCGCGCCCGCAACGCCAGCCGAGCAGGCGGAGCCCGGTGCAAGCGAAGCGCCTCGTACAGCGGCATGAACTAACCGGTTTCGATATTCCGGCACGGCCCTGGGCTGCCGGGAGAGTTTGCTTGCCGTCTTGGCGCGCGATTCCTTATGCTGCCGCTCCGCTCCCGACGGCGCTGCGAAACCATTCCGTGTGACATGGCAAGTGCTCTGTTCTCCCCGATCCGGCTCGCCGACCTCGAGCTCGCGAACCGGATCGTCGTCTCACCCATGTGCCAATACAGCGCCGACGACGGCGTTGCTTCCGACTGGCATATCAATCATCTCGGCATGCTGGCGAATTCCGGCGCCGGCCTGGTGATCGCCGAAATGACCGACGTGGAGCGCCGCGGCCGCATCAGCCACGGCTGCCTCGGGCTCTATTCGGATGACTGCGAAGCGGCGCTCGCGCGCGTTGTCGCCCATTGTCACCGTTACGGCACGGCCAAGATCGGGATCCAGCTCGCCCATGCGGGCCGCAAGGCCTCCGCGCATAGCCCGTGGGACGGCGGCCAGGCGTTGGAGCCGGGTGCCGATCCTTGGCAGGCGATCGCGCCGTCGGCGATCCCGTTCGGCTCGAATTGGCCGGTCCCGCTGGAAATGACGGCGGCCGATATCGAGCGCGTGCGCGAGGCCTTCGTCACCGCGGCCAAGCGCGCGGTCCGCATCGGCTTCGACGCCATCGAGCTGCACGCGGCGCATGGCTATCTGCTGCACAGTTTCGTCTCGCCGATCTCGAACAAGCGCACCGACGGCTACGGCGGCTCGCTCGCGGCCCGCATGCGCTTTCCGCTCGAGATCGCGCGCGCCGTGCGCGCGGTGGTGCCGAATGGCACGCCGTTCGGAGCGCGCATGACCGGCAGTGACTGGGTCGAAGGCGGCCTCACCCCGGATGACGCGGTCACCTTCGCCAAGGCGCTGAAGGCGGCGGGGCTCGACTATGTGTGCATTTCCTCGGGCGGCATCACCGCCGACACGCGGCCGACCGCGGTCGCCAATATGAACGTCCAGTTCGCCGAGAAGGTGAGGGGCGAGGCCGGCATCGCCACCCGCACGGTGGGGCTGATCGCCACGCCCAAGCAGGCCGAGACGATCATCGCCGAAGGCAAGGCCGACATGGTGGCGCTCGCTCGCGCTTTTCTCGACGATCCGCATTGGGGCTGGCACGCGGCGCAATCGCTCGGCGCCGATGTCGCGCGTCCGAAGCAATACCAGCGCGCCGCCCCGAAAATGTGGCCGGGAGCGGCATATCGGGATTGATCCGCGCGACAGCGCTTGCGCTTTGTTGCAAGATGGCGGCGCGGCAAGCAGGAGCTGGGACCATGCTGCGCGTCAACCTCATGATTGGCGACCGGGAAGTGTCGGCCGCTGACGGGCGGACCTTCGAGCGAATCGACCCGCTCACCGGCCTGGTGGCGACCGAGGCGGCGGCGGCGACGATTGCCGACGCGGTCGCTGCCGCCGAAGCCGCTGCGCGCGCTTTCACGGCTTGGTCGGCGCTCGGCCCGAACGAGCGGCGGGCGAAGCTCATGGCTGCCGCCGAGGTGATCCAGTCGCGTGCCGAGGATTTCGCCGAAGCGATGATGGCCGAGATCGGCGCCACCGCCGCCTGGTGTGAGTTCAACATCCGGCTCGCGGCCGGCATGTTGCGCGAAGCCGCGGCGATGACGACCCAGATCACCGGCGAGGTGATCCCGTCCGACCAGCCCGGCCGGATCGCCATGGCGGTGCGGCAGCCGGCCGGCGTCGTGCTCGGCATCGCGCCGTGGAACGCGCCGATCATCCTCGGCGTGCGCGCGATCGCGATGCCGCTCGCCTGCGGCAACACGGTGATCCTCAAGGCGTCGGAGCTCTGTCCGGCGACCCACCGCCTGATCGGCACCGCCTTGCGCGATGCCGGACTGCCGGACGGCGTCGTCAACGTGGTGACCAATGCGCCGGAGGACGCCGGCAAGGTGGTCGAGGCGCTGATTTCGCACCCGGCGGTCCGGCGCGTGAGCTTCACCGGCTCGACGCGTGTCGGGCGCCTGGTCGCCGAGACCGCGGCGCGCTACCTCAAGCCGATCCTGCTCGAGCTCGGCGGCAAGGCGCCGCTGGTCGTGCTCGACGACGCCGACCTCGACGCGGCGGTCAATGCGGCCGCCTTCGGCGCCTTCGTCAATCAGGGGCAGGTCTGCATGTCGACCGAGCGCATCGTGGTCGACGACAAGGTCGCCGATCAATTCCTCGCCAAGTTCGCCGCCAAGGCGCGCGCCTTGCCGGCGGGCGATCCGCGCGAAGGCGATGTCGTGCTCGGCTCGCTGGTCAACCACGAGGCCGTGGCGCGGGTGCGCGCGCTCATCGACGACGCGCTGGCGAAGGGAGCGAGGCTGGTCGCCGGCGGCGAGGTCAACGGCACCGTGATGACGGCGACCATTCTCGATGGGGTCACGCCGGCAATGCGCATCTACGCCGAGGAAACGTTCGGCCCGGTGGTGACGGTCGTGCGCGCGAAAGGTGTCGACGACGCGGTGCGCATCGCCAACGACACCGAATATGGGCTCGCCGCCGCCGTGTTCGGCCGCGACGTCGCGCGCGCACTCGAAGTGGCGAAGCGCATCGAATCCGGCATCTGCCATGTCAATTCGTCGACCGTCGACGATGAGGCGCAGATGCCGTTCGGCGGCACCAAGGCCTCGGGCTATGGCCGCTTCGGCGGCAAGGCCGCGATCGAGGCGTTCACCGAGCTGCGCTGGATCACGATCGCGACCGCGCTGCAGAGTTATCCGTTCTGAAGGTGCTATACCCTCGCCATGAATTCTGAGGCGTCATGCCCGGCCCTGTGCCGGGCATCCACGTCTTTCTTTCTTTCTTACAGTTCCAAAAACGTGGATGGCCGGGACAAGCCCGGCCATGACGACCAGACCGCTGTTTTCGCCCCATGGATGCCTTCGTCTTCGCCGCCGTGCTGTTCGCCGCCGCCTGCCACGCCGGCTGGAACGCCACCATCAAGCGCGGGCTCGATCCGCTGGCGACGACGGTGCTGATCTCGCTCGGCGCCGCGCTGGTCGCGGCCGTGTTCCTGCGGCTCGTCGGGTTGCCGGCCGCCGCGTCATGGCCGTGGTGCGCCGCCTCGGTGCTGATCCATCTGTTCTATTTCGCGGCCCTGATCGAAAGCTATCG
>WNFU01010416.1_pt1 | contig 10285 bp, 9 predicted proteins | sample 5400121 | NCBI WGS metagenome assembly WNFU01 (sample SAMN13153360, study PRJNA577476) | soil metagenome | isolation source: 100 cm soil or saprolite under grassland replicate 1 | place: USA:California | collected 2016-06-15
GACCGCGCCCACCATCGCGAGCAGGGTTCCGAGCAGCACGTGCCGGTCGCGGCGGTGACCGAGCTCCTGGGCGACCACGAGCCGCACCTCCGCCGGCGACGCCCGTTCGAGCAGGGTGTCGGATACCACCACCCGCCGCGTTCGCGCGAGCCCGGACACATACGCGTTCGCTTTCCGGGTACGACGGCTCATGTCTTGGACGAGCACGTCTCGCACGGGGACGCCGGCCCGCTCCGCGAGTCTGCGCAGCTCCCCCGCCAGCGCCGCCTTTGCGGAGCGGCGAATACCGGTTGAACAGTGGTTCGAGCACGACGGGCGCCACGAACGAAAGGAGCAGTGCTGCGAACGCGAACGCGGCCGCCGCGGGCGCTGGCCACCAGCCCGGCAGCGCTCGGGCGAGCCCGACCAGCCCGAGCAGCGCCGCGGCCGTGAGGACGACGTTGACGCCGACCGCCTTTGCCCGATCGGCCGCCCACGAGGGCCACCGCTGCGTCGAGAAGCCCCAGCGGCGCTCGCGGATGAAACCGCTCCACAGGGCAAGCGGCGACCGCACGGCCGCCGAAGCGGCGACCACGATCGCCGCGTACGCAGGCGTCCGCCCCCACCACGGCAGCGAGCCGGGATCGAGCGCAGCGCCCGCGCCGCCCCAGACAAGCGCCCCGAGCACGCTCGCCTCGATCGCAACCTCAGCGGCCGCTGCCCAGTACAAAGGCCGGTGGTAGCTGCGAGCCCGCGCCACCTCCTCCTCCGAGAAGAAGCTCAGCGCCTCTGTCCGCACCAATTCCGGTGGCGAGGAAACCTCGTTCATGCCTCGACGCTAGCGCCGATCGACAGCGAACCGTGCACCGGCCCGGTCCTCGCGCTTCGTCCGGTCGCCGGAGAGGTAGCCGGTTCCAATCGTCGCGGAAGAGCCGAAAGACGAGACGGAGCCAGAACCCCGCTCCGCAGAGCGGACCTGTAGGGGTCGAGAATTCTGATTGGCGGCGCGTGTCTCGTAGCGACCCGGTTCGCGTTCGCGGCGGTTGGATCTGCACTTTCAGGTGATTTGGTTGGTTCGGCCGTGTCGGCGAGTGCTGTGCTGAGGAAGCGGTAGGTCCAGTCTTCGGCGTAGCGGCGCGAGTCGGCGAAGACGATCTTGACGTCCGGTTAGCGGACCTGGAGGCGGGCGAGTTGGTCGGCGAGCCAGTCGCCGTTGACGTGCTCGAGCTTGAACAGGGCCGCGTATCTCGCTTCGACGACAACTGCGGCGAGTGCGAGCTCGGCCAAGCGTTGCAGCTGGAAGGCCAGTGACCCGTCCGAGAAGGGTGGCGGCGAGGTTGTCGAGGCTTTTGCGCTCGACGGCGGCGAGCAGGCTCCCGTCTGCCGCGTAGAGGGCGTAGTCGCTGGCCGGAACGGTCGCCCGTACCGTCTCCGCGCGCTGCTGGACGAAGCGGTAGGGGTAGCGCTCACGGGTGTCAACGCTGATCGTCACCGGCCCGGCGAGGCTGCGCCGGCGGGGGATCCTGCCGCCGGGGTTGGCGGCGCGGGCGGTCTTCTGCGTCTGCCAGAAGATCGCCTCCCGCCCTTTCACTTGGGTGAACGCGAAGTGCGAGCGCGACTGGCGGGGACGGTCGACTACGAGGTCGATCGCCGCCCCGCGCCGGCCGGCAGAGCAGGACGGACGCCTGCTCGACGATCTCGGCGTCTTCCGGCAGGGCTCCTCGAAGCGGTGACAGTAGACGCGTGCGGTCGCAGGCCAGGGCGCGCGCGTCTTCAACGCCAGCCCGCCCTCGAGCGGCAGCCGTACCAGGTAGGGCAGCCGGCTGTCCGGCTGCGGGTTACGCGCCACGACGAAGGGCGCGGCTCCACTCGCAACACTACGGCCGCTTACGCCGCGGCGTAGTACTCGTGGATCACGCCGCCCAACACGTCGCGGCGGCGGATCTCCGCAGCCGGTGACCCGCGGGGCTCAAGCCGCTCGCCGGCGGGGACTGCCAGTCCAAGCGAGCGGTGCGGCCGCTCCGCGTTGTAATGGGTCACATAGCCACGCAGGACCTGCTCGAGATGGCGGCGGCCGAAGATGAGCAGGTGATCCAGGCATTCGGCTCGGACGCTACGTACCCACCGCTCTGCGACCGCGTTCGCCCGGGGTGCCCGCAGCGGCGTCTCGATCACCCGCAAACCCTCCGAGTGGATGATCGCGTCGAACGGCCCGCAGAACTTCGCGTCACGGTCGTGCAGCAGGTAGCGCACGTTGCCAAGCCGTTCCTCGGCCGCGAGGTTGCGCGCCTGCTGCGCCACCCAGGCGCAGCCAGGATTCGCGGTCACGCCAGCGAGGTGGACTCGCCGCGAGCCGAGCTCGATCCAGAACAACACGTACAGCGTCCGCAGCCAAACCGTCTCCACCGTGAAGAAATCGCACGCCAGCATCCCATGGCCCTGCGCGCGCAGAAACTCGCTCCACGACGGACCGCCACGCCGCGGCGCCGGCCCCAGGCCGGAGCGGCGCAGGATCGAGCGGATCGTCGTCGCACCCACCCGGACGCCGAGCTTGCGCAACTCCCCCTGGATCCGCACACATCCCCACCTGGGGTTCTCTCGCCCCAGACGCAGGATCAGCTCACGCACCTGAGGGTCCAGCGGCGGGCGACCCGCACGCCGACGCCGATACGTCCACTTCCTGCGCACCAGCTCCCGCTGCCACCGCAAAAGCGTCTGCGGCGAAACCAAAAACACCGGCCACCGTTCCCGCGGCAGCAGCCCGCTCGCGACCGCCAACACCACCCGATCGCTCCGTCGCAATTCAGGACGCTTCACCGTCCGCTGCAACACCACCAACTGGTGGCGAAGCACCGCGTTCTCCAGCTCGAGCGCCGCGACAGCCGAACTCCCGAGGAGCAGCCGCAGCAGCCGCCGCAGCACCACCTGCACAAGAAAGAAGAACACCGGCCGATCCTACGGACCGCCGAGCACCAGCCGGCAGATCACGGTCTCCACCCCCGGTACGCCTACACGCGCACGATCTCCAGCAGGCCTGCTTCCTGCGCCGCATCGAAGTCGGCGTCCTGCGTGCAGACAGCGGCATCGTGAACGATCGCTGTCGCGGCAATCCAGGCGTCCATCACCTTCATCGCACGCCCGATCGCCTTCAGCGCGACGCGCAGCCGGGCGAACTCGTCGCCGACCGCCTCGTCGATCACCAACGGCGCCCCCAGTCGCCGGGCCGTCTCGAGCGTGCTCAGCCGCCGAGCCCGCGTCGCATGATCCTCGGCAGCGAGCACCCCATGGCGCAACTCCGAGATCGTGACCACGCTGACCGCCACCTCGTCCGGCAGCTCGCCCAACGGCCGCCCCTGCTCGCGCGCGATGAACACCGAGGTGTCCAGGAGCGCCCGCAAAGACCCGCCTCAGATCTCGTCGGTCATATCGGGCAACGCCGCAGCCAACTCAGCAGCCAGACCGGGATCCGCCTGCGCGCCCACGATCAGCTCCCACGCCCGCGCACCGCTCGTCCAGCTCGGCGCCTCCTCGACCGGCACCAAGTCAGCGGCATCACGACCCGCGACCGTCACCCGCAGCCGCTCACCAGCCATCACCCGGCGAAGCACACCAGACACGTCGTTACGCAAATCACGCTGCGGAATCCGCTCCATCCCATCACTGTAGCAGAACTGCTACGGCAGACTATCGTCGAACGCCTGTGGGGTGCCAAAACTCAGGTCGTTCGCTTACAACCTGCCGATTTGCAGGCGGAACCGAATAAACGCACCCACAGGATATCGATGCCTGCGTACAACATCTGCCGGGGCCTCCCTTCGTGACGGAAGTCGAGCCGCGAACCTACCGCGGCTCTTGGAGGCCCCTCCACTACATCCCCACGGGATCCACGATTCCACTCCTGAGCAGGATCCAGAGGGCATTCAGATCCGCCCGTCCCGCAGGTTGACGCCGGTGTCGGACGAGTAGACGATTCGGTCGCGACTGTGCAAACCCAGATCGGGATGACCACCGGGGACTGGATCGGAGCGGGCCAAAATATCGTCCAGGCCGCGGCGATCATCATGGGAGGCGTCTGGGCCTACTACAAGTTCGTCAAGGGCCGGACGTTTTATCGGAGGGCTGAGTTGACCGTGAACGGCACGCTCGTGCCCACGAGCGACCCAGCTACGATCCGAGCACAGGTCACCTTTCAAAACACGGGGGCTTCGAAGATCCCGCTGCGCGCGAAAATCGTTCGAGCGGCTGTATACGAGGGCGAGGCAGACGAGCAGGGACGAGCCGTATGGCATGAGTTTGGAAGCGCCCCGCTCTTCGCCGAGCACGATTGGATCGAATCCCAGGAGACGATCGTGGACGACATCCTCATCCCGGTGCCCACGGACATTCACGCGCTCGGGTACCGGATCACAGGCATCGCGATCGAAAGAAGAGGCAACGAGCGCGGCAAGCGGTGGGGATTGTTTGGGACGCCCCGACCGGGAGGAGCGCAGTGGACGGGGAAAGCCATCGTTCTTGCCGAAGCCCCGTCAGACCCAGCAGGGTCAGAAAGCGAGGAATAGGCGGCCATGCCTCAGTACGACGTGAGCGAAGAGGAGATCAAGCGAATCGAACAGGAGACTGCGGAGAAGCAGGGCGGAGAAAGGCAGCGCGAGGCCGACGAGGCGGAAATCAAACGGATCGAGAAAGAGATCAAGGAGAAGAAGGCGAAGTAGCCAGGCAGGCCCGAGGACACGACATATTGAGGAAGACCTTGTGGCTTGAAGAAAGCTCCATGGCGCTGCTGGCGGCCTCCGTCAAGACGGGCGCCGAGCGCACTTGCCCCAGCAGCCAGCGCGCATCCTCCTCGTTGATCGTCCGGTCTTCTTGCTCAAACGTGAACGTGACGGTTCCCATCGCTGCTTGCAGGAACGCGAGCAGCGGCGATCAGGTTCCGTCTCCGGCCTCGGCAACGCATGCCGTTCCAGCTGCTTTCGGGGAAGCAGCGGGATCGCGTAAAGCGAACAGACTCAGTCGGCGCCGAATCCGCTCGATTTGCAGGAAGATCGAATAAGTGCACCCCACGCGCGGCGTAAGCGAGGGCGAATTGGGCTTCCGGCACCCACAGGTTCGCATCTCGAATCATGCCGAACGAACGATCGACATCACAAACACGGTCGGGCGTTCGTCGCGACGGCCAGAGCTTCGAGTCGTCAGTACAAGCCGCCTACGCTTCGTGGCCGGTGTCGGCGGCGGTGACGACAAGCTTGTTGGGCTCGAATCTGCGTGGGGTGAAGACCGACCACATCGAGCCGCGCATATGGTTCTGGAACACGTAGCGGACGATCGCCGCGCGCGGATGCTCGACGCCGTGCGTACGCAGGCCTTCCAGGAGGCGGGTCAGGCCCTCGCCGAACAGCGGCACACCCGCCGCGATCGCCTCCGTGAACGCTTGCTTGCCCGTCGTGCCGCCGGTCGCTGCGGCGTGCTCGCCGCGTAGCACGAAGCCGTCGCTCAGCTGCGGCGCCGTGGTGATGACCCGCTCGACCAGCTCGCCGAGCTCCTTCAGGTGCCCGAGCCTCAGCAGGACGTAGCCGCAGAGGCAGCCGACGAAGGGATCGTCGGTCGCCGCGAGCTCGAGTGCGAGCGCGCCGGCCCCGTCGAGTCGGCCTGAGAGCAGCGAGCGCTCCAGGTACTCGACGTGCCGCAGCGTGTTTGGCGTCGCCGCCGCGCCCCCGCCGAGCGCCGGCTGGTACTGGAAGAGGTGGATGCCGGCCGTGATCTGGACGAGGATCGTCGCCATGCGGCGATTGAGCACCGTAAGCGCGAACACCATCGTCCGGCCCTCGCCCTCACGACGGATGGAGAGCCAGTACAGACCCGGCTCCAGCGCTTTCGTGAACTCGATGAGCCCTGGTCTGAGCTTCCTGAGCTTGGCCTCTGTCCGCGCTACGGGAGTTCCGGCCTTCCAGACCCGAACCTCGAGCGACGCCAGGGAGATCGACCCGACCTCCGAGACGATGTAGACGGCGATACCACCGAGGCGCTTGTCGCTCTTGGGCGAGCGCGGGGGCGTTATGCGCAGGGCGGCGCTGCCGGTTTCACCGCCGAGTGCTCTCCCGAGTGCGAGCGCCACGAGCGTCGAGGTCTGCCCCCACGCAATGGGCTCGCATCCTTCCAGCCTCATGGTGTTCCCCGAGCCTTGCGCTCCGCCCATCTCGTGGAGCAACTCGAGGGTTGCTGGCGACAGCTCCGTGCCTTTCAGCTCCAAGGGCTTTTCCCTCTCGCCGGCTGCGAGGGCCAAGGGCGTCTTGTCCGATGCCGACTCTGGCCCGACGTGTCGAAGCTGGTAGAAGCCCGCGGGCAGCTCGAGCTCGCGCATTCCGGCACCCTCGACAGGCTTGCCGGTCTCGTCCTTGACCTCGACGACCTTCCCGGTTTCGTCCTTGAGCTCGACGAAGCCCGCCGGCAGTTCGAGTGCGAGCGGGAGAGCGACCTTGACGACGTTGCCGGTTTCGTCCTTGACCTCGACGATGCTCAGCGGGTCGGGAGCCTCGATCGGGATCCGTCCGGTGCCCCAGGCTTCGACACCGCCACCGACCGAACGTGTGGCGGCGGGCGCTTCTTCAGCGGGCTCCGCAGTCGTCTTAGCGGGAGCGGGAGCCTCGAGCGGTCGCAGCTGAATTCGCGGCGGCTCTTCAAGAGTCTCGTAAAGCTCGATCGGCGACGTTACCCGTCCTTCGCCGATGTCCGGCGCTGCGGCCCGGAGGGCGTAGGTGCCCGGCGACACGTAGAAGACGGCCGAGGTTCCGGTAACTCCCACCTGGCCTGCGACCACGTCGCCGAGCGGGTTGAGCACCCTGACGTCCGCCGCGGGGTAGGCGCTGTCCGGATCGAGGAAGATCTCGAGCCGCTCCTTCGCGAACGTCTCCGCCGGGAACGAAGTCAGGAGCGCGTCGCGGTCGCGACCGGCAACTCCGCGACTGCCGGTGTCCTGAGGGATCTGGATCTGCTCGCCCTCAGGTGTGTCGGCAACCTTTCGCCGTTCACGCTCGACGCGGTTCTTCACGTAGTTCGCGAGCCGCTCCCAGCGCACCTCGTAGCATTGCCGGTCCCACGACCACGCCTTGGCCGGCCCGGCGCCTCGCAGCCCATCGAGTAGCGCCGCGGTGAAGGCGCCGTGCTCTTCGCCTGGTTTGTCGCGCACCTCGGCCGCCTTCAGCTTGGGCGAAGTGGCGTAAAGGATGAACTGCTGCACGGGCGGCATGCCCGGGTCGCGGCTTCGCGGGAGCGTCCAGCGGCCGAGCTCGAACTCGGCCCCTTCTCCCCAAGGAGGCACGTTCCGGCAGGCGTCGACGAAGAGGAACTGGTCGTCGAACTGGGTCGTCTCGAAGAACTCCCAGACCGAGCGGAGGGCGAGCGACTGGTCGGTATTGATGTTCGTGAAGTTGGTAGCGAGGACCGCGCTCTCGTCCCGGTTCGAGATGCGTGACGTGAGCCCGTGACCGGCGAAGAAGAAGTACAGACGCTCGCCCTTTCCCCCGCTCAGGACCATCAGGTTGTTGATCGCGATGACGATGTTCGACTTCGTCCCGTCGATCGCGCCGAGCTCGGGACCGACCGCAGGGCTGTTCGGTCCCGGGGACAGAACGAGCTGGAGGTTCGTGGCGGGCACGTTGCCGCCGGCCGGATCGAGGAGCCACTCGTGCACCGAGAGGGCGTCGCGCACCGCCCCGCGCAGGTGCGCGCCCTCCGACCAGTAACGGTCGATCCCGATGACGATCGCCCAGTTCGCCATGACTCAGCTCGTCATCGCTCGGCTCGCCACTACTCGTCGACGACCGTCACGAGGTCGGTCACGGACTCGACGTTCCCGCCCATCGATGAGATTCGGTAGACGCCTTCCGGTAGCGGCCCGACCTCGGCCTGGTACCAACCTTCGTCACCCGCTCGGAGCGGAACGCGTGGGAGCTCCTCACCCGTGTCGACGTTCTGGACGTCCGCGACCAGCAGCCCACCCGGATCGCCGAGGGGTTGCGCGCGCACCTGGATGGACTCCGACGGCGTGACCCAATCCACGATGTCGAGCCGCTGGCCGACCTTCGTCAGCGCATCTCGATAGTCCTTGGGGTTGAACATCGGCTGCGTGAGGATGCCGTTGAGCTGGAAGAGCACAACGTCGTCGTTTTGGAGCGACGCATGCCGTTCGGCGCCGTAGATCTCGTTCTGGTGCTTCTCGAACTCCGGGGGTGTGGCCGAGGGCCGCGGGACCGTGCCGTCGCCCTTGAGGTCCTCCGTGCCGTGGCGCTGGAGCAGCTTGACCTTGTTGTCGCCGTCGAGGATCGCGGACTGGGCCGTGGGCTGCTCGATCCCCACGATCGGGCGGATGTCGTAGCGGTTGTCGAGGTACTCCTGATCCTTCAGGTGCTCGTCGACCGCCGCTCGGATCTCCATGTGGAAGTCGTGTGCCGCTTTCGCCTTCGCCGCGTCGAGGTTCGGGATCGCGGCCTCGGTGACGCGAACAAGGTTCCCGCCACCGTCGTCGTAGCAGGGGTAGACCGGAAGCAACTGGTAGAGAGCGGTCATCGAGCGCGCGGCTTTCGTGAGGTCGAAGAACTTGATCTTCTTGCCGTTGACGAGCGTTCCCAGGGAGCCCAGCGCGCCGCCGTACGGAGTCGCGATCGTGATCAGCTGGAGCGTGTCGCGCCACCCCTCGCGGCACTCGAGAAAATGGCGCGCGACCAGTCCACCCATCGAGTGGCCGATGATGATCAACTTGGCGTGCGGATTGCCCGATTTGGTCCGCCAAGCCTCCAGCCATTCCCGCGCCTGCGTGGCCAGCTGCCGCGACGCGACGCGGTTGTCGCGCCGCCAGTCGTACGCGAACTCGAAGAGGTTCTCCTTCGGCTTGACGTCGAACTTCTCCTCGATGTGGTTGACGAGCTTCGTGTAACCGTCGATCTGCCAGATCCCCGGGATGAGGTGGACGTCGCGGATCACGGACGTGGCTTGAATCCCATCGACGTCGTCGACATCGACCGGATCGCTCTCGAGCTCCAGCTCATGGAGGCTTCCGCCGAGAGTCCGCAGCGCGTTGAAGATCGCGCTGCCCGAGACGTTCCAGACATCCTTGTTGTCCTTGCGCAGGACACTCCCGGTGATCCCCGGGATGCAGACGATCACGTCGGGCATCAAGTAGGTGGGCGGCACGACCCCTCCTTCCGTTAGGGATTCACGACAGCTGAAGGGCGAGCCGCAGAATCGCCGGAGCTACTGCCATTCTTACGTCGCCCGCATCGACTTACAAGCGAAGAGCAGAGTTGTCGGGACGATCAACCTCTCAGTCTTTCGGCGTCATCCGCGTCGGGCGTCAGCACTCGGTTCCGCCTGCAAATCGGGATGATCCCCGAGCTTTGAACGGAGTTTTGACACCCCACAGGCCGGGTTGCTCCGATGGCGCGCAAACCGTACGCTCGACCCGATGGCGGGCAGGCGAGTCGCGATTCGTTCCGCCGATGATGATCGTCGGCTGCCGGGGCTCGAGCTCGCCGACGAACTTGGCTACTGCCAAGACTGCGCGCCCGGCGCCTCCGGCCCGTTGTCGACCTAGCGGAGGCGCGTGAAGGTGAGGCAGCCACGTGCACGCAACGATCCCGTCGCGGCAGCGCGACCCTCTCCCGCGCCGCGCGCCGAAGACAATCGAACGAGCAAGCTCGTGCTCGCGTTCGTCGGCGGGTGCATCGTGTTCTTCGCGACGGTCGCGTCGAGCGCGTCGGGCACGATGGCTCAGTCGGCGGTTAGAAGAACAGATGAGCGACAGGCGACCGTGAGGATATTCGCGCGCGATCTCCCCCTAACCCTCGTGTTGGACCTCCCGCTACAAGGCCTCGATCGCGCCCAGACGGAGCAGATGGTCCGCGCGATCCCACTCGTGCTGGAGCGGTCGGAGGGACGCGCGGGCAAATACCGAATCCGCTTCGAGTCGCATGACGTCGCGACCCCAGCTGCCGGGAAGTGGCACGAGCCGACCTGTGCGAGGAATGCGCGCAGCTATGTGAGCGACGAAACGGTCGTCGGTGTCATCGGCACCTACAACTCGGGCTGCGCCGCGATCGAGGTTCGCTTCCCTTACGTCGAGCGACTAAAGCCGGACACAGCGACTGCCTGTCGAGCAAGTGAAGAACGTCTAGCGCTACTTCCCCCTGAAATAGTCGGCGCCCGTCGTCGGGTCGGTCTGTCCGATCCCGGTCCTAAAGTCGCTGCAAAGAGCGACTTTCGGAGGTGACGGATGCTGCGCGAGCGGGCGATCGGAGAGAGTCTTTGGGAGGCG
>WNFU01010417.1_pt1 | contig 10284 bp, 11 predicted proteins | sample 5400121 | NCBI WGS metagenome assembly WNFU01 (sample SAMN13153360, study PRJNA577476) | soil metagenome | isolation source: 100 cm soil or saprolite under grassland replicate 1 | place: USA:California | collected 2016-06-15
TATCGACGATCGTGGGACCCTCTTGCTTCGCGCTCGGGCGGCGCCGGCTCGTGGTCGCGGCCGGCGCTGCGTCGGCGACGGGAGCTGCAGGCGTCGGCGGCGCGACCGTGGGGGACGGGGCCGGCGCTGCGATGGCGGCGGCGGGCGTCTCGGCAATGTGCAGAGGCGGCGGCGAAGGGCTCGTCGATTCGCCTTCTTCGTCGGTGAGTGCGGCGATGATCGCTTCGTCGTGAGGTGTCGCGTCGATGCGTGGTTCTCGCGCGTGACGCTGTTTTTCCGCTCGCTCACGCTCGAGATCGCGCGCCATGACCCACGCGCCAGCCACCGCGCGCGCCCCCTGCTTCGCCTTCGCGGCGGCGGCTTCCGTGCCGCGGCCCGCCCGCTCGACCCACGCGATGAACGAAAACGAAGCGCGCCCGATCAGAATCAGCCCAATCACCGTGAGCCCGATGATGTAGGAACCAAGCGTGGAGAAGAGCGAGCGCAGCACTTCGCCGAACAGCTCGCCAAAGCTTCCCCCGATCGGCATCGCTCCGAAAACGGTCGTCTGCGGCAGCGCGATGTGAACGAGCGCCGACACGATGCAGGCAACGATGACGTCGCCGCCGAGACGGGCGACGTTGGCAATGGAAGGCCTGCGACGCAAAAGCGGCGCGGCGAAGAGCGCCAGTTCGAGCGGCACCCCCCACGCTACGAGGCCGAGCAGTCCGACGGCGCCATGCGCAAAGGAAGCGCCGACGGGGCCGACCCAGTCGCTGCCTTGCAGATCCGGCTGCGCGGGATCGGTTTGAAAGCTCGCGAGCGCCAGCGTCGCGTACACCGCGGCGGCGAACAAGCTGAGCGCCGCCGCCTCGCGCCCACGGTCCAAGGGCGTCTTGGCGTCGACAGGCGAGGCTTCGCCCGCGGCGAGACGTCGAGGCGCGAAAATGGGAATCGGGATCACCTAAGCTTGACCTACGTTGACCTACACCGCGGAACGTACGGAAATGCCGAGCAAAGGGCAAAACTTTGGGGGGTCGGCTTCGATCGGCAGGCTACCGCCGTCAGCCGGACCAAGGGATTCGTTTCCGGATGGCCCATCGTGCCCAGACGCCGGTGGCCCGGAGCCCGACGCCCGGCGGGCGACGGAAGTGTAAGTGCTGGATCTTTGATGACGGAAAGGGCTACCATCGGGCGCTGAAGCGACCCCGGGGGGTGCCTCGTTCCTGGGCGACGGCATCACGGCTGAGGCGATGGTTCGCTCGACCAGAACGCACGGGGTACGACGCAGATGGCAAGAAAGAATCCTCGGCAGTTGAAGAACTTGCTCAAGGTTTCGGTCTTCGTCCTCGCTGGGATTTTCGTGGGGGGCAGCCTCGCCGCTTGTCGCGTCAACGATAACGACGTCCGACGTTGGGGGTCGACCGAGCACGGACCCGACAAGCTCGTCGCCGTGGTGACGCACGACAAATACGAGTGGCCGCTGCGCGTCGAAGCGGCTGTCGAGCTCTTGCGCATGAAGCCGCGCGGCGGGCGCCGCGTCGGTATCAACCGCCTCGTGGAAGCGCTCGCGCTGCTCGGGCCCGAAGACCGAAAGAGAATCATCGACGGCATGGTGCCGACGATCGTCGTCCAGATGAAGCAGCCGCCTCCGGTGAACACACCGGGGCAGCCGATTCAGCCCGATCCATCGTACCCCTACAAGGACGCTGCCATCGCGATCTTGACGTACGACAAGGCAGTCCTCGTCTCGGACGACGCCTCGCGAAAGCAGCTCACCGATGCACTGATCGACTGGTCCCAGCACGATTTCGATCGCCGGCTCGACAACACCTCGCAAATGTTCGGCATGGAGCAAATGATGCGGGCGATCGGCGCCCCGGCCGTGCGAGGACTCCCGCAGCTCATCACCGCTGATTCGGGGCGCTACGACCGGATTGCCACGCTGGTCGCCGAGCTCGGCGACCAGCCGACCAAGGAGGCCACGGCCGTCAAGCTGGTCGAGCTAGCGAAGTACACGGGGTCGCAGACCTGGATCGACCGAATCAAGCCTGCCGTCGAAGAGGCCAACCGAGCCTCAAAAATGAACCCCGCGGCGGATCGGCTCCAGTTGCAGCTCGCGCAATACCAAGAAGAGGCGCTGATCAAGGTTTTCGCGGCGATGAAGAAGGTCGGAACGCGACCGTCGATCGACTACTGCCTGTCGGTGGCGATGGATCGCTCGCAGAGCGAGAAGAAGAGGCAGGCCGCTCTCGCTGCGCTCGAGGGCCGCATCGATCGCAACAACCCCGCCGACGTCGAGAAAATGTTGAGCTTGGCTGCGGCCGACGACATTCCCGACAGCGTCCGCGACCAGGCCTTTGCCCGCGTGGGAGAGCTGCCGCGCGAGCAAGCGGTGACTCGCCTCTATTCGCTGTTCAATTCGAGAAAATGGAAGGTGCGCTGGGTGGCCGCGGGGACGGTGCTCCGGATGTCGAGCACCGACCAGCTGCCCGAGTTCATGGGTAAGCTTCCGGGCGGCGCGGCGCCGGGGTTCGCGATGACCGAGCCGCTCTCGTACGGGCAGCACATCGATAAGATGCAGGTCAGGGGACCGAAGCCGCGCGAAGCGGTGATGCCTTTCCTCAAAGAGGGGAGCCTCGCGGCCCGCCTGACGGCGCTCGGCTACTTTTATGCAAACGGTAAGGCGTCGGACATTCCCGCCGTCATGCCGTTGGAATCCGACAAAACCGCCGTTCCCAAGACGGACGACCCCGAATCCAAGTGGCAATGCGAAGTCCCCAAGGCCGACGGTAAGGAGAACGAGACCAAGGACATCAAAGACGTCGGCGATTTCGTGAAATTCTGCATCGTGCCTGCCATGAAAGGGCGCTAGCCGGCCGGTGCCCCCTCTTTCCACCAGTGCTCTCCAGGCGCTAAAATGCTTTCAGCTGAGAACCTCATGAGCTCGGATCCCAATAAGAAAACGGCGCGCACGTTTCAATGCCGCGACATCCTCTGGGATGCCTTTCAGCAAATGGCGCAAGAGCTGGAATGCTCCGTTGATTATCTGATCAACGAGTCGATGAAACAGTACGCGCGCCAGCGCTACGCGGGCCGGACGGGGGGCCGCACGAGCGACGGTGCTCCGCCCTCCGGACAAACCGGTGATTCCGTGCGTACCTCGCCTCCCGCACCACCGCAGGCACGAGCGGGCTCGGTGCCACTTCCGCCCCCGCCGACGCGGAGCCGGCCACCTTACGGCAATCTGCCTCCGCCGCCGGTCGGCGCTCGCGGCGGAAGCGGATCTTTTTCGCCGGCCACCTCGCCGACCAATCGCGTGCCGCCTCCGCCGCCGCTCGGAAGTGCGCCGCCTGCACCGCGCACCGTGCCCCCCCCGCTTCCCGGGACGCGCGGCCTTCCTCCGCCGACAGGTGGGTCCGGGCGCTTCGCCCCGCCCTCCAGCCCGTCCTACTCGGGTCAGCTCAGCATCATGTACGCGGGCGAACGGCTTGCCGTGAACAAGGATCGCTTCGTCATTGGTCGAGGCAAGCAGTCGAGCGATCTGACCATCAAAGACCCCAACGTCTCCCGCCAGCACGCGATGATCGAATTTCTGAATGGGCAGTATTACATGGTCGACATGGGCTCGACCAATGGTGTCGAGTACAACGGCCAGCGCATTTCGCGCCGGCCGATCGCCGAGGGGGACGTGTACCGCATTTGCGATCACGAGGTCCGCTTCACCTACCGTTGATGCGCGCGAAGAACCGCGCCTCGCTTTCGGGCCGATGGGTGACGGCGGTCGCGGCCCTGGTTTTGTTGGCGGCCGAGCTTCGGGCGAGCGACCTTCCGCCGTGGCGCGACACCGATGATCTGCCGCTGCCGGAGGGGCGGAGCATCCTGATTCAGCGCCCCGATGTTGTCATCCTGGCCGAACCGGCCGCCACGGCTCCGCGGCGCGGAACGGCGCTGATGGGGGCCAAGCTGCCGTTTTTCGGCGCGAAGAGGGGCGATGGCTGCGCGGCGCGCTATCTCAGCGTGGGTCCCCAAGCTTGGATTTGCCAAGATGCCGCGGTGCTCGATGGCGGGCCGCCCATTCCGCCGCGCTCTTCGGTCGAGTCGGATGCTTCGACGGGCCTGCCGTTCACCTACTACTTCGTCGGCCGGAACGGCTCGAACGGCTACTTCCGTCTGGGCGATGCGGAAGACGTCGCCCCCGACCAAGAGCTGCAACCCGGGTTCGCCGTGGCGACGACCGAACAAGGGGTCAAACTGGGCGCCCGCTACGCACGAACGCATCACGGAATGTGGGTTCCCCTTCGCGACCTCGTACCGGTCAATCCTTTCGCATTTCACGGCGAAGAGATCTCGGAAGGAAAGCTCGATTTCGGGTGGGTGATCGAAGACAAGGCGCCGATCCTTTCTGCACCCTCCGCGGGCGCCCGGCCCACGAAAGGGGCCAATCGCACCAAGTTCGAGAAGGTCTCGATCCTCGAGGAGAAGCTCGACAAGAAGGCGGGGTACTACCGGATCGGCGAGGGCGAGTGGCTTCGCGCCAAGGACGTGCGGCGCCCGGCTCTATCGCCGCCTCCTTCGTCCCTGCGACCGAACGAGCGCTGGATCGATGTCGACCTCGCGTCGCAAACGCTGACGGCGCTCGAGGGAGATCGGCCGGTCTTCGTCACGCTCGTCTCGACCGGCAAGGGCAAAGAGGGGAGCGACACGGTCACCCCCAAGGGTGAATTTCGCATCTGGGTCAAGCTGATCACCTCGAACATGAGCAACCTCGAGGACGAAGAGGCGCGGAGGTACTACGCCATCGAGGACGTGCCGTACGTGCAGTACTTCTCCAAAGGCGTAGGACTCCACGGCGCCTTCTGGCATCGCGGCTTCGGAAAAGTGCGCAGCCACGGGTGCGTGAACCTCGCGCCGCTCGACGCGCAGCGCGTCTTCGCCTTCACCAGCCCGCACTTGCCCGCGGGCTGGACGGCGGCGCTGCCGACTTCTTCCGAGGAAGGGACCTTCGTGCGCGTTCGTTGAGCGAGTCCTACTTGATGAGATTTTGCAGAAGGAACGCGATCACGAACGCGAAGAGAACGAGCGACTCGATGAGGGCGAGGCCGAGAATCATAGGCGTCTGAATCTTCGAGGCGCCGGGATTGCGCGAAATGCCTTCCAATGCTGCGGCCGTGGCGCGGCCCTGCGCGAGCGTGCCCCCCAAGGCTGCGATGGCGATGGCGAAGCCCGCGGCTCCCGCCGCCCAGCGGAAAACGTCCTCTCGGTTGGTCGGTGCCACGGCCGCCGTCTGGGCGAAAGCCGACGACGTGAAGACGGTGACGAGCGTGGCAGAGACGAGGGCGAGCTTGCTCTTGGTGGACATCTAATATTGGCTCCTTTCAAGGGGGAAGGTGGAGGTGCGAGCGCGCGTGCCCGTTTAATAGTTTTTTGCCCCGATGGCTAGTGATCTTCGTGCTCTGTGGCCAAGCCGATGTAAATCGACGTGAGCAGGGCGAAGACGAGGGTCTGGACGACGATCACGATGGCGCCGAGGAACATGAGCGGCACCGGCACCAACAACGCCACCATCCCGATGGCGATCGTGCCGAGAAGGTGGTCGACCGCCATGTTGACCATGAGACGAATCGACAACGTGACCGGACGAACGCACGTGGAGATGAGCTCGATGGGAAAGATGAGCACCGCGAGATACCACTTGGGGCCAGCGAGGTGCTTGACATAGTCGAAACCGTTGGCCTGAAGCCCGTAGTAGTTGAAGACGATGAACACGCAGAGCGCGCAGCCGAGCGTAACGTTGAGACTCGAGGTCGGCGGCGCCAAGCCGGGCACCAGCGCCATCAGATTGGAAAAAAAGATGAAGCAGGCCGCCCCGCCGATGATCGGAAAATAACGCTTGGCGCGCTTGGGACCCATCACGTCTCGGGCGATTCCGTAGAAATAGGAGATGAACGCCTCCATGAACGTGCGCAGCGTCAGCCGCTCGTCGGGTACCACGGCCCGATCGACGTCGGCGAGGGTCGCGCGGGTGCGGAGCGCCAAGGCGGTGACCAGCAGGATCACCAAGATCGACGTCACCACGGGTTCGAAGCTGCGCCACGTGGGATCGTGATGGCCGATGAACGAGTAGCCGATGTTTTCCGCGTTGTGTTGGAGCGCCGGAAACTTGGACAAGAAGTAGGTGAGAAACGTCGTGTGCTCGGGCATGGCGGTCGAATCGACGATGCTTTTTAGGCGCCCTCGCCCGCAAAAGCTAGACTGATCCTTCGCCGTTCTCCAGGTCGTGCCGCAATCCGAGCAGTTGCGAGACCACGATGCCCGCCGGCAGCGCCAGGTACCCGATGAGAAAGGGGACCGGCCCGGCAAGCTCGGCCTTGAGGACGATGACGACGGCTCCAAAAAGGACGACCAGCTTGAGTACCGCGAGGAGCGCGAAAGCGGTCTGTACCCCTCGGCGCGCGAGGAACGCCGCTCCGAGCCTCGTGAACGCCCAGAGGTTCGCCGTGGCGACGACTGCGCCGATGGCGACACCCTGTCCGGCGGTCCGCCCGACCAGCAAGATCGCCCCAGTGGTCAAAAGGGCTCCGATCGCGGCGACCGCGAAAATGGGCCGGCCGAGCTCGATTCCCGCCGGGGGCACCGAGACTTGGCCCGACCGGTTTTCACCGCTGCCGTCGGAGCCTTCTTCGGCGACAACGATCACCTTGGGCGGCCCACCTTGGCTCGCAGCAGGAAAGGTCGGGGGCATCCGCGGCGGTGGCAGGGGACCGACGGCGCCGAGCCCGGCTCCGATCGAATGGCCTGCGGGCTCCTCGGTGCCCGCGGCTGGAGCGCGCGGATGGGTCAGTTCGTCGTGCGGATCAGGGTTCGTCGCTGCTGCCGTCATCTCCGCTTCGCGCTCGCCGCTCCCGCTCATCTTCCGCTTCCGTCTCCTTGCGCATCTTCACGGCGGCTCGATAGAGGGCCCGGAAACCGGCGACCACTCCCAAGCCAAAACCGATCACCGTCAGCCAGCCATTGGTTCCGAGCTTGGTGTCGAGCCACCGCCCGGCGAAAAATCCGAAGAGAATGGATAAGACCAGCTCGAGACCCACCGTTCCATAGTCACCGAGCCCTTTGATGTCGCTTCGCACGAATACCAGCGGCCTCTCGCGCGCCTTAACATGGCCGGCCGACCCCCGCCATCTTGGCAGAAGAGATATCGGTCGAAGGTAAGCGGGAGCAGGGAGGGGGCGGGGCCCAATGACCCGCCCCACGGGGTCGGCTGAAGATGGCAGTGCTATGGTTCGTCCATCCTGTGGAAATGCTTGGCAACGCGCGAGGAGGCACCGGAATGTCGACGAAAGGGTCAGCCATGCGGTTATGTCATTCGGCGCGGTCCTTCGGCCCCGCCTGCGCACGCACCTTGCCCCATTTGGGGATCTCGCTGTTTTTTCTTGCCACCTTTCGAGGGGCACCGGCAGCGGCGCAGCCCTTGACCCCCAGTCCAGCGCCGCCCGCCGGCAGTGCGACGCCGCCTGCGGGGTCGGCCCCGGCCGCACCCGGCGCCGCCCCGCCTCCGTACATGTACCAGGAGCCCGCTCCTCCCGCCGAGGATCAGGCCCCCCCGAGCCAGCCCCCGGGCGCCCAGCCGGCCCCTCCGCCGCGGCCGGCTCCGCGGCCACCGACGTATCGGCGTCCGCCCCCGCCGCCGTACCCGCCGCCTCCTTACCCAGGACCCTACGTGTACGAGCCGCCGCCCCCGCCGCTGATTTTGCATCGCGCACCGTACAATGCATTGTGGGTGGGAGCGCGGCTCGGTGTGTTGTTTCCTTTCGGCAACGCGTACGCCATCGACGCCGGTCCCTATTACGAATATGGCGAGAGTTGGCAGGGACTCGCCAGCAGCGGCCCCTCGCTGGAAGGCGATGTCGGGGTTCGATTCGCTCGTCGCTACATCCTCTATGGCTTCTGGGAGCACGCCTGGCTCGGGACGGGCAGCGATCCGACTTGGCGTACCGTCGGCTCTCCTCCCGTCGGGGCATTCGGCGACCAGAAGTCGGCGACCACCGACTATGCGGGCGTCGGCTTTCGCTGGTCGTCACGGCCCGACTATGTCGGGTTGGTGATCGATCTGGGGCTCGGGTACCGATGGTTTCGCGAGCGTTGGAACAGCGGCACCGCCATGGATCTGCAAGGCTTCGGCGAATTCCGCTTCGGCTTCGGGGCGGATATTCGGATGACTCGCTCGTTCTCGCTCTCGCCGCTGATCATGTTCTCCAGCGGCTCGTTCATCGACCGCGAGATTACGTTTCCCGGTTATGCTCCCGCACCGATCCAGTCGTTGGCCGGCTCGCACGGGACGGTCACCCTCAGCATCGGGGGGCACTTCGACTTCGCCCCCTGATCATTCAGGTCGAGCAGATCCGGATCGCGTCGCGGTGGCGGTTTTCGAGTAGCGCGACGAGGCGAGGGCGGAGGGCGCTCATGGCGCGCCCGCGGTGGCTGATCGCGTTCTTTTCGGCGTCGTCGAGCTCGGCCATCGTTTTGTCCTTCCCCTCCACCACGAAGAGGGGGTCGTACCCGAATCCGCCTCCGCCCCGAGGCTCACGCGCGATGTAGCCGTCACATACGCCCTCGGCCACGAGCGGCGCCGAGCCGGGAAGTGCCCAGGGATCCACCAGCGCGAGAACACAGCGAAAGCGCGCTCTTCGATCGCCGGGTTCGATGGCGGAGAGTGCCGCCAAGAGCGCCGCGTTGTTTTCGGCATCTGTCGCACGATCGTGGGCAAACCTCGCGGAGCGTACCCCCGGGCGCCCTCCTAGCGCCTCGACCTCGAGACCCGAGTCGTCGGCCAACGTGAGCATCATCGCGACCTCCGCGATCAGCGTCGCTTTCTTGAGGGCATTGCCTTCGAAGCTGTCCGCGTCTTCGACGATGCTCACCCTCTGCTGCACCACATCCGAGAAACCGACGACGTCGAGTGCCAGGTCCGAGAGCAGCTGACGAAATTCGAAGATCTTGGCGCGATTCGAACTGGCGACGACCAGCGTGGTGCGTTCGCTCATGTCCATCTTCCCGGCAGGAACAATGCCTGGAGATCGAGCTTCGTCGAAGCGAGAGCTTGCTTCTGGATGCGGACCAGCGACTCGATGCCCGAGAGCGCGAGCTCGATCATCTCATCGAGATCGCGCTTCGGCACCCCCTCGCCTTCGGCAGTGCCCTGCACTTCGACGATCGCCATCTGGCCGGTCGCGACGAGGTTCAAGTCCACGCGAGCCGTGCTGTCTTCGAGATAGACGAGGTCGAGGGCGTGACCTCCTTCGAGATGCCCCACGCTGATGGCTGCCACGATGTCGCGCAGCACCGGCCGTGTGAGCTGCCCCAGCTCGCCGAGGCGGCCGAGGGCGAGAGCCAGCGCCACGAATCCACCGGTGATGGAAGCGGTGCGGGTGCCGCCGTCGGCCTCGAGAACGTCGCAATCGACGACGATCGTTCGCTCGCCGAGCTCGCGCATGTCGAGAGTCGCACGCAGGGCGCGCCCGATGAGTCGCTGGATTTCCTGAGTGCGGCCGCTCGGCGATTTGCCGCGGCCCTCACGTTGCTCTCGCCGCGGCGGGTTTGCGCGCGGGTGCATCTGGTACTCCGCGGTGAGCCAGCCGCTGCCCTTGCCCCGCAAGAATTCGGGGACCGAGGGATCGACCGAGGCCGTGCAGAGCACCACCGTCCCCCCGGCGCGATAGAGAACGGACCCTTCCGACGCTCGATGAAATCCGAGCACCATTTCCACCGGGCGGTGGGCCTGCAGCGAACGACCATCTGGACGGGGCATCTTGGCTGATCCTCTCTTTATTCTGGCTATTGCACGTGCGGCAAGTGAATGAAAAAACGTGTGCCTTTCGGGGCGCGCGCCTCACAGTTGATCGTGCCGCCGTGCGCCTCCACGATCTGGCGGGTCACGGCCAGGCCGAGCCCGGTGCCCCGCTCCTTGGTGGTGAAAAAGGGATCGAATACCTTTTCGCGGACGTCGTCGGGGATTCCGCTGCCGTCGTCCTCGACGACGAGATCGACGCCGTTGCCGTTGCCCGAGCTCTGGATCTTGAGCCATAGGTTTCCGCCGGCCGGTTGCATCGCCTCGCGCGCGTTGCGGATCAGATTGAGCAGCGCCTGCCGGATCTGGCCTTCGTCGAATGCGATCGCGGGGAGGGGCTCCTGCATTTCCTCCTCGCACCTGACGTTGGCCTTGACGAGCTCGGGCCGCGTGAACTCGACGACTTCGCGCACCAGATCGGCGAGGCTCTCGCGTTCGAGATGGGGCACCGGCCTTTT
>WNFU01014115.1_pt1 | contig 10284 bp, 13 predicted proteins | sample 5400121 | NCBI WGS metagenome assembly WNFU01 (sample SAMN13153360, study PRJNA577476) | soil metagenome | isolation source: 100 cm soil or saprolite under grassland replicate 1 | place: USA:California | collected 2016-06-15
TGGCGGAGGCGGCATACCTAGCTCCTTCCAGCAGATGCACCTGTGCCGCCCGCACCACCAAGGCCAGCAGCGCGGCGCCGAGGCCGAACTCTACGACGCGAAGCCGCACGAGGGGCTTGGCCACTAGAAAGGCCGTTCTGGAGGTTCTGAAGGTGGCGCCGGAATCAGAATGATCTCCGTGTCAGCGGGCAATCGTAGTCCCAGCTTCCGGGCGCGCGGCAGCAACACAGCGCGGCTTTGCGCGGTACGCACGCGGCGGTCGAGATCGGCGCGCCGGCCCTCCAGCGACGCGCGCGCCTCACGCAGGTCCGCGAGCGCGCGTGCCGCATTGAGGGCGGACGTCTGCCGGGCGATCACGGCCCAGAGCGCCGCAAGCAACGCAACGAGCCAGAAGGCAATCCAGTGGCGGCCTCTAAACGTCATCGGCCGCCGCCGTTTGGAAGACGCGGAATTGCGCCGAGCGGGCGCGGGGATTCGCCGCGATTTCGCCGGGCTCGGGAAGAACGGGTTTCTTTGTAAGCACGCGCCCCAGGGCCCGACCGCGGCAGGTGCAGATCGGCTGGCGCGGCGGACAGATGCAGTCCCGACTCCACTCCCGAAATGCGTTCTTCACGATGCGGTCTTCACCCGAATGGTAGGTGATGACGCCCAAGCGGCCGCCCGGGACGAGCGCATCCCGAAAGACCGGCAGCGCCGCGACAAGCGTCTCGAGCTCCTCATTGACGGCGATGCGGAGGGCCTGGAACAGGCGCGCGAAATCGGGCGGACCCGAGCGCGGACCCAGGATGGCGCGGATCGCATTCACGAAATCGTCGCTGATCACGAACGGGCGGGAGAGGCGGCGCCGCACGATTTCTTTCGCCAGCGCGCGACCCCTCCGTTCGTCGGCATAGTCCGTGAAGACCGCGCTGAGTCGCTCAACCGGCCACGTATTCAGGACATCTCGTGCGCTAACTCCCTTTCCCCGTTCCCCCGTCCCCCCTCCCCCCCCTCCCCCCATGCGCATGTCGAGCGGGGCGCCAGGCCGGAACGTGAAGCCGCGCTCCAGCGTGTCGATCTGATGCGAGCTGACGCCGAGGTCCAGCAGGATGCGATCAGGATGGAACGCGCGGATCGCGGAAACGGCCGAAGGGGCGGCGAATGAAGCTTCGAGGTACTCCACGCCGGCGGTCCCAAGACGGCAGCGAGTGGCGGCGATTGCAGCGGGATCTCGATCGATGCCCAGAACTGTGGCTCCGGCCTCGCGCAGTATCTCCGCGTGACCGCCACCGCCGAGCGTCGCATCGACGGCCCGGGTGCTGGCGCTTGCCCACGCCCGCACGGCCGCGGCGAGCACGGGGATGTGGTATGGAATCGATGCGGAGCCGGAGGCTGCCGTGGGCACGCTCCATAATAAGAAACCCCCGCCGTTCATGGGCGGGGGTACGACGTCGGAAGCTCTCAGGCGGGGCTGACGGGGCTCGAACCCGCGACCTCCGGTGTGACAGACCGGCACTCTAACCAGCTGAGCTACAGCCCCAAGCCCCTCACGGAGCGCCGGAATATAGACCCGTGGTCAGGTCAATTCAACGGCGGCCGGCACTTGAAGGCGTTCTGCACCGACGGCTTAGCACGCTCGTATTGGGCGACGAAGCCGAGCATCTGGTCGGCCGTTGGCGGATGCACGCGGCGGCCGAGCAGCAGCCCCGCCTTCGTCCGCGTGAGGCGATCAAACACGGCATGCGCTTCCGGGCAGCGACTCGCACCTTTGGCTTTCGTCATCGCCTGATAAGGCGCGTTCAACGTCAGCACGGAAGAGAGCCCGTACCAGAAGCTGGCGTTGATCCGGACCTGTTGCTTCGGTCCGAGCGTGTCCGCCGGGTTCTTGGGGGCAATGATCTGGAGCAGCGTATCGAGCCAGCGGTACGCGGCGTCATACGCGCCGGCCTGCGCGAGCTTGGAGCCGCCGGTCAGCATGATCACCGCCGTAGCGAGCCGCTGCATGGAATCGGGCGACGAGAGCCCGGGCCGCAAATAGGGCTTGGCGGAATCCACTTTTTGCGCGAACGCAGTCCGCCGGATCCTCATCGTTACGCTGTCCGCTTTGGTGGTATCCCACACCGCCGCGTCGATGACTTGCTTTCCGATCTGCAAACTCGTGCCGACATCGTTCGGCTCGCGCGCCAACGCCCTCTTGTAGTAGACGAGGGCGGAATCGGCCTTGCCCGCCAGCTCGAACGCCCCCGCCCGCGCCTTAATGAAGCTGACGTTGTTCGGGAACAGGCGGATCGCGGCTTGCGTGAATTTGAGCAGGGCCTGCGTGTCGGAGACTTGTTGCGCCGCGCCGACGGCCGGTTTCAAGAACGTCGTGTCACCGCGCACCGCGCTGTCGTGATCGAACTTCGCGACCCACACGTCGAGGGCGCAGCGGAAATTCGACCCTTCGGTGCAAACCGTCAGCTTCATATCGAGCAGCTGCGCATCGCCGGGCATGACCTTCAACCCTTCGTCGAGCAACGCGATCGCACGGTCATGATGCTTCGCCTGCCGCAGGAGCTGCGCGATCTGGAGGCGCTTCTGCGTGTTGCGCGGCTCACCGCGGAGCTGCTGGATGAACGCCTCCATGGCCTTGACCGTGTCGCCCTTTTGCTGGTAGAGCTGGCCCAGGTTCTGGAGCGCGGTGCCGTTGAGCGAATCTCCCTTCAATGCACGCTCGTTCGCCGCGATCATGCTGTCCACCGGCATCCGCTGCGCCTCGTAAATCGTGGCGATGCAGAGCCACGCGCCGGTAGAATTGGGATCGATGACGAGGGCCTTCTGCGCATCCGCACGCGCGCGGGCGAACTGCCCCTTCTTCCGGTCCTCACCGCAGGCGCGGATCGGCTCGCTGATGCGCACCGTCGACGCGACCCGCTGCGCGATGGTCTCGGCCAGGGCCGCCGCTGTTCCGGGGTTGCCGTTTGTCGCGGTAAAGCGGCCGGAGATGCCGGAGCTGCCGATGTCGATCATCTGGACGTCGGCCGTCAACGTCGCGCCATTCTTCGCGAACGTGCCGGTTATATACGCGTGCACCTGGAGAAACCGGGCGAGCTGACGCGCCTGCTGATCGTCGAGCAGACCATTACACGGGAATCCAGACTGCCCGAGCGCTTCGCAGAGCTTCGCCTTGGGTACCACCAGGACTTTGCTCTTGACGAGCTGCGTGACGCGATCGCGCACGGCATCACTGACCTCGATGCTGTTAGCCGAATCGGCCGACGATGCCATGAAGGGCAATATGAGAAGTCGCTCGGTCGGCTGTTGCGGCGCGGCCAGCTGCTGCGCGGTTGCCGTCGTCGTAACGCCGAGCGTCAGAGCCACTGCGAATTGAAGCGCTCTCACGAGTTCGTTCCTCCGTTACAGGCTGCTACACCAATGGGCGAAGAGGGATTCGAACCCCCGACATCCTGCGTGTAAGGCAGGCGCTCTGAACCGCTGAGCTATTCGCCCGTGCCATTGGGGAGCGGAGGTGCTAAAGTGCCAGGCCTACGGGAAACAAAACGCAGTAGCCCAGGACGAGCAGCACCGGCGCGAGCGTCGTAGATCCTCTCGACAACAACCAGTAGCCCAGGACGAGCGACACCAGCGCTCCACCGAGAACGATGTAGTTCTTCGGTCCGAAACGCAGGCGCGAACGTGCAAGAGTTTGGTCTGCCATAAGCGGCTGGAGTCTATTCGGTAATCTCAACGTCGTCAAGCAGTTGGCTTCCATCCGCCTCTGCCTGCTCTTCCAGCGCCGCCCGCTTGCGCCGGTCGCGCTTGCGCCGCAGCGCGACCAGGGCGACGAGGAGCGCGCCGATGGCCAGCCAGAAGAACCCCATCGCGGCGAGCCACGACAGCCAGCCGTAGCGCGAGCCGACGTCGCGCTGCCAGCGCAGCTCGAAGTCGCCTTCCGTGACGTGATAGGTCGTGCGCAAAGCGGCGTCGAAGGACTCCGCCTGTGGCAGGTTCGCCAGCAAGGGTGCGAGTCCGCGCTCCCCGCCCCAACGCTCGAGCAGCAGCACCGCGGTGGCGGCGAGCGCGTAACCGGTCTCCGCGTCGCCCCGCGCCCCGCGCAACGCGCGATCGACGTCATCGAGGTCCATGCGTACGCCGCGTGCCAGCTGCCAGTTGAGCCGCAGCGCGTCGAGCCGGTCCCATTCTCGCGCCGCGACCGCGGCGTAGCCTTCCTCGAACCAGAGGGGGACGTGGCGACCGACATGCCAGCGGAGGGCGAGATGCGCGAGCTCATGACGGAGAGCGTCGGTCGGACGGTCGGACGGCCGGTCGGTCAACAACACAATCGTTCCCGCGTCCGGGAATGCCGCGCCTTCACTCCACAACGGCAAACGACCGCGGGTGAGTGAATCGTATTGCACGCGCGTCGGCGCGAGGATCAGGCGAACCGGGCGGTCGGGCAACTCACCGATGCCAGGGAAGTCGCGCGCGTGATCGGCGATTTCGGCGAGCGACGTGGCGAGTCCCTGCTGGCCCGGCCACGCAATCGCGGTGACGCGCCCAACGGTGACGGCAACGGGAAGCGGCGGGTGAGGCGAACCCTGCAGCAGCAGGGCAAGCAGCGCTATTCTCGCGGCGGCTCCTCGCCCTTGGCCACAAGCTCCAGCATCTCCTGACACTTCTTGCCCCAGGGATTGAACTTGTTCGCCTTGAAGCCGTCTTCCCAGGTGGATTTGGCCTTCGCCTGATCGCCGGCGAACCAATGTGCGCGACCCAGCTCGTAGTACGCTTCGATCAGGTTGGGACCAAGCTTGATCGTCTTCTCGAAAAAGGTCTCCGCGTCCTCGAACATCTCGCGCTGCAGATACACGAGCCCGAGATAGAAGTGCGCGTAGAGCGTCGCCTTCTTGTCATTGTCCAACCGGATCGCTTTCGACAGGTGCTCGATCGCTTCGCCGAAGATCCGCTTCTTCAAACAGATGTAGCCGACATTGATGCGCGCCAGTGAATTCGCCGGCTCCTTCATCAGGACCTTCTGGAAGGTGCCGAGGGCGTCGTCGTAATCTTCGTGCAGCATCTGCGCCCAGCCGAGCAGCGACTCGGCCTGCGTTTCCCCGGGCGAGAGCTGGAGCGCCTTGGTGAGCGCCTGGATCGCACCGGCGTGGTCGCCCAGCGAGATCAGGCTCCAGCCCTTCTCGATGAACGTGGTCGCGCCGATGTGATCGGCATGAAGCACCGGTCGCTGACCGGTGAATTCCGGGGCGGCGGCCTGCTTCGTATCCGCGGCCAGTTGCTTGTAGCGATCAACGAGCTGGCGGATGTCATCCTTGAGCTGCGTCATCTCGCCCAGTATCCCGTCGACCTTCTTGAAAAAAGCAATGATCTCGCGCTTGGCGGCCTCACGCTCGGCGTTTCCCGAGGGGCCCCCGCCCTCGAGCTGCCGCGCGATCGCATCGTATTCCCGGCGCAACGCCGCGACCGGTGATTCTGCCGTCATGTGGCTGCCTGCAGAGCAATTTTTTCCTTCGCATTGAGCAGCTTGTTCGTGTTCAATACCACGATCGTGCGGCCATTCTGCACCACGAGACCCGCGATGTATTCGGCTGCGAGGCCCTTCACGATTCCGGGCGGCGGCGTCACGGCCTGCGCCGCCACCTGCAGCACTTCGGTGACTGTATCGACAATGACCCCGATCTTGCCGCCATCGAACTCGAGAATCACGGTGCGCGTGTCCTCGCGCAGCGGCGCGGCGGCGCCGAGGCGCTTGCGCAAATCCACCAGGGGAATCGCACCGCCCTGATACTGGAGCACGCCTTCGAGAAACTCCGGCGCCTTCGGCAGCGGGGCGGGCGCCTCGTAGCGCAGGATGCGCTCGACCTGAAAGATGTTGAACGCGAAGTCCTGCCCGCCCACCTTGAACGTGACCAGTTGGACGTCGTCGCCGCCGCCGCCGCTGCTCGTCGTCATGCGATACGATCTCCCAGCGCGTCCAAATCGAGAATCGGGACGAGACCGTCTTCCTGCTCCGCCACACCTGACGCCCAAGGCAGCGTCTGGCCGCGCGGCACGGGCAACGGCTGCTCGCGCACCACGGCATCGGCATCATCGACTTCGAACGCCACCTGGCGGCCGCTGGCTCCCAATTCCACGAGCACAACCGTCCGGACACCACCGGTCGGTGCCGCGGGCAGCTCGCTGCCCGTCAAGAAGGCTCCCAAATGGATCAGCGGCACGAGGCGCCCGCGCAGCGGCGTCAGGCCGCGCACCGCCGGTACCTTCCGAGGGACGTCGAACACTTCCGTGGCATCGCCCACTTCGAGCACGCGGCCTACCGGCAGTCCGTAGGCCTTTCCGGCGACGCGCACCAGCAGGTAGCCCTTCATCGCTCCGGCACGCGGCGCCGGGCCAGCTCGGCGGCGACCCGATCGGCGATCTGGCCGAGCGGCAACACGGCAGCGACGCCGCCGGCCTGCACGGCGGCGGCCGGCATGCCTGGGATCACCGCCGTTTCCCGATCCTGCGCGAGACCGGTTCCGCCGGCGTCATGCATCGCGCGCAAGCCGCCGGCCCCGTCGCGCCCCATGCCCGTCAACACGACGCCGACGCAGCGCGCGCCGTACACCTCCGCGATGGAACGGAATAAAGGATCGGCTGCGGGGCGAACCCCCCAGATTGGGGCCGATTGGTCGAGCGCGATGACTGGGCCGTCGGGAGCGGAACGCACCCGCATATGATAATCGCCCGGGGCCACGTATGCCGTATCGGCGACAATCGGCGCGCCGTCGTCCGCCTCGACCACACGCATGTGACTCATCGAGTCGAGCCGCTCGGCGAGACTGCGGGTGAACTTCGGCGGCATGTGTTGCACGATGAGCACGGCGGCACCACGACCCGTCGGCAAGCGCGGCACGACGTCGGCGAGCGCGCGGGGGCCACCGGTCGAGGCAGCGACGCCCACCGCGAGCACCGCGCGCCCGCGCAGCGCGAGCTCGGGCGGATGTACGACGAGCGCCGGTGGACGCGCGAGGACATTGACGTGCGAGAGATCGGCGGCGAGCGCGCGGCGCACAGCCGCGATGAGCTGCGGCGCCAGCGCTTCGAGCGCGGCACGCGGGTGGCCGAAGACCTCGGGCGGCGGCTTGGCGACGATTTCGACCGCCCCCAGCTCCAGCGCGCGAATCGCCGTGGCGGTGCCCGGGCCGGCGTGCGCGCTGACGACGACGATGGGCCGCGGCGATTCCGACATGATGTAGCCGATCGCTCCCAGGCCGTCGAGCTGCGGCATCTCGAGATCGAGGGTAACGACGTCCGGCTTGTGTTGATGAACCTTGCGGATCGCATCCAGTCCGTCGCGCGCGGTTGCGACGACGCGAAACTCTCCGGTGCTCGCCTCGCCGCCACCCAGCACGTCCACCAGCACCCGCCGCATCAGCGCGCTGTCGTCGACGACCACGACGGTGGGTTTGGAGGAGCGATCAGATGACAGATTCACTGGCGCCCACCGACCGGATCTCCACACGGCCGTCTTTGACGTGAAACCGAATGCTGCGCCCCCGCTCGCCGCCGACCGACTCGCGCAGGATGGGGATGGCAGCGGCCCGCAGCGCGCTGCGCGCGGCGAGCACATTGCGCTCCCCCATCTGGATGGTGCCGGGAGTGACGAGCTGGCCGAACATGCTGGCGCCCCCGGCGAGCTTGGCGACGAGGCGCCGCGGGTCGGCACCGAGCGCCTTGAGGCGCTCGATCAGCAGCGGCACTGCGGTTTCGGGAAACTTGGCCTTGTTCGTGATGTCGCGCGCCAGGCTGGTTGACGGCAACAGCACGTGCGCCATGGCGCCGGCCTTCGTCTGGGGGTCGTGCAGCATGATCGCGACGCAGGAGCCGAGTCCCAGCGTGACGAGCACGCCGTCGCCACGCTCGGCCGCCCAGTCGGCGACTTTGACGATGACTTCTTTCACCGTCCTCACCCCCTGACCCCCGCTCCAGGTTGTGGCGAGGGGGAACGATTGACGTAAATCCGTTCGCGGGGATCGACGAGGGTGAGGCGCTCGCGCGCGGGACCGAACAGGGTTTCGACCTTGCCGAGGAGCAGCACGCCGCCCGGCGCGAGCGCGTCCACGAAGACCTGAAACAATCGCTCTTGTGCCTTGCGCTCGAAGTAGATCACCACGTTCCGGCAGACGATGAGGTCGTACGGCGGATGGGGCGGGGGCTCGCGGGTCAAATCGTGCGCGAGCACACGCACGAGCTCGCGCACCATCGGCAGCGGCTGTCCATCGCGCCCGCCTGAGCGTCGGCCAGGAGCACGGCGATCGTGTACGGCTCCTCCCCGGACGCGCAGCCGGCCGACCAGGTCCGGAGCGTGGGGCGTGCCGCGGCCAGCGCCTCGAGGTAAGGCTTCAGGGCGTTCCACGTTTCGGCGTTGCGGAAGAACTTGGTGACGTTGATCGTGAGCGCGTCGAGGAGCTCTTGGTACTCGTGCGCGTCGCGGTCGAGGAGGATGCCGTAGTCTTCGTAGGTATGGACGCCGCGGGCGCGCATTCGCACCGCAATGCGGCGCTTCAAGCACCTGTCCTTGTACGACCCGCAGCTGACTCCCCGCTCCCGCGAAATCTTTTCCGTCAGCGCTTCGAACGCTCGCTCCTGAGGAGCTTTGCTCACGACAAAGTGCTCAATGTGTCCAGATTCGCTTTGACGAGTTCGTGCTTGGGGTTGAGCTCGAGCGCCCTGCGCCACAGCTCGTTCGCCCGGTCGCGGTCGTTTCGTTTGTAGGCGATGTTGCCGAGCTTGAAGTAGACGTCATCGCCCAGCTCGGGCGACAGCTCGATCGCACGCTGGTAGAGCGCCCATGCCTCATCGTAGCGCGAGCCGCGGTACGCCAGATCGCCGAGGTTCTTGGAGAGCTGCGGCAGCGATGGCTCGTCTTGCAGCGCGGCCCGCGCCAGCTCCTCGGCTTTGGGCAGCTCACCAGCCAGCTCGTGCAGCACGGCCAGGTTGTTCCGCAACACGCCGTTCTGCGGATACGCCTCCACCGCCTGCGCGGCGACCTGTTCCGCCGTCTCAAAGTCCCCCGCGGCGGCCGCCGCGAGCGCGCGCGCCCAGAACCAAATCGGTGGGACGCGTTCGGCGAACAACTCCTTGGCGCGATCGAGCCGGCCCGCGGCGCTGGCAAGATCGCCCTGTTTCAGCGCGACGACGCCCCAGCCCACGTACACGCGCGGGTCGGTGCGCGCGCGCGTGGCCGCCTCGGAATACGCGGCATCGGCGTCTTCCAGCCGGCCGAGCTGCTCGAACGCGAGGCCCAGATTGTGGAGCACCGCCGGCCGCGAGCCGCCTTTCTCCGCGGCCAGCCGCAGCGCCTCCATCGCCTCGCGCCAGCGGGCCTGCTTGAGGGCGACCAGACCGATGAAGAAGTGCGCGTTGGCATCGCTGGCGCGCAGCTCGGCCACCCGGCGGAACTCGCGCGCCGCTTCGTCCAGCATACCGGTCTTGTAGAACGCGATGCCCAGATTGCGATGCTCCTCCACCCGGGCGTCGGTCATCTTCAAGTCTTCGGCGCTCGCCGTGCGGCCCGCGCGATGCAGGAAGCCGGCGGTCACGAGGCCGTAGAGCGCCTTCCCAACTTCGAACTCGCCGAGCCCTGAATCCTCGATGACTTGATTGACGTCGCGCGACCCGTCCAGCAGCGGCAACAGCCGATCCTGGATCTCCGTCAGCTTCGCATCGCTGATCTCGAGCCGATCGCGGTCGACCAGGAAAATCAGATCGAACGAGGGAATCTTCTTCTCGATCAGACCCCACTCGTCCACGCGCCGCGCGCCCTCGAGCAGCAGCGACTCGGGATTGATCGAGACGAGGAAGTCCTGCTGCTCCGGCCGGACGTCGGCTTCGAAGTTGAACGTCCCCTGCGTCCAGGTGAACAGGTAGTAGACCGATTCCTCGATCTGCATGCGCATGTAGCGCTCGAGCTCCTGCTGCGTCAGCACCGTCTGCGCAACCAGGATCTCGCCCAGCTTCTTGCCGCGCTCCGTCGCCTGGCGGTGGATCGCGGCATCGAGCTGCTCCTGCGTGATCTTCTCGTGCTTCACGAGAATGTCGCCCAGGCGGTCACGGCGGTTGACGATCGACGCGTAGGAGATGCGGCCCTTGTCGAAGTAGATGTAGCCGAAGTTGGAACGGTCGGCGATCGACAGACAGCCGGTCTTCTGTCCCAACGCCAGGAGCTGCAGGACGTCGGGGAGCGACGCTTCCTTGAGTGAGCCTTTGATGGCCATTAGCGCAGGTCCTCGATGACGCGGTCAGCAGCAGCGGGCCAGTCCCAGACCATCT
>WNFU01010420.1_pt1 | contig 10281 bp, 9 predicted proteins | sample 5400121 | NCBI WGS metagenome assembly WNFU01 (sample SAMN13153360, study PRJNA577476) | soil metagenome | isolation source: 100 cm soil or saprolite under grassland replicate 1 | place: USA:California | collected 2016-06-15
ACTGGGGAGGTCGCGTTTCGTGTGCAAGGGTGCCGCTGTGCTGCGCGCCGTCCGACCCGTTGTGGCGCTCGGCGCGGTCGCGCTGCTCGTCGCCGCATGCGGGGAAGGCGGCGGCGACTCCACGTCGAAACGCGCGCCCTCGACGACCACGTCGGGGACCACGGCGTCGTCCGCGCCCACGACGACGGCTGCGGGTGGCCTGCGCATCACGGCAGCGCAGTGGAAGCTGCCGGCGCCCTCGTCACGCGAGGTCGTGCTCGACGACGGGAAGCAGCTGGTGGTGCTGGGCGGGCTCGACGCGTCGAAGCAGACGACCGGGAACGTCGTCCGCGTCGATCCGACGAACGGCGCGTCGGACACGGTCGGATCCCTCGCCCAGCCGGTGCACGACGCCGCGGGCGCATTCGTGAACGGCGCGTATCTCGTCATCGCGGGCGGCACGGGTGAGGAAGGCAGCGCATCCGTGCAGTCGTTCCAGCCCGGCTCCGCCGGCAAGGTCGTCGGTAGCGTTCCCGGCCCGCTGTCTGACCATGTCGCGGTGACGATCGACACCACGGTGTACGTGGTTGGCGGGTTCGACGGTCGTCAGATCTCACCCAACGTGCTCGTGAGCGACGACGGCGCGCACTTCCGCGTCCTCGGAGCCCTCGCCGAGCCCGTGCGCTACCCGGCGGCGGCGGCAGCCGGCGGCTCGATCTACGTGTTCGGCGGCGTGGCCAACGCGAGCGGCGCCGACACGCGCTCCATCCAGAAGATCGATCCGGCGAGCGGCCAGGTCACCGTCGTCGGCCAGCTGCCCGCGGCGCTGTCGCACGCGAGCGCCGTCGAGCTCGGAGGTCGGATCTACGTGCTCGGCGGGTTTGTGAACAACCAGGTGACCGGGCAGGTGCTGCAGTTCGATCCCCGCAGTGGTGCCGTCGCCCAGGCCGGGACACTCCCGGCGCCGGTGACCGACGGCGCGATGACGACCATCGGCGACACCGCGTACTTCGTCGGCGGGCAGGGCACTGATCGAGCGCCGGTCGCCACCGTGGTCGAGCTGAAGGGCGGCTGACTCGGCGTGCGTCCTCCAAAACGCCGTTCTGTTGCGGTCGCGGTCGCGCTCGGGCTCGCGTGTGGTGGGATAGCGGCGCCGACATCGGCGGGGACGACGCAGTCGTCCGGCTCGCGCTGCGGCGACCCTACGGTCGCGAAGGCGTCCGGCGCGCTGCGTCCGCCCGCACGTGACTTCTCCGCGGCGCACCGGGCCGGCAATCGGGTCACCGGACGGTCCGGCCGCGTCCGCCTGGCCGTCACCCTCGACCCGCTCGCGATCACAGTCTCGGCGAACCGCGGCGAGATCGTCCGCGAGCTCCCGGCCGGCGCGCTGTACGTCAAGCGCGGCGAGGGCACCGCGCCCGTCGCGGTCACGAGCGCCGAACCGGCACGGGTCGATCGCTGCGCGGTGCAACTGCGAGCCCGCTTCGCCGACGGCACCGAGGGCACGGTCACGATTCAAGCCCAGGGCGACGACACGGTTTCGCTGTCGCTCGCAGTCGACGATCCGTCGGTCACGCACTGGGGCGAGCAGCTGGTCACGTCGCCCGACGAGCTCGTCTACGGCCTGACCGCGCGCACCGTCGACGACCTGGCGGCGTCGGAGACCGAGCCGCAAGGAGTGGGTTCGCTGAACCGCAAGGGCGAGCGGGTGAAGATGTACGTCACCCCGACGATCTCGCAGTACCAGCCCTTCTACCAGTCGTCGAAGGGATACGGGCTCCTCGTCGACGGGACGATGCCCGGCGTCTACGACCTCGGCGCGACCGATCCCGCGGTCCTGTCGTTCGAGTTCGAGCTCGACCCGCAAGCGCACGCGGCCCGCTACTTCGTCTTCGCCGGCGATCACTACCGCCAGAACGACACGTACTCGCGCCTCACCGGACGGCCCGTCTTGCCACCCAAGGACGTGTTCCTCCACTGGCAGGGCTATGACGTATTGCCGCCGGGCGACCCGGTCGTCGTTGACGGCGTCCCCCTGAACCCGACGGTGGCCGACGATCTCGCGAGATACGAGCAGTACGGGATCCCACCCGGCATCTACCACTTCGACCGGCCGTGGGCCGTCGGCACCGAGGGCATCGGCGAGCTTCGCTTCGATCCCGCTCGCTTCCCCGATCCCGTCGGCATGTTGAAGCTGCTGCACGCGCGGGGCTGGAAGACGCAGGTGTGGATCTCGGAGTGGGTGCTCGACGAGCGGGCGGCGAAGGCGCGCTCGGGCGGATGGCTGGCGCCGGGGAGCGAGCGCGAGCCGGACCTCACCAACCCGGAGGCGGTGCGCTCGATCCGGAAGGACCTCGAAGACTTCCTGCGCGGCCCCGAAGGTCGCTATGTGGACGGGTTCTTCATCGACCGGACGGAGGAGATCGTCCCGAGCAGCGCCGACGACGTGTACCACGACGGGCGCACCGGCCGGCAGATCCACAACGCCTACCCGGTGCTCATGCAACGCATCGTGCGCGACGCGCTGGACAAGACGCGCCCCGACGGCGGATGGTTCATCACCCGGGGGTCGTACACGGGGACGACCAGCCTCGGGATGAACGGTTGGAGCGACACCCGCTCCCGCACCGGAGTCGCCATCCCCGAGCAGCCCGACACCGGCCCGTCGACCGACCTCGGCCTGCGCAGCGTGCTCATCAGCCTCCAGCGCGAGGCGTTCATGGGCCAGCCGTACTACGGCACAGACGTCGGCGGGTACACGAGCTTCGGCGACCGCGAGGTATTCGCGCGCTGGCTCGAGGTCGGCGCTGCGAGCCCGCTGATGATCCTGGACGGCAAGGCGCCGCGCACGCCGTGGAACATGCCCACCGAGCCCACGTTCGACCAGGAGGTGCTCGACATCTTCACCCGGTACGTGAAGCTGCACCACGCGCTGCAGCCGTACCTCGTGCGACTCTCGCACGACGCGCACCGCACGGACGCTCCGCTCGTCCGCCCGCTCGCGTACAACTACCCGAACGACCCGAACGTCGCTGACCGGTGGGACGAGTGGCAGCTCGGCAACGACCTCCTGGTCGCTCCCATCTGGGAATCAGGTGCGCGCAGCCGGAGCGTCTACCTGCCGAAGGGCGCGTGGGTGGACTTCTGGGACCGGTCGAGAGTGATCCGAGGGCCGGTCGAGATCGCCGAGGACGTCCCGCTCGACACGATGCCGTTGTACGCGAAGCAGGGCTCGCCGCTCTTGCAAGACAAGCAGCTCGAGAAACTCGCGCGCTAGAGGCGTATCTGAAGGACGCTCAGCGTCCTTCAGATACGCATCGGGGTCAGCGGTAGTTGCCGGTGTGGCCCATGCTGAAGCGGCCGGGTTGGGGGAAGTACGCCAGGCCGTGGGGGCCCTGGCCGACCGGGATCGTCTTGATGAGCTGCCCGCTCGTCGTGTCGATGACGTAGACCTCGGAGTTGTAGCGGCCGCTCAGCCAGAGCTGCTTGCCGTCGGTCGTCACGCCCCCCATGTCGGGGCTGCCCCCGGTGTGCCAGTCGGAGACGACCTTGCGGGTCGCGAAGTCGATCACGCTCACCGCCCCGGCGCCGCGGTTGCTCACGTACAGCTGCTTGCCGTCGCGGCTGGGGTACAGGCCGTGGGCACCCTTGCCCGTCGGGATGAACCCGAGGTCGCTCATGTTCGCCCAGTCGATGACCGAGACGCCGTCCCGCGTCTCGTTGGCGTTGAACATGACGCTGCCGTCCGGGGAGAGCTTGAGGTCGACCGGCTTGCCGCCGACGTCGAGCTCGCCCGTGATCTCCATCGTGTCCAGGTCGATGCGCACGAGGAAGCCCGAGAACTCGCAGCTCGCCACCATGGTCTTCCCGTCGGCGGTGAACTCGGCGTGGTTCACGCCCCGGTGGGGGATCGGCAGCTTCTTGATCAGCGCCCAGGTCTTCGGGTCGTAGAAGTCGACCGCGTTGTTGCGCTCGGCCATCACGATCGCCTTCGACCCGTCGGGGGAGAAGTAGAGGTTGTACGGGTCGTCGATCGGGATGTCGGCCCCCGGCTTCCCGGTGCGGGGATCGATCGACGTGAGCGTGTTGCCGTTGTTGTTGTTCACGTACAGCGTCTGCATGTCGTACGACGGCACGACGTGCTGCGGCAACGCCTTCACCGGGTAGTGGTCGATGACCGCCATCGTGTTCGGATCGATGACGTCGACCGTGTTCGACTGTGAGTTCGGCACGTACACGCGCTCCGGGATGTCCCTGACGGACGGGGCCAGCTGACCCGCCTGCGTGTACTGGTACACGTTGTCGAGCGTGGCGGCGGCCGTCGGAGGTGGCGCGGTTGTCGTGGTCGGTGTTCCGGACGGCTTCGTGCTCTGCACCTTGGTGTCGCCGCCGCCGCCGGAGCAGGCCACGGCGGCCAGGCCCGCGACGCACGAGATCACAAAGAAAACGGAAGTCCTGCCGCGCACGGCGCGAAGCATCGCACGCGGACGCCGTTCGTACACGTCATCCCCGCATTGGGCGCTCGTTCCTCCCGGCCGTGGGATCCGGGGGGTCGCGCGGCACAGTACCGTCGAACTTGATGCGCGCGACCGAGCCTGCGGTGACCGAGCTCATGACCGAGAGGGGCCACGAGCAGGTCGTGTTCGTCGCCGATGCCCCGTCGGGGTTGCGGGCTGTGATCGCCGTGCACTCGACGGCGCTGGGCCCGTCGCTCGGTGGCGTCCGCTTCTGGCGTTACGCGTCCGAGCGCGAGGCGCTCGTGGACGCGCTGCGCCTCTCGGAGGCGATGAGCCTCAAGGCCGCCGCGGCCGGGCTCCACCAGGGCGGCGGCAAGGCAGTCGTCCTGTGCGACGACCCCGATGCCCCTCGCGACGAGCCGCTGCTCCGGGCGATGGGACGGGCGATCGACGAGCTCGGCGGCCGGTACATCGCCGCCGAGGACGTCGGTGCGACCCCGCGCGACATGCAGATCATCGCGTCGCAGACTCCCTGGGTCACCGGGATCGAGGGCCACGGCGGCTCGGGTGATCCCTCGCCCGTGACCGCGTACGGCGTGGTCTGCGCCACGCAGGCCGTGCTCGAGGAGCTCGACGATGACCCCTCCCTTGTGGGGAAGCGCGTCGTCGTGGACGGCGTCGGCCACGTCGGTTCGCACCTCGCCCGGCTCCTCGCCGACGCCGGTGCCCGCGTGGCGGTGGCGGACGTGAACCGCGACCGCGTCGACACGTTGGTGCGTGAGGTCGGCGCCGACGCGCTCGCGGTGGAGGCCGCGCTCGAGGAACCCTGCGACGTGCTCGCGCCGTGCGCGCTCGGTGCCGCCTTGAGCGAGGCCACGATCCCGCGGTTGCAGTGCCGCGCGGTCTGCGGTGCAGCCAACAACCAGCTGGCGGACGCGGCGGCCGACGACAAGCTCGCGGCGCGCGGCATTCTCTACGCCCCGGACTTCGTCGTGAACGCGGGCGGCATCATCAACCTCGCCGAGGAGTTCGTGGGCTACGACCGCGAGAGAGCGCTCAAGCGCACCGCCCAGATCGGTGAGACCGTCCGCCGCGTCTTCGCGCTGGCGCGCGAATCGGGCGTGCCCCCCGGTCACGCGGCGGAGGAGATGGCGCGCCGGCGCATCGCCGACGAGGGCGCCGGACGTCGCTGGGTGCCGGGTGATCCGGCGGCGTGGACGAACGGCGCCCCGCTGCGCACGCTGCGTCCCGCGTAGTCCCTCGCTACGATCCGAAGACTCGACTCGTGAGCCAAGGGGGGCGAACGGGATGAAGGTGCCGCTCACAGTCAACGACTTCATCGACCGTGCCGCACTCGTCTACGGCGACCGGATCGGCATCGTCGACGAGCCCGACCAGCCTGCGGCGCCGCTCGGCGAGCTCAGCTACCGGCGGATCCGCGAGCTGGCGCGTGCGCAGGCGGCGGCGCTCGATCACCTCGGCGTCGGCGCCGGCGAGCGCGTCGCGATCGTCTCGCCGAACGCGGCTCGCCTGTTCGTGTCGTTCTTCGGCGTGAGCGGGTCGGGGCGGATCCTCGTGCCCATCAACTTCCGGCTCAACGCCGACGAGGTCGGCTACATCGTCGAGCACTCCGGCGCCGCCATGCTGCTCGTCGACCCCGAGCTCGACGAGACGCTGTCGAGCGTCGGCGCGAAGCACCGGTTCGTGATGGGCGCCGAAGCCGATCAGGAGCTGTTCCGCGAGGGGGTCGAGCCCGACCCGTGGGAGCCCGACGAGGACGCGACGGCCACGATCAACTACACGAGCGGGACGACCGCGCGCCCCAAGGGGGTGCAGCTCACGCACCGCAACTGCTGGGTCAACGCCACGATCCTCGGTTGGCAACTCGGCGTGAACGACCGCGACGTGTACCTCCACACGCTGCCGATGTTCCACTGCAACGGCTGGGGGATGCCCTACGGCGTCACCGGGATGGGTGGCCGGCACGTGGTGCTGCGCAAGGTGGACGGCGCCGAGATCCTCCGCCGCATCGAGGCCCACGGCGTCACGCTGCTCAACGGGGCGCCGGCGGTCGTGAGCGCCGTGCTCGACGCGGCGGCGTCGTGGTCGGGCGAGATTCCCGGCACGGGTCGGACGCGCATCGTCGTGGCTGGCGCGCCGCCGCCGACTCGCACGATCGAGCGGGTCGAGTCGGAGCTCGGATGGGAGTTCATCCAGATCTATGGCCTTACCGAGACCGCGCCGCTGCTGACGATGAATCGCAGCCGCGCCGAGTACGACGCGCTGTCGGTCGGCGACCGCGCGCAACGGCTGGGACGCGCCGGCGCGCCGTCGCTCGGCGTGCGGCTCCGAGTTGACGACGAGGGAGAGGTGCACGCGGTCGGCAACGTGATCATGGACGGGTACTGGGAGCAGCCCGACGAGACGGCCAAGGCGATTCCTGACGGGTGGTTCCACACCGGCGACGGCGGCATGCTCGACGAGGAGCACTACCTCACGATCTCGGACCGCAAGAAGGACGTCATCATCTCGGGCGGGGAGAACGTGTCGTCGATCGAGGTCGAGGACTGCCTGTTTTCTCACCCGGCAGTGGCCGAGGTCGCCGTCATCGGGGTCCCCGACGAGAAATGGGGCGAGACCGTGATCGCGCTCGTCGTGTTGGCACCGGGCTCCGACGCGACCGAGGCCGATCTCATCGCCCACGCGCGCGATCGCCTCGCGCACTACAAGTGCCCGACGTCGATCGAGTTCCGGTCCGAGCTCGCCCGCACCGCCACCGGCAAGCTCCAGAAGTTCAAGCTGCGCGCCCCCTACTGGGAGGGGCGCGACCGCGGGGTGAGCTGACCGATGGCCGACGGGCCGTCGGTGTCACGGATCGTCGGGCAGCTCGGCTACTTGTTCGAGGAGCGGCCGGAGCTGACGGGTGCGTCGGCCGCCGAGCTCGCCCGCTGGCTCAGCCGCGAGGATCGCATGGCGCGCGCCCGGGAGAACGACCCGCTCGGCACACGGAAGGCCGTCGAGGCCGCCGCCGCTCAGCTCGACGACCGGGTCACCGAGGCGATGGTGGCCGAAGCGCTCACCCAGCTTCGACGCAGCGGCGGCTAGCGCTTCGCCGTCGTCGGCAAGCTCGTGGCATTCGGGTCGACCTTCCGGTCGAACTCTTCGAACGCGTGTGTGGTCGCGACGAAAGCCGCCCACGTGCCGAAGAGAAGCCCGCTCAGCACGCCGACGCCGGCAGCCATCGCGAGCGGGCCCGCCAAGCTCGCCCCCGTACGACTCACGGCGAACCCGACCAGCCCCATCCACACGCCGACATTGATCGGAATCGCAACGATGACCCCGATGATGATGGCGCGCGCCAGACGCCGCTCCGCGTGCAGCTCCTCTTCGAGCTCGGGATCAGCACTCGCGGGCTCGGAGGGTGCCGCCGGATGCTCCTGCACGGTCACGAGGCGTTCTTCTCCTCTCTTCGTTCTTTCCCGTTCGCGGCGTCCGCCATGCCCCGTCCGGCCGGCGAGCGTCCGTCACTAAGCTGACGGCGCCGTCAGACACGGAGGGCGCAGGACACGATGCAAGGTCTGCTGTACGGAGTGGCACCCGATCCGCAACCCGAGCCGACCGAGGACAACCACCTGCTCCGTGGTCTCGCCGAGACGCCGATGCGGCTGCTCGACCTGCCCGACCCCGACTTCCTGCTGTCCGACTGGGTCATCACGCAACCGCGGATGACGGGCATCTGCGGCTCGGACGCCAAGCAGGTGTTCATGGACTGGACGAACGTCGCGACGCCCGACAACCCGATGAAGGGCTTCTTCTCCCTCCCGCAGGTGCTCGGGCACGAAGTCGTCGCGGACGTGGTCGCGCTCGGTCCCGACGCCGAGGGTCTCGAGGTCGGCGAGCGCGTGGTGCTCAACCCGTGGCTGTCGTGCCGGCCACGCGGCGTCGATCCGATCTGCCCGGCGTGCGAGGCCGGCGACCTCAGCCTCTGTTGGAACTTCGGCGTCGGCCCGATCGCGCCCGGCATCCACACCGGCACGTCGCGCGACGCGAGCGGCGGGTACGCGCAGCTCATGCCCGCGCACGACACGCAGCTGTTCAAGGTGCCCGACGCCGTACCCGACGAGCTCGCCGTCTTCGCCGATCCCTTCGCCGTCAGCCTCCACTCGATCACCCGTCACCCGCCGGTCCCCGGCGGGAAGGTGATGGTGTACGGGGCCGGCGCGCTCGGTACGTGCGCGACCGCCATCCTGCGTGCGTTGTATCCCGACGTCGACGTGCTCACGGTTGCCCGCTTCGAGGCGCAGGCCGCCCTGGCCCGCAAGCTCGGCGCCACCGTCATCGGCCACGAGCCCGCGCAGCGCGTCATCGAGGAAGCGGCGGGGTGGTCCGGAGGCGTGCTCCAGCCGAGCGACGGGCTCCCGATGGCGTACCCGGGTGAGATCGACGTCGTCTACGACACGATCGGCAAGCAGGAGACGTTCGAGGTCGGCGCACGCGTTCTGAAGGCGCGCGGCACGCTCGTCAAGGCCGGCGTGCACGGCCCGACCTACTGGGAGGACACGCCGCTGTACTTCAAGGAGATCTCGCTCGTCGGCTCGAACGCCTTCGGGTTCGAGGAGATCGACGGTGTGCGCCAGCACGGCATCCAGCACTACCTCGACCTCGTGCGCGACGGGAGAGTCGACCTCACCGGCATGCTCACGCACACGTTCACGCTCGACGAGTGGCGCGACGCGTTCACCGCGCTGGCGACCCAGGACCGCAGCGCCGCGATCAAGGTCGGCTTCGACCTGCGTTAGCCGGTCGCCCTCGCGAGCTCGGGCTCCTGCGGCGACGGTCGGCAAAGCCGCCGTCGCCGCGCGTTAGCCGGTTCGCTCGAAGGTCGCCTGCCGCATCGTCCAGGTGATCTCAGCCCGTCCCGGACGTCTCGCAAGCTCGCGGAGCGCGGCGTCCAGGTCGTCGAGCTCGTCGGAGCTGTGGTTGTCCTCGACGAAGGGCTCGTGACGCCACGTCTCGAGGTTGAGGGCGAACAGCTCGGCTGCCACTGCCATCGGCACCGGGTGGACGCGCGCCTGACTCGTCCTGGAGCGGCCGTCGGGCCCGCCGTCGAAGCGCTCGATGAGCGGGCCGACAGCAAGCGTGCTGCCGCGGACTTCAAGGAGCGCGCCGAGGATCTCGAGGTAGCGGGTCATCGCCACGTCGTCGGTGTCGATCTGCTCGACCTCGTCGAGCGCGAGCACCCCGCCCGGCGCCAGCGCGCTCATCCATCCCGCCATGATCCGGTCCGGGCGCGGAACGTGCGAGAGCACGAACCGGGCGTAGACGAGATCGGCCGGACCCGTCGGGAACGGCAGGTCCATCACGTCGTGCTCGACGAACGTCACCCCCGCGGGCGCCTCCGCCCGCGCGCGGTCGAGAAACGACTCCGATGTGTCGATGCCGACGGTGCTCGACGCGCTCGTGGTCGCGGCCACCAGACGCGTCGTGCGACCGGGCCCGCACCCGAGGTCGAGGGCGAGCGGTGGGGGTGGGAGCCCGAGCTCACGCAGGAATGCCGCGCTCGGCCAGTGCCACTCCCGGGCGACGAGGTCGAGTCGACGCGCCGCGGTGTCGTTGTCTCCGGACACGTACTCGGACGAGCTGCCCGCGCTCCCGACCGTACCCGGGAGTATCGTCACCGCCGTCGAGATTCGCGGTACGAGGGGGGCCCGTGGGCGCCGAGCTCGACGAGCTGGTGACAGAGGCCGATCGCGGCATGGCAGTCGCCTGGCACGCGGGGCGCCGGCCGACCGCGCCGGCGCTGCTGTCGGCCCCGGGCGCCATCACGTACGGCGAGCTGAACGAG
>WNFU01010422.1_pt1 | contig 10281 bp, 7 predicted proteins | sample 5400121 | NCBI WGS metagenome assembly WNFU01 (sample SAMN13153360, study PRJNA577476) | soil metagenome | isolation source: 100 cm soil or saprolite under grassland replicate 1 | place: USA:California | collected 2016-06-15
TTTTCGTCCTCACGCACCACCCGCGTCCGTCGATCGAGATGGAGGGCGGGACGACCTTCCACTTCGTCGACGCGTCGCCTGCCGAGGCGCTCGAGGCGGCCCGGGAGGCTGCGGAGGGTCAGGACGTCCGCATCGGTGGAGGCGCCACGGTGATCCGCGACTTTCTCGCTGCCGGGCTCGTCGACCACATGCACATCGTCGTGGTACCGATCCTGCTCGGCCGAGGCGTACGCCTCTGGGACGGGCTTGAGAGCCTAGAGAACGACTTCGAGGTCGAGGCCGTCTCCTCGCCCAGCGGAGTCACCCACATGACGTTCACCCGTGCGGATGCGCCGGCCGAGTAGCTGAAGCCCGCTCATACGGTTCGCAATGCCACGGTGGGCGGCATACGGGACGCTCGAATGGCCGGCAACAGGCCAGCGAACGCGCCGATCAGGATGGCCGAGGCGATGCCGCCCGACCACGCCTCGACGGGGATCACGACGGCCCAGCTCTTCGAGCTGGCGTACAGAGCCGTTGCCGCGGCTCCGGCGAGCACGCCTACGAGGCCGCCGATGAGGGCGAGCAAGATCGATTCAGCGAGGAATTGCGTCCGGATCTGGGGCGGCGGATGGGATTCGATTCGTGTCGACGAGTGGCCCATTTGGGGTGGGGTCCGGGAAGTCCGGCACGCCGTTGTCGCTTATGCATTGGGCGAACTCGAGGCGTGCGGTCCTCTGCTGGGGCGTCACCTTGCCGCCCGTGAAACCCGGCGGCTCCAGGTCCTTACACGCACTCATGGCCCGCTTGAACGCCGCGGCGCTCGTGTCCACCGACGAGCCGTTCGCTACCGCATCGATCGTCAACTCGCCTGACGCGTTCGGGTCCGGGAACGCGCGGACACCGTTCGCGCGCATGCACTCGGCAAACTTCACCGCCTTCTCATGAGCGTCAGCCGTGCCGTTGCTCCTCGCGGCAGATGTGTTCCCACAGCCCGCGACGATCACAGCGAGCACGCAAGGGCGGCCAGCGGCCACGGTGGTCTGCTCATGGTTTCTCCTCGCGTGTGGTGATTTGCATTGGCCGGCTCCATCCCGCGGCCGTGATCACTGGTTTGGGGACGCGGCTGGTGGTGCCGGTGCTCGTCGCCGTAGACCCGGCAGACCCGGTCCGCCGCGCCGGGAATGACCGGTGACGCGGTCGACCATCGCGTCTGCAGCCGCGAGACCCGCCTCGACCTGGCCGGGCTGGCCCAACACGACCCCGGTGATCGTCGTCCGCTTGCCGTCGATCCAGCGGATGGCCCGGAAGGCGAAGCAGCCGCCGGCCGCGGCGGTCGAGCCGGTCTTGACGCCGACGAACCCGTTGCGCCCGAGCAACGTGTTGGTGTTGTGCACGGTGCCGGCGACCGGCAGCGTCGCGCTCGGCGTGGCGACGATCGTCGCGAACACACGCAGGCGCATGGCCCGATCGACAAGGCGCACCTGGTCGGCGGCAGTCGACACGGTTGCGTCGTCGTAGCCGCTCGGGTCGGTGTAACGAGTGTGGGTCATGCGAAGCGACCGTGCGGTGGCGTTCATCCGGGCGACAAACCGCTCCGCCGAGCCGGCCTCCCATCGCGCAAGGACCGCGGCGATGTTGTTGGCCGACGGCAGCAGCAGCGCCTCCAGTGCCTGCCGTTCGGTCAACTGCTCTCCGGCCGAGATCGGCACCACCGATTCCTCGTGCCCGCGCCGGCGGTCGGTGTCGGCGACATCGGCGTCGGTGAGCGTGATCGTCGGGCCGTCCTCGCCGGGTTGCAGCGGGTGGTCGCGGAGCACGAGATAGGCCGTCATCACCTTCGCCACGCTGGCGATCGGAGCCGCGTGCTGGTTCGGACCGGCCTGGACCGGCGACTGTCCCATTTGGACAGCGGCCTGGCCTTGTGCCGGCCACACCGTGCTGGGCAGCGCCTCGCCAACCGCACCGTGGTGCTCACTGCGAGGGACATCGATGGATGATGTGGCCGTCGAGGCCGAGGACGCCAACAACCAGTAGCCGAACACTGCGGCGATCGCCGTGAGGACGACCAGCAGGGCGGCGACACGGATCCTGCGAATCCGAATGCGACGGGCCGTGGTTCGTGCTGGTTCGCGGTAGGTCATGCCGCCATTCAAGGCAGCGTGGTGTTGTCGACAGGTATCCGGTTTTCGATATGCCGGCGATACGCGCCCCCTCTACCATCGGAGCATGCGGGTGTTGATCGTCGAGGACGAGCCCTACATGGCGGACGCCATCCGCGACGGCCTACGCCTGGAAGCGATCGCGGCAGACATCGCAGCTGACGGCGACAGTGCTCTGGAGCTCCTGAGCGTCAACGCCTACGACATCGCCGTCCTCGACCGCGATATCCCTGGCCCCTCCGGCGACCAGATCGCCGAACGCATCGTCGCTTCCGGCAGCGGCATGCCGATCCTCATGCTCACCGCTGCCGACCGTCTCGACGACAAGGCCTCCGGGTTCGAGCTCGGCGCCGACGACTACCTCACGAAGCCGTTCGAGCTCCGAGAACTTGTGCTCCGTCTGAGAGCGCTCGACCGCAGGCGCGCCCACAACCGACCGCCCGTGCGAGAGATCGCAGGTCTGCGGCTCGATCCGTTCCGCCGAGAGGTCTACCGTGACGGCCGCTACGTCGCGCTCACGCGGAAGCAGTTCGCGGTGCTCGAAGTCCTCGTCGCCGCCGAAGGCGGTGTCGTCAGCGCCGAAGAACTCCTAGCGCGAGCGTGGGATGAGAACGCAGACCCGTTCACCAACGCCCCGCGCATCACGGTCTCGGCGCTGGGCAAACGGCTCGGCGAACCCTGGATCATCGCTACCGTGGCCGGCGTCGGCTACCGCATCGACACGGCAGACACCGGGCGTGAGGGAGGAGACGGTGGATAGAGCCCCTGGCTTGAGCGTTCGCCTCAAACTCACCCTCAGCTACGCCGGCTTTCTCCTGCTCGCCGGCGCCGTGCTGCTCGCCGCCGGGTACTTCTCCCTTTCGCGAGGTGTGCACCCTGGTGTGATCTTCATAGTGCAAAGCCACGCCGACCTCCTGCGCTATTTCGCTCCGATCGCAGCAATCGTGATGGCGTTCCTGCTGGTCTTCGGTCTCCTGGGAGGGTGGCTTCTCGCCGGCCGGATGCTCGCCCCCCTAACTCGCCTCACGGACGCCACACGCGTGGCCGCGAACGGATCGCTCTCCCACCGCATCGAGTTGGAAGGACGTCAGGACGAGTTCCGCGAGCTCGCCGACAGCTTCGACACCATGCTGGCGCGGCTCGAAGCGCACGTCGCCGAGCAGCAGCGATTCGCGGCCAACGCCTCCCACGAACTGCGCACGCCGCTGGGGATCACGCAGACGCTGCTCGACGTGGCCCGCAACGATCCGAATCGCGACAACGGCGAGCTCGTCGACCGCCTCCACGCCGTCAACACCCGAGCGATCGACCTCACCGAAGCACTGCTCCTGCTCAGCCGCGCCGACCAACGATCCTTCACGCGAGAACCGCTCGACCTGTCCCTCATAGCGGAAGAAGCCACCGAAACGCTCCTCCCCCTAGCAGAGAAACTCCGCCTCACGATCGAGACCTCCGGCGAGACGACCCCCACCATCGGCTCACACGCGCTCCTGCTGCAGCTGGCTACGAACCTCCTGCACAACGCGATCGTCCACAACCTGCTCGAACAGGGCACCGTCTGGGTCACGACCAGCGTTCAGCCCAAGAGTGCCGTGCTCACCGTCGAGAACACCGGCGAGAAGCTCACGCCACAGCTAGTCGCCACGCTTGCCGAGCCATTTCAGCGCGGTACCAAACGCATACGCACCGACCATGCCGGTGTCGGCCTCGGCCTGGCAATCGTCAAAGGCATCACCCAAGCACACGACGGCACCCTCACCCTCGACCCCCGGCCCGCCGGCGGGCTCCGCGTCACCGTGCAACTACCCGCCGGCCCGTACACCGGCATGGTAAGGAGGGGGTCGAATAGTGGCTTAGCGACTAATGAAGAGACGTTCGAGTCGCTGATGCAGCGTTCGGCTGCGTACAAGAATAGGCCTCGCGCCGACTGAAACCGCCGTTTTCGGATAAGGCAACTTCACATCCCGCGCTGATCCCGCAGGAGGCTCCCGGAAGGCCCCGCCTGCACCCGCGAATCCCGGCGGCGGCCCCGTCGGAAAGCCCTGCTCTCGCCGGTAATCCCCGCCTATCCCCGCTCAACCCGGAAGCACCATGACCGGCCTGTCACGCCGGAGGTCGCGGGTTCGAGTCCCGTCGCTCCCGTAAAAGTCCTGCAAATCAGTACATGTATTTGACATAACGACCGCCGGCTTCTTTTCATCCCGCGCAGATCCCGCGCGAGAATCGGCCGGAAATCGCCGCAAGCAGCGGACCGCAGCCGGTAATCCCCGCAAGCAGGATGACCGGCCGACTACGCCGGAGGTCTTCTCGCCCTCGAGTACAAAGGGCCTTGGTGCTTCGCACGAGGTCGCACGGCGGCGACGCCGCCGTGGCAACCGGTGGTCTCTCGGTCTCTCGGTCTCTCGTGGGCAAGCGTCAGGCCGTGATACTCCAGCTGTACGAGGAGGGTGCGGATGCGTCTGCTTCGGCTGGTCAGATGCGCTGACGGTCGCTAGCTGCGCGTCGGTAGGCGGCCGCACGCGGACGTCGTTCGCTGACTCGAGCAGCGTCGAGGCGGACGTGATGCACAAAGTGTCGTCTAGGCAGCAGGCAGCTGGTTCGCTTGCGCGAGATAGCGCGTCGCGCCGGCCTCTCTGAAGAAGACGAGCGCCGGCTCAAGGAGGTCGTCTAGCCCTGCGAGCCGGCCCACCCGCGTCAGCTCTTCGGCCGCGCGCAGCCGCGCGTATGCCTCCACCGACGGTGCGTCGATGCGGGCGACGAGCTCGATGCTGTGCGCGAAGTCTCCGCCTGCGATCGCTCGCGCGGCCTCGTGCCAGGGCGTCGACGGGGCAGACTCGATCGCAGAGACGAGTTCGGCCTCGCGCCCGAGGTCGCGCGTAAGCCAGGCAAGCTCAACCGGCGTCACGGTGGGATGCAACTCGAGGAGCGCCGGTATCAGGACGGACCCCTGCGCAAGCACCTCCGACGCGTCCCTCGACGCCGCCTTCGGCCGGTCCGCGGCCAGGTGCACGATCGCCCGCACGGTCAGCGCGGGCGCGAGGAGCTGCGGGTCCTTGATCCGGCGGGCACCCTCGAGCGCCCGCTCGCTGTCGATGGTTGCGGCTCCGAGGTCGCCGCGCGCGACTGCGATCGACGCGCGGAGGGCGTGGCACGCAGGGTCCGAGTAATGGGTCTTTCCGGACTCGGCCTCCGCGAGTCTTTCGTCGAGGATTCGCACTGCCTCCTCCCAGCCACCGTGGAGCGCGGCTTCGTGCGCTTCCACGGTGCGTAACCAGTTCCGCTGATCGGCAGTGCCATAGTGTTCGACGTCCTGGCCGTAGTCGCGCAAGGCTTCCGAGGCGGCGGCAAGCTGCCCGACGAACACGAGCAAGCCTTGCAGGTTGAGCTCGGTGACGACGAGCCGATAGAACGCGCTGACCTCACGTGCGAGCGCAACCGCTCTGCGTGCGTCTTCGAGGCCCTCAACATCGCCGAGCGAAACTCGGGAGCAGCCGAGGACGTCGAGCGCTCGGACGCGCAGGTCATCCAGCCCGAGCGCCTCGGTGAGCGGGAGAGCCTCTCGCACGAGACGGATCGCCTGCGGATGCTCGGTAGCGCTCGAGTGGTAGGCCGCGCGCTCGACGAGTGCGTACGCTCTCGCCCGCGAGCTGCCGCGGCCCTCGACGAGCTCGACTGCGCGGCCGATGTATCTGTACGCCGCGTCGCGCTCGCCGACGAGCCAGAGGCGACGCGCGACCTCCACCGCCACTTCCGCCGCGTCCTCTGGGGTTCCACCGGAACGAAGCTGCTCGAAGCCCTGCTCCAGCAGGTCGATGCCGGTCCCGTCGGCTGCGTGCTGTGCGTGGCCGGCGCGGACGAGGAGCCACACGCGGTCGGGGTCGCCGTCCGGCCAGAGCGCGAGCGCGTGGCGGTAGTAGTGCGCCGCGGTCGCATACGACGCGACCGCGAACGCGCGGTTGCCGGCCGCCCGCAGCGCGAGACGCGTACGCTGGGCCAGAGCCGGGTCTTCTGGCCCCGCCGCTCTCGTGTACTCGAGAGCGCTGGAGTAGTGGTGGGCGAGCATCTCGGCGTGATCCTCCGGGCGGCCGAGTGACTCGATCCAGCGAGCTGCCCGGCGGTGCTTCTCGGCGCGAGCGGCGCGCGGGATCTGCGCATAGGCGACGTCGCGGAGCAGAACATGACGGAAGGCATATTCAGAGTCGCGCGCAACCGAGGAGCTGCGGGCCGGCTGCACGAACTCCTTGCGCTCGAGTGCGACGAGCAGCGCTTCCGCCTGCCGCCGCGTGACCTCCCCGATCGACTCGATCGCGCCCGACCAGAAGATCCTGCCGACAACGGCCGCGTCTTGGAGGAGCGCTTTCTCCTGCGGCAGGAGACCGTCGAGCCGGGCGGCGATGATCCCGTGAACTGTTTCGGGCAGGTTCTCGAGCGAGCCGGTCTCCGCGAACATCCGGGCGAACTGCTCGACATAGAGCGGGTTTCCGGCCGTGCGGGCGAGCAGCGCCTCCTGGAGCTCGGCGTCAAGCAGCGGCTGGCCGACGACATAGTCGACGAGCCGCTCCGTCTCCCCCTCCGAGAGCGGCGCGAGCGAGATCGTGAGCGCGTTCGCCTTGCCCCCGCCCCAGCCGGGACGGCGCTCGAGCAGCTCCGGCCGCGCGGTACAGAGGACGAGCAGCGGCGCGTCTCGAAGGCGAGCGGCGAGCTCGTCGACAAACTCGAGCAGCCCCTCATCCGCCCAGTGCAGGTCCTCGAGCACGAGGACGAGCGGTTTTTGCTCGGCCAATCCGTCGAGGAAGCGACGCCAGGCGGCAAAGCCCTCTCCGGAGTGCTCCCGCTGGTGGAGCTCGCCACCAATGCCAATCAGCGGCCGCAGCTCGCGTGCGACCCAGGCCGCCTCGTCCTCGGCCGTGAGCACCTCGGCAAGCGCTGATCGCAGCTTCTCCTCCGCCAGCTCGGAGCTGTCCGACTCCAAGATCCCCGCCTTGGCCTTGACGATCTCGCCGAGCGCCCAGAAACTGACGCCGTCGCCGTATGAGAGGCATCGCCCCTGCAATAAGGTGATCTGCCTGCGATTCTGATCGAGCGTCTTCGAGAGCTCGAAGACGAGCCGGCTCTTGCCGATCCCGGGGACGCCCACAAGCGTGACGAGCTGCGGCGAGCGCTCCTCGACCATACGGTCGAGGGCCGAGACGAGCAGGGCCAGCTCGCGTTCCCGCCCCACGAGGGGCGTCCTGGGCTCCCGCAGGAGATCGATACCGCGCCGAGGTCGCGCACTCACCGCCTCCCAGACCGGGATCGTCCCTGACTTCCTCCTCGCTTTAATCGGAGCAGTCGCGCGGTAGTCGATCGTCTCCAAGGTCGCCCTGTGGGTCTGCTCACCGACGAGAATGCCGTTCACCGGCGCCGCCGCCAGCAGCCGTCGCGCGTCGCTGACGACGTCTCCCGCGGTGATCGGCTCGCCCTCCGGGCGTGCGTCGACCGAGACGAGCGCCATGCCGGTATCGACGGAGATCCGCACCTGAAGCTCCTCGTCCGTCTCGCCGGCCGAGCGGCGGATCGCCAGCGCAGCCCGCACGGCCCGCTCCGGATCGTCCTCGTGCGCAGGGGTGCCGAAGACGGCCATCAGCGCGTCGCCGACGACACTCTCGATCGTGCCGCCGAAGCGCTCGATCTCCTGCCTTGCCGCTTCGTGGAAGCGGCGCAGGAGGACGCGCACGTCCTCTGGGTCGGCCGGCTCGACTCGGCCGAGGCGGCGCAGCAACTCGACGAAGAGCACCGAGACGACCTTTCGTTCCTCCCGCTCCTCCGGTGGCGGCGCCGAAGGCTCGTACGGTGGCGGCAGGCGAGCCGGCGCGGGAGCAGGTGCCGGCGCGGCGCTGGGCACAAGCTCGAGTGCGGGGTCCTGGCGCAGGATCGCCTGCTCGAGCTGCTGCAGCGCCCGTCCCGGCTCGATCCCGAGCTCCTCCACGAGCAGGCGCCGCGCCTCTCGGTAGGCGGCAAGCGCCTCCGCTTGCCGGCCGCAGCGGTAGAGGGCCAGCATCAGCTGCCTGCGGAGCCGCTCCCGCAGCGGGTGCGTTGCGACCAGCGCCTCCAGCTCACCGACGAGAGCGGCCTGACGGCCCACCGCCAGCTCCGCCTCGATCCGCTCCTCCAGCGCCTCCAGGCGCTCCTCTTCCAGGCGCAGCCGCTCGACCTGCGCGAACGGTTCGCCCGCGAACTCGGCTAGCGCCGGACCCCGCCAAAGGGCGAGCGCCTCCTCCAGCTTTTCGGCCGCGCTCGTCGGGTCACGCCTCGCCTCCTCACGCAATCGCCGAAAGCGGGCCAGGTCGAGCTGCTCCGGGGAGAGCTCCAAGAGATACCCACGAGGCTGGCTCGTCGGCATCCGCCCTCCCAGCGCCTTGCGCAACCGGGACGCGTAGACCTGCACGGCCTTCGTCGCCTTCGCGGGCGGCTCCTCCCAGAGCAGGTCGATCAGGCGCTCGGTCGAAACAACCTCATTCGCATACAGCAGAAGAACGGCCAGCAGCGCCCGCTGCTTCGCACCCCCGAGCGCGACCGGCGCGCCGCCCTCCCAGGCCTCCAGCGGTCCGAGGATCCGAAACTCCACTCCCTGCCTTCCCTCGCCTGACGGTAACACGCTGTAGCGCGACTGTTGCCGCGCCGTAGCCGGCAATCAGCCTCCCCCTGATATCGCATCGCAGACAGCGAATGTCCACAAGCTTGGGAAGGAGGACAGGATGAAGCGTTCGCTCGCGATACTTGTCATCGCTTTCTCGACAGCGCTTGTTGCTTTGGGCGCTGCCGCCCCAGCGGGGGCGGGAGGTCAGGCAGGCTACGGTTGCCCGCCGACATTCCAGGGAGTGAACCTGGACCAGTACCTGAATCTTCCGCGCGTCTACGAAGGCTTGCTCGCGGGAGCCTTCACCAGGGACTCCCGCATCTCGGCGTTCAACTCGGTCGATCTCAACCGCGACGGCGTGATCTGCGCTCAGGACGTCGCCACGTTGAACGGCAATGCCGACGGCTGGCAGTACTTCTACAACATCGTGGACGACAACGCAGCGGCTTCGACGGGATAGCTGGCCGTCCTGAGCCCGGGAGCAAGCACCCACAAAAGACGAGAGGGCGGCGCCGTACCGCCCTCTCTCGCTCCAGACAAGTCAATCGCCCTACCGTCCAGAAAAGCGACGCTGATCTCGAGCCCTTGCGATTGCGGCGACCCGCGCTCGCGAGACGAGCTCGCGCGGTTTCGACAAGACCATCGACTCGATCCCGCGCCCATTCCATCCGTTTACTACTGAGACAACGCGCTATCCCGCGCTCGTCCCGCACGAGGTCGACGGAAGCCCCCGCCCGTCCCCGCGAATCCCCGCAAGGCCAGGGTCGAAAGACCTGCTCACGCCCGGAATCCCCGCCTATCCCCGCTCAAGCCGGAAGCGCCAAGACCGGCCTGTCACGCCGGAGGTCGCGGGTTCGAGTCCCGTCGCTCCCGTAAAAGCACCTGCAAATTGGCATCTTGTGTTGTCTAGTTTGACGCCGAATCGGCGGCGACTACACGCACTGTTCTCGAAGCGACGACGAAACGGCCCAGAAGGGCCCGAAATGCGTGTGCGGGGTGACGATTTCAAGCCGATTCAGCCCGAGTCGAGGCCGACCGCGAAGGCGGCGTGCAACTACACGAGAAGACCGGAGGTCAAGGCCCCGGGACACGTCCCGTCGAATGCAGGGAGGAGCTATCTCGGAGGCCGTCACTGGCAAAGTGATCGTCGTCCGGACTCCGGTGCCCGAGATGAGGAAGGACGTGCCCGAGTTCATCCGCCGGCTCGAAGCCGTGGGCCTCACGGTCGAATCGACGCCGGGGCACTACCGCGTCCTGTGCGACGGCAAGCAACTCCGCAGAGCGAACGGACTGCCGTTCACGCTGCCGTTTCTCCCGACATGATCCGCTGGCCAGCAACGCCTCTACCAACGCTGGCAACGGATGGCGGGCCGCGGCAAACCGCAGCAGAAGATCGTCGTCGCCTGCGCGCGCGAGCTCGCCGGCTTCGTCTGGGCGATCGCGACCGAGCAACCACTTCGCAGCACCTGACCCCGACTCTCTCGGTCTCGAGCAGCGGATGCGTCCAACCACACGGAGAAC
>WNFU01015945.1_pt1 | contig 10280 bp, 6 predicted proteins | sample 5400121 | NCBI WGS metagenome assembly WNFU01 (sample SAMN13153360, study PRJNA577476) | soil metagenome | isolation source: 100 cm soil or saprolite under grassland replicate 1 | place: USA:California | collected 2016-06-15
GGCGGGAGCAGCGAAGCTACGACCAGATCGCCGTGCTTCGCGCCCGGCAGGCGCGGCGGCGCGAGGACTGGCTGCACAAGCAGACCACCGACCTGGCCAAGAACCACGGCTTGGTCGTCCTGGAAGACCTGCGCATCCAGAGCATGACCCGCTCGGCGCGTGGCACCGTCACCAATCCGGGCAAAAACGTCAAGGCCAAGGCCGGGCTGAACCGCTTGATCCTTGGCATGGCCTGGGGCAAGGCCGGGAAGCTGCTCGCCTACAAGTGCCGTGCCAGCGGCGGCGAGTTGCTCAAGGTCAACCCGCGGAATTCCTCGCTCACCTGCGCGCGCTGTGGATACGTCGCGGTGGGCAACCGGGTCGGCCAGGCCACCTTCCGCTGCCTAGGTTGCGGACATAGGGCCAACGCCGACACTAATGCCGCCCAAGTGCTGCTTGCGCGGGGACTTGCCGCCCGAAGCGGCACCGCCCCAGGGTATGGGGTGGCTGGACGTGGAGCCTTCGCCGAGAGGCGGGCTGCGAAGCGTCAACCAGCCAGGGAGAAGGTACGATCTTGACCTCCTTCCCGGGCAATCTCTGCAGCTCAGCAGGGAGGACGCCAAGGCCGCTACACCTTGGGCAAGCTGGAGATCCTCCGGCTGCGGGAGGAGGCCAGGCGGCGCTGGGGCGGCGGCTATTCGCACGCCCGCTTCCACGAGGCGCTGCTGCGGCTCGGCTCCCCGCCGCTGGGCCTGATGGCCCAGGCGCTGGACGCGCGGTAACGCTCAAGGTGCCCGACCCGGGCACCGAGGAGAGTGAACGGCGCATGACATGCGGGTGTGGGCGCTTTGCAAGCTCCGGCCCGGGTGCCACCATAGGAGCCTGAGCCGCCAGCACTTCCCCGATCCAGGAGCAGCAGCGCCGTGGTCCAGACGTCAGCTCCACCCGCCGCCGACGAGCGCGACCTGGCCGACCCCTACCTGTACATCAACCGCGAGCTCTCCTGGCTGGAGTTCAACGACCGGGTGCTGGCGATGGCCGCCGACCCCGACGTGCCGCTGCTGGAACGGCTGAAGTACCTGGCCATCTACGCCAGCAACCTCGACGAGTTCTTCATGGTCCGGGTGGCGGGGCTGCGCGACCAGGTCGAGTCGGGCATGGTCACCCGCGGCTCGGACGGCTGGACCCCGAGCGAGACCCTGGAGGCGATCGCCAAGCACATCGGCCCGTCCATCGAGCAGCAGGCGCGCGTCTTCCTGGACCAGGTCGCCCCGGCCATGGCCGAGGCCGGCATCCGCATCGCCGACAGCTCCGAGCTGGGCAGGCAGGACCTCGACTTCCTGCGCGACTACTTCCAGCGCGAGGTCTACCCGGTGCTGACGCCGCTGGCGGTCGACCCCAGCCACCCGTTCCCCTACATCTCCAACCTGTCGCTGTCGCTGGCCGTCACCGTCCGCGACCCGGGCACCACCAGGGACCGCTTCGCCCGCGTCAAGGTGCCCGGCATCCTGCCCCGCTTCGTCCCCCTCGGGGACGGCGCCACCTTCGTGCCGCTGGAGCAGGTGGTCACCAGCCACCTGGACAAGCTGTTCCCCGGCATGGACGTGGTGGAGGCGCACCCGTTCCGGGTCACCAGGGACGCCGACATCGAGCTGGCCGAGGACGAGGCCGACGACCTGCTGGTCGCCGTCGAGCAGGAACTCCGCCGGCGCCGCTTCGGGGCGGTGGTCCGCCTGGAGGTGGCGGCCACCATGCCCGACCACGTCGTGCGGCTGCTGCAGCGGGAGCTGGAGGTCGACGACGACTCCCTGGTCGCGGTGGAGGGGCCGCTCAACCTCGGCGACCTCATGGGCCTGGTGGCGGCCCTGGACCGGCCGGAGCTGGCCTACAAGCCGTGGGTTGGGACCACCCAGCCGCGCCTGCTCGGCACCGACGAGGACTCCGTCAACCTGTTCGCCGCGCTGCGCGAGGGCGACCTGCTGGTGCACCACCCCTACGACGCGTTCTCGACCTCGGTGCAGCGGTTCATCGAGCAGGCCGCCGAGGACCCCGACGTGCTGGCCATCAAGCAGACCCTGTACCGCACCGACGGCGACTCGCCGATCGTCAACGCCCTCATCAGCGCCGCCGAGACCGGCAAGCAGGTGGCGGTGCTGGTGGAGGTGAAGGCCCGCTTCGACGAGGCCTCCAACATCGGCTGGGCCCGCGCCCTGGAGCAGGCCGGCTGCCACGTCGCCTACGGCCTTGTCGGGCTGAAGACCCACTCCAAGACCGCCCTGGTGGTGCGGCGCGAGCGCGGCGGCATCCGCCGCTACGTCCACATCGGCACCGGCAACTACAACGCCAAGACCGCCCGGCTGTACACCGACCTGGGCCTGCTGTCCTGCGACGAGGACCTCGGCGCCGACCTCACCGACCTGTTCAACTCGCTCACCGGGTATGCCCGCGGCGGCCGCTACCGCAAGATCCTGGTCGCCCCCTCCAACCTGCGCGAGCAGGTGATCGAGCTGATCGGGCGGACCGCGGAGCGGCACTCGGCGCGCCGGCCCGGCCGCATCGTGATGCAGATGAACTCCCTGGTCGACGCCGCCTGCATCCGCGCGCTGTACGCCGCCTCCCAGGCGGGCGTCGAGATCGACCTGATCGTGCGCGGCATCTGCCGGCTGCGACCGGGCGTGCCAGGGGTGAGCGACAACATCCGCGTCCGCTCGATCGTCGGCCGCTTCCTGGAGCACTCGCGCATCTGGACGTTCGCCAACGGCAAGCGCCGCGACCACTACATCGGCTCCGCCGACCTCATGCCCCGCAACCTCGACCTGCGCGTGGAGGTCGCCACCCCCGTGACCGACCCCGACCTGACCGGCCGGCTCCAGGAGATCCTGGACGTGATGCTGGCCGACAACGTCCAGGCCTGGGAGCTGTCGGAGGACGGCACCTGGCAGCGCCGCCAGCCCGCCGACGGCGAGGAGCCGGTCGCCACCCACAAGGCCCTGTGCGAGCTCGCCCTGCGCCGCGGGGTCGAGGCCCGCTCCGGCGGCAAGCGTCAGCAGCGCGGGTAAGCTGAGGGACCGACCTCGACCTGCTCGCCACCGACACCGTCCGGACCCTGGCGATGGACGCCATCCAGAAGGCGGGGGACGGCCACCCGGGCACGGCGATGGCGCTCGCCCCGGCCGCCTACGTCCTCTGGACCCGGTTCCTCACCTTCGATCCCGAGGACCCCGACTGGTTCGACCGCGACCGCTTCGTGCTCTCCAACGGCCACGCCTCGGTGCTGCAGTACATCGCCCTGCACCTGACCGGCTACGACCTCGGCATCGACGACCTCGAGCAGCAGCGCCAGTGGGGCTCCCGCACCCCCGGCCACCCCGAGCACTTCCTGACCCCCGGCGTCGAGGTCACCACCGGCCCGCTCGGCCAGGGGGTCGGCAACGCGGTCGGCTTCGCCATCGCCGAGCGCTTCCTCGCCCACCGCTACAACCGTCCCGGCCACCAGGTGGTGAACCACCGCACCTGGGCGTTCTGCTCCGACGGCGACATGATGGAGGGCATCTCCGGCGAGGCGTCCTCGATCGCCGGGTTCCTGCGGCTCGGCAAGCTGACCTTCCTCTACGACGACAACCACATCACCATCGACGGCCGCACCGAGATCACCTTCGGCGAGGACGTCGAGGCCCGCTACCGCGCCTACGGCTGGCACACCGTCGCCGTCGAGGACGCCAACGACCTGGAGGCGATCGCCGCCGCCTACCAGGCGGCCCTGGACGAACCGGACCGGCCCACCTTCATCCGCCTGCGCAGCCACATCGCCTGGGGAGCGCCGCACGCCCAGGACACCGCCAAGGCGCACGGCTCGGCGCTGGGCGAGGACGAGGTCCGCGCGACCAAGCAGGCCTACGGCTGGGACCCGGACAAGCACTTCTACGTGCCCGGCGGGGTCTACGACCGCTGGCGGGTGCGGGTCCCCGCCAACCAGGCCACCAGGGCCGCGTGGCGGGACCGGCTGGCCGCCTACGACCAGGCCGAGCCGGAGCTGGCCACCGAGCTGCGCGCCGGCATCGCCGGCAAGCTGCCCGACGGCTGGGACGCCGAGCTGGACGGGCTGTTCGCCGAACCGAAGAAGCAGGCCACCCGGTCGGCCTCGCAGACGGTCATGAACGCCATCGCCCGGCGGCTGCCGGTCTTCCTGGGCGGCTCCGCCGACCTGGCGGAGTCGAACAAGACCGACCTGAAGGGCGCCGGCGACATGGAGCCGGAGGAGACCGGCCGCAACCTCCACTACGGCATCCGCGAGCACGCCATGGGCGCGATCTCCAACGGGCTGGCGCTGCACGGGGGGCTGCGGCCGTTCGCCGCCACCTTCCTGATCTTCTCCGACTACATGCGGCCGAGCGTGCGGCTGGCCAGCCTCATGGGCCTGCCGGTGGTCTACGTCTGGACCCACGACTCGGTCGGGCTCGGCGGCGACGGCCCCACCCACCAGCCGATCGAGCACCTGGCGAGCCTGCGGGCGATGCCGGTGCTGCGGGTGTTCCGGCCCGCCGACGGGCCGGAGACGGTCGAGGCGTGGCGGGCGGCCATCCAGCGCACCGACGGCCCGACCGCGCTGGCCCTCACCCGCCAGGACCTGCCCCCGATCGACCGCGGCCGCCACGGCGACGCCAGCGGGCTGCACCGCGGCGCCTACGTGCTCGCCGACGCCGACAGTGGATCCCCGGAGCTGGTCCTGATCGCCACCGGCTCGGAGGTGTGGGTGGCGCTGGAGGCGCGCGAGCGGCTCCAGGCCTCCGGGATCGCCACCCGGGTGGTGTCGATGCCCTGCTGGGAGCTGTTCGCCGAGCAGGACCAGGGCTACCGCGACGAGGTCCTGCCGCCGGGGGTGCGGGCCCGGCTGGCGGTGGAGGCCGCCGCCACCTTCGGGTGGGAGCGCTGGGTCGGCGAGGACGGCGAGGTGGTCGGCGTCGACCACTTCGGCGCCTCCGCCCCCGGCGCCACGGTGCTGGAGCAGTTCGGCTTCACCCCCGACAACGTTGCCGACCGGGCCAGGGCCCTGGTGCGGCGGCTGGGAAGAGGAGCACGACCATGACGACCCGACTACGGCAGCTCAGCGACCACGGCGTCGCCGTGTGGGTGGACTCGATCGCCCGCGACTGGATCCAGAAGGGCGAGCTGCGCCGCCTCCGCGACCAGTACGAGGTGGTCGGCGTCACCTCCAACCCGACGATCTTCCAGAAGGCCATGGGGGAGGGGTCCTTCTACGACGACGACATCGCCCGCCTCGCCGGCCAGGGACTGGACACCAGGGCGATCTTCGAGTCGCTGGCGCTGGACGACATCCGCGCCGCCGCCCGCGACATGGAGCCGGTCTGGGAACGCACCGCCGGCCTGGACGGCCGCATCTCCTTCGAGGTCCCGCCCGACATCGCCGACGACACCGAGGCGACCATCCGCGACACCAGGCGGCTGTTCGACGCCCTCGCCCGGCCCAACGTGTTCATCAAGATCCCGGCCACCGCCGCCGGCGTCCCCGCGATCCGCGCGTCCATCGCCGCCGGCATCAACGTCAACGTGACCTTGATCTTCTCGATCGACCGCTACCGGGAGGTGATCGAGGCCTACCTCGCCGGCCTGGAGGACCTCGCCGAGGCCGGCGGCGACCTGGTCGAGGTCGCCAGCGTCGCCTCGTTCTTCGTCAGCCGGGTCGACACCCTTGTCGACAAGGAGCTACAGGCATTGGTCGACAAGGGCGGGCCGGAGGCCGAGCGGGCACGGGCGCGGCTCGGCACCGCCGCGGTCGACAACGCCAAGCTCGCCTACGAGGTGTTCGAGCAGGCCTTCCAGGGCCGGCGCTGGAGCGAGCTGGAGCGCGACGGCGCCCGTGTCCAGCGGCCCCTGTGGGCCTCGACCTCGACCAAGAACCCCGCCTACCGCGACGTCCTCTACGTCGAGGAGCTGGTCGCCCGCCACACCGTCAACACCATGCCGCTGGAGACCATCGAGGCGTTCGCCGACCACGGCGAGGTCCGCGGCCAGGCCGTCAAGGATGGCATGGACCGGGCCCACCGGCTCTGGAGCGACCTCGCGGACCTCGGCATCGACGAGGCCGACGTCGGCTGGCGCCTGGAGCGGGAGGGCGTGGAGAAGTTCGCCGACAGCTACAACGGCGCCGTCGACACCATCCGGGCCAAGGCGGCCAGCCTGTGAGCGACAACCCGTTGCAGGTGGGGGAGCGGGTCCGGGCCACCCCGCCGCCCACCGCCATGGTGGTGTTCGGGGGCTCCGGCGACCTCGCCCACCGCAAGATCGTCCCCGCCCTGTACAACCTGGAGCTGCACCGGCTGCTGCCGCAGAACTTCGCCTTCGTCGGCAGCAGCCGCAGCGAGTTCAGCGACGAGGAGTACCGGGCGGACATGCGCAAGGCGGTGGAGGAGTTCTCCCGCACCCAGCCGATCCAGACCCCGGTGTGGGAGGCGTTCGCCGCCCGCCTGCACTACATCAGCGGCTCCTCCAGCGACGCGGCCACCTACGAGCGGGTGGGTGCCCTGCTGGACCGCTTCGACCGCGAGCACGGCACCGACGGCAACCGGCTGTTCTACCTGTCGCTCATCCCCAGGCTGTTTCCCGACACCATCCGCGGCATCGGCAAGTCCGGCCTCGGCGGCCGCGGCTGGGACCGTGGCTACTCCCGGGTGGTGGTCGAGAAGCCCTTCGGCCACGACCTGGCGTCCGCCCGCGAGCTGCAGGCCCTGGTCACCGAGGTCTTCCCCGAGCGCGACGTGTTCCGCATCGACCACTACCTGGGCAAGGAGAGCGTCCAGAACATCATCGCCTTCCGCTTCGCCAACGGCATCTTCGAGCCGGTCTGGAACCACCGCTACGTCGACCACGTCCAGGTCACCGTCGCCGAGTCGCTCGGCATCGAGCACCGAGGCAACTTCTATGAGACCGCCGGCGCGATCCGCGACATCATCCAGAACCATGCGCTGCAGGTGCTGGCGCTGATCGCCATGGAGCCGCCGGCCACCTTCGAGCCCGAGGACGTCCGCAACGAGAAGGCCAAGGTGCTGAAGGCGCTGCGCCGGCTGGAGGGTGAGGCGGTCGACGAGAACGTCGTCCGCGGCCAGTACGCCCAGGGCTGGATCGACGGCACCCAGGTGCACGCCTACCGGGAGGAGCCCGACGTGGCCGCCGACTCGGTGGTGGAGACCTACGTGGCCGCGGAGCTGCGGGTCGACAACTGGCGCTGGGCCGGCACCCCCTTCTACCTGCGGACCGGCAAGCGCCTGCCCAAGCGGGCCACCGAGGTCGTCGTCAGGTTCAAGGCCGCTCCGCACCTGCCGTTCGGGGAGGCCGCCCAGGACGGCCTGGAGCCCAACGCGCTGGTGCTGCGCATCCAGCCCGACGAGGGCATCACCATGAAGTTCGGGGCCAAGGTGCCCGGGCCGTCCATGGAGGTCCGCTCCGTCAATATGGACTTCTCCTATGGCACCTCGTTCTCCGACGACCTGCCCGACGCCTACGAGCGCCTGCTGCTGGACGTGATGCTCGGCGATCCGACCCTGTTCCCGCGCTGGGACGGCGTGGAGCAGGCGTGGCAGGCGGTCCAGCCGATCCTGGACCGCTGGGCCGCGTCGCCGCCGCCGGACCTCCCCAACTACGAGGCGGGGAGCTGGGGCCCCAAGCCCGCCGACGAGCTGATCGCCCGCGACCAGCCAGGCCGCCGGTGGCGCCGGCCGTGAGCCGGAGGGGTCCGGGGAACCCCAAGGGGGTGCCCCGATGGATCGGGAGGGGTCCGGGGAACCCCAAGGGGGTGCCCCGATGGATCGGGAGGGGTCCGGGGAACCCCAAGGAGGTGCCCCGGTGAACCAAGGGCTCGTGGAGGGACGCTCCTTCGAGGAGGTCGCCCCCGGCGACATCGACAAGGCGCTGGAGCGCCAGCGGCGCGAGGAGGAGAACGGCGGCAGCGCCGTGGTCCGCGCCAGCGTCGCCAACCTGGTGGTGGTGACCGCCAACCGCGCGGCCGGGCAGCGGGCCCTGGCCGCCGTCGAGGACCTCGGCGCCCGCGCCCCGTCCCGTTGTGTGGTGCTGATCGCCGAGCCGCCGGAGGGGCGGCCCGGCGTCCGCTCCTGGGCGCGGGTGGTGCGCCGCCGGCCGGAGGGCGGCCCCGAGCTGGTCTGGGAGGAGGTCGTCGTCCAGACCAACGTCCACCCCCGCCACCTCACCGCGGTGGTGCTGCCGCTGCTGCTGCCCGAGCTGCCCGTGTTCACCTGGTGGGAGGGCACGCCGCCGTTCGCCGACGAGGTGTTCGACGAGCTCACCTCCGTCACCGACCGGCTGATCGTCGACTCGGCCAGCTTCGTCGACCCGATCGCCGACTTGGCGCGGCTGGCAAAGGCGGCCGCGGTGCTGGAGGCGGGCGTGTCCGACTGCGCCTGGGGCCGCCTCACGCCCTGGCGGGACCTGCTGGCGGCGCCGTTCGGCGGCCCGCCCCTGCGCGACGCGGTGGACAGCGCCCGCTGGCTGCGCGTCGACGCGGTCGAGCCCACCGCCGGCCTGGAGCTGGTCGGCTGGCTCGCCTCCCGGCTCGGCTGGGAGCTGGACAGCGTCCGGGTCGGTGGCGACGAGCGGACCGCCGGCTACCGCACCGCCACCGGCACCTGCCAGGCGCGGATGGTCGGCGCCATCGGCTCGGCCAACCTGACCAGGGTCCACCTGGAGCTGGAGACCCGCGACGGGCCGGCCAGCGTCCGGGTCGAGGCCCCACCCGGCCACCTGGTCGCCACCGTCGAGGCGCCCGGCCAGCCGACCGGGCGGCGCAAGGTCGGCCGCAGCGGCGGCGGCGGTGTCGGCCCGGCCGGCCTCGGCGACGAGCTGCAGATCTTCGGCCGCGACCGCGTCTTCGAGGAGGCCCTCGTCCAGGCCGCCGCCCTGGCCGAGGCCGGCCCGGGGTAGGCGGGGTCCCGGGTGGATCTTCCGGACCGGGTCGAGGTCGTCGCCGACGCGGCGGCGCTGGCCGAGGCGGCGGCGCGGCACGCCGTCGCCGACCTGGAGGCCGCGGTCGAGGCGCACGGGTCGGCGACCTGGGTGCTGACCGGCGGGACCACGCCGACGGCCGCCTACCGGCGGCTGGCAGCCCACGACCTGCGGACCGGGATCGAGTGGGACCGGATCAGGGTCGCCATGGGCGACGAGCGCAGCGTCCCCGTCGGCCACCCGGACTCCAACTGGGGCCAGGCCGCCGCCGCGCTGCTCGACCACGTCCCCGTCCCCGACCACCACCTGCTGCGTCCACGCGGCGAGCTGCCGGCCGAGCGTGCGGCCGACGCCTACGCGGCCGTCCTGGGCGAGCTGCCGGTGGCGCCCGCCGGCGGCGGCCCGCGCCTGGAGCTGCTGTGGCTGGGGATGGGGGAGGACGGCCACTGCCTGTCGCTGTTCCCCGGCCGCCCCGAGGTCGAGGTCACCGACCGGCTGGTCGTGGCCGTCCACCACTCGCCCAAGCCGCCGCCCGACCGCGTCAGCCTCACCCTGGCCGCCCTTGCCGGGGTCGAGCGCCTGCTGGTGCTGGCCGCCGGCGACGCCAAGGCCGCCGCCGTCGCCGGCGCCCGCGGCGCCGACCCGGGCCTGCCGGTCGCCCGCGCCGCCGCCGCCGTCCGGGAGGCCGGCGGCACCGTCACCTGGCTGCTGGACCGCGCCGCCGCCGCCGATGGCCGTTCGGCCGGCGGGCGGTGGGGGTAGCCTTCGTGCAGGGACCTGGACGGGAGGTAGCTGCGATGACCGGCGAGCAGGCAGCGGCCACGCTGAGCGTGACCGACAACCGGACGGGGCAGGTGTACGAGATCCCCATCAAGGACGGGGCGATCCCGGCGGTCGCGCTGCGCGACATCAAGGCGGGCGACGACGACGTCGGGCTGCTCTCCTACGATCCGGCGTTCCTGAACACCGCGAGCTGCCGCAGCGCGATCACCTTCATCGACGGCGAGCGCGGCATCCTGCGCTACCGCGGCTACCCGATCCAGGAGCTGGCGGAGCGGGTGAGCTTTCTGGAGGTGGCGTGGCTGCTGCTGGAAGGGGAGCTGCCGGCCCGCGAGCAGCTCGACGACTGGGCCGACGAGATCGTCCACCACACCTTCATCCACGAGAACATCAAGAAGTTCATCGACGGCTTCCACCACGACGCCCACCCGATGGGCATCCTGGTCGGCACCGTCGGGGCGCTGTCGACCTTCTACCCCGACGCCAAACGCATCCACGACCCCGCCGCCCGCCGCCGCCAGATCGTGCGGCTGATCGCCAAGATCCCG
>WNFU01017953.1_pt1 | contig 10280 bp, 10 predicted proteins | sample 5400121 | NCBI WGS metagenome assembly WNFU01 (sample SAMN13153360, study PRJNA577476) | soil metagenome | isolation source: 100 cm soil or saprolite under grassland replicate 1 | place: USA:California | collected 2016-06-15
AGCCTCTTCAGCGCCGGCGGTGGACTGGTTACCTCGAATTTTTTGTGGCAAACAATTACGCGCTGGCCAATCAAAACACCGGCATCGGCATCAACATTGAAACCAATGTTTTCGACACGGTGCTGCGCGATAATTTCCTGAAAGGCAACGGAATCACGTCTTACGGCTTCGAGACCAACCTCATCGATAACGGCACCGGCACGGACCTCGCCACGGGCCGCCATGCCAAGGCGCGCCACAGCGGAACCTTCGTGTGGGCCGACGCCACGGACGCAGATTTCGCTTCCGGCACCAACAACGAGTTTGCCGCGCGGGCCACCGGCGGGGTGCGGCTGGTGACGGGCGTGGACGTGAACGGCGCACCCGCGGCCGGGGCGGCGCTCGCTCCCGGGAGCGGTTCGTGGTCATCGCTGAGCGATCGCAACGCCAAGGAAAATTTTGCGCCTGTCGATGGCGTGGAGATTCTTCGCTAGTTGGTCGCGTTGCCGATTCCATCGTGGAATTACAGGACGCAGAGTAAGGGCGTGCGACACCTGGGTCCGTCGGCTCAGGATTTTAGAGCCGCGTTCCATCTCGGCGAAAGCGATACGGCGATTTCTGCCGTGGACACTGACGGCGTGGCGCTGGCCGCCATTCAAGCGCTCGCACAAAAATTCGACTCCGAGCTCAGGCGCAAGGACGAAGAGATTACGTCACTGAAGAAGGCCGTGGCAGATCTCGAGAGGCTGGTTCGTGGCGTGGATGCGAAGTAGCCGCCGCTAGCCCGGTAAAAGAGCAGCGGCTAACAAGACCCTGGGGGAACGTTGAAACTCCAATGCCGCGACAACTCCACGGGCACTGGCGGCGCGGCGACGCCGGCCACATCTCGACGCCCGTGGCCCTTAGCCAATAATCCATTTGAAGTGAGGTCGGGCCGACCCTATTATCCGCACACGTATGAATACGACCGATCCCGGTGCGCACGGATGGAACTGGCTTTTTTTCGCGCTCCTCACCGTTTTTTCGTGGGGCGTTTACGGCGTCTTTTTGCACACAGGCCAGGTGACGATGGGAGATCCCGTCAACGGCCGTTACAAGGCTTTTCTCTTCGTCGGCATCGCCTATTTTTTGACCGCCGTACTCGCGCCGCTTGCGTTGCTGCTGGCAAAAGGCGCGGCGTTCAGCGGCTACTCTGCCAGGGGCATGTGGTGGTCGCTGTTCGCGGGAATTGTTGGCGCCATGGGCGCGTTTGGCGTGCTGCTGGCGTTCGGCGCCAAGGGCACGCCGGCAGTGGTGATGTCGATTGTGTTCGCCGGCGCTCCCGTGGTGAATGCGATCTATTCGCTCATCCTGCACCCGCCCGCCGGTGGCTGGAGCGGGGTTAAGCCGCAATTTTATGTTGGCATTCTGCTCGCCGCGCTGGGCGGTTGTCTGGTGACATTCTACAAGCCCGCGCCGGCGCCGGCCCCACGGGCGTCAACCACCGTCGCCGTGTCGTCCACTCCCTCAGCCACGTCACCTCAACGATGAGGTTTCGGAACGATGGCTTCATTCCCCGACCGCTCGGTCATCGGCTCGCACCAAGTTGTTCAACTGCGCCGGCTGCTCGCCGCGCTAATTCCCGCCAACGGCTTCTACGCCAAGAAACTCCTTGCGGTCGGACTCACGGCGGACATCCGCAGCCTCGACGAGTTCGCACAGAAGGTTCCATTTACGACGAAACAGGAAATCGTCGAGGACCAGCGCGCTCATCCACCCTACGGCACGAACCTCACCTTTCCGATCGACCGCTACACGCGCTTCCATCAAACCAGCGGCACGACCAGCACGCCTCTCCGGTGGCTCGACACACCGGAAAGTTGGGACTGGATGGTTGAAAGTTGGACTGAGATTTTTTCCGCGGCGGGCGCGACCGCAGGTGATCGGGTCTTCTTCGCCTTCTCCTTCGGCCCTTTCATCGGTTTCTGGTTGGCGTACGAAGCGGCCCAGCGCATCGGCTGCCTCTGCATTCCCGGTGGCGGCCTGAACAGCGCGGCCCGCTTGCGCGTGATGATCGACAACGCCGCAACCATCGTCTGCTGCACACCCACTTACGCGCTGCGGCTGGCGGAGGTGGCAGCCGAAGAGAAAATCGACCTGCGCGCTGCGCCGGTGAAGACCCTCATCGTTGCCGGCGAACCGGGCGGAAGCATTCCCGCGTTGCGAGCGCGCCTGCAAGAACTGTGGCCCGGCGCGCGGATTTTTGACCACCACGGCATGACCGAGGTTGGTCCGGTGACCTACGAATGCCCGAAATGTCCGGGCGCGCTCCATGTCATCGAATCGGCTTACTTCGCGGAAGTCATCCAACCCGGAGCCGGCACGACGGCGGGGTCCGGGGAGCCGGGTGAGTTGGTGTTGACCACGCTCGGCCGCACGGGCTCGCCGCTCCTGCGCTATCGCACGGGCGATGTGGTCCGACACGGAACGCGGAACTCAGAGCTCGGAACCCCCGGCCTCCCTCCACCCGCGATGATCGGCCGTCAACCGTGCGCTTGCGGCCGCCACACGCTGAGGCTGGAAGGTGGCATCCTCGGCCGAGTGGATGACATGGTTGTTGTGCGCGGCGTGAATATTTTTCCGAGCGCGGTGGACGACCTCATTCGTTCCTCTGGCGAGGTGGCCGAGTACCAGGTCGCGACCAGCAAGGCGCACGCCCTCACGGAATTGAGCGTCCGGATTGAGCCGGTGCGGGATTGCGCCGATCCACGGGGGCTCGTGAAACGGCTGGAAAAATCCTTTCAAGACGCGTTTGCCCTGCGTGTGCCCGTGCAAACCGTGGCGCCGGGAACCTTGCCGCGCTTTGAGCTGAAGGCCAAGCGGTGGGTGAAGACGGCCAACCAGGAGGACCCGTCGGGCACATGACAGATTTCTTCGGCGGGAGTCGATGAGAACAGGAGCAAACCGAGGAAACGGAGAAGGCTCCTGTTAAACTCTGACGCCATGCCGCCCTGTAGCGGCGTGTGAATGAAAATCGAAACCAGGGCTGTATCTAGGTCGCCAGATAGTCACGGCGGCTTTTTCGAGGGAATTTCGTCGGTAGAAGAAAACTGGCGTGCACCAGGACCCCGTCGCGCTAACAAAATTCTTCTGGCGCGCCGGGACCGCTCTTGTATCGTAACCGTTCTTTTTAACGAATTTGACCATGGACCCCAAAGGTGACATCGCACTGATCGGCCTGGCCGTCATGGGCCAGAACCTCATCCTCAACATGAACGACCATGGCTATACCGTGGTCGCCTTCAATCGCACCGTCGCGAAGGTGGACGACTTCCTCGCCCGGGAAGCCAAAGGTACCAACGTCATCGGCGCCCACTCCATCGCAGAAATGGTGCAACTGCTCAAGAAGCCGCGCCGCGTCATGCTGATGGTCAAGGCGGGCAAACCGGTGGACGAATTCATCGAGCAACTCATCCCTCAGCTCGAACCCGGTGACATTATCATCGACGGCGGCAACTCGCTCTTCGAAGACACCAATCGCCGCACGAAATACCTCGAGGCGAAGGGCCTGCTGTATATCGGAACGGGCGTGTCCGGCGGCGAGGAAGGCGCCCGGCACGGGCCCAGCATCATGCCCGGCGGCAGCCCCGCCGCGTGGCCGCACGTCAAACCGATCTTCCAAGCCATCGCCGCCAAGGTGGCCGACGGGACACCGTGCTGCGATTGGGTGGGCGAGCAGGGCGCGGGTCATTACGTCAAGATGGTCCACAACGGCATCGAGTACGGCGACATGCAGCTCATCTGTGAGGCGTACAACATCATGAAGAACGGCCTGGGAATGACGGCCGACGAAATGCATCTCGTCTTCAAAAACTGGAACGAAGGCGACCTGGAAAGTTACCTGATCGAAATCACGCGCGACATTCTCGCCTTCAAAGACACGGACGGCCAGCCGCTCGTGGAAAAGATCCTCGACACCGCGGGCCAAAAGGGCACGGGCAAATGGACGGTCGTCAACTCGCAGGATCTTGGCATTCCGATCACGCTCATCGCCGAGGCGGTCTATTCCCGCTGCGTGTCAGCGTTGAAAGACGAGCGGGTCAAAGCCGCCCGCAAATTGAAAGGCCCTCGCGCAGCCCTGGCGCAGGCCAACAAGCCGGAAGCCAAGGCCGCCTTTACGAACGACATTCGCGACGCGCTTTACTCCTCCAAGATCGTCAGCTACGCCCAGGGCTACATGCTCATGCGCGCCGCCGCCGCGGAGTACAAATGGAACCTCAATTACGGCGGCATTGCGCTGATGTGGCGCGGCGGTTGCATCATTCGCTCGCGATTCCTCGGCAAGATCAAAGACGCGTACGACACCAATCCGAAGCTGATGAACCTGATGCTCGACGATTACTTCCGCGGCGAGATCAAACGCTGCCAGAAAGGCTGGCGCAACGTCGTCGCCGCCGCGGCCAGGAAAGGCATACCGGTTCCCGCCTTCAGCACCGCCTTGGCGTTTTACGACCAGTATCGCGCGGCCGTGCTCCCCGCCAACCTCCTTCAGGCGCAGCGCGACTATTTCGGCGCGCATACCTATGAGCGCATCGACAAGCCGCGCGGCGAGTTCTTCCATACCAATTGGACCGGGCGCGGCGGTACGACCGCGTCCGGGACTTATACGGTCTAACCTGGCTGAGACGGATGGACTCCGGAAAATCTGCGCGGCCTGCGACGATTTGGACAGATACGGATCGACTGCCAGTCCCCTGTTAATTTAAGAGATGGCTCAGAGATCCTGAAGCAGCTTCTTGCACGCTGCGCGGAGTTTGTTCAGGTGCGCTGCGGCGGAAGGCGATCCATTCCCGATTCGGCAGGAGAAACTTGTAGCCGTCGGTGGTGATGAACTTTTCCACTTCGAACCCGCCCACCGAGTCGAGACCGGCGGCTAGTCGGCTCAGCAGCGCTTCCTTCTTTTCCGGCGGGATCTTGAGGTTGAGCCGGTCGCTGTGAAATTCCCCGGTCTGCTTTTCGAGCGCTTTGAGGATTTGCCCGAGGGACTTCTTCTCCCTCGCCACCAGTTCCGCCATCAGCAGACACGCCAGGATGCCGTCCTTTTCGGGTACATGCCCTTTGACACTCAGGCCGCCGGATTCCTCGCCGCCAACGATGATCGGTTCACTCTCCATCAGCGCGCCGATGTACTTGAAGCCGACAGGAGTCTCGTGAACTTTCACGCCCAGCAACTCGGCGACGGCGTCCACCTGATGGCTCGTTGGCACGGTGCGAACGACGGCGCCGGTCCAGCCGCGGTTCTTCTTCAAGTGATACAGCGCCAAGGCGAGGATCTGGTTGGGGGTCAGCCACGCGCCGTTCTTATCAACGATGCCGAATCGATCCGCGTCACCATCGAGGCCAAGGCCGATCTGGGCCTTGCCGCTGCGGACGAATTTGCTGACTTCGGCCATGCCTTCCGCATTCGGTTCCGGATGATGCCCGCCGAAAAGCGGATTCAACTCATCGTGGAAGACGGTCACCTTTGCGCCGGCGTCGGCGAGCAGCCGGTCCAGATAACCGCGTCCGGTCCCGTACATCACCTCAACCGCGATTCTCAGCCTGGCCTTCCGGATGGTTGCGAAGTCGATCAGCTTGCGCAGTTGTTTGAAGTAAGCCGGTTGCGGATCAATCGTTTTACACTGAAACGCGCCGACAGCCGCCGCTTTGAAGTTCCAGCCGTTGGCGCTGAGTTGAGCGATGTTCGCCTCAATCTGCTTCGTCACCTCGGGTGTCGCCGGGGCGCCGTTGCTGGTGGAGAACTTGAGCCCCTGGTACTCGGCCGGATTGTGGCTGGCGGTCATGTTGATGCCGCCCAGAGCCCGGCGATTCCGGATGGTGTGGGCGATGACCGGCGTTGGCGCGTCGCGGTTGCAGAGCACCGGGACCAACCCGTTGGCCGCCAAGACTTCAGCGGCGGCAAGGCAGAATTCCCGGCCGAGGAAACGGGTGTCGTGGCCAATGATCACCACAGGCTTGTGATTGCAGATCGCGGATTGCGGATTGCGGAGTTCGGAGGTGAGAAAGTCCGCAATTCCCTGCGTGGCGAGGCGGACGTTATCGAAAGTGAAATCGCCCGCGAGGAGCCCGCGCCAGCCGGAGGTGCCGAATCGAATCGTGGAGTGCGGGAGCAAATTAGCGGCGGGTGAGACTCCCGCCGAACCCACGCTGGAGAGGCCGAGGTTGATCATGGAGTGTTACAGCTCAGACTGTGGGAAACACGACACCGAGCGGTGAATCCCTCGCGCTCCGATTGGTCGAAAGCTGGCGAACGATTCTCCCTCTCCCCAAGGGAGAGGGCCGGGGTGAGGGGCAATTGAGCGTCATATCGCACCAAGCCCTTTGGACTCGCCATCGTCGGACGGGCCTCAGCTTTTCCAATCGAACGCCCGCTTCTTGAGGGCGTAAAGGTAACCGACGAACAGGATGCCGAGAAACGAGATCATTGAGCCGAAAATCAGGTTTGCCTGCGTTGCCAGCATGTCCTTGTACACGACCGCCCACGGGTAGAGAAAAACGACCTCGATATCGAACAAGATGAACAGCATGGCCACCAGATAAAATCGTATGGACAAGCGGGTGCTCCCTTCGCCTACGGGCAACACGCCACACTCGTAAGGGATATCTTTGGTTTTCGTCCACCGGATGCGGTTGGCCCATCGCCCGAGTACGACGGACACGACCAGCATACCGCTGACAAACACGACGGCCAGCAACAGCAAAAATACCACCGGAACGTATTGGGCCAACTGAGAATCCACGCGGCGAAATTAGGAACCGCCGCCGGCTTTGGCAAGCGTAAAGCCGTCCTCGGTGGTCAGGCGCTGCTTCAAGAACGGATGAACCTTGAAACGGCAGTTAATCTGAACAGGAGGAAACGGAGAAAACAGAATGTGAGACACTTTGGTTGAAAACGGCGTTCGTGTGATCCTCACCCTTAAGGTGTCTCTGGGTGGTGGTTCCGTTCTCATACTAAATCCTATCTCTCTGTTTCCTCTGTTATCTCCTGTTAAATCCACAGCCGTTTTTAGGATGAAAGCCGTACCGGTTTCGAGCATCGCCAGTTCGGACGTCCGGTTCGTCGCGGCAGACGCGACGGGAGGAGTGGCGCGGCAACGCCGTATGTGTTGCGCGGAGAGCGCCCTTGACGGGCGCAGAAACGCTTGAGAAAGAGCGGGGCCTTCGAGGTGTCCAACACGCTGGAACGCACCGCAGGTGCTCCGGCCGAGGACGGCCGCACGCCGGTAAACCGATACGCCGCGCCGCCCAACCTCGACGCGTCTCGCTCCGCGGGACGGCCGAGAAAGAAAAACCCGGAAACTCTGGCGAGTTCCCGGGCCGGAGACAGAGACCTCTGCGACTCGAGGTCCTAGTATATCTGCTGACTAGTTGGAGCCGGATAAGGTTCCCGGCTCATCCTGCTTCAACTTTTTCAGGTCCTCCTTCGCTGCTTTCGTGTCTCCGTGAAGTTCTCGGTGGACGCCGTCGATTCGAGCCAGTGCCACAGGCCGATTTCGGGTGTCGCGCCCTGCGCGGGCAAGGCGCGAGGCTGAAATGGGTATCGTGGGTTGTGAAGCGATCATCGGTTACTACACGTGCAAATCCGAACAACGGATCTTATTCCTGGCTTACAGGATTAAGACGTGACCCGCAACGCGGTGGTTACACGCCCGATTGTTGCGACGGCAATACGTCCGGAGAATTTGCATGAAATCCAGGGATAAGAGGTTCCGCCACGACGAAAGGTTCCCGCCTCCCGCTGTGCGTACAAACGCACAGTTGACCCGGTGAATGCCGGGGGGCTAGGGTTGCGCACAGTCCTGTGTAACTGCAGCCCGCGTCCCAACAGAAGAATTTTATGCAAACCCGAATCAAGACCTACCGTCAAACAGGGTTCACCCTGATTGAACTGCTCGTGGTGATCGCCATCATCGCCATATTGGCCAGCCTCTTATTGCCAGCTTTGGCTAAGGCCAAGACCAAAGCGCACGGGATACTGTGCATGAACAACGGGAACCAGATGATGAAGGCGATGTTTTTATACGGGCAGGATTACAACGATCTGCTTCCCCCGAACCCGGATGACGGAAATACGACGCCTTATTACAACTGGTGCGGTGGGGATATGAACAACTCGCAGCAGGCAACCAACATCAATATCCTGACCGATCCCAAGACGGCTTCGCTTTCCCCCTACACGGGCCCGGCACCAAAGATTTATCACTGTCCAGCCGATCCGTCGCTCCAATTCAAGAACGGCGCCACGTGGCGTGGAAAACCGCGAGTGCGCAGTTTCGCGATGAGCCAAGCGGTCGGAACCGATCCGTACGGCCCCAGTAGCGGCAAGCTGCCGGTACACGGGCCGTGGCTTGACAATAACCACAGTCACAGCAGAAGCTCCCGCCCACCTAATGCGTGGTACACTTACGGGAAGTTTGGTGACTTTATCAATCCCGGGCCGTCCCGCACGTGGATTTTTCTGGATGAGGACCCTTTCAGCATTAATGACGCGGGGTTCGCTGTCGGAATGAGGACGCCCGAATGGATCGACTGGCCCGCCACTTACCACAATAACGCATGCGGCTTTGCCTTCGGCGACGGCCATTCGGAGGTTCACAAATGGCTCGAATCAAACACCAAGATCAAGAATGGCAACGTGGGGCGCTTGAATGTCACCCGAACGCCGCGGGATTGGAATTGGATTTCTGAGCGGAGTTCGGCGCTCAAGCAGCCCTAATCGGATTCAAGTCGAAAACGTTACAACGGCGGCCGCGTCACGCATGTGACGCGGCTTTTCATTTAACAGCTCGCTCGTTCCGAGGCGGTCGTCTTCCACACCGAGAATCCGTTTACCGCCACGGTCTTTTTCTACTTACGTAGAACGTCTGCGCCCGCGATAGGGTGAAGGCCCCATTGAGGAGACAGAGTTTCGTCGCAAGGTTCATAAAGGGTCGGTTTCAGGGAACCAGTCAGTCTCAATAATGCCAATAATAATCAAAAGTCGAAAGGTTCACCATGAAAATGATCAATCCGTTCAATAAGTATGCACTGTCGGTTACTCTCGGCGTAGTTGGCGCAGAGATTACCTCACTCATCCCCTCGGAAGCGGGGACTTGGGATACCCAAATAAGCATTGACGCTCCAGGAGGAATCCCGACCGCAATCGCTACAAAGGGCTCAGACGTGTTTGTGTCGGCCGCCGGTGCGATCTACAAATGGAATCAGACAACAAGTTGGGCTGATCTCGGAGGCGAAACGAAGGCATATGCTAAGGCGATCGCCATCGATGGAAATTTCTTGTACGCCGGGGGAAATATTCAGTACCCTGACGCAACGTGGTCGGACACCGGAGTATCGAGGTTTAACCTGATAGCTGGGACTTGGGAGCCTGTTGGGGGTGGCACAGGTCCAACGAGCATCGAGGCGATCGCCGTCGGCGGTGGGTTTGTCTACATTGGCGGTCGGGGTTGGCCTTGGACCTTAGCCAACGGATCTACTGCCAACTGCCTCGGAAGATTCGACCTCTCTGCAGGAATCTCTAACCCAGCCGGCTGGGACAACATGGGTGGAGGCGTTGACAACTGGGACTTTCCGGGCAGTTCTGACGCTGGTGTGTACGCTTTGAGCCTTTTTATGCAGTCGTACAATTGCGGAGAGACTACAGGAACCATGCACAGGCTCCACATCGGTGGGCAATTCGAGAAGACGGTAGGAAGCGTGAAAGCCAGATCCATTGTGAGGTGGGATAAAGCCACGTGCGCTGGGGCAACAGCATCCTGACTAGCGTTTGGTTACGGGATCGGAGCGGATAGAGTCTATGGCGTCCAACTGTACTACGCCACAAATTCACAGGATTGGCTCAGTATGCCAGGGCTCGTCAGGACGGTCGCGATACTCTCAGGTGGCTCGGAAATAATAATCGGCGGTTTCTTTGAACAATCGGATCAATGGAGTTGCTGGCTTACATGTCCTCCAGGCAACCCTCCCACTCAATCGTTCAACGGTCTTGCAAGAATCTTCGGCACTGCGATCTCTCGGTATGGAGCTCCTGATACATGTGCGGGCGGGCCGCCGTGTCTTTCTGGCTCCGTCTGGGCGGTCAATACCGCGGGAACAAGAAGGTACGTGGGTGGCGAATTTGATACGATCGGTATCAATCCAGCGGTCGCCGCAAATAATGTAGCGTACTTTACTACCGGTTCGGAGAGTTCGGCCAACAAGATGCCAGAGGATGCGATGTTCGGCGGTGGGGTGGACGGCAGAGTCACAGCGAGTAGCAGCGG
>WNFU01010423.1_pt1 | contig 10278 bp, 9 predicted proteins | sample 5400121 | NCBI WGS metagenome assembly WNFU01 (sample SAMN13153360, study PRJNA577476) | soil metagenome | isolation source: 100 cm soil or saprolite under grassland replicate 1 | place: USA:California | collected 2016-06-15
ATGCCGTTGAACGAGGGAACCTCGTCGCTCGCTCGCTCCTTCGGCCTGGCTCGGGCGGCGAGGAGATCGGTGGCGTCGGCCTCCACCGTCAAGTAGAAGTGGGGTACAGCGGCCTTCGACTCGGAGACCCGACGAGCCATAGCCTGCTGCGATCTCGTGAGCTCGACCACCCGGACGTTCCCCTTGGATCTCTCCAGTGGTTGCAATCGCGCTGCGGCTTCGGCCGACTCTGGCTCCGCCGCCTGCACCGAGCCCCCCGCAACGGCGCGCTCCAGGTCCGGTCGGGTGATTCGGCCACCGGGCCCTGTTCCCCTGACCCCTAACAGGTCCACGCCCATCTCCGCAGCGACCCTTCTCACCAGGGGAGATGCCGAGATCCTGTCGACGCCTTCTCTGCCGACACGCTCTGGTTCTGCTGGCTCCGAAGGAGGTTCGGTCCGGGAGGGTACCCCTGCCTCATCTGAGGACCCGATGCGGGCGATGAGCGTGCCGACGGGGAGCGTGGCTCCCTCGTCGGCCAGGACCTCGATCAGCACCCCAGCCGTGTCCGACGGATACGTCATGGTGGCCTTCTCGGTTTCGATCTCGACCAGGTCCTCGCCGGTCGACACAGGGTCTCCCACTCGCTTCAGCCAGCGAAGAATGGTGCCCTCTTCCATGGTCTCTGAGAACATGGGCATCACGACGTCGACCGCCATCTAGACCCCTCCGTGCGTCCTTCCGAACAGCGACACCGGCTCCTTATCCCGAGCGAGCGATAACGGACGCGACGATGGTATCCGGCCCGGGCAAGTGAGCATCTTCGAGAGTTGGGGAATATGGGATCGGGATGTCCGGCGTGGCAAGCCGCCAGGCATCGTCCAGCGCTCCGAGCGCCCGCTCTGCAACGATGGCCAGGACCTCAGCTGCCCACCCGCCGGTCAGTGGACCCTCCTCGATCACCACGATGCGGCCGGTCTTCTCCACGGACGCGAGGATGGTGGGTGTGTCCATCGGCCGGATGGTCCGGAGGTCGATGACCTCCGCATCGACGCCCTCGTCCGCTAGGATCTGCGCAGCCGCGTGTGCGTCATGGACGCCTTTCATCGCGGAGACGATGGTCAGATCGGAACCCTCTCGGATTACCGACGCCTGGCCGATGGGGACTACGCCGTCCCCGGGCTCCCCTTTCAGCGTGTACAGGCGCTTGTGCTCAAGAAAGAGCACCGGGTTGTCGTCCCGGATCGCGGCCTTCAGCAGTCCTTTGGCATCGGCGGGGGTGGCGGGACAGACGATCTTCATCCCTGGAACGGACAGTAACCATGCGATGGGCATCTGCGAATGGATGGCTCCGAACCGCCCGCCCGCCCCGACGGTCGACCGAACCACGAGCGGCACGCTGGCCTGTTCGTTCGACATGTACCAGTACTTGGCCGCCTGATTGATCAGACTATCCATGGCCAAGCTGAGGAAGTCGGCGAACATGATCTCGATGACCGGCCGGAGCCCGGTTACAGCGCTGCCGAAGGCAGCGCCCGCCAGGGCTAGTTCGGAGATCGGCGTGTCGAAGACCCGGTCCGGACCATACTTGGCGAACAGGCCTGGCGTGGTCTGAAAGACGCCACCGGCCGCTGCCACATCCTCACCGAAGAAGATGACCCGCTCGTCACGCCCGAGCTCTTCGTCAAGCGCTTCTCGAATCGCGTGCCGAAACTCGAGCTCACCCATCCGCTTCCCCCGCCGGGCCAGCTTTGAATTCGCTCCCCAGGGAGTCGGACGCGGGGTACGGCGCGTCGAGGACTTGGGCCCTCACGTCTTCGAGCTGGGTGTCGACTGCGGCCACGATGCCGTTGAGCTCCTCCCCTTCGACCCCGTAGTCTCTGGAAAGCCGAGCCCGCGCGATGTCCAGGGGGTCCCGAGCCTTCCACGCCTCCATCTCCCCCTCGGGGCGGTACTGGATCGGGTCTCCCCGCCCGTGATCCGAGTACCGATAGGTGACGGCTTCGATGAAGACCGGACCGTGGCCGGATCTAGCCCGTTCCACCGCTCGCTCGGCAGCCGCCCGCATCGCCCATACGTCCTGCCCGTCGGCACTCTCCGACGAGATTCCCATCGCCGTCGGCCGAGCCAGGATCCCTCCGGGTGTCACTTTTTCCATCGGAGTGAACTCTCCGTACTGGTTGTTCTCGCACACGTAGACAACGGGGAGAGAAAAGACTTTGGCGAAGTTGAGGCATTCGTGGAAGTACGCTTGGTTTGCTGCTCCGTCCCCGAAGAGCGCGATGGCCACACCCCCGGTCCGGTGAAGGGACAGGCCCGCCCCCGTGGCCGCCGCGATGCTGCCTCCGACGATGCCGAAGCAGCCCATGAGGCCGTGCTCCAAGTCGATGATGTTCATCGATCCCGCGCGTCCGCCGCAGGTTCCAATCGCCCTGCCCAATAGCTCACCGAGCAGGCCTCGGGGGTCGACACCCAGAGCCAAGGCGTGCCCATGACCACGGTAGGTGGCGGCGACGCGATCTTTGGCCTGCACCACGCTGCAGACTCCGGCGCTCACAGCCTCCTGCCCAATGCACAGGTGCGTGGAGCCGAACACCTTCCCCCTCAAGAACAGCGCCTGTACCGCTTCCTCGAAGCGGCGGATCAGTACCATCTGTCGATACAGGTCGAGAAAGAGCCGCTTGCCCGCCGGCACCTCACCGCCGACCGGCGCTTCCTGAACCGTTCTGCCTCGCCTGCGCATGGCTGCCGATTTCCACCTCCTCTCTCATCCCACGGATTGGATCCAATCGTACTTTAGGTCCACCTCCCAGGGTAGGGCAAGTTAGAATCAGGCTGAGCTATCCGGGAAGGCAGACGCACCTGTTGCCTTGACTTCGAATTCCTGGGGCCAATAGACTGCTGGTCAAATTGGATACAAAAGGCGGCATGGCGATACGGTCCGCGGGGCAAGTCCACGCCACTGACGAATTGATCCACTTCATAGGTTTGGGCTGAAGGTCTCTCCTTGAAAAGGGATGCGCCCCGCCGCCGGTAAGAGATCAGGTGACTCAGTTTCGGGAGGTGCAACCGTGACCGAGGATGCCGGGCAGCCCGTGACGGAGCAAGGCGTGCGGGAACTGGCCAGAGTGGCGGGACTTGGTATCGACGAGGAGCGGGTCGTGCTTCTCGCCCCGCAGCTGAACGACCTTCTGAGAGACGCGAATCTCGTCAACCGCTTCATGGCAGAGCGACGAGAGGTCGGTCCCGCGGTTCGATTCGTGCACGAGGAGGTCCGGGGTCGGGAGGGATGATGGCATCCACGGATCCCCTTCACCAACTCAATCTATCGGAAGTCTCAGCCCTGATCGAACAGGGTGAGGTCTCTCCGGTCGAGGTGACCGAATCCCTTCTGGAGCGGATCGAGACGGTTAACAAGGTTGTCAACGCGTTCTTAACCGTCACCGGGGAGAAGGCCCTGGCCGCCGCCCGAGCAGCAGAGATGGCGATCTCTGCCGGCTACTTCCTCGGCCCGCTCCACGGGGTACCGATCGCCCTCAAGGACAACATCTCCAGTCGCGGCGACCCGGCTGCCGCCGGGAGCAAGATCCGCTCCGCCTACGTTCCCGACGAGGATGCGACGGTCGCCGCGCGCCTTCGCCACGCCGGAGCGATCTTCCTCGGCAAGCTCAACATGCACGAGTTCGCTTACGGTGTGACCACGAACAATCCACACTACGGGCCCTGCCGCAACCCGTGGAGCACCGACCGGTCGCCGGGTGGTTCAAGCGGGGGCTCCGGCGCGGCGGTGGCGGCCCGACTCTGCTACGGGGCCCTGGGGACCGACACGGGGTGCTCCGTCCGCCTTCCCGCGGCCTTCAACGGGATCACGGGGATCCGGCCGAGCATCGGACGGGTGAGCAACCACGGGGTGGTCGCCCTCGGATGGACCCTGGACACGGTGGGCCCGATGACGCGCTCGGTCGAGGACTGCGCGATCATGCTCGAGGCGATGGCCGGCTTCGACGCCCGGGACTCGCAGACCGCCAACGTCCCCGTGCCGAGATATCGAGACCGTCTGGATCGAGGGCTGGAGGGTCTGCGGCTCGGCATCATCAAGGATCTGTCGTTGGTGGGCTTGCAGGAAGACGTGGGCAAAGCGCTTGAGACGGCTCTGGAGGTGCTCCGGGAAGGAGGCGCGTCGGTTGTGGAGACGGCCATCTCCGACCTCGATCCGACCATCTACATATCCGCGCTCCTCACGGTGGACATCGCGGAACCGGCTGCATTTCACGCGGAGTGGTTGCGCACCCGCGCCGAGGACTACGGAGAAGACGTCCGGACGCTGCTCGAGCTCGGCGAGATGTACCTCGCCTCCCATTACATTCAGGCGCAGCGCTATCGGACCTTCGTGGGCGACCAGTTCAGGGAAGTCTTGGAGGACATGGACGCCATCGTGACGCCCACCGTTCCGTTCACGGCTCCCCTGGTCGGAGAGACCGAGGTGGAGCTGGCCACGGGAGAGCGCATGGGAATCATCCCCGCGGTCATGCGCTACAACGCGCTGCCGCCGTTGACCGGGATGCCGGCCCTCTCCATCCCGTGTGGGTTCGATCGAAAGGGTTTGCCCATCGGCATGCAGCTCATCGGGAAGGCGTTCGACGAGGCCATGCTGTTTCGGGTCGGCCACAGCTATCAGGAGATCACCGATTGGCACCGCCGGGCGCCGGAGGTCTGACCAGAGCCCCGGCGCCCGGCTGATGTGAGGAGGTGGCGATGGCGGGGGAGATCATCCTGGTCACCACGGTCGACATAAGCCCGGGTAAAGAGGAGGAGTTCAATCGCTGGTACAACGAGAAGCACCTTCCGGAGGTGCTTGCCTGCCCCGGCTTCCTTTCCGCAGCCCGGTACGAGTGCACGGGGGGCGAGCCGCGCTACCTGGCCATGTACGAGCTCGAGAACGAGAACGCGCTGAAGACTCCAGAGATGCACCGGGTCCGTGGATGGGGAGACATGTTTCCGCATGTGCGGAACTTCCACGAACGGATCTATCGCCGAATCCACCAGGCGACGCCTCCGCCGAAGTGAGCGCGACACGTTGGCTTCGGGGTGGGGGTCCTTGAGACCACGGGAACGATGAAGCCGCCCCCCTTCGACTACCACAGGCCTAACACGGTCGGGGAAGCCCTCGAACTCCTTGCCAGATTTGCTGGAGACGCCAGCATCCTGGCAGGTGGCCAGAGCCTCGTGCCGATGATGAACATGCGGCTTGCCGAACCACCGGTGCTCATCGACATCAATCGCATTCCGCAGCTGACCGGCGTCGTGAGCGAAGCCGAGGGTTTCGTCGTCGGGGCCATGACCCGGCAGCGTGCCATCGAGGAGTCACCTGTCCTTCGCAATGGCCAACCCCTCCTGCTCGAGGCCGTGTCCCACATCGGCCACGTCATGGTGCGGAACAGAGGCACGATCGGGGGGAGTCTCGCCCATGCTGATCCCGCCGCCGAACTCGGGGTCGTCGCGCTCGCGCTGGGAGTCGAGATCGTCCTGCAGAGCTCGAAGGGCAAGCGGGTCATTCCTGCCGACCAGTTCTTCTTCGGGCCGTTCATGACCGCACGACAGGACAACGAGATGATCACCGAGGTCCGGATCCCAGCGCGTGCTCCGGGATCGGGGTGGGCGTTCCTGGAGCTCGCCCGCACGTACGGCAACTTCGCCGTGGCCGCTGCCTGCGCGATCGTCGAGCTCACCGAGGGGACGATCTCGAATGTCCGTCTGGTGCTTGGTGGCGTCGCCCCGACTCCCGTCCGGGCGCCTGAAGCGGAATCCCTCCTCGAGGGCAAATCCCCCAGCGGGGGCGCGTTCCGCGAAGTCGCCGAGGCTGTCGACGCGACGATCCAACCAACCGACGACGCTCAGGCGACAGCGGAGTATCGGCGCAGCGTGGCGAAGGTCCTCGCCGGTCGAGCTCTGCAGGTTGCGGCGGAGCGAGCGGGAGGAGATGGCAGACGATGACAGAGAGGATGGAAATCCGCGCCACGGTCAACGGCCGCGTGTACGAGAAGAGCGTCCCGGTTCGCGAGTCTCTGGCGGACTTCCTTCGGGATACCCTGGGGCTGACCGGGACCCACCTTGGGTGTGAGCACGGCGTTTGCGGGTGCTGCACCGTTCTGGTGGACGGCCGGACGGTCCGCTCCTGTCTCATGTTCGCCGTGCAGGCCGACGGGTCCGAGGTCATCACGGTGGAGGGACTGGGGCCGGAACCGGGGAGACTGGGCCTCGTCCAGCAGGCATTTCATGAAAAGCACGGGCTTCAGTGCGGTTTCTGCACCCCGGGGATGCTCATGACGGTGACCGAGCTGCTGAGCGAATCGCCCGATCCGGACAAGGCATCGATCCGCGAGAGGATCAGCGGCGTCCTGTGCCGCTGCACGGGTTACCAGGACATCGTGGAGTCCGCGCTGAGGGCAGCCGAGCTTATCAAGATGCAATCGGAAACGGCCGGCCCGTCCGGGAAGGCGTGAGGAGAGATCGTTCCGACGGGCCGAGAAGCTGAGAGAGCGTGGCACCGGTGACTGAGATCGAGGAGCCGACTGGCGGCTGGATCGGCAAGAGCGTACCCCGCGTCGAGGACCATCGACTTCTCCAGGGCCGCGGACGCTACGTCGCAGACTTCAAGGCGAGCGGGCTGCTCGAGATCGCGCCGGTGCGAAGCCACTACGCCCACGCTCGAATCAAGCTCATCGACACGAGCGAAGCGGAGAGACTGCCGGGCGTATACGCCGTCCTGACAGGCGAGGACGCTCGGCGGCTGACCGACCCCCTGGCTGGCGCGGTACCAGAGATCACGCAGTACTGCCTAGCCGTCGACAAGGTTCGCCATGTCGGGGAATATGTGGCGCTCGTCGCTGCCGAAGACCGGTACGTCGCCGAAGATGCCGTCAGCCTTATCAGGGTCGATTACGAGGAACTGCCTCCGATCGTTGACCCGTTCGAGGCGCTGAAGGACGCGCTTCTCGTCCACGAAGCCCATGGCACCAACGTGGCCTTCCACCGCAGGCTGACGTTTGGGGAAGTGGACAGGCATTTCGAGGAGGCCGACCTGATCGTCGCCGACACGTTCCGATGGAATCGCCACTCGGGGATTCCCCTCGAGACAATGGGCGCCGCGGCCCTCTGGGACGAGGGGTCCCAGTCGATGGAGATACTTCAGAATCTGCAAATGCCCACCGTCAGCTGGGCGATCGCCAAGTCGCTTCGGATTCCTGCTAGCAGGTTGAAACTCGTCCCCGCCGACGTGGGCGGCGGGTTCGGGAACAAGATGCATGCTCCGAAGACGTCCGTTATCGCCGGCATGGTCTCTCGAGTGACGGGGAGGCCGGCACGGTTCATGGAGGACCGAGCGGACCACATGATGAACTCGGACGCGCATGCCGAGGATCGCCACTACGAGGCATCCGTCGCGGCAACGCGAGAAGGCAAGGTCCTCTCGCTCAGCGTCAAGGTTGTCGATGACTACGGCGCGTATTTCCAGTTCGGGGCGGGAACGCATGCTAACCCTCTGTCGCAGGTGACCGGTCTCTACGACATTGAAAGCTGCAGGTACGAGGTGACGGCGGTCCTCACCAACAAGTGTCAGCAGGGGGTGTATCGGGGCTCGGGGGCTCCGCCGACCAACTTCATCCTCGAACGCCTGGTCGACAAGCTTGCCCGGGAAATCGGGATGGATCGAGTGGAGATTCGTCGAAAGAACTTCATTCCTAAAGAGGCATTCCCCTACAAGATCCCGACCGGCAACCAGTACGACAGCGGGGACTACGAGAAGGTACTGAACACATTGCTCGAGATGAGCAACTTCGACCATCTGGCCAAGGAGGCTGGGAAGGCAAGGGAGGAAGGGAGGTACGTCGGCGTCGGCATCAGCACCACTCCCGACCGCAGCGTGTTCTCGGCCACAGAATTCTGGTTCTGGTTCGAGAACCCGGAGACAATGGAGACCAGCACCCCCGAGTCGGCCAGCATCAAGATCGATTTTGACGGTTCCTTCACCGTGTTCATGCACTCGACCAGCACGGGCACGGCCGCCGAGACCGTCGCCACCCAGGTCGTGGCGACCGAGTTCGGAGTCGACCCATCGGATATCTCCGTGCAACGGCTCGACTGGCAGTCGGCCGCCAGATCGATGGGTCCCTCGGGCAGCCGAATGACGGTCATGTTGTCGGGCGCCTTGAAGGGGGCGGCCGACCGGCTGAAGGAGAAGATCCGTGCTATCGCCTCGGAGGACCTGGAAGTGAGTCCCGATGACCTTGAGTTCGCGGAGGGGCGGGTTCAGGTGAAGGGCTCCCCGCAAGTCGGGCTCAGCCTCAAGGACATCGCGTGGAAGGCGAACACGATGAAGCTGCACCTGCCGGGAGATCTGAGCACGGGGCTGTTCGAGACGTTTACCTACGACCATCCGTTGACTACGTTGCCGAACGAGGACCGAACCGACCTTGGGATCTTCTATCCGTTCATGGCCCAGACGATGCACGTGCCGGTCGTTGAGGTGGACATCGAGACCGGCGTGGTGAGGTTCCTGGATTATTTCGCTGTCCACGACTGCGGCACCATCGTGAATCCCTTGACGCTCGACGGACAGGTCCTGGGCGCGACCTGTCAAGGGATCGGCGGAGCGATGTTCGAGGAGTTCCAGTACGACGAGAACGGGCAGATGCTGACGGCGAGCCTGATGGACTACGTGATGCCGACGGCCATGGAGATGCCGCCCATGAAGATTGGGCACAGCGAGACGCCATCGCCGTATACGTATCGTGGAATCAAGGGCGCGGGAGAGGGTGGCCGCATGGTCGCAGCCTCAGCTCTGGCCAGCGCCATCGATGACGCTCTCTCGGAGTTCGGGATCTTCATCAAGGAGTTGCCGGTCACTCCATCCGCGCTCCTCAGGCAAATCGAAAAGGCCCGAGCGAACTCCCCCTTGACGAATGATGGTCCTCCATGACGCTAGCGTGCCGAGGAGGGAGGCGGATCCCATGGCGCAGCGCAAGGCGGCCCTGGTAACCGGCGGAGGAAGAGGCATCGGGCGGGGGATTGCCCTTGGACTTGCAGCCAATGGGTTCGACGTAGCCATCGGGTATCGTGAAAACCTCGACGCGGCCGCCTCGGCAGTGCGGCGAATCGACGAACTGGCATCCCGTGGGGTAGCCATCCGTGCTGATCTCCGCGATCCGGTGTCCTGCCAGCACCTGGTCGATCAGGCGGTTGCGGAGTTAGGGGGGCTCGACCTGCTCGTGAGCAATGCGGGGGCCCTTGCCACTATTTCAGCCCTCGAGACGACCCCGGAGCAGTTCGATCTCCAGATGGAAACGAATGCCAGAGGATCGTTCTTCGTGGCCCAGGCTGCCGCCAAGCAGATGATCCGCCAGCGAAGGGGAGGTCGCATCGTGTTCGTCACGTCGGAGGGGGCGATCCGCTCCTACCCGGGGTTATGCGGGTACTGCATGAGCAAGGCAGCGCAGAAGATGCTGACCGAAGTTCTTGCCAAGGAGCTCGCTCCGCACGGCATCAGGGTGAACGCCGTGGCGCCCGGCACCACGGAGACCGATCTGAACCGCGAGGCCCTTTCGGATCCCGAGCGGCGCAAGATGCTGCTCGGTTCGATTCTGCTGGGGAGACCCGGAACGCCTGAGGATGTTGCCGCTGCTGTATGCTACCTGGCCTCTGAAGGAGCCAGCTTCCTCACGGGCTCGACGATCGCCGTCGATGGTGGTGCAGCGATTCACTGATCCTCAAGGTTTCGGCCCGAGATCCTGACGTCTGTCCGGCACGGAAATCGAGCGATAAGGGTGACAGCAGGAGGAGCCCCATCGGCGCACCGAAGACCCTTAGTGGAGAGCCTCCGTAGCAGATGCTGAGGAACAACGAGAGAGTGAAAACGAGGAGGCGCGGATTCGAGGCCAGAAGCCACACGCGCGCACCGTCGTCGGGAGCAGCCCATTCGTTCAGGGTTCGGGATGTTGTGGACTTCGCTCCCCGCCTCTGGTCGGTGGTCTGGTCGTCGCCGACCATACACAGGTTCGCCAGAGCGTGAATGGTCTTGATCAGTACTTCGTGGATAGGGTTGCCGGCCCGAAGCCCGCCGGGGAGTCCTTGCGCTGGAACGCCCGGAACCACATCGCCAAGGCCGGTGAAGCGGCCGCGATGTCCGGGGCGACGAGATGATTCTCGCCCCGGGTCGACTCGCAGCGCGGAGGTTGTGAGTCTCCGATGAGGGGCGAGTTCGCCTGCGCGCCGCGGGACGAATGCGGGACGAACCGACAGGGC
>WNFU01010425.1_pt1 | contig 10278 bp, 8 predicted proteins | sample 5400121 | NCBI WGS metagenome assembly WNFU01 (sample SAMN13153360, study PRJNA577476) | soil metagenome | isolation source: 100 cm soil or saprolite under grassland replicate 1 | place: USA:California | collected 2016-06-15
GCGCTGACGTCGAGCTGGGACCACCAATGAGGCGATCGCCAGCACCATCACGGGGATCATCAGGAGCACCCAGGGCAGCAGCAGCACCGCGGTGGCGATCACCGACGATGCTCGAGCCTGGAACGTCAACATCCTCGCCCGTAGGGTTCAGAAACTCGGCCGGGTGCGCTCAGCAGCCAGGACCGGGCCGAGCGATAATCCGCCGATGGCCCTGTCGTTCGTCTACCTCATGACGCGCCGACTCCTCGGCATGCTGCTCGGAAGCCTACGAAGCGAGCACGCCAAAGACGTCGAGATCGCCGTGCTCCGCCATCAACTTGAGGTGCTCCGCCGCCATGTGAAGCGACCCAGGTTCCGACCCGCCGACCGTGCGGTCCTCGCGGCACTGAGCGGCGCGCTTCCTCGCCGGCGCTGGTCGAGTTTCCTCGTCACCCCGGACACGATCCTGCGCTGGCACCGTCGGCTGGTGACGCGCAAGTGGACGAACGCCTCGCCTGGAGGCGGGCGCCCGCCGCTCGCCGACCAGATGGTCGCTTTGATCCTGCGGCTGGCCCAAGAGAACCCGCGCTGGGGCTACCGGCGCATCCAGGGCGAGCTAAAGAAGCTCGGTATCCGGGTGGCAGCAACCAGCATCCGAACAGTCCTGCTGCGCAACGGGCTCCGGCCAGCGCCCCGACGGGCATCGGTCACCTGGCGAGCGTTCCTCCGGGCTCAAGCCTCCGGCATCGTGGCGGTCGACTTCTTCACCGTCGAGACGGTGCGTCTAAGGACGCTGTACGTCTTGTTCGCCATCGAGCTGCATACCCGGCTGGTTCGGCTCGTGGGCGTCACCGACCATCCGAACGGGCTTTGGATCGTCCAGCGAGCACGAGAGCTCTCGATGAACCGAGAACCACGAACAGCAGGGGTGACCAGTGCACCTCGGTTCCTCGTCCGTGACCGCGACAGCAAGTTCACCCGCGCCTTCGACGACGTCTTCGCCTCTGATGGCGTCCGAACCGTCAAGACGCCGATCCAGGCGCCGAACGCCAACGCCTTCGCGGAGCGGTGGATTCGAACGGTCCGCGCCGAGTGCCTGGATTGGATGCTGATCTGGGGTCGACGCCACCTTGGACGGGTTCTGGACGAGTACGTTCGGCACTACAACGACGAGCGACCGCACCGAAGCCTTGATCTTCGGCCGCCACGTGCGGTCAGCGAAGGATCCGGAGCGCGCGTGGCCACAGCCACCGCAACGGCGGTCCGACGCCGGGACCGTCTCGGCGGTCTCGTTCATGAGTACTACGAGGCCGCAGCATGACGTCCAGGTTTCTGAACCCTACGGGTTGCAGCAGCCGTACGTGCTGTTCGTGATCGAAGTGGCCAGCCGCCGGGTCCACGTGTTCGGGATGACACCACATCCAGACGGAGTCTGGGTAACGCAGCAAGCCCGCAACCTGCTGATGGGTCTCGAAGAGCGTGTCGGCCGGTTCCGGTTCGTGCTGCGCGATCGGGACACGAAGTTCACCGCCGCGTTCGACGCGGTCTTCGTTGCTGAGGGACTAAGGGTTCTGCGGACGCCGGTGCGGGCGCCGCGGGCCAACGCCTACGCGGAGCGGTGGGTGGGCACGGTCCGCCGGGAGGTGCTGGATCGGATGCTGATCTTCGGCTGCCGGCAGCTGCGAGCTGTCCTGGTCGAGTACGCCGACCACGACAACGGCCACCGCCCGCACCGGGCGTGGGGGCAGGCATCGCCGGTTGGGCCCGGCGAGCCGGTTGGCTTGGCGTCGGCTGGCAGGATCGTGCGACGAGATCGGCTCGGTGGGTTGATCCATGAGTATGCGCAGGTCGCATGACGTGAACCGAATTTCTGGCACCCACAAGGTCCAGGTACACCCCGACCACATCGCGGACCCGTGCGTCCAGCTGTGGGTCCAGATGGTCGTGATCGGGCTCGGTGCAGCGCTGGTCGGCTCGCCCTCAGCAAGGCGTTCGGAGCCGCGCGGCATCGCTCGCTTGCGGCTCATCCCTGGCCTCGTCCCGCGGCCTCCTGCCCTCGGGCGAGCGCTGTCACCACGCCGATCGCGGCGACCGCCGCGCAGACGAACAGCGCCGCGTGGAGGGCGTCGACGAAGGTCTGGGCGAGAGCACCCGCGCGCTCCGGGCTGAGCGTTCCGCGACCGGCCAGGAGTAAAGCGCCCGCCGCCGCCCCGCCGAGGCCCGTGAAGACGGCGCCGGCGAGCGCGACGCTGAGACTCTGACCGAGCACGCGGGCCGTTGCGAGCATCCCCGAGGCGACGCCCTGCTCGGTCGCCGGCGCGGCGCCCATGATCGCCCGCGAGTTGGGTGACTGGAACATCGCCTGGCCGAGGCCAACGACGACGAGTGACGCGACCAGGTACCAGGTCGGCGTCGTGGCGTCCAGACGGGTGAGGAGTACTAGGCCAAGGCAGGCGATGGCGAGCCCGGCCGGTGCCAGCCAGCGCGAACCAGCCCGATCCGCGAGCGCGCCGCTCAGCGGAGCGACGACGCCGAGGGTGAGCGAGAGCGGCGTGAGGAGCAGGCCGGACATCAGCGTGTCGAACCCTCGGAGCTCCTCGAAGTAGAACGGCAGCAGGAAGCCGACGGCGAACAGCGCCAGCATGCAGAGCATGAAGCTCACGTTGGCCAGGACGAAGACGCGGTTGCGCAGCAGCGCGAGATCGATGATCGGCGACGGCTGCCGCCGCTCGACCGGCAGGGTGGCGGCCAACGCGACGGCCGCGATCGCCACGGCCGCGATGAACCGCGTCGAGGTCCAGCCCCATTCCGGGCCGAAGGAGAGCGCGGCGGTCAACGCCGCGAGGCCGACCCCGAGCAGGATCGCGCCCGCGACGTCGAAGCGCTGCCGGACGAGGACCTGCCGCTCCTTGAGCACGCGCGACGCGGCGAGTATGACAGCCGCGCCGACCGGCACGTTGACGTAGAAGATGGAGCGCCAATCGAAGGCGTCGGTCAGGATCCCCCCGATCGTCGGTCCCGCGCTCACGCCGAGGGCGACGAGGACCATGTTCGTTCCCAGCGCGCGCCCGCGTTCGGCGGGTGGGAACGCTCGGGTGATCAGGGCGACGTTCGTGGCGAAGATCCCCGCCGCACCGAGCCCCTGAAGGCACCGCGCCGCGATGAGCAGTGGCAGCGACGGCGCCGCGCCGCACACCGCCGAACTGAGCGTGAACATGGCGAGGCCTGCGAGGAAGACCGGCCGTCGCCCCATCATGTCTGCGAGGCGCCCGAGCGTCAGCAGCGTCCCCGCGACGACGACGAGGTACCCGATCAGCACCCACTCGACGGCGCCGGTCAGCGGCACGCCGAACGCCCGCGCGATCGACGGCAGCGCGATGTTCACGATCGAGCTGTCAAGGGTCGTCATGAAGGCAGCGGTCCCCGACAGCGAGAGGATCATCCACTTGCTCGCCTGCTGGACGTGGTCGGCCGGGGTCGCCGAGACGACGTCCGCGTGCGCCTGGTCCGACGGGGCCTGGGCACAGAGCGACGACGCTGCGACGAGCGCGACGTGCGCCGAGCGCGGGGGCGGGACGTTGCTGGGCCGGGGTGTGGCGCGGTCACTCATGGGTTCCGACGGTCGATCAGCACGGAGCGCCGTCGCCCACCTATACGGCCCCAGAGGCGGCGCGACGTCAGCGCCTGACGAGCCCGAGCCCGTGCACGACGTGGATCGCGCGCAACCGCGTCACGCTCGAACTCCCTGGTGAATCTTCGACGGGTCCGTTGGGGCCTCCGTCTGTGCTCCTCTCCCATGAGGGCATCCTCTCATCCGAGGTGTCCTGCCCCAGGGGGAAGTTCACCGGCGCCTGATGGGGACGGGCGCTGGCTGTCGACAGGCGCGACCTGCAGGTTGACAGCTGGGAGCCGCCCTCGAAATCCTCCGGATGACCGGTCTGCGTCCCGGCGTCCGGCGGGCGCTGACGTCAAGGGGTGGGTCGGGGGGCCGGCTGCACGCGCTCCGAGGCCAGCGCCTGTCGCCAGCGGCCGCGCAGCACGGCCGCGCCGAGCAGCGCGTCGAGCAGCAGCAGTCCCCAGGTGAGGCTGGTGAACAGGTGGACCTGGGCCTGGGTCGGCTGCGGGACCCGGCCCATCCGGATCAGCAGCCACTGCACCTGCGTGGCGGTAAGCAGCAGGGTCAGCCACACCGCGATACCCCGGGAGGCGTCCCACAGCGTGTGCAGCAAAGCTACCAACAGGTACCAGCCGACCAGCGCGCCGGCCGGCCGCGGCCGGCCGGCGCGGGCGGCGGTGCGGAACAGCACCCCACCCAGGATCGCGGTCCAGAGCCCGTGGCCGACCGGGGTCAGCAGCCCGCGCAGGACCTCGGTCTCGACCAGGTTCTGCAGCGACAACCCCTCCATGGTGAACAGCGCGTTGAACGCGTACCCGGAACTCTCCAGGGCGGCGAACCCGAAGCCAACAGTGGCCCCGAGCACGATCCCGTCGCGCATGGTGTAGCGGGGCAGGCGCCAGGCCAGCAGCCACAGAGCGGCCAGCTTGACCGCCTCCTCGATCAGCCCGACGCCCAGGTAGGTGGGCACCGACGGCTGCTTGAGGAAGGCCGCCTCCAGGACCGACGCCCCAAGCACCCCGAGCACGCCGCCGTAGACGAACGCGGCGAAGATCCGCTGGGTGGTCACGACCTGGTCGGCGTGCTGCTGGAAGGCGTAGACCACGAACGTGACCGGCACCAGGAAGCTGCCCAGCAGGATGACGGTCGGCACCAGGTTGACGTTGCCGGTCGCAAAGGTGACCACCACGCTGGCGACCCACAGCAGCAGGCCAACCACGAAGAAGCGCAGCCACTGGCGGCCGTGGCGCTCGCGGATTCTCGTACCAATCGCCTCGTCCGCCATGGGCACCTCCCCGCCAGGATCAGCCAGCATGATCCGCGACCGGCCGACCCTGGACAAGCAAGGCATGACCGACATCCGACCGACGATGCCCGTGAGCCACTCAGGGCGCCCGCTCGACCGGGGTGACCTCCACTCCAGCGATCGCGGGCACCGCCAGCAACCTGCGGCGCAGCCGCCCGACGCCGGCGGTCAGGTCGGCACCGTCGACCGGCACGACGTGGGCGAGCACCAGCAGTTGCTTGGGGCCGATGTACACCGCGGTCAGCTCCGCCACCTCGGCGACCCATGGCTCCTGGGCCACCGCCTGACGCAGCCGCTCGCGGACGTCGGCCGGGGCCGCCTCGTCGATCAGCAGCGCAAGGTTGCGGCGCATCAGCAGGTAGGCCACCACGATCAGCAGCAGCCCGATGAGCAGGCTCGCCACGCCGTCCCACGCCGCCGACCCGGTCACGAGGTGGAGCAGCAGCGCGGAAAGGGCCAGCGCGAGGCCGACCAGCGCGGCCGAGTCCTCCAGGAACACCGCCGTGGACGTCGGGTCCGACGAGGTGGCGAGGTAACCGCCGAGGTCGAGGTGGCGGGCGGTGGCCTCCGCACGCAACTGCCGGCGCGCCGTGCGCCACGACACGCCCTCCAGGGCCGCCGAGACCAGCAGCACGGCCACGCCGACCAGCACGTCGGTGACCGGCTCCGGGTGGCGGAGGGTCTGGACGCCGTCGGCGATCGCGAACAGCCCGCCGACGACGAAGATGCCAACGGCCGCGAGCAACGACCAGGTGTAGCGGGCCTGCCCGTAACCGAACGGGTGGTGGTCGTCGGCGGGGCGGGCGCCGCGGCGCACGCCGACGTACAGCAGCACCTCGTTGAAGGTGTCCGCGACCGAGTGGGTCGTCTCGGCGAGCATCGCCGCCGAGCCCGTCAGCGCCGCGGCGACGGCCTTGGCCACGGCGACCAGAAGGTTCGCGGCGACCGCCACGACCACGGTGCGGAGGCTGGCGTCATCGGTTTGGGTCACGGCACCTCTCGACGCACGGGCCACGGGGCTAGGCGGACTCGATGTCGTGGGCCATGCCGTGCAGGTCGGTGGCCAGCTCGGCGAGCTGGGCGAGCCCGGCGGTCCCGCTCAGCCGGTCGGCCCGGCCGGCCAGCTCGTCCAGCCGTTCGGCCAGGATCCGCCAGGCCGCTTCCCGGTGGGGCAGGACGTAGAACGACGGCTGCACGATCTCAAAGGCGGGCCCGGCCAGCACCCCGGGCCGGTCCGGCCCGACCGGCATGGTGGTCAGGATGCTGCCCAGCGGGCGCATCACCCAGTTCATCAGGTGCTTGGCCGTGGTGGCCAGGGTCGTGACCTGGCCGTCGGTCTCCCCGCTGTGGACGAAGTAGCGGCTCAGCGCCTGCAGGGTGGTCTCGTAGATGGCGTTGAACAGGTCGGCGACCCGGGCGGTCAACGGGTCAGAAATCGTCAGCGTCTCCGCCTCGACGTCAGGGGGGCGACGCACGTAGGCCGGCTCGACCGGGCGGGCCGGCTCGAAGCTCGGGTCGGCCGCCCTCGTCGCCAGGTAGTCCTCCAGCAGGGCGACGAACTTGCCAAAGTGGGCGTTGCGCCAGTCACCGCGGGCGCCCTCCCCCTGCTCCACGATCAGCTCGATCGCGGCCTTCGCCGAGGCCAGGTCGGTCACCGCGGTCAGCTCCGGCCACTCGAACACCTCGGTGGTCGCCTGGGCCTCTGGCGGCCCGATGAACACCCCGTTCTCGCCATGACGCTCCACCAGCCGCTCCAGGCCCTGCTCGATCCCGCGGTACAGGTGGCCGACGGTCTGGTAGTCCTCCGCGACGGCCATGAGCTCCTCGCCGTCGGTCAGCGGCTGGGCCTGGCCGACGGCCGCGAAGCCTTCCGCGTCGTCCAGGTCCATCCCCTCGGGCCGCTCCAGGTAGATGAAGTGGCGCAGGGCCCGCTCGCCGAAGGGGACCAGCGCGACCTGCATGCCTGGGGGGTACCAGCGCGACAGGATCGGAAAGTTCGGCCGGTGCAGGTGGGGCGCGGCCCCGATCGCGGTGAGCAGGTTGGTGGCCAGGGCCAGGTGGAGCATCTCCTGCTTGGTCACGTCGACGACCACGGCCTCCCAGGCGGCCACCTTGGCCAGCTGCTCGACGCTGAGCCCTTCCTGCTGGTTCCGCTTGAGGGTGAACTGCGCGAACAGGTACTCACACATCAGCCCGTGCTCCAGCTCACAGGCCTGCGCGAGCAGCCACACGAGCTCCTCACGGTGCTCGACTCGCAGCGGAGGCTCGCCCGCCAATCACCACTCCTCGCGCCAAGTAGCCTGACGCCGATGCTACCCCGCGGACTCACGGGATCGCGCCGGACACCTCGCAACGGCAGACGGCCTGACCACCCGGGTCGCAACCTGCTGAACAGCGACCGTCGCCCTGCCCTACCCGGGGCTTGCGGTCGCCATCCTGGGCCGCCGCGTGGGGTGCGCCCGGTCAGGACGCTCGCAGGGCTGGCAGCAGCTGCGTTGCCGCCCAGGTGATGAATCGCTCTTGGGTGTCCGCGCCGACCTGCACCAATGCCACGTCGGTGAACCCTGCCGCCTCGAACTCGCGAATCCCGGCGACGTGCCGCTCGAGGTCGGGACCGCACGGCATCTGCGCGGACACGTCCTGCTCGCGCACCGTCCTGGACGCCACCTCGAACGACGCCGGAACCGGGAGCTCGGCGTTGACCCTCCAGCCGCCCGTGAACCAGCGGAACTGGTCCATCGCCCGCTTCACCGCGACCTGCTCATCGGGGTCGTACGACAACGCGATCTGGCCGATGCGCGGCTTGCCGGAACCCCCGGCGTCGTCGAACATCCGCCCGAGCTCGGCACGGGGCTCGACCGCGATCATGGCGTCGGCGTGCCGCCCCGCCAGACGGCAGCTTCCCGGACCCGACACCGCGATGCCGATCGGCGGGGCGGTCTCCGGCAGGTCCCAGACTCTCGCGGACTCGACGTCGAAATGCTCGCCCCGATACGTCACCGTGCCACCCGCCCACAGGGCCCGGATGATCTCCACCGCCTCGGTGAGCATCTGGTGGCGCACCCCGACAAGCGGCCACCGTCCACCGACGATGTGCTCGTTCAGGTTCTCCCCCGCGCCGAGACCCAGGGTGAACCGCCCGTCGGACAGCAGCTGCATCGTGGCCGCCTTCTGCGCGACGACTGCGGGGTGATAGCGACGGATCGGGCAGGTGACATAGGTCATCAGCGGAATCCGATCGGTCGCCTAGGCAGCGGCGCCGAGCACGCTCCACGCGTAGGGAGAATGGCCTTGCGAGTCCAACCACGGAAAGTAGTGGTCGCTGATGACCGCGAAGTCGAAGCCGGCCTGTTCGGCGAGGGCGACATCTCGCACCAACTGCTTGGGACCCGCTGCTCACCCATCATCGTGTAGCCGAGCAAGGTGATGGCGCCCCTCCTTGCTGCGCACGCCAGCGCGTCACCACGGTGAGGTCCTGGTCGCCAAGCCCCTGATCCACAGCCTGCCGCCACTCCTCGGCCAGGCACCCAAGGGCGGCGAAGCGGTCGTCGCCGGCCGCCTGGAGGGCCAGGCGCACGTCCTTGAGCGCCAGCGACAGCGCAAATTGGGCCGAGAACTCGCCCTTCGCGATCCGTTGCAGCTTGGCCGCCTGCCAGGGGGACACCAGCGGGCCGCCGGCGAGGGCCTCGATCACAGTCTCGGTCGCAAGCCCCAACCGACGAGCCAGCGCCGTCGAGTTAGCGACCGCTTCTGCCGCGAACGCGACCAGGGTGTTGTTCACCAGCTTCAGTCGCGACCCGGCCCCGACCTCCCCGACCCAGATGGTGCGTTGACCGAGTGCATCGAACAGGGCAGCCACGCGCGAGCGGGCCTCCTCCGGCCCCGACGCGAAGATCGTCAACTGGCCCTGCTCTGCAGGCTCTCGGCTTCCCGACACCGGCGCGTCCAGCAGCGTCACGTCGGGACGCTCAGCCTGCACCATGGCCGCGACGCGCTCGATTCCCGCCACGCCGATGGTGCCCATCTGCGCCCAGATCGCGCTCGGCGCAAGCGCGGCGAGCATGCCCTGGTCACGGGCGATCGAAATCACGGCATCGGTGTCGGTTACCATCGTGACCACGACCGCGGCTCGCCGCGCGGCGTCGGCGGCGGACTCGGCGACGTAGGCGCCGAGCTCGGCGAGGTCTTGGGTCGCCACTGGCCTGCGGTTCCAAACGATCGTCGGAATGCCGGCGCGCAGCGCGCTGGCCGCCATGCCGTGACCCATCGCGCCGATGCCCAGCACCGCCACCGGCTCCTGTCGAGTCGCCCTCATTGCTGCTGCTTTTCTACGCTGACGGGCGCGACGACGGAGACCTGGAGCTCGGCCTGGCCGAGCCGGGCTTGTCGCATGCCGCCTCCCTTGCTCCTCCGTGGCGGCTTCTGCAGCGGCCAGCCTTGCTGGGTGCTGGTCGGTCTCGCGGGGTGTCCTGCTTGCTCGGCGGCCTTGCGGCCACGCTCCGCGGCCGATGACCAGCAGCGTGCCCACCGTGCCTCTGAGCAGCCGGATGCGTCGCGTCCGCTGGTGGGACGAATGGGAGTCTCAGGAAGACTACTCTCCGTTGGTGCGGCGCGGCCGACTTCGCGATGCCGATCGCACGAAGGAGGGGAACGGTGAAGGTGGGTGTGGTCGGAGTCGGCGCCGTGGGGGCTGCCACGGCGCTGTCGTTGATCGAGCGTGGCGGGATGTGCCGGGAGATCATCGTGGTGGACCGCACGATGGAGCGGGCGAACGGGGTCGCCACCGATCTGCGCTACGCCACGCCGCTTTCCCCGACGGTGGACGTGCGCGCCGGCGACTACGACGCGCTGACCGATGCGGCGCTGGTGATCATCACGGCCGGGGTGAACGAGAAGGCTGGCGGCGCCACCGACCGGTCCGATCCACAGGGACGGCTGCGGCTGCTGGACACCAACGCGGAGGTGTACGCCGACATCGTGCCCAAGGTCGTGGCGGCCGCCCCGCGCGCGGTGCTGATGGTGGTCACCGACCCTCCGGACCCACTGGCGGACCTCACCCGCCGGCTGGCCGGCCATGACCGGGTCTTCTCGACCGGCACCCTGATCGACAGCCTGCGCTTCCGCGTGCACCTGGCCGACCGGCTGCGGGTGCGACCCCGCGACGTCCAGGCGATGGTGGTCGGCGAGCACGGCACCTCGGAGGTGCTGTTGTGGTCCTCGGCATCGGTGGGCGGCATCCCGGTCCTGCATCTGCTCGGCCAGAGTGGCCAACCCGTCGACCAGCTCAAGCAGGAGATCGAGAACGACATCCGGTACGCGAACATCACCATCATCGAAGGCACCGGGGCGAGCCAGTACGGCATCGGGACGGTGTCGG
>WNFU01021376.1_pt1 | contig 10278 bp, 13 predicted proteins | sample 5400121 | NCBI WGS metagenome assembly WNFU01 (sample SAMN13153360, study PRJNA577476) | soil metagenome | isolation source: 100 cm soil or saprolite under grassland replicate 1 | place: USA:California | collected 2016-06-15
GCGGCGCCGCCGCCGAGCGAGATTCCCCACGCGCCGATCTGCGTGTCGCTCACTTCGGATCGCTCTGCCAGCCACCCGAGCTCCGTGTGGATGTCCTCGACCTCGCGGGGCCCGTCCAGCGAGACGTAGCCGCCGGAGGTCCCATGACCACGCGCATCGGGGACGAAGACGGCGTATCCCTTCGCGACGTAGGCCTGTGCGAGCGGGATCAGGTCGGCGTGCTTCTGACCAAGCCCGTGGAACATCATGATCGCCGGCCACCCGCCGGCCGGCGGCGCGCCGTCCGGCTCGAGCAGGGCCGCGTCGATGCGGACCCCGTCGTCCATCGTCAGCGACACCTCGGCCGCGCGAGCCAGAGTTGGTGCTGCGAGCAACGCGGCCAACGCGCAAACGATGACCGTGAGGCGTCGCACGTCCACAGCCTATCCCGGCGCTACGATCGCCAGGATATGGATTCGCGGCCGGTGGGTGTCTTCGACTCGGGCGTAGGCGGGCTCACCGTTCTCCACGAGTGTCTCGTGACCATGCCGCACGAGGACTTCGTCTACCTCGGCGACCACGCACGGCTGCCGTACGGACCGCGTCCGCTCGAGGAGGTGCGGCGTTTCGCGCGCGAGATCGGCGCCTATCTGCAGGACCAGGGCGTGAAGCTCGTCGTGAACGCCTGCAACACGGCGACCTCTGCCGCACTGCCGCAGCTGCAAGAGGACCTCGCGGTGCCGGTCGTCGCCGTGATCACGCCCGAGGCGCACGCAGCCGTGCAGGCCACGCGCAACCGTCGCATCGGCCTGCTCGCGACGGAAGGAACCGTTGCCGCCGGTCGGTACGACGAGCTCGTACGCGCACTCGACGCCGGCGTCGAGTTCTTTCCCGTGGCGTGCCCGCGCCTCGTGCCGCTGATCGAGAGTGACGATCCGTTCGCGGCCGCGACGACCGAGGGCGTCCGTGAGTACGCGGCGCCGCTCAAGGAGGCGGGCGTCGACACTGTCATCCTCGGCTGCACGCACTATCCACTGATCCGCCCGATCTTCCAGCGCGTCTTCGGGCGCGACGTCACGCTCGTCTTCTCGGCCGAGGAGACGGCGCGCGAGGTTGCACAGACACTCGCGCGAAAGGGCTACGAGAACGACGCGACGCGCGAGGGGTCGTATCGGTTCCTGACGACCGGCGAACCCCACGCGTTCCGCGAGATGGGCGCCCGCTTCTTGCAGTTGCCGATCGCCGAGGTCGAGCACGTGGAGCTCGCTGCATTGGCCCCCGCATGAGAAACGACGGCCGCAGAACGGACGAGCTACGTCCGCTCGAGCTCCTGCCCGACTACCTCGAGCAGCCGCATGGGTCGGTGCTCTTCAGCCAGGGCAAGACGAAGGTCCTCTGCACGGCGTCGATCCAGGAAGGCGTCCCGCGCTGGCTGTACGGAAAGGGCCGCGGCTGGCTTACGGCCGAGTACTCGCTGCTGCCCGCGTCGACCGGCGACCGGACCGAGCGGGAGGCCTCGCGTGGGAAACAGGGCGGACGAACAGTGGAGATCCAGCGCCTGATCGGCCGCTCGCTGCGCTCCGTCACCGATTACGAAGCGTTGGGCGAGCGGACCCTCTGGGTCGACTGTGACGTCCTCCAGGCGGACGGCGGGACGCGGTGCGCCGCGATCTCGGGTGCCTACGTCGCCGCCAGGCGGGCGCTCGACCGCTTCGGCCTCTCCCGCGCGCTCACGGGCTCGGTCGCAGCGGTCTCCGTCGGCATCGTCGGCGGGGAACCGCTGCTGGATCTCGATTACTCCGAGGACTCCGAAGCCGAGGTGGACATGAACGTCGTCATGACGGGCGAGGGTGCGCTCGTCGAGGTGCAGGCGACCGCTGAGCGAACGCCGTTCGACCGCGCGCACCTCGACGATTTACTCGAGCTCGCGGCCGGTGGAGTCGAGAAGATCGCGGCCGCGCAGGAAGAAGCCGTTGCTGCAGCTCGCGTCTAGCAGCCTGCCGACGCTCAACTGGGACGAGTCGCTCCTGCGCCTCGCCCTTGCGGCCGTGCTCGGCGGCCTGATCGGCGTTGAGCGGGAGTTGCGCGAGCGCGAGGCGGGTCTGCGCACGCATCTGCTCGTCGCGCTCGGCTCCGCGCTGTTCACGATCGTCGGCGCGTACGGCTTCCACGCCTTCCTCGCCTCCGGGCAGCCCGTCGTACGCGCCGACCCGACGCGGATCGCGGCACAGATCGTCACGGGAATCGGCTTTCTCGGCGCGGGCGCAATCATCCGGCAAGGAATGTCGGTACGGGGTCTCACGACCGCGGCGACTCTCTGGGTCGTCGCAGCGGTCGGCCTTGCCGCGGGCGCCGGTTACTACAGCGCCGCAGTGATCACGACAGCGCTCGTGCTGATCGCACTCTATCCCCTCCGGATCATGGCGTACCGGATCCTGCATCGCTTCCGCCCGGAGGACGGCCGCCTGCTCGTCGAGCTCCCGGTCGGGCAGCCCCCCGGCGCGGTGATCGACGAGATCGAGCGCGCCGGGGCGCGGATCGGCTCGGTGGACGTCAGCCAGGAAGGCGACCGCCGTCGCCTCGAGCTCGAGCTCGAGCTCCCGCGCGACACCTCGGCGCCGCGCCTGGTCACGCGCATCGCCGACGTCGAGCACGTCGTAGAGGTGCGGTGGAGCGACTGAAGGCGAGGCTCGCCTCACGCAACCCGAACAAGGCACGAGAGCTCGCACGGTTGCTTTCCGGCTGGGAGATCGAGCTGCTCGATGCGGATGAGTACCCGCCGGAGGAAGGAGCGACGTATTACGACAACGCGCGTGCGAAGGCGCGTTTCGGCCGCCCGATCGCCGAATCCGACGCGTGGGTGCTGGGCGAGGATTCCGGTCTCGAGGTCGACGGGCTAGGCGGCGGACCGGGCGTCGAGTCGGCGCGCTCGGGCGGGGACGATCCGGTCGCCTGGCTCCTGGCGCGGCTGAACGGGATGAAGGGCGAGGCCCGCCGCGCACGTTACGTCTGCGAGCTCGTCTGCCTGTCGCCCGCGGGCGAGGAGGTCCGCGGCACCGGCGTTCTCCAAGGCCGCATAGCGAAGGAAGCGCGCGGCAGCGAGGGCTTCGGCTTCGACCCGATCTTCATCCCCACCGGCGAGGAGCGGACCGTCGCAGAGCTCGGCAACGAGTGGAAGGCTCGAAACTCGCACCGCGCGAGGGCCACGCGAGCTCTCCTGGAAGGATTGCGAGAAGCTTCGCGGTAACGTTTGCGAACCCTTAGCCTGGACCGTCTCCGAGTGGTCCCGACAGTTTCGGGGTCGCTGAGCTCTTTTTAGATGCAGGACGGCGCCCGTGTGGGCGCCGTCCGCTTTGCGACTCAGGCTCGCTCCTTCACCGCCAAGCGAAAGAGGAGGAGTCGCGTGTCGCAGGATGACGTGTTGTTCGGCTACCGGCTGCAGCTGTTTGACCTCGCCGGCCGGGTTGGCGTGTCCGAGGCTTGTCGGACGTTCGGGATTCATCGCTCGAGCTACTACCGCTGGAAGCGGCAGGTCGACCGTCACGGGTTGGAGATGTTGCGGCCGCGGGAGCGGCGCCGACCGCAGATGCCCAATCAACTGCCGGCGGTCGTGGAGGAGCGGATCGTGGCCTTCGCGATCGCCCATCCCGGCATGGGACCGCGTCGGGTCGCCGCCGAGCTCAGACGCAAGAAGTGGGGCGCGATCATCGTCTCGCCCAACGGTGTCTGGCGAGTGCTTCGCCGCCACGGGCTCAACACACGGGCGAAGCGCCTCGCACTTGTTGCGGGGTACCGGGCACCGTACGAGCCGCCGAGCGAGCCCGAGCCCGATCGTCACGTTGAGGCCAGCAGGCCGGGCGAGCTGGTCGGCGTCGACTGCTTCCACGTCGGGCGATTGCAGGATGTCCGCGGCAAGGTCTGGCAGCTGACGGCGATCGACATCGCCTCCAGCTACACCTGGGCCGACCTCGTGATCTGCCGCAGTGGGGCGCCGGGACCCGCGCAGACCAGCAAACTCGTCTGCCGCGTGGCTCGCGAGCTGCGCGCCGCCGGCTGGCGGCTCGAGCGCGTGCTCACCGATAATGGCCAAGAGTTTCGCGGCGAGCGCTTCCGCCGCGGCATCGCCGTCCACGGCGTCCGCATCAGCCGCATCTCTCCCGGCCGCCCGCAGACAAACGGCGCCGTCGAAGCCGTCCACAAGACGATCCTCGACGAGTGCTGGCGACCCGCCTTCGCCCGCTACCTCTACGTGCGCTTCCACGGCCTCAAACGCGAGCTCGAGCGCTACCTCACCTACTACAACAACGACCGCGCCCACACTGGCCGCCTCACCCAAGGCCGCATACCCGCAGACATCGTCTACGGTGCCCGCAAAATGGAGCCGAGATGAGCCGCACCTGTCGGCACATCTCGGAGGCTGTCCATGCGAGCGTAGCCGCACTGGCTGGAGGCGGACTCACGCGAGCGGGGACGCGAAGCGCCACCGCTCGCGCGGAAGTGAGCTCTCGCCAAGCCCCTAGAAGCGCGCGGGCTTGGCCCGCGCGCGTTTCCCGCGAAGCGGTGTACCCACATCCGAGCGAAAGCGAAGCTTTCGCTCGGCGGGTTAGGCGAGTCCCGGTAGCTCCTCGACGAGACGCTGGTCCGCTCGGCGGGAGCGCCACCAGTTCAGCTCCGCGCCGAAGACGATGACGTTCGACATCACGTAGAGCCACACGAGCAGGATCGCCGGTGCCCCGAATGCGCGCAGGGCCGGATTGAGGTCTGCGTACCGCTGATAGAAGGGCAGCACCTGGAACGTCGCCTCGAGCAGGATCGCCGCGAGGATCGCGCCGGGTAGCACCTCCCGCTGCGTCAGGTCGTCGTTCGTCAGCACGAAGTAGCAGGAGACGAGGAACACGAAGATGCCCAGCAGCGAGACGGCGATCGAAACGAAGTATGCCGTCGCCGAGCTTGACACGAAGCCGGGCGCGTACTCCTTCAGAGCCGAGACGCCCAGCGATCCCGCGAGCAACGCGACGAACAGCGTCACGAGCGAGCCGATCATCAGGAGCGACGCGAGTCCCTTGCCGTGCAGGAACGATCGATTCGGTCGTCCATACACGATGTTGAACGCCGACTCCAGGACGCTGAAGAGGGAGAGCGACGTCCAGAGCAATGCGGCCCCGCCGACGATCCCGAGTGCGGTCGCGTTGTCCTGCACGGTGTGGACGAGGTCGATGATGCGGTCGATCGGCGTCCCCGGCAGCGTGTGCTTGATCTCCTTGACGAGGAACGACGATTCGTCCGCGCGACCCGTCAGACCCAGGAGGGACAGGGAAAGGAACGTCAACGGGACGAAGGAGAGCAGGGCGAAGTAGGCGATCATCGCGGCCAGGTGAGGTCCCCGGTCGGCGAAGAACTTCCGCCAGAGATCCCGTCTGCGCACTCGCATGCCGGCGCAGTATCCGTATTCTTCGACGGACGATGGACGCGCAGCAGGCACTCGCCGACCTCACCGAGATCTCCTCCCAGATCCAGGCTGCCGTCGTCTTCGACGACATGGGCAAGGTCGCGGGCTCCACGCTCGGGGACGCGGGCGCGGCCGATGAGCTGGCGAAGGCGGCCGGCCGGCTGCTGACCGCCGCCGAGGACGTCAAGCCCGGAGAGAGTGCCCTGACGCAGCTCGAGATCGCGACCGGCGAGGGCAGCGTCTTCGTCGTCCGCGACGGCAAGACCTGCATCGCCGCGACGACTGGCAGCAATCCGACCGTCGGGCTCGTCTTCTACGACCTCAAATCGGCCTTGCGGAGCGTCAAGTCGGCGCCGCGGAAGTCTCCGGCCAGGAAGGCGACGACAGCCAAGAAGACAACGACGGCGAAGAAGACGACGGCGAAGAAGAGCACTGCTCGCAAACCCGCAACGAGGAAGAAGGGCGATGCGTCGTAGCGCCGCAGCAGTTCTGGGCGTCGTGGGGGGCATGCTCGCGGGAGCGGCATTCATCCGCCGCCAGGCCGCACAGCGCGATCGAGCCGACCTCTACTTCGAAGATGGCTCGATGCTGTCGCTGACGAACGGCTCGCCGGGCACCGAGCGGCTCCTGCCGCTGGCGCGGGAGATCATCCGCACCGCCCGAAGTAGTTGACCGACGAGGAGCTAAGGCTCGCCCTGCGCGAGCACGCCTATCTCGAGGGCGACTTCGTCCTGCGGTCGGGCAAGCGCTCGCGCTACTACCTGGACAAGTATCGGTTCGAGACGCGCCCGGACATCCTGGCCGCGCTGGGGAAGAGGATCGCGCGAGCGGTCGAGGAGTTCGAGCCGGAGGCCGTCCGCCTCGCGGGCCCCGAGCTGGGCGCCGTCGCGCTGGCCGCCGCCGGCTCGCTCGCGTCGGGACTCCCGTTCCTGATCGTTCGCAAGCAGACCAAGGAGTACGGCACCTCAAATCGGGTCGAGGGCGCGTACGAAGAGGGCGAGTGCGTGTGCGTCGTGGAGGACGTCGTCACCTCGGGCGGAGCGGTCCAGGAGGCGGTGGAAACGCTCCGCAGCGCCGGGTTGACGGTGCGCACGGCGGTGTGCGTCGTCGATCGCGAGGAGGGCGGGGGCGACGCTCTCGCGCGCCGCGGCGTTCGCCTCCGACCGATCTTCCGCGTCGCCGACATCCTGAATAGGCCAAAAACACCCGCAAAACCGCATGGTTGAGCCAGTCCGACGGGGCTGTTAGGGTCTCTGCCCGTGGTTCGAACCGTCGACAGGAGGAGAGGGACTTGACGAAACAGGAGTTCGTAAACGAAGTCGCATCGAAGTCCGGCCTCTCGAGCCGCGACGCCTCCAGGGCCGTTGACGCTTTCCTCGATGCGATCACCGAGACACTGCGGGGCGGCGGAGAGGTGGCGTTCACCGGCTTCGGAAAGTTCACGACGCAGCACCGCAAGGAGCGCCAGGGCGTGAACCCGCGGAACCCGACCCAGAAAGTGACCATTCCGGCAGCCACGGTGCCGAAGTTCACGGCGGGGAGCCAGCTCAAGCAGGCCGTCAAGGGCGGCTAGCGCCGAGCCTCTCCTCCACATCTACGCGAGGGCCTCGAAAGAGGCCCTCGCCGTCTTCGGACCGAAGTACTCTCAGGACATGGTCGCCCTAGCGACGACGCATTTCGCCGACCGTCTCGCCGAGGCGGTCGAGCGCAAGCGCTCGCAGCTCGTGGTCGGGCTGGATCCGCGCCCAGATCTGCTCCCGGTCGAGCTGAAGGGCGAGGCGCACCTCGGTCGCGCGCAGGCTGCGGACGCGTGCGCGCGCTTCTGCCGTGGACTCGTCGACGCGGTCGCGCCGTACGTGGTGGGCGTGAAGCCGCAGGTCGCATTCTTCGAAGCGCTCGGCGCCGACGGCCTCCGCGCGCTCGAGGATGTCTGCGCGTACGCACGGTCGGCGGGACTGCAGGTGATCGCGGACGGAAAGCGTGGTGACATCGGATCCACGGCGCGCGCCTACGCGGCGGCGTTCCTCGAGTCCGCGAACGGCAGTGCGCCGCTTGCGGACGCGCTCACCGTGAATCCGTACCTTGGGCGTGACTCACTGGATCCGTTCCTGGCCGCCTGCCGGCGCGACGGCGCCGGCATCTTCTGCGTCGTCAAGACCTCGAACCCCGGCGGCGCAGAGGTCCAGGATCTCGTTCTCTCGGACGGGCGGCACGTCTGGCACCAGGTTGCGGAGCTCGTCGCCGAGTGGGGGGCAGACCTCGTCGGGGAGCACGGCCTTTCCGCGGTGGGGGCGGTCATCGGCGCGACGCATCCGCGGGCCGTGGGCGAGGCGCGGAGGCTGCTGCCCCGCGCGATCCTGCTCCTCCCGGGCGTCGGAGCACAGGGCGCGACACCCGCGGACGTCGCTCGGGCCTTCACGAGCGGCCCCGCGAGCGCGCTCGTGAACGTCTCCCGAGACGTCATCTACGCATTTCGTGTCTCCGGGATGGACTGGCGCAGCGCCGCCGCGGCCGAGGCGTCGAGATACGCCAAAGAAGTGTGGTCCGTGTCCGGCTGGTGATCATGGAGACATGGATCCGCGCAGGCGCCGGGAGCTGACTCGGTTCGCCGCTCCGGCCGCCTTCCTGGCAGCCGCGACGATCGCGGTCATCCTCATCAAGGCGGGTCTCAGCGGAAACGAAACGGCACCGACCACCGTGGGTGCGCTGCCGACCGCTGCCCCCACGACCACGCAGCCCCCGACAACGACGAAACTCGTCCTGACCCAGAGTCCGACCACGACCGCGACGCCGGCAGGCGCCCAGTACTACGTGATCGAGAGCGGCGACACACTCGGGTCGATTGCGCTCAAGTACGACACCACCGTGGAAGACCTGCTGCGCCTCAATCCCGACGTCGACCCGAATGCGCTTCATCCCGGCGATCGCCTACGCGTCGGCTAGCCTTCGCCTCCGTGATCCTGAGGATGTGGGTCGCCGGCGCCGTCGCGGCGCTCGTCTTCGTCGGGACTGCGCAGGCAGGTGCGCCGCCCGTGTCGGCGCGCGCGTTTCTCGTCGAGAACCCGCAGACCGGAGAGATCCTGGCGCAGCACCGCGCGTGGGCGCGTGTTCCGATCGCCAGCATCACGAAGCTGATGACGGTGCTCGTCACGCTCGATCGCGCGCGGTGGGACGACGTCGTGCGCGTTCGGTCGGACGCGGCCGCCGTCGGTGAGTCGACGGTGAACCTGCGCGCGGGCGAGCGGATCACGGTCGGAGACCTCGTCAAAGGGGCGCTGATCCAGAGCGCCAACGACGCGGCCGATGCGCTCGCCGACTACGTTGGTGATGGTGACAGGAGCGCCTTCGTGGCACTGATGAACGCGAAAGCGGAAGAGGTCGGCCTCGAGCGCACACACTTCACGCGGCCGGACGGGCTCGACGCTCCCGGGCACCTGTCCACTGCCAAAGACGTGACCATCCTCGCCCGCGAGGCCATGCGCATCCCGCAGATCCGCGCGGCGGTGCGTCAACGCACGGCGACGATCGCGGGCGGGCGCAGGCTCCACACCTGGAACGACCTGCTCGGCGCGTTCCCGGGCCTGTACGGCGTGAAGACCGGACACACCGCAGCGGCGGGGTGGTGCGAGGTCGCAGCGGTGCGGCGCTACGGCGTGACGCTGTACGTCACCGTGCTTGGCAGTCCGACGAGGTCGCAGCGGAACACCGACCTTGCCGCGCTCCTGCGCTGGGGCGTGTCGCGCTATCGGCAGGTTTGGCTCGTGCAGCCCGGACGGGTCTACCTGCGGGCCGGGGTCGGCTATGGCAAGAAGGCGGTCGCGATCGTGGCCCGACGTGGGCTGGCGCGCCCCGTGCGCGTCGACAGGCCGCTGGTCGAGCGCGTCGTCGCGCCCGCGGCGCTCAGCCTGCCCGTCCGTCGCGGCCAGCGTGTCGGTGAGGTACGTATCTATTCCGGCCGGAGGCTCGTCGCGCGCCGTGTGCTCGTCGCGGCACGATCCGTGTCGCGTCCGGACTTCGACGAACGGCTCGGCTTCTATGCGGGCCGCACGTTCACCCACATCGGAGACTGGTTTACGTGATCACGTGATCGCCACCGTCACGCTCAACGTCGCCCTCGACCGGACGATCACGGTGCCGAACTTCCAGCTCGGCCAGCGCCACCGCGCCAGCCAGGGCCTCACGCTGGCTGGGGGCAAGGGAATCAACGTCGCGCGCGCTCTCAAGCGGCTCGACGTCCCGGTCGTGGCGACCGGGCTCGCGGGCGGACGCACCGGTACGCGCATCGTCGAGGAGCTGACAGCCGAGGCGATCCTCAACGACTTCGTGCGCATCGGGGACGAGTCGCGCACGTCCACCGCCGTAGTGGTACCGACGGCGGGGACGTACACCGAGATCAACGAGTGGGGCCCGCAGGTCGTGCCGGAGGAGCTCGCGATGCTGCTCGGCAAGATCAGCTACCTCGCGCGTGGCGCGGACATGGTCGTGTTCGCGGGCACGCTCCCGCGTGACGTCGAGGACTCCTTCTACGCAGAGGCGATCCGCGACCTCAACCGTCGCAACGTCCGCGCCGTGCTCGACAGCGAAGGTCAGCCGCTTCGTCTCGGCGTCGAGGCGGAACCGTTCCTCGTCACCCCGAACCAGCGTGAGGCCGAGGGCCTGGTTGGGCAGGAGTTCCGGGACGACGAGGACTTTGTGATGGCGCTCGACCGCATCGCGGACATGGGCGCCCGCAATGTCCTCATCACCTCGGAGACGCGGAGTTTCGGCCTCTTCCGGGTCGAGCGGAAGAGGCAGCTGTTCCGCGCCGACGCGCCGCGCGTGGAGCCCGTATCGGCTGTCGGATCCGGAGA
>WNFU01022593.1_pt1 | contig 10278 bp, 7 predicted proteins | sample 5400121 | NCBI WGS metagenome assembly WNFU01 (sample SAMN13153360, study PRJNA577476) | soil metagenome | isolation source: 100 cm soil or saprolite under grassland replicate 1 | place: USA:California | collected 2016-06-15
GCGTCGGACGCAGATATCCTAGTCGACTGGTCCCGCTACGCGGAGGGCGCGCTGATCATCAAACAGATGCGGCAAATGGGTATTGACCTGACCTATTTCGGATCGGACGGCCAAGCCCATCCCAAATTCCGAGAGCTCGCAGGGAGCGCCGCGGAAGGGGCTTATTATCCGACGCATTTCAGCGTCACCGCCGTTGGAGACAATAAGGCCGCTGAAGCCTTCGTCGGAAAGATTCGTTCCTCCTACAACAAAGACCCCGATTTCGTGCATGCGCAGGGCTACGACGCGATGACCGCTACCCTGCAAGCACTCGACAAGGCGCGAGCGGTCGATAAGACCAAATTCCGTGATGCTCTCAAGACGGTTGAGTTCGATGGCGTACGCGGCCGTTTCAAGTTCGACGAGAAAGGTGACCCAACTCTGAAGGCCACGGTGGTCATCATCAAAAACGGCCAAGAAGAAAGCCCACGTTGAACGCCGAACCTTGCACGCCTCGCGCGAGCTTCTGCGCTGGATCAAACCGCACCGAGGGTTCTCATCCATGATGACCTAATCCATCAAGCAACACGCAAGGACCCGGCCTTGCAAGAGACCTGGGCTGCAACATCGCTACGATCGAACGGTAAAGTGAGGAGACGTGAGATGGCGGTCACGATGCGCTTAAAGCGAAGTGAGCCCGCACCGTTCATGCCCGCCCCCAAGGCGGTGCAGGTCGGGGATTATGTGTTCACCTCGTCGATCTATCCGATCGACAAATCAGGTAACGCCATCGCAACGGAGGATCGCGGCGAAACGGTAGCTTCCACCATGGAGCTACAGGCCCGCCATTGTCTAGACACGCTTGGCGCCGTCCTGAAGGAATTCGGGAGCTCCCTGGACAAGGTCCTCAAGGTCGACGTCCACCTCGTGGACCCCGTGGACTTCCTTGAGTTCAAGCATCTCTGGCAGGAGTATTTTCCAAAGGATCCGCCGGCGCGTACGACGGTGGGGGTGGGGGATACGTTTCCGTTTCGTGGGGTCCGCCTCAATCTCGATGCAGTGGCGCTTGCGGAAAACTCCAAGCTCAGGCGGGAAGTACTAAACGATCCGGACGGGAATGACGCGCTCAAGGCCGAGTGGGCCTCGCATGCCGTGCGCGCGGGCAACCTGATCTTCTGCTCGGCCTTCACGGCGAGCGACTTCAAGAACGGATTGGCGGTTGGGAAGCGGCCTGGATTTCCCTACTACGGCAGTGATGCCGAGATACAGGCCGAGTACGTGTTCGACAGGATGAACCGCGTCTTAGCGCAGGCCGGCACCTCGTTGGAACACTGCGTCGAATCGCAACTCTACGAGCCCGATCTGATCACCTTCCATGACGTGGACGGCGTGTGGGCTCGCTATATGCCGGTACCGCCGTGTCGCAGCTCGATGGGAATGAAGGGGCTGCTCGTGCCGGGCGCATGCATGGCCCCGAACCTGACGGTACTCGTGCCGGACAAGGACCATAAGAAGGAGGAATCATTCGAAGGGATCTCCTGGCATCCGGTGAAGGTAAGGAAAGTTAACTTCTCGCCCACTATCAAAGCTGGCCCCTGGCGCTTCTTCGCCGGACAGGTGCCAAGCGCGGACTTCATGTCATACCACCACACTCCGAAGGGTTTGCCCTACCACTTCTCGAACATCGAGGAGCAGACCCGCTTCACCCTCCAGATGTTGACCCGGCAGCTCGAGGCCAACGAGACGGATTGGGACCACTGCCACCATGTTCGGCTCTATCTGGTCGAGCCACGGCGCGACTACCGCGGTTTCGCGCGCGTATGGCGTGAACAGTTTCCCGATCCTACCAACGCGCCAGCCCTCGCGTTCGTGCCAACTACGGGAATTATGTTCCCGGGCCCATTGATCGAGATCGATCCAACTTGCGTCGCGCGGAGCTAGGCCTCGCAGCGAGGTGTGTTCCCGCCCATAGCTGTCGCTGGCGCGCGCCACTTGGCCATCACACCTCGCACCTGTCCGTACCGAAAATCAGATCCGGCAATATCGGTGATGAAGGCCTCCCAGAATCGGTTGGGGAGTGATGACACCGAGGTGCTCAACCGTCGGCGTGAACATCTACTTGTAGTCGGTCGCTGCACCGGCAGCGAAGCCTGCGGTCATCGCCAAGTAGTGGGTCACGCGTGAACACCGATTTGTCAACTAGACAGTTCCTAACCCAAAGACGCTACGACGCTGGCAAGTGCAACCTTCCGAGGCTCGGTTCGGGAGGTCAAATTTTTTGAGACATGATGATGTCCGGATCGCGCTGGCGTTGCGCTTTACCGCGCATTATTCGGCGCGCTCGAGATCGACGCTCTGGTCGCCTTGAGATGCCTCCGGGAGGGTACCGAGGCTGAGCGCGGGCGAGGCGGTTACGGCAGGTATCCGCGATATGGCTGCGCTTCAGAGATAATTCCTGACGTGTCAAAGCGTGATCGGCACCTACAACGAAGGCACCAAATACCACTTGTTCGAAATCGTGACGAGATCGCGACCAGCAAGCCACGCCGTCGCCCTCTAAGGATTGCCGGAACATAGAAGAGGCGAAGAATGAACATGTTGTTGAATGACGCTTCGTCGTCCTCGCTGCTCCCCTAGTAACCGGATCAGCCCACAAGACAGTGGACGGGAACTCAGGGTGAGTTCTCAAAATCGCCGCCTTTGGCGTGCTGGTACTTGCCGCAGGAACATGAGGGGAGGCCGAATGCAGAGGGGCATTCGGCCGAAGGACCGACGCCGCAAATCCCCGCGGCGGCGGAGATGTCGGGGTGTCCACACTCGCTCTGGAATTCGCCGGCGGTCGGCTTGACCGCCGCACGAGGGTCACTCTTGCGGCAGCGGCGCCTGCGGCATCGTCCGTGCCGTCGACCGCAAGCGCGCGCGGCCTCGACTGGTTCACGTTCTTTCTGGCCGACATTCAAACCGGGTTCGGTCCCTTCCTTGCCATCTATTTGACCGCTCACGCCTGGCCGCAGTTCGACATCGGCCTGGTGCTGACCGCGGGCGGACTGGTCGCGCTCGCCTGTCAGATGCCAGGCGGCGCGCTCGTCGATGCCGTGCGTTCGGGGCGATTACTTGCCGCCGTCGCCGTGGGAGCGATCTGCGTGAGTGCGCTGGCGCTGGCGATCTGGCCGACATTTCCGGTCGTGATGGCCACTCGCGTGTTGCACGCAGGCGCGAGTTGCGTGCTCGGTCCGGTGATCGCCGCGATCAGCCTCGGCCTCGTCGGCCATGCCGCCCTAGGGGCGCGCCTTGGCCGGAACGCGCGTTTTGCCTCCATCGGCAACGGCGTGGCCGCCGCCGCCATGGGCGCATGTGGCTACTTGGTCTCGAACCAGGCGGTGTTCTTCTTCACCGCGATACTGGCGCTACCGGCCCTGTTGGCGCTGATGCGCATCCGACCGGGTGAGGTGGAACGGACCAAATCGTTGGAGGGCGGCGCTGCCGTTACTAGCATCGGCAGTGTCGTCGGGGATCGCCGTTTGCTCGCATTCGCCGGCTGCATTCTTCTTTTCCAGCTTGCCAACGCGGCCATGCTTCCGCTGATGGGTGGCATCCTGACCATGCGCTCAAGCGAGTGGGCATCAACCCTGATCGGCGCTTGCATTGTCGTACCGCAGCTCGTGGTCGCGCTGTTTGCACCGTGGGTCGGACGGGTAGCGGATTGGTGGGGCCGCCGGCCGCTGCTGGTCGTCTGCTTTGGCGCCCTGGCACTGCGCGGCATTCTGTTTTCGGTGGTGACCAATCCTTATCTTATCGTCGCCATTCAAGCCCTCGACGGGGTCTGCGCTGCCGTTCTCGGCGTGGTCCTTCCCCTCGTCGTCGCGGACATCACTCGGGACAGCGGACGGTTCAATCTCGGACTCGGTATCGTCGGCAGCGCCGTCGGAATCGGCGCCGCGCTCAGCACCACTTTGGGCGGATACGCAATGGACCACTTCGGCCACACCGTGGCATTCTCCAGTCTAGCCACCGTTGCCGCCTGTGGTCTTGCACTGCTATGGCTCCTGCCTGAGACGAGCCGCACCGTTCGCAAGATGGAGGCGGACGACCCCTTCGATACGATCAGCGGCACGCTCGGCCTTACGGGCTGCCCTGATAGCCTCGTCATTCTCAAAAAGGAAGCAAGCGGCACTACGCTGCACGCGCGCGGCCGTGACATTGAAGAGGTCGAGAAGGCGGTAACCTTCAACAAGCAAACCTGCACATGGTCGATTGAGGGCGACGCGGATGACATTCGTCGGTCTACCCAGCAGCAGACCATCATGGCTACGCTGCGAGAGGCTGAGATGGCGCCGTGAAGAAGGTCGCTCGTGGTCGCTATGAGATCGCGACCGAGCCTGAACCCGACCCCTTATGAAACCGGAAGCCGAAGCCGCTTGGCGGCCCGCTTCAATCTCGACATTCTGGCGCCAGAAAGAAGTCGTTGACCGATCTAAAGCGGAATGCGCCAAGCGCGGGCTCTACAAGGGACGCGGAAGGAAAGGGATACGATCGTCGGAAGGCGACAAGCTGCGGTGGCAGGCGATCATACACTTTGCGCGATGCAGCCGGCCGAGCCGCACCACCAGGCCGGCGCGTTCCAATCCGGCGAGCGCCCGGCGACGCACGGGTTGCACGGAGTTACTCAATCACCTTGTCGGCAAGCAGCGTGATCGGGAAGGTTAGCCCAAGCGCCTGGGCAGTCTTCAAGTTGATAATCAGCTCGATTTTCGTGGACTGCTGGATCGGCAGGTCGGCCGGTTTCGCACCTTTGAGAATCTGGCCAGTGTAGGTCGCGGCCAGGTGATATGTGTCGACCAGCCTGGTTCCGTATGCCATCAGGCCACCAGCTAGCGCGAACTCGGGAAAGAAGAAGATGGCCGGAATTGCGTGACGGGCCGTCAAGGCGACGAGTTGTTCTCGCTGATCTAAGAAGAACGGGTCCGAGGCGACGAGCAGGGCGCCGATCCGCTGTTCGACGATGGTTGCAAAGGTCGCTGTAATACCGCCCTCGCTGCTGGCTTCCAAGACAAGCAGCTCCAGCCCAAGAATGCGAGCGGCCTCGTGCAAGTCTTTCAACTGCTCCGTACCCGAAAAATGTGGGTTCACGAGCACGGCAATTCTGGCAACCTTGGGAACTACTTCGTGCAATAGCTCCAGTCGCTTCCCCTCCAGCGAGGTAGCCAAGGTGTACCCCCCGGTCACGTTTCCTCCCGGCCGATTGAGGCTTTCAACCAGGCCAGCTTTGGCTGGCTCGAGCATTGTGGTAAAAACAATCGGAATCGTCTTGGTCGCCGCCTTGGCCGCCAGCGCCGCAGGAGGAGTAACCGCAACGATCACTGCCACCTGTCGGTCGACGAGATCGGCCGCCAGAATGGGAAGCTGATCGTATTGACCGTGCGCCCAGCGGAATTCAATTCGTAGATTGCGGCCTTCCACGAAGCCTTCTTCGGCGAGGCCCTGACGAAACGCCGCCACGTGGGGCACGGATCCATCAGGCGACCTGGCGCTGAGGAACCCGATCACCGGCATCGCCGGCTGCTGCGCGCGTGCCGCAAGCGGCCAGGCGACAACCGCGCCGCCGACAAGCGTAATGAATTCGCGCCGCCTCATGGGCCTTTGTCCTCAGGAACCAAGTCCCCCATGTGTGAGCTAGTTCACACAGCGATTTTAAGCGCCAGCTAATGCGCTATCGCCTCAAGCCAATCGCGGTTTCCGGGAGAAAGTATCTCTTGAGTTGCTGCACCGCTCCGATGGCCAATCGCCTAGTGCTTGCCATGACCGCCTCCTCCCACACGCAGGGATAAGGCTGATGCCGCACCGCGAATGTGAAGGGTCTCACACTCTGCAAAAAATTTTTCTCGCCTCACTCTGAGACCTCAATGTGCTCATTGAACCGCAGGCCGGGCGCAGCCTTGACTAGGACGTAGGCCAGCGTGGCTTTGCGCACCTCAAGCGGGTCGCGGCGCAGGTCGTCGCCGTTAAGCTCGATCAGGTCGAAGGCGTAGAGGAAGACGCCTGAGTCATGCCGCCGGTAACGGATGGGATCGAAGCTCGGCATGCCGTCGTCGTCGCAGGCGACCACTTCGCCGTCGATGATGCAGGAGTGCGAGCGCAGGCGGGCGAGGGCCTCGACGATCAGCGGGAAGCGGTAGGTCAGGTCGTTCCCCGGTCCGCTGTAGAGCCGCACGTGCGCGCCGCCCTTGCGGGCGATGACGCGGAAGCCGTCGTGCTTGATCTCGTGCAGCCGTGCGTCGCGGGTGTGCCCCAGCGCGGGCCGGGGCATGGCCGCAGCACCGCCGTTCAGGCAGAGCGCGAACCCAGTTCGCAAATGGCGCGAAACATCAGGCTCCCCGCGCTGACGCTCGAGGATCGCGGCCACGCGTAGGGCGCGTGAATATCGTATTCGAACGCCGGCAACTGAACCCGACGGACGATGCGCGGGATATCGACTGAATCCCGCATGAAGGCATCCAACTCGCGCGCCACCAGCTCGGCGAGCAGCAGAGGCCCGCACCCGCGCGGCAGCGCGTGCGCGTTCATGTACTCGATGCGATCGTCGCTGGCACGGAGGCGCCCGAGCAGGTCAGCGAGCTGCGCGGCGAGCGGCGGGTAGACCCGGGAGAGTTGCGCACTCGTCCCACGCCTCGTCCAGCAGCCGAACGAGCCAGGCCCTAGCCGAGCTGATCTTGGCGTCGGCCTGCGCGAGGCGCGCCTGCGCCCCCAGGATCGAGCTCGGCGCCGCCGACCGAGCGCCGATACATGACAGCGACCGGTCGATCAGTGTTGATTAAGATAACGCCCGAGACAACAAGGGGTCAGGCTGGGACGTCGGCAGTTCCCGTAACGTCGCCGCAGCACGCCCGCTGAGCGCACACGGCGCGTTTGAAGGCAGAATCGCAAGACAAGATCAGCATCTAAGCCAGGATGACGACACGTACATCGCCGATTCAGGGCGGCCGCAAGCTGGGCGGCTTTGCGATCTCGGTGCCGAGGACGGAAGCGCCGAATGCCGTGTGGCGTGAGACCTTCGGAAAGGATTTTCGCGGGCGCTTTCCGGTGCTCACCGAAACCTGGCACTTCGCCTATCTTTCCGTGCACCAATCAGATCGTCACCTTGCGCCCGGCGCGCAGCGCGGTCAATCGCGCATCTCGGCGTGGCGTCGTGTTGGCCATCGACGTGATCTCCTCCAACATATCTTTGAACGGCCAATCATCATACGGGACGCCCTGCCAGAGCACTTCCAGCTTCGGCATGTCGCGATCGAGGGCCTTCGACGCCATTTGATATCCGCACGCCATCAGTCCGCAGCCCTCGTCGGGCGTGAAGACATCCAGATCGGTCCGCAGCTCTGCCAGGGCCTGCTGGAAGTCCTTGCGCACGCCCGACGGAGAGAGCTGCGTCCGATGCAACTCATACGTCTCCTGCGAAAAGCGCAAGCGGCGGACGTCAGCATCAAGCCCCGCCTTCATGTGGAGAAACATCAAGCCGCGCAGCAGGCCGGACCGGCGGCGAGCGTCCAGGTCCGTAAAGTTGGCGAGGCGCACCCGTTCCATCAGTGTATCCATGGATCGCATGGTCGAAAGCGCCAGGCCCTTCAGGCCCGGGGTGGGCGCCTCCTCCAGCATAAGCTGTCCGCAGGCATCGCTGACCAAGAGCACGTTGCAGTCCGAAGCGAGCAGCGCCACCGTTCCCTGATTGTCGTGCACTCCGCCGTCGACCAGCGACAGTTCGATCGCGTCGTAATAGCTGGCCAATTGCAACGGCGCGAACACCATCGGGACACACGCGGATGCCGCTACGGCACGACCGAGCTCGATCTTCCACCCGACGCTCTCGTCGTAATGCGACCATTCCAACCTCGGAATGCTGTCGGCCGCCTCGTGGACCACCCACGGCGATTCCCCCATCCAGGTCGACGTGAAGTGCCATGCATGCCCGGTATTGACCGTCGTCGCGTTCAGAATCAACGCAGGGACCTTATGACCCCGCAGCCAATTGTGCTTGCCGGGATTGAACTCCGTCGAGCCGGTCAGCCTCGGATCGTGGTCCGCTGGTTCAAATTTCAGCTGCCCCATCAAAATGGGACGAAAGCCCGGCCACAGCGGCAGGTAGAAGTATTGTTCGAGAGCATCGGCCGTTTTTTCCGGGTCCAACACACCTTGCTCGCCCCGCAAGAGGCGCCAGATCACACCGGCTGTGGATGACTGGACTTGTCCCCTCAGGTTCGCATCAACGGCTCCACAGAAATGGGCGATCAGCTCGCGCACGAGCTGGATGTAGTCCGCGCGGGCAAGCGGCTCGGGTCTCAAGAATCGCTGACGCAGCTTTAGCCAGTAGCATGCCCCGACGACGCTTCCTCCCGAGACGCACGAAAGCACCTCCACATCGCGCAGAGCATCGCGCTCCGCAAGGCACGCCAATACGCCCAGATGGTAAAAGGAGGCCCGAAAGCCACCACCGGACAGCGCGAGCCCGACTTTGCCGACCATCACCGAGCGAATGGCATCAGCGGCGCTCGGCAGAAGGGTTTCGAAGAACACACGGATCGCCGCAACGTCGAGCGGCCGTTGCTCGCGCAGATGCGCCAGCTGCCCAAGCTGCTGAGCCATCGTGCGCAGCTGCCAAGGCGCGGGTTTCTTGCGTTCGTCGACTTGCGCCAGTACCTCAGTCGCTTCCCCGTATCGACCGAGTCCGAACAGGGCCTCGGCGCGGGTCGCTGCGTTCCGCCACGTGCCGCTCGCCGGAAGGTCGTCGACGATGCGCTGACGCAACGTCCTCGCTCGTTCTCGGCGCTCGTCCGGACGATCGCCGGCAGCCGCTAGTAGGTCATCGACAAAGGCCGCATTGATGTGCGGGTAGGCGTCGTCACCAAACTCGCCCTTGGCTCCCCGCTGGTAGAACTCGGCCGCCTGTATCAGATCCTTCAATTGGCCGAGGTCGTTCCATCTGCGCTTGCAGATGCCACCCGCGATGCCGAGCGTCTCTCCATCACCGTCCAGCGTCGGGCTCTTGAGCCTGAATCCTCTAGCAAGCAATTTCAGCGCATCGTCATGTCGGGTCGCCGCGTTGAGTTCCGGGTCTTTGCTGGTCAGTAGCGCCTCCACGCGGCATAGCCTATCCAGCGCATAATCCGGGACGCCGTCACTCAGGCACTCGGGCTTCTGACGCACCCGTTCCAGCACTCGTCTCGCGAGGGAGAACCGATCCTGCTTCTTCAAGTCATTCCAAAGCGCATCGGCCTGCGCAAATTTCAGCCTTTCGCCTGCAAGAAATTTGCGAGCCCTGGTCACAGCTTCCGTATCAGGCATACGGTCTCTCTCACTAACGCTTCGCGCTAGCCTTGCGAAGCATTATGATGCACTCGATTTCGCGGTGAACGCGACCGGCACCAAGCCTCATCTTGCTGCCCGTCTGGATTTGGCCACGTCAACGCGGACACACGTCGATCTCAGCCATGCTGTCGGGATAGCTGGCGAGGCGCATTTCGTCGCGCGTGAGTTTCGTCACGCCGGCTAGTCGTGCGCAGACCTCCGCAAGCAAGTCCTTCGGCGGCATCGTCAGGAGACGAACGTCCCAGATGCGGGCGGTCTTGTCCTCTGAAGCCGTGACGATGCGCGAGCCGTCGGGGCTGAACGCGACGGAATTCACGTGGTTCTCATGGCCCCTCAGGTCTGCAATCTCCTTGGCGGTCGCGGCGTCCCAGATGCGGGCGGTCCTGTCCCCCGACGCCGTGACGATGCGCGACCCGTCGGGGCTGAAGGCGGCGGAAAACACGGTGCTGTCATGGCCGCGCAGGACCGCGATCTCCTTGGCGCTCGCGGCGTCCCAGATGCGGGCGCTGTTGTCGTAGGACGCCGTGACGATACGCGACCCATCGGGGCTGAAGGCAGCAGACTGCACGGTGCTTTCATGGCCGCGCAGCACCGTAATCTCCTTGCCGCTTGCAGCGTCCCAGATGCGGGCGGTTCTGTCCCACGACGCGGTGACGATGCGCGACCCGTCGAGGCTGAAGGCGGCGGACAACACGTGGCTCTCATGGCCGCGCAGGACCGCGATCTCCTTGGCGCTGGCGGCGTCCCAGATGCGGGCGGTCCTCTCCCACGACGCCGTGACGATGCGCGACCCGTCGGGGCTGAAGGCGGCGGACAACACGGCGCCCTCATGGCCGCGCAGGACCGCGATCTCCTTGCCGCTGGCGACGTCCCAGATGCGGGCGCTGTTGTCGTAGGACGCCGTGACGATACGCGACCCGTCGGGGCTGAAGGCGGCGGACA
>WNFU01038892.1_pt1 | contig 10278 bp, 11 predicted proteins | sample 5400121 | NCBI WGS metagenome assembly WNFU01 (sample SAMN13153360, study PRJNA577476) | soil metagenome | isolation source: 100 cm soil or saprolite under grassland replicate 1 | place: USA:California | collected 2016-06-15
AGCACATCGCCAAAGGCGATACGATCTTCGTCTTCGCGAGCGAGAACGAAGGCGGGCCCGGTCTCATCGCGAGCGGCGTCGTGACCTCGGCCAAAGCGATCGCAAAGAAACGCGGGATCGCCCGGCAAACGCCGCGCGTGAGCATCACCATCAGACGCACCGCGGTCCCAAAGCGGCGCCTGGGTCGGAGCGCGCTCAAACTTTTTTCCGACTGGAACGACGGCCGGCCCGAGACCGAGCTCAATTTCAAATTCTATCGTCAGGCAACAAACAAGATCGTCGGCATCTCGGATGAAGCGGCGGCGTTCCTCCGCGGATTCTTTTAAGGAGAGAATTTCGATTCTCGCCATAAACAGACTCTCGGCGGTCATCCAGCCTTCGCAGCCGCTTTCGGCGGAGTAGGCTAGACCGCGGCTACAGCAGATTGGCGATGTACATGTCGCGACTGAACGGCGCGAAATCGTCGAGTTGCTCGCCGGTGCCGACAAAGCGCGTTGGAATTGCAAGTTCATCCTGAATCGCAACAACAATCCCGCCTTTGCCGCTTCCATCGAGTTTGGTGACGATCAAGCCAGTTAGCGTCAGCACGTTGTGGAATTCGCGTGCCTGACTGAGTGCGTTGCCGCCCGTGGTGGCGTCGACTACGAGCAACGTCTCATGCGGCGCATCCGAATCGAGTTTGCCGAGTGTGCGTTTCACCTTTTGGAGTTCGGCCATGAGATTCGTTTTGGTGTGTTGACGACCAGCCGTGTCGCAAAGCAAAAAGTCGATTTTGTTCTTCGCAGCAGACTGGTAGGCGTCGTAACAAAGCGCAGCCGGGTCGGCGCCGTACTGGCCGCGGATCATTTCAACCCCGAGCCTTTTGGCCCAAACATCAAGCTGCTCGATTGCAGCAGCGCGAAAAGTATCGGCTGCCGCTAGCAGCACGGTGTGTCGATGTTTCTGAAGATAATGCGCGAGTTTCGCCGTTGATGTTGTTTTACCGGTTCCGTTCACGCCGACGATCAAGATCACCGTCGGCTTGACGTTCGCTCGATGAATTGGCGTTGGACGAAGCGGCAAGATGCGCGCGATCTCCTCGCGCACCGCTTTGATCACGTCGCCAATTCCAAGCAAAGCCCAGGCCTCGCGTTCCTGGAGTGTCTTGATGATTCGCATGGTCATTGGCACACCGAGATCGGCACGGATTAATGCTTCTTCGAGCTCGTCCCAGTCGATTGGCTTGCCGGTGAATTGCTGGGCGAGGGACTGAAGGAAGTTCATTTGCGCGAGCGCGACGTTAAAGCGTTAAACCGTTGAAGCGTCCATTCCGCATCCTGTCATGTTGAGCGAAGCGAAACATCTCTGATCCTCACCTCACCCTTGCTGGAAGAACTACTCAGAGATTCCTCGACTTCGCTCGGAATGACAATGACGTCTTAGGCTTTCGTATTAACGCTTTAACGAATCACGATTCCCGTTTCGTCACCGCTACGCGTGCCGGCCGGTCCAAATCCTTTCGCACCCGATCGAGAATCCCGTTTACAAAACGGCCCGATTCTGCGCCGCCGAAAGTTTTCGCCAGCTCGATCGCTTCGTTGATCGAGACAACTGGGGGAATATCGTCGCGATAAAGCATCTCGTAGATCGCGAGCCGGAGAACATTACGATCCACAGCGGAGATGCGCCGGAATTCGTAATTCTCACAGTAGCGCCGAATGCGCTCGTCGATCTCGGGGAGATGCGCCACCATTCCTTCGATGAGCGGCTGCGCAAACTCGCGCACGCGCGGCTTGGCCGGGCAAAACTCCCAGAAATCGTCGATCTTCTCCGGGCCTTCGCCACGCTGGAGGTCGCGCCAGAAATGATATTGAATTGCCGCTTCGCGCGCACGTCTTCGTTTGCCCATACAAATCAACTCCCACGAAGTTCGGACAGTACATTTGCGATTTCCACCGCCGCCTGCGCGGCTTCGGTGCCGCGGTTGATTTGGTTTTCGAGACAGCGCGCACGCGCTTGGGTTTCGTTCTCGAAACTGAGCACCACGTTGATCACCGGCACGGCGTGTTCAACTGCAATGCGTTGAAGCGCATCGGTCACGGACCGGCTCAGATTTTGTGCGTGATTCGTTTCGCCACGCAAAATTACGCCGCAGGCGATGACGGCGTCAGTGCTTTTTCGTGCCAACTCACGCACGACCACAGGAATTTCGAACGCTCCCGGCACGCGGTGCAGAGAAATCGTCGCGTCCGGCGACAGGGCTCGCAGTTCCTCCGTAGCGTGATCGACAAGCCCCTGCACGTATTGCGCGTTAAATCGGCTCGCGACGATACAGAATGTGCGCCTGGCTTTGGTAATTCCCGAACGAGGCGGCGATTCCTTCGTCATTCGGATTTCGTCATTCGCCAATGCCTAAAGCAGGTGGCCCAGCTTCGTTCTCTTTGTCTCGAGGTATTTGGCGTTGTGCGGATTCGCCTCGGTGCGGATCGGCACTTGCTCGATCATTTCCAGACCGTACCCCTCGATGCCGACAACTTTCTTCGGGTTATTTGTCAGAAACCGGAACTGCCGCACACCGAGATCGAACAGAATCTGCGCGCCCAGTCCGTAATCGCGCAGGTCGCTCGGATAGCCGAGCTTGGCGTTAGCCTCCACGGTATCGAGACCTTCCTCCTGCAATTTGTAGGCGTGGATTTTTGCCGCGAGTCCAATGCCGCGGCCTTCCTGACGCATGTAAACCAAAACGCCGTTGCCTTCCTCCTGAATTTGCCGGAGCGCGGCATGCAGTTGGTTTCCACAGTCGCACCGCCGCGATGCGAAAACATCGCCGGTGAGACATTGACTGTGCACGCGCACCAGTGTCGGCTTGTTTTTGTCGATCGTGCCTTTCACAAGCGCGAGGTGATGCTGCCCATCGAGTTTCGACCGATACAAGTGTAAATCGAAATCGCCGTAGTCAGTCGGCATTTTCACAATTTGCTCCAGCTCCACCAGCTTCTCCCGAAGACGGCGATAGGCGATCAAACTTTGGATCGTGCAAATGCGCAGGCGATCAAACTTTGGATCGTGCAAATGCGCAGGCTATGCTTTTTGCGGAACTCCATCAGTTCCTGTAAGCGCGCCATGGTGCCGTCGTCGTGCAAAATTTCGCAAAGCACGCCGGCCGGTTGCAGCCCCGTCATTCTCGCCAGATCAACGGCTGCTTCGGTGTGACCTGCGCGCCGCAACACGCCGCCGTCCTTCGCGCGCAACGGGAAAACATGCCCGGGTTGGTTGAGATCCTCTGGCGACGATTTCGGATTGGCGATTGCCAGGATGGTTGTCGCGCGATCGTACGCGCTGATGCCAGTAGTCACGCCACGCGCCGCGTCCACGGAGACAGTGAAATCAGTCCGATGCTTTTCGCGGTTTTGTACCACCATTCGTTGCAAGCCAAGCTGCTCAGCGCGCTCATTTGAAATGGGCACGCAAACCAGGCCGCGCCCGTGCGTCGCCATGAAGTTAACGGCTTCAGGCGTCACCTTCTCCGCTGCCATTACCAGATCGCCTTCGTTCTCGCGATCGGCATCGTCGGTGACGATAACCATCCGCCCTTTGGCGATGTCGCTTAGCACATCGTCAATTGCGTCGAACTGAAATGTTTCCGCTGCCTTCGCAATCATTGGCACAATACCATTACGTCCAGGGCGGCTTTGAGCAACTCTCTACTGAAAAGGAGAGGGGCCGATTTCGCTTTGTGAAGCTCAGGCGAGCGCTTAGCGCCAAAGGCGCTTTCTTAACATACGCCTGGGCATCGCCCTAGGAATTCAAGAGGTTGTTTAGCCAAGCACTGAAAGTGCGATTCAGTCGGGCGAGTGGGTCGGACTCTGGCCGGAAATGAATCGCGCTTTCAGCGCTGGCGTTTTTTGGGTGCCGTCAATCCTGGGGCGCTGCCCCAGGCTGGCAGTGAATGCGCACCGTGGGCGCGAAACGCGTATCCGCAACATGCTCGCGATTGCGAGCAAGATTGCGCGATGTGTAAAAACGGAAAATGCTAGAAGGACTTGCTAATGCAGTTCATGGATAAAACGGATAAGATTTTCGTCGCAGGACATCGCGGGATGGTCGGCAGCGCGCTGGTGCGTCGGCTTGAAGCGGAAGCGTTTTCCAACGTCGTGACGCGCGAGCGATCGCAGCTTGATCTCACGGATGAATCTCCGGTTGCGAAATTTTTTGCCGAGGAGCGACCGAACGTCGTCATTGTAGCAGCCGCAAAAGTTGGAGGCATCAAGGCAAACAACGACTATCCCGTCGAATTTCTCGTCAAGAATTCGCGGATTCAGAACAACGTCATCCACGCGGCGTACGAGAACGGCGTGCGCAAACTGCTATTTCTTGGAAGCTCCTGCATTTATCCGAAGTTGGCGCCGCAACCAATCCAAGAAAGCGCGTTGCTTACCGGTCCGCTGGAACCAACCAACGAAGCTTACGCGATTGCAAAGATTGCCGGCATCAAGCTTTGCCAGGCCTACGCTCGCGAATACGGGGCGAATTTTATATCGGCGATGCCGACGAACCTGTACGGCCCGAACGACAACTTCGATCTTGAGACTTCACATGTGCTGGCCGCGCTTCTGCGTAAGGCGCATGAAGCCAAGACGCGAGGCGATCAAAGACTGATCGTCTGGGGCACCGGAAAACCGCGCCGCGAATTTTTGCATGTGGACGATCTGGCGTCGGCATGTCTTTTACTGCTGGAGAACTATGACTCCCCGGAGATCATCAATGTCGGCTATGGCGAGGACATTTCGATCCGCGAACTGGCGGAATTAATCTGCGACGTGGTTGGTTTCGACGGTGAACTCGCCTGGGACACGACCAAGCCGGACGGCACGCCGCGCAAGCTTTTGGACGTCTCCAAGATTCGCGCGCTTGGTTGGAAACCGGCGGTCCCACTGCGGGACGGCATTGTTCGAACGTATGACTGGTTCCGCGCGAATTGCGTGTAGTATTGGGAATCGGAGCCAAACCAATACGAGTCATCTGCGGTTTGACCGCGAAATTTTCCGGCGTTGACTGCTCTTAAGGGATGAAAAATTTGCGCATTGGTGTTGTTGGGGTTGGTCATATCGGAAGCAATCACGCGCGGCTGTATGCGGAGATTCCGTCCGCTGAGTTCACTGCTGTGTACGATGTGGACCCGATCACGAATCGCACAATTGGCACCAAGTTCGGCGCGACCGCCGCAAAGTCGCTCGATGAATTCATTGAGATGGTTGATGCGGCCTCCGTCGCGACGCCCACCAACACGCACTACACAATTGCGCGTGCTCTGCTTGTGAAAGGCAAACATGTGCTGGTCGAGAAGCCGATCACTGACAACACTGTGCATGCCGCCGAACTCGCTGACTTGGCCGCGTGCAACGGCCTGATCTTGCAGGTCGGCCACGTGGAACGTTTCAACCCGGTGTTGGGCGCTCTTGAAAAACATCTGACCCATCCGCGGTTCATCGAAGCGCATCGGCTCAGATCGTACTCGGAACGCGGCTCCGACATCGGTGTCGTTCTCGATTTAATGATCCATGATTTGGAAGTCATTTTGCATTTCGTGCGCTCGCCTTTGTGGAGTATTGACGCGGTGGGCGTGCCCGTGCTTAGCCGAAGCGAAGATATCGCCAACGCGCGACTGCATTTTGAAGACGGTTGCGTGGCAAATGTGACCGCAAGCCGGATCAGTCCCGAGCGGGTCCGCAAGATCCGTATTTTTCAGGAAGACGCGTACCTCTCGCTCGATTATCAAAATCAAAGCGGCGACATCTATCGTCGCGTTGGGAGACAAATTTGGCGTGACAGAGTCGAGATCGAACACGAAGAACCGTTGAAGCTTCAGCTCACTTCGTTTATCGAATGCGCAAACACGGGACGCCAGCCGCGCGTTTCGGGTTCTCAAGCGACGGCGGCCCTGGAGTTGGCAGTCAAGATAACGAAGCAAATCGCGTCGAGTGCGTAGAAGCACCGTGAACTTGCTCCTGTTTTGCCGCCGACGCGGCCTGCGCTCCCGATGAAAACCATTTACTTCGTCGCGGGCGAAGTGAGCGCTGACAATCACGGCGCGGCGTTGATGCGCTCCCTGCGCAAGTTGGATCCCGAACTGAAGTTCATCGGGCGCGGCGGTCCGCAAATGCAGCAGGTCGCCGGCAACCAATTCAAAAACTGGATCGGCGACGCAGCCGTCCTCGGCTTGTGGGAAGTGCTCAGGAAGTATGGTTATTTTCGAAAACAATTTCGCGAAACGCTCGAAGAAATTCTGGCAAGCAAACCGGACGCAGTCGTGTTGATTGACTATCCCGGATTTAATTTGCGGCTGGCCCAGGCCCTGCAAAGGCAATCGCCACAGCAGAAGGTAATTTACTACATCAGCCCGCAGGTTTGGGCTTGGAATCCGGGCCGCATCAAAAGAATGGCGCGCTCTGTCGATCTGGTGCTCTGCATTTTTCCTTTTGAGGCTGATCTATATAAGAAATCTGGCATACCTGCGGTATTCGTCGGTCACCCTGATCGAAAGATTGCAGGCCCGGAAAATCGATGTTGAGCGCGATTCGGACTTAATCGGGCTTTTCCCGGGAAGTCGCTTGCGCGAGGTGCGGAAAATCTTTCCGGTGATGATCGAAACAGCGCGCCTGCTTTTGCAAGCCAGGCCTACTTTGCACTTTCAAGTCGCAGCCGCATCCGAGGAGCTGGCGCGCGAAATGAGTACGGCAACTGATGCACTGGCTTCGTTGCATGATCGACAGCCGATTCAAATCAAAGTCGGCGAGACAGCAGAGATCATGCAGCGCGCGTGGGCGGGAATTGTCGCCTCTGGAAGCGCCACGCTGGAGGCTGCTTATTTCCGGATGCCGTTTGTGCTCGTTTACAAGGTGGCCTGGCCGACTTACCTGGCAGCGCGCCTGGTGGTAAACGTGAAGCATCTTGGCATGCCCAATTTGCTTGCAGACAGAGAAGTCGTTCCGGAATTTATTCAGCAACAGGCAAAACCGGGCGCGATCGCCAAGGCCGCACAGCCGTTGATGGAAAATGCGCGCACGCGCGAGCGAATGATTTCGGAGTTTGATGCGATCGTTAGCAAATTGGGCGGCAGTGGCGCCAGCGAAAGAGCCGCGCGAGCAATTCTCAAAGAGATTGGAAGATCGGCATGAGACGAATTAAGTGATCACGCGATGAAGATTTGGGATATTTCACGGACGCTTTCAAATGACTTCGCGGAATGGCCGGGTGACGAGCCGTTTCATTATCGATTGACGAGAGAGATCACGAAAGGGCAGACCGTGAATCTGGGCGCGATCACGATGAGCGTGCACAACGGCACGCACGCCGATGCGCGATTGCATTTCGATCCAAAGGGCGAATCGATCGAGAAAGCGCCGCTCGACATTTATTTGGGTCGCGCAACCGTGGTCGATCTCACGCAAACTTTTTTGCAGTCGAAGGAAAAACATCTGATCACCACCGAAGATCTGCAACCGTATGCCGAAGAGATCGCAGCAACTTCGCGACTTCTGGCAAAGACGGGTCGATGGAGCGATTCCACAATTTTTCCAAATCGAATCCCCGTGATCGCAGCCAATGTCCCGGCGTGGCTGCAGAAAAATGGCGTCAAACTGCTGGGATTGGATCTGCCGTCAATGGATGAGATCGATTCGAAATCGTTGCAGAACCATCACGCGCTGGCAGACGCCGGCATCGCCATCGTTGAATCTCTGGATCTGAGCGACGTTGCTCCCGGTATTTATAATTTGGCGGCGCTGCCTCTGAAAATTGCCGGAGGCGACGGCGCGCCTATGCGCGCGATCCTGTGGTGCGACTAAGACCACATGATTGTCATTCCGAGCGAAGCGCAGCGTAGTCGAGAATGGAGCGGCTGGGGAAGCCGCGACATAGACGGGAAGACCGGAGGTTGAGCGAACGGGAAGTGAGCGAATCAAATCTCTGGCTATTGAAATTAGAGATGTCTCGACTGCGCTCGACATGACAAAAACCCTGCTCGAAGACCGGCGCACTCTTTGGTTTGTCGCCGGCTTAACGGTACTCCTTTTCGCGGTCGCCAACCTGCCGTGGGAGCTCGACGACTACGATCAGGCCAAACAGGCTTTTACTTCCTTCCAGATGATCAAGGAAGGTCGCTGGTTTTATCAGCAGACGCCACATGAGCATGTGGCGACCAAGCCGCCGCTCGTGGGATGGATTTCTGCCGGCCTTTTTGCGGTAACACGCTCGTGGGATACGGCATGGCGGCTGCCCTCCTTTCTGGCCGCGATTGCGATAGCCATGTTCTTATTTCGTGCTGCGACGTCGGCTTACGGAACGATTCCCAGCTTGATGGCGCTCGGCGCGTTTGGATTGAATCTGCTGAGCCCGCGGCTTGCGACACTCGTGCGCACAGATATGCCGCTCGCGCTGGCAATTTTTCTGATCGGACTGGTGATCTGGCAAAAAATCCGATCTGAAACCGAGTGGGGATTGCGAGACCAAGTTTACATCTTCGCATTGCTCACGGTGGCAATGCTAATCAAGGGCCCGATCGTTTACGCGTTTCTACTGCCGGGAATTGGCATCTTCGAATGGTGGCGTTCGCGACAGGAGCGCCTCGACAAAGCGAAGCGGCTACAGAGCGCATGGTCTGGCTGGTGGCCATGGATCGCTTCGCTGACTGTCTTTCTCCTGTGGGTGATCGGCGGAATTTTGTTTACGCCTGGTTTCTTTGATCAAGTCGTGATTCGTGAATTTGTCGCGCGCTTTGGCGAAACGATTCATCGGCCGCAACCGCTTTATTTCTATTTGCCGCATCTTCTGCACAAGTTTGCTCCCTGGAGCGTATTGATGATAGGCATCGCCGTTTTCGATCTAGCGTCGCGCCGATGGAGGATTGGCGCCGCGTTTCGGGAAATGTCGCCTGGAACTTTCTGGCTCCTTTGCTGGAGCCTGGGGGGTCTAATCGCGATGTCCCTGATTCCATCAAAACGCGTGGACAGAATCTTTCCGATTGTGCCGACGCTGTGTTTGCTGCTGGCCGCGCAAGTTGGTGGGGTTGGCGCGCTGCGGTCGCCGCGGCGACACGCCCCAGCGGGGCGTCCCTACCTAGCCATCGCGTTGGCCTTAGCAATCATCTTCACTGGCGGCTACACGATTTCCAAGGTGTTCTCTGGCTATCGGGCTCACCGCAATGCGCTAGCTGTCTTTGGAAGGAATGTTCGCCATGAGGCGGAAGTTCGTGACTGGCGTTACGAAGTCATTTCCGCGAAAGACGAAGGGCTGCTCCTCTATGTGCGGAGAACGCATTTCATCGAACCAGATCGCGCGGTCATTGAATGGAACCGTGGCAATCTCGATGCACTTGTTGCGTCAACAGAAAAGGCGCCCGTTTTGCTCGGCGAGCTCCGAGGCGCTTCCCTTTCCAGTTTGAAATCAAATGAGAGAAACAAAGAGCAGGGGAGGGACTACGTTTTAATTACGCGCTAGCTCTCTGAGATCGGCGTTCGGCTGCGTCGTTCGGATCGGCGGTTTTTCCGGGACGTAATTTTCCTCTCTTAGCTGGCTTCCAAGCTAACACTTTGGATAGAACTCGCTCTGCTTCTAATGGCGATAATCTCGCTGCCTCTTCCATCACGTCACGCGGTACCCAGTCAGGAAAGGGTACCTGTCCCGACGCGTGCGCGCCGGTTTCTGTATGTTCGTCCCAGACTTTCGCGAGCCGCTCTTTGGCAAAGTGTGGCGCAAGTTTGACGAGCGCGGGCCAAACCCATCGATGAACATACGTGACTTTGTCATCAATCAACTTACAGACCAAGACGTCGGGACTTTCACAAACCGCACACGCTGCTTGAAAGATTACCCGCCCTTTAGCGTGTCCCCACCAACTGCCTCGAATTGGCCCAGCTGCAATCACCTCCGCGAGGCTTGGGACTGGACCGCGCGCGGCTTGAAGCACGACTCCATGACGTTTCACGAAAGCGATTGCTTCTTTTGGACTCACTTCTTTCTAATTTCGCTAGTCTCCCTGCTGAAGCCAGACGTAGCGCTTGCCGTTCCAATAGATCAGCGCGCTGGCTGCCTCACTCTTTCCCACCAGAAGTGCGTCTCCGCAAAGATGCGGAACGTTTGTTACATCGCCTCCTGATGCTACGCGGGTTTTCGAATAAATCTGCCACGTATCCATCCACTCGAAGTCATCGCCACCATTGCCGATTGCAGTCCCTGCGCCGAGAATTGTTACCTTGTTGGTCCCTCCATAAACAATCGCGATTCCCACCTTTCCGGTCG
>WNFU01010429.1_pt1 | contig 10274 bp, 8 predicted proteins | sample 5400121 | NCBI WGS metagenome assembly WNFU01 (sample SAMN13153360, study PRJNA577476) | soil metagenome | isolation source: 100 cm soil or saprolite under grassland replicate 1 | place: USA:California | collected 2016-06-15
GAACCCACTCCCGGACGTCGACGTCGAGCCAGCGAGCGTTCGCGAGTCGGACCTTCGCTGAACAACGACATCAGCCGACCCATCGGAGTCGCTTGATCGCCCCTCGCAGCTCGTGCGCGTTCACGCGCGTGTAGCGCTGTGTCGAGTCGAGGTGCTTGTGCCCGAGCAGCTCCTGGATCTGGCGCAGGTTCGCGCCCGCGCGGAGGAGCTCCGAGGCGAAGACGTGCCGGAGCGTGTGCGGCGTCACGCGCTTGCGCTCGTTGACGCCGGCCGCGTCGAGTTAGTGGCGGAACGTCTGCCCGAGCTGGGTGTAGTGGAGCCGGTTGCCCTGCAAGCCGACGAAGACCGCCTGCTCGGTCAGCGGCACGCGCGTCGCGTAGTACTCGGCGAAGAGCGGCGCGAGCGCAGGGTGGATCGGGATCGTCCGCTGCCTGCCGCCCTTCGCGCGGCGGACGCGGAGCAGCCGTCGCGAGAGGTCGACGTCGTCCCAGTCGAGTCCGAGTAGTTCGCTCCGGCGCAAGCCGGCGTACGCCATCAGCGCGAGCAGGAGCCGGTCGCGCTCCGCCTTGCCGTGGAAGTGGCGCTCCCAGAGCTCGTGCCTTCCGGGCTGGACGAGCAACCGCCCGAGCTCGCCCACCGTCAGCACGTCCGGGAGCGCCTCCCGCTTCTTCGGCGTCCGCAGCGGCAGCGTCGGATCGCGGACGATTCGCTCCTCCTCGACGAGGAAGCGGAAGAAGCACTTGAGCGCCGCGGTCGTCCGCGCCTGGCTCGAGACGGCCGGCCGCCGCTTCTGCTCCTTGGCGAGGAACGCGCGAAGGTGCGTCACCTTCACCTTGGCGAGGTCCCCGATCCCCTGACCATGCAGGTAATCCAGACACGCCGAAATGTCACGCTCGTAAGCCGAGCACGTCATCGGGGCAAGGCGCCGTTCCGAGCGGCAAAAGCGCAGGAAATCGGCCAGTTCCTCCCTCGTGTCTTCCTTCATCGCTCCTCCTTTGGGCAGCCTTCCGGCCCCCGCTGGAGCGAGCCTGAGGACTATCCGGCTTACAGGCCTGCTACGGAAAAAGCCCTGGTAACGGGGCTTTTTCTACGGACCCGATTCGCCAGCGACTCGTCAGGCTCGCCCCGCGACGGGCCCGACGGCGGCCGGTTTCGTGGATTCGTGCTCGGGCGGCGCGGCTCATAATCATGTAATGGCCGCACCCACCGGCGAGCGGCGCATCGTCTCGGTCCTCCTGGCCGACATCGCCGACTCGACGGCGATCGGCGAGCAGCTCGGCCCGGAGCGCTCGAAGTTCCTCTTCGACGAGGTCATCCGTCTTATCGCTACCGAGGCGAAGCGGTTCGGGGGCACCGTCGCGCAGCTGACGGGCGACGGGCTCTACGCGCTCTTCGGTGTGCCGACCGCGCACGAGGACGACGCCGAGCGGGCCGTGAGGGCCGCCCTGGCCATGCACTCCGCGCTCGCTGCGTACGCCCGCGATGTCGGCGACGCTTACGGCATCGAGCTCACGGCCCGCGTCGGGGTCAACACGGGTCCGGTCGTCCTCCTTCCTGACGAGGCGCCTCCCGAAGAGCGCTACAACGCCCTCGGTGACACGGTCAACGTCGCCGCTCGGCTCCAGGTGCACGCGGGCGCGGGAGGGGTCGCCGTCGGGCCGCTGACTGCGCGGCAGGTCGAGGACGCGTTCGAGCTCGAGTTGCTGGGCCCGCTTGAGCTGAGGGGGAAGGCCGAACCCGTCGCGGCGTTCCGCCTCGCAGGCGAGCGGGAAGGCGCCGCGCGCCACATCTCGCCGCTCGTCGGCCGCGAGGAGGAGGTCGCCGTGCTCGACGAGATCCTCGCCGAGTTGATCGACGGGAGGGGCTCGATCGTCGCGATCACCGGCGAGCCCGGAATCGGCAAGAGCCGCCTCGCCGCCGAGGCCCGGAACCGCTGGAGCGAGCAGGTGCGATTCCTCGGGACGCAGGGCGTGTCGTACGCGCAGAGCGTCCCCTACTACCCGCTCCGCGAGCTGCTGCGCGGCTTCCTCGGCCTCGGGGTCGGCGACCCGGAGGCACGCGTCCGGCTCGAGCTCAAGGCTCAGCTCGCCGCATCGCTGGCCGAACGCGGCGACGCCTACTACCCGTTCCTCGCCTCGCTGCTCGGGCTCGCGCTCGAGGACGACGCGCAGGAGCGCATGCGGGCACTCGCCCGCGACTCGGTCCAGCGTCAGACGCATGAGGCCGTCGTCGAGCTCGGGCGCGCGCTCTCACATGAGCGGCCGCTCTGCCTTGTGCTCGAGGACCTCCACTTCGCCGACGAGCCAACCCTGGACCTGTGCGAGGAGCTCCTGCTACTTGCTGACGAGGAGGCGACAGCAGTCTTCCTGCTCTATCGCAGCGATCCCGATCTGCCCTCGTGGGAGCTTGGCGAGGCGGCGCGCCGCCGGTACCGGCACCGCTTCCGTGAGCTTCAGCTTGACGCCCTCGATTCGGACCAGGGGGCTCGATTGGCCGCCTCTGCCGCGGGGGGCGAGCTCACCCAAGACCTCGCTGCGCAGCTCGCCGAGCGCACCGGCGGCAACCCGCTCTTCCTCGAGGAGGCGGCGCGGGATGCGGTCGAGCGCGGCGACGGCGCCGCCGTGCCGATCGCGATCCAGGAAACGCTCCAAGCCAGGCTCGGCCGTCTGGCGCCGAACGTCCGCGAGGTCGCGTCTGTTGCCTCCGTCGTGGGGCGGACTTTCGGAGCGCCGCTGCTCGAGCGGCTCGTCCCCCCGGAGCGGCTGCGGCCGGCCCTGTCGGAGCTCCAGCGGCTCGACCTCGTCGTGGAGGAGCGGCGCCGCCCAGCTCCGGAATACCGCTTCCGCCACGGCCTCGTTCAGGAAGCGGCGTACGCGAGCCTGCTCGAGGAGCGCCGGCGCGACCTGCACCGGGCCGTCGGCTCGGCGCTCGAGGAGCTGCACGGAGCTGAACTGTCAGAGGCGTACGGACTGCTCGCTCGCCACTTCGCCGAGGCCGACGAGCCTGGGAAAGCGTCCCGTTACCTGCTCGCGGCCGGCGACGCGGCCCGCGCCGTGTACGCCGACGAGGAGGCGATCGCGGATTACCGGCGCGCGCTCTCGTTCCTCGACCGTCTGGGTGATACCAGCCGCGCGCGCGCCGTGCTCTTCAAGATCGCGCTCGCGCATCACCTCGCCTTCGACTTCGAGGCGGCGAACGGAGCGTGGGCCGAGGCCTTCGCGCGACCCGAGCCGCCCCCAATCCGCCCGGACCTGACCGAGCGGCTCACGATGGCTGGTCTACGCGTGCAGAACTGGGTGCCGGGCTACGGCTACGACACCGTCACCTGGTTTTTCGGCCCCAATCTGTTTCGCGGCCTGCTGCGCCTCGAGCATGTTGACGTGGTCCCCGACCTCGCCGAGCGCATCGCGGTCTCGCCGGACGGCTGCACGTACGAAGTCCTCTTGCGCGAGGGGCTTCGCTGGAGCGACGGAGAGCCGCTGACTGCGGAGGATTTCGCGTTCACCTACCGGGTGATGCTGGAGGAGCGCGTTCCGACCGCACATCTGCTCGAAGGGCTGGAAGCGGAATCACCGGACGCTCTGACGCTCCGGCTCCGTCTCGACGAGCCGCGGGCTTACATGCTGTACCTACTGGCTCAGCTGCCCTTCTTCCCCTGGCCACGACACCGCGTCGAGTCGCTCGGAGACGAATGGCACACCCCGGCCGCGTTGGTCAGCAACGGACCCTTCGTGCTTCGCGAGTTCCGCGAAGAGCGCAGTGTGCTCACCGCAGACCCGCACTGGCAACGGTCACGCGGCAACGTCGGCGAGGTGGCGATCGAGCAAGGGCTGCCGCCGGAGGTCTTCGAGGAATGGCGAGCGAATCGTCACGACGTACTCTTCGTCGGCAGCCACAGTTGGGAAAGTGTGGTCCGCGGCGCGCGAGACACGGTCGCCCTGCCGATCACGTTGCCGTTCACGCGATACGTCGCCTTTCCGGCCCGTTCGCCCTTCGACGACGAGCGGATCCGAAAGGCGCTGGCACACGCGCTGGACCGCGATCTCCTCGTCGAGGGACATGACGAGCAGCCGGCGCACGGAGGCTTCCTGCCACCGTCCATGCCCGGGCATTCGCACGATCTGGCTCCGAAGCACGATCTGGCGCGTGCGCGGAGCCTGCTCGCGGAGGCCGGGTACGCGGACGGCCGGGGGCTACCCGAGCTCCGGCTCATCCACCCCGATTTCGGGTTCGGCGAGGCATTTCGCCGTGAGGTCGACGCTCGCTGGGAACCGCAGTGGCGAGAGCTCGGCGTGCAAGTCAGGCAGGAATGGGTGCCGGCAGCGGCGCTCGCGTCGGAAGCCAACGGGGACAACACGTTCTGGGAATGGGGGTGGGGCACCGACTATCCAGACCCGCATGGCATGCTGGCGGGCTTCCTTGAATCGCAGCCGGTGGGGCACGACGACGAGCGGGCGCGCCTCGTCGGCCTCGCGCGCTCGCTGCGCTCCCGGGACGATCGCTTGCAGCTCTACCGCGATGCCGACCGCCGGCTCGTCGCCGAGCGAACGTGGGTCGTGCCGACGATCTACGACAAGCACTACCTCCTCCACCGGCCATGGCTCCAGGGGCTGTGGGCCAGCCCTCTGGGAATCAGCACAATGGACGAGGTGGTGGTCCGGCGCTAAGAGGCTCCAACATGATGACGCTTCGTCGCCGGGGCGCGATGGGCGTTCCGAGGCAAGGACGCAGGTCGCGCCCAGGCTGACTCAGCCTGGGCGCGAGTGAGGACACAGCCTCGGGGCGAGCAGCGCGGCCCGGCGGCACAAGGCTCATTGTGTTGGAGCCTCTAAGGGCCTTGGAGCGCTCCTCAGTTCCAACCGGCCTTCCTCACGGATCCAGCGGGGCTCGTGGACGGCCTGCTTGCCGCCGACGTCCATGAGGGCCGTGCGCGGCGAGGGGATCCTCGGTTCCGAGCCGCGGGCGGTCCTCGGCGGCGAGCTGGGCGATCATCCAACCGCCCGGCGTGTAGATGAGACTCCCGTTTGGATGCTCACCGAAGGGGTGCCTACCCGACGCCCGTGGTGAAATCATCGCGCGGGGCATCGAGAGGAGGTTCGAGATGGAAGACGATCAGATCCACAATCGCATCGAGCAACTGGTCGCCGAAGAGCAGGAGCTCTACGAACGCGGTGCCGAAGGCGGCTTGAGCGAGAGCGAACACCGCCGACTCGAATGATCAAGGTCGGTCTCGACCAGTGCTGGGATCTGCTCCGCCAGCGTCGCGCGCTCCGCGAGGCCGGCTACGGCCCCGCCTCCGTCCGCGTCCGCGACCCTGAGGGCGTGGAGCGCTACGAGCAGTGAGCGATGGCGAAGACGCTGACGATCGTCGGTCTTGGCGGCTCGCTGGCGAACGTCTCGACGAGCCGGGCCGCCTTGCAGCTTGCGCTCGAAGGGGCGGCGACGGCCGGCGCCGAGACGCAGCTGCTCGATATCCGACAGCTCAACCTGCCCATGTACAACCCCGACGACGACGAGCCGACCGAGACGGCAGCCAGGCTGATCGAGGCCTGCTATGCGGCAGACGGGATGCTTTGGAGCAGTCCGATGTACCAGGGGACGATCTCGGGCGCGCTCAAGAACGCGCTCGACTGGCTGCACCTGCTCGGCGATCGGGAGCCGCCTTTCCTCCACGACAAGGTCGTTGGCCTGATCAGTGCCGCCGGTGGAACGCAGGGGCTGCAGGCCATCAACACGATGGAGTTCGCCACGCGAGCGCTCCGGGCCTGGGCCGTGCCGTACGTCGTTCCGGTCGCAGCCGCGGCGCGCGTCTTCGATCGTATGGGCCAGATTCAGGATCAAGCCGTCGAGCTGCAGCTCAAAACGCTCGGCGGCGAGGTCGTGCGCGTTGCCGAACGGTTCGTAACCCACGAATCCCCTGACCACGAGACTGAATGTGCGCGCGCGGCCGAACGGGTCGCGACAGCCGCGTAGGTCGCCGCCCACGGCCGCGTCAGATTCACAGCGCCACCGCGTCGTTGTCGTCGGCGGCGGATTCGGGGGACTGCAGGCCGTCCGAAAGCTCCGCCGCGCCCCGGTCGACATCACGCTGGTGGACCGCCGCAACTTCCATCTGTTCCAGCCGCTCGTGTACCAGGTCGCAACGGGCGCGCTCTCACCGGGGGAGGTCGCCGCGCCGCTGCGCGGCGTCTTCAAACGCGACCGGAACGTCCGCGTACTGCTCGGCGAAGTCACCGGCTTCGATCTCGCAGGCCGGCGTGTCTTTCTCGACCGGCTCCCGAACGGCGGTGAGCAGCGCGCGATCCCGTACGACAGCTTGATCGTCGCCGCCGGGTCGAGCTATTCCTACTTCGGCCACGAGGAGTGGCGGCCGTTCGCCCCCGACATCAAGTCGCTCGAGGGCGCGCTCGAGGTCCGGCGCCGGATCTTGACGGCGTTCGAGGCGGCCGAGGTCGAGCCGGATCCCGGGCCCCGATCCGCCTGGCTCACGTTCGTCGTCGTCGGCGGCGGACCGACCGGCGTCGAGCTGGCCGGGCAGATCGCCGAGATCGCGCGGGACACGCTGCGCCGCGACTTCCGGACGATCGACACGCGCGCGGCACGCATCCAGCTCGTCGAGATGGCCGAGCGCGTCCTGCCGATGTTCCCGCCCCGCCTGTCGGAGCGGGCGGCGCGGGCGCTGGAGCGGCTCGGGGTGACACCGCTCGTCGGGCGGAAGGTGGTCGGCATCGACGAGGAGTCGGTCACGATCGCCGCGGAGGAGGGGGAGAGCGAGCGAGTGCCGGCGCGGACCGTCGTCTGGGCGGCCGGCGTCGTCGCCTCCCAGCTCGCCGCCGCGCTCGCCGCCGAAACCGGAGCCGAGCTCGACCGCGCGGGCAGGGTGGCGGTCGGCCCGGACCTGGCCTTGCCCGGCCACCCCGAGGTGATGGCGCTCGGCGACATGGTGCAGGTGCACGACGCGGAGGGAAACCCGGTCGCGCTCCCCGGCCTCGCCCCGGTGGCGATGCAGCAGGGACGCTATGCCGCCCGCGCTGTGAGGGCCCGCCTGGGCGGGAGCCAGCCACCCCCCTTTCGCTATCGCGACAAGGGGAACCTCGCGACGATCGGCCGAGCGAAGGCGGTTGCCGACATCAAGGGCCTACAGCTGAGCGGCCTGCTCGCCTGGCTCACCTGGCTCTTCGTCCACCTCTTCTACCTGATCGGGCTGCAGAATCGGCTCCTCGTCTTCATCCGCTGGACGTTCAGCTTCGTCACACGCGGCCGCGGCGCTCGGCTGATAACGAGCCGTTAGGTCTCGCTTCTCGCAGGCTCGAGCGGGCTCGGCCGCGTCCGCAGCACTCTGGCCGTCCAGGCCGGTAGCCACCAGTTCCAACGGCCGAGCAGCTGCATGACCGACGGCACGAGCAGCGCCCGGATCACCGTCGCGTCGAAGATGATCCCGGCGGAGAGCCCGATCGCGAACTGCTTGATGTCCGGCCCGGGGCCGGTCGAGAGCGTGAAGAAGGCGAACATGAGCACGAGGGCCGCGCTCGTGACGAGCTTGCCCGTTCGCGCCAGCCCGAGCTCGATCGCCTTGCGCGTGTCCCCGGTCTCTTCATACGCCTCGCGCATGCGCGTGAGCATGAACACCTCGTAGTCCATCGAGATCCCGTAGAGGAAGGCGAAGACCATCAGCGGGATCCAGGAGATGATCGCGTCGGTCGCCTGCACGTTCCAGATCGCCTCGCTGCCGTGCCCGTCCTGGAAGATGAAGACGATGATCCCGTACGCGGCCCCGAGCGAGAGGAGGTTGAGGATCACGGCCTTGACCGGCAGCACGATCGAGCGGAACGCGCGCATGAGCAGGACGAACGTGAGGATGAGGACGAAGGCGAGCAGGTAGGGAAACTTCCCGTACACGGCCTTGATGAAGTCGCGGCTCTCGGGCGCGGCGCCGCCGAGCGTGACCCGGGTCGACCCGCCGAGCTCGGACCGAACGGCGGGCAGCACGTCGTCGCGCAGGTTCGAGATCGTCGTCTTCGCAGGACGCGAGCTGCCGTCGTCGGTGCCAAATGCCTCGACAAGGCCCGTCGTGCCCTTCCGCCACGACGGCGGCGCCGCCGCGCCGGCGACCCCCTTCGCGCTGCCGACAGCAGTGGCGGTCTTCGCGAGCGCCTCCGGAGTCGCGCCGTTCTCGACGAGGATGACGTAAGGGAGATACACGCCTGCCGGAATTCCCGCCGCCGTGATCGCGGCGCGACCCGCGTCTGCGTCCCCGACCGCCGGCTCGTCCTTCAGCTGCGCGTCGCTCGGATTGATGTGGAAGGCAGGCAGCACGACAAGCGACACGATCACCGCGCCGGCGAGGAACACGGGCAGAGGCCGCCTCGTCACCAGGCGTGCCCAGCGGCCCCAGAAGCCCGTCTCGGCGTCGGGCGGCTTGACGAAGCGCCGCGGCATCAGGCGCAGGCGGTTGATCCTTGCGCCGAGCAGCGAGAACAGTGCGGGGAGCAGCGTGATCGAGGCAAGCACAGAGATCGCAGGAATGAGCATGCCGCCGAGGCCGATGGAGCGGATGAACGGCAGCGGCAGGATGATCATGCTGAGGAGGCCGATCGCCACCGTCGAGCCGGAGATGATCACGGAGCGCCCCGCGTGCGCCATCGTCTCCACGAGCGCGTCGTCGGACGAACGACCTGCCGCGAGCTCCTCGCGGAAGCGGAACGTCATCAGAAGCGCGTAGTCGATCGCGACGCCGAGTCCGACGAGCGCTACGAGGAACTGGACGATGATCGAGACGTTGGTGACGTACGTCAGCGCGAGCACGCACGCGAACGTCGTCAGGATCGAGGCCGCGGCCATCGCCAGCGGCATCGCCACAGCCGGGAGCGTGCCGAAGACGAAGAGGAGGATGATGAGTGCGCCCAGGCCGCCGATGAGCGCCTCGGTGAGGACGCTCGGTCCGCTCTCTCCACCCTGTGACTCGAAGATGGCGTCGCGCCCGGTGAGATGGCTCGTCACCCCGTCCGGCGTCGCCGCCTTGAGCGCCGCCCGTGCCTCGGCGATCGGCGGGAAGCTCGAGAAGGTCGTGTTCCCGCGCGGGTAGATCGTCGCCACCATCGTGTGACGGTCGGGCGAGACGTACATGTCGCTGTGCGTCTCGAACCACGAGCCTACGCGGGACCCCTTGACGACGCCCGCCGCCGCGTCGACCGCCTTGTCGGCGCCGTCGACCTGCGTGATGTCTCGTCCCGGCGACGAGAGCACGACGACGAGCGGGACCTGCTCCCCCGAGCCGAAGAGCTTCAGCGTGCGCTGGTTCGCCTCGTAGGCCGAATATCCGGGGATCGAGAAGGACTCGAACCACCGGTCGGAGAGTCGCATCGCCGAGACAACGCCGACGCCGGTGAGCACGATCCAGGCCCCCACGACGAGGAGCCGGTGCCGAATCACGATCCGCGCGAGGCGAGCCACGAACGCCCGAGGCTACCGATCGAGAGACGGGCTGCGGGTGAAGAAGTAGTGAACGCCGGCGATCAGCGGGTCGAGGCCGCGACCTGCTCGAGGGCCTCGACGGCGGCGCGGTCGGGCTCGTCCGCGGCGATTCGGCGGGCGGCTGCGGCTGCGGCGTCGCTGAACGCCGGGTCGGCGAGCAGCCGTTCCAGCGACGCTCGGATCTCGCGCGGCGGCGAGTCAGCATCCAGATGTATTCCCGCCCCGAGCGCGGCGACACGGTCGGCGTTCACCGGCTGCTCGCGCCCGAGGGGGAGGAGGACCATCGGAACGCCGTGCGCGAGTGCGCGGAGGACCGTCCCCAGTCCACCGTGGCTGACGACGGCGGCACAGTGCGGCAAGAGAGCGTCGTGGTCGGCAAAGGACAGGATCTCGACGTTGCTCGGCACGGTGACCGTGGAGGGCGGCACCACGTTGCCGAGAGTGAGGATCGCATCGACGCCGAGGTCACCGATCGCATCGCACGCGCGCTGGATGAGCGCGGGCTGACCGTCCATGACGGTGGTGCTGAAGCTCAGGAGCACGCACGGCGGCGCGTCTTGGCCGCCACCCGCGGTAGGGGCTGTCGCGCGCCTCCGGATGCCGAGGGGACCGGCGTGGATCACGCGGGCCGGATAGTCGAGATCGCGGTCGAACCAGCGGGGAGCGGTCACCAGCATCAGCTCGGGCGCCTCCCACGCCGCAAGCTCACCGGCGAAGGGAGGAACCCCGAGTGCCAGGCACGTCGCGTTGAGCACGGGCACCTGTTCCGCCCACCAGCCCCCGCCGCGCAGCAAGTGGGC
>WNFU01023889.1_pt1 | contig 10273 bp, 11 predicted proteins | sample 5400121 | NCBI WGS metagenome assembly WNFU01 (sample SAMN13153360, study PRJNA577476) | soil metagenome | isolation source: 100 cm soil or saprolite under grassland replicate 1 | place: USA:California | collected 2016-06-15
TTCCGCCGCGCCTCCTGGCACATGGACTTCATCTACCGGCTCGGCGGCGTCTCCCGGGCGCCGGAGCACCTGAGGGTCCAGTTCCGCAACCCGACCGGCACCATCGAGTTCACCTCCGCGGCGCTCAAGATCGACGGCAAGGTCCGCCTGGAGCAGACGATCTTCGGCGAGGACTTCCAGACGCTGCAGACGATGGTGACCGCGGCCACCCCCAAGCTCACCATCCCCTCGCCGAACATGGTCCACTACCGCGGCGGCCAGGCCGCCATCGACCGCGGCGTCTATCCCGACCTGGAGCAGTTCTGGAGCGACCTCGGCGACGCCTACGCCGAGCAGGTCCGGCGGATCGGCGAGCTCGGCTGCACCTATCTCCAGTTCGACGATTCCAGTTCTGCCTGGACACCTACAAGGCGCACGACTCGCAACCCTTGCTACAACTAGGGTAATCGCGCGATCTGTCGTCCCGGCTGCCTAGCGCCAGGCGCCGTTCGCAAGCTCGACTTCCTGGAGCGTCCCGTCGGCCAGACGCTCCGGAATCACGCGCCACTCCTTGAGCACCAGCGCTGCGGGTGCGGCTGACTTGAACCACTCGGATCTGGTTACCCTGATGCCATCGACCGTGGTGGGGTCCCAGGTGACGGCATGAAAGTAGGGGGCCTCCGGCACAAGCCGCCGGAGGCGCTGGATGGCTCGGCGGTGGTACCACTTGCACACCGCCGTGAGGTCCAGGCCCGCCCGCAGGGCCTCGCGCACGAACGGCAGCGCCCGCTCGACATTCTCGCCGGTCGTCGTGGACCGGTCCTCATAGTGGATGATCGTTTCGGGCACGCCATGCTCCAGCAGGATGTCGCGGTGCAGGTGCGCCTCGATGGCGCCGGTATGCCGGTTGACGCCGCCTGTGACGATGATGAGCGGAGCGAGCCCCTGGTGGTAGCGCCGAGCCACCAGCTCAGCCGGGGCTGGCAGCCGGGTACCGAAGATGATGTGCGCTGCCGGTCCTGGCGGGGGAGCGTGGACATCCAGGTAGGCGGTGATCCGCCCGGCCTCCTCTAGGCTCGGAAGCCCTTCGAGCCCGGTGGCCGTGGTGTGACCCGTCATGAGCGGGAGGGGTTGTCGGGCGCGGGTAGGGCCGGCGGCCGCCGCCTGGCCATAAGGTAGCGCTCGTGGAAGTCCCGCGCCTCCGGGGTCTTCCCGAAGCCGCGCGTGAACGCCCGGTCGAGCTCGCCGGCCAAGACGACGACCGACCGGACCGGCCGGGGAGCGGCCATAGCCATGTTCCCGGCGCCGAAGGCTTCGTCGAGCCGGCCGAGTCCCGCCAGCGCCAGCGCGAGCCTCAGATGGGCCAGCGCGAAACCCGTGGGGTGCTCGCCAGGTCCGCCTCGGCCGCCCGGGCCATAGTGCGCGGTGATCACTTGGCGAGTTATCTCCGCGGCCTCCTCGAGTTGGCCGAGGAGCAACAGCGACGTTGCTGTGTACGGCGGGTCGCCCGCGCGGCTAATCGAGAACGCACCCTGCGCCGGAGTACCTGCGGGCAGCTTGGCGATGGCCACCTCAGCGCGGCGCCGGGTACTGCCTACTTCGCGCGTATCTCCCAGCTGCGCCCAGGCGCGCATCTCCTGGGCGACCAGCTTGGCGTGCGCGACGGTACCGAGGGGAGCAAGTGCCTGCCCCTTCTGCGCATAGGTAACCGCCTCGCGGGCCTGACCGCCGTAGAGCGCCATGAGGGCTCTCGTCTGGGCGGACCAGGCGGCGAGTTCCGGGTGGGAGGCTTCGTCGGCGCGCTTCTCAACGTCGGCACACCAGGCCACCGCCGCGAGCTGGTCGCCGACGTCGAAGCAGAGCAGGCCGAGCAGGTTCGACAGCCAGCCGGAGATAACGAGCAGGTCGCGATGCTGGTCGAGGGTGGGGTAGCCGCCAATGAGCTCACCCACATGGAGCCGTAGGCCAAGCAGCTCGGGATACAGCGTCTCGGGCAGGGTCCGGCGAAACACGCCCGCGTAGTGCGCTACGGCCTGTTCGAGTTGCTGCACGTCGCCTGGACCAATGCTCGACGTAGCCGCCTGGGATGCCTGCATGGCGTCGAGCACCCGGGAGCCGGCGGGCTGTGGACGCGGGCGTTCGACCGTCGGGCCGACCGCGCTGATGACGGCGCCGGCGCCGAGGAGTTTCAGCAGCTCACGGCGTGTGGGCATCACATACACCTTCCCGTTGACGCTCCACACCACCATGGCATCAGCGCCCAGGTCTTCGCCAGCGGGAACCTGCTCGATCCGAACCGCCTGGTCTAGCGGCTCCTGATCTGGACGTGCACTCACGCGGTGGGAGGGAGCGTCCTTGCGGGTGATCTGATTCCACTCCGCGTCGGCATGGACCCACAAGCTGACCAGCTTGCCCCCGGTGCCCAGGAGCTCGTCGCACGCCTCCGCGAACGCCCGGGTACAGCGGGATTCGGCCAGCTCAACGGCCGACAGGTAGGAGTCGGACTTACCGAGACGCTTGGCAAAGCCCTGGAGGCTGAAGCCTTCCTGGGTGCGCGTCTCGCGCAGCGTCCACGCGAACAGGTGGCGGACGGACTGGCTTGGGTTGATGCGGCGGGGCGTACGGGACATCACTGCCTCCGCGATTTCCAGATGTGGAATTCCTATCTATCGACGGAAATGACCGTGGCGGGCGTTACTCGTGTTCCGGCCCCGTACGCACCACGAGCGTAGCAGGCCGCGCAAGCCGCGCTCGTGGCGGGCCGGACCCGGCGGACCCAGCCAGGGATCGCCAGCGCCGGGTGTCGGGTAGCGGTCAGCCCGGCACCCGGCAACCAAGAACGAGCCGACCTGGGAGGACGATGACGGTGTCAGCTTCCAGTGGTCCGGACCTGGTCGAGCTCAGCGAGCGGGAGTTCGACCTGCTCTTTTACCTCACTTCGGCGAGCCACATCCAGCGACGCTGGGACGGCACCGTGCGTTGGGCGCTTGACGCCGAGGAGGTGTGCGACCTCCTGGAGTTGGCCGTCGAACTAGCCGCCGAGTGGGGCACTACGGCCATGCACGAGCGGGCGACCGACCTGCTTAGCCTCATTGCCCGGTGCGAACCTCCACTTGTGGGGCTCGGGTGAGCCTGCAGCAGTGCCGAGGTGGCGCGGTGAGCCAAGCCATCCGGCGCACCGTGCTATTGCTTGTCCTCGTAATCGTGGCATTGGCACTGGATCTGGTGGCCTTTCTCGCTGCCGCGATCTGGGTCTGGATTACGACGTGACGTTACATCGCTGTCAGTTTGGCGAGCGGTTGCCGCCCAATGTCAGTTGCGCGGCGCTCTGCCCGGCCTTTCCAGACTGCATGCCGCCGCCGTCATCCGAACTGCTCAGCGCTATCCGCGGCTTCTGGGCTGACGGCCAGGCCAGAAGCGAGAATCACGCAGCGGTGGCCTCCACGTTGGAGCAGCTCCATGAGGCCATTACCCAAGGCCTCGAGGAGAGAGAGCAGCCGTGACCTTGCTGGTTGGCTGGATCGGGATGGCGATGCTGGTGCTGAGATGTTCCGCCGACGCGGTAGGGCTTGGTAGATAGGGGCACCCCCGCTTGTTGTGGTCTCAGCCTGCCTTCCTCGGGCTGGGCAGTGTGCGTCGGTCCTCACGGGCATCAAGGTCGTTCGTCCGGTTGGGCGCTCCACCTTGACGCCCGCTGCGGCCCGGCAAGCCCGACGGGTAACGAAGGCAGGCAGGTTCTATGCCAGCCAGTTCCTTGACAATCAAGACCACGACAACCCGATACCGCTAGAGCGAGGACATGGAGAGCAAACATATGCATGAAAAAGTAAGACCGTGCAGCCTAGCTGACATACGAATGGAGCATCGCGTGTGGCAGGCATGGACCGTAAAGGAGGACGGTTCACCTCACCACCTCGAGCGGGACCACGAAACAGACGAAGACCGAAAGTATTGGCTATGCCGCAACTGCTGGGACGAGTTCTGGTATTGGACCGAAGCCGTGCGGCACCTTGAAGAAAACCAAACACTGATGGCGGCTGCCGCGTAAGCAAAACCGCCATGTGTCCTGACTATCACATTAACTAAATAGCCTTGACTCTAGCGTATCGGTTGTCCAGAAACCAGTCAACTAATGGGAGACAACTATGTATGTCCGATACAACGAAATGCACGCACGTCAACTATGACGACTACTCCGACAGGTGCGAGGACTGCGGCTATGAGCCGGAAACGTGCTGGAATTGCAGCGAACCCCTAAAGCCTGGCACGGAGATTGTAGCCGCTGGCGGCATCTTCTGTAGCGAAGACTGCCACGAAGCGTTTACCTCTGCCCCTGAATCTCAACTAACCACTCGAAAGGATACGAACCAATGGCCGAATCAATCGAACAACTAACCATCTACAAACTCGCCCGGCGTCTTGAGGACGAGGTTTACGACCTCGTTAAGACATTCCCTGCCGATCAGTTCTACGGCCTGGGCAATGACCTGCGGCGCTCAAGTGCCGCCGTCTCGCACCACATCATGGAGTGCCATCGGCTCTACAGTTACCGTCTCAAGCTCGATGAACTTAATGCTGTGCGGCGCGAAGCCGAGGCGACACAGACCAATCTCGAAAAGGTCCGCGAGACAATCAACGATCATGCCAAGACGGACGAGCTAATTCAGAGCTTTACCGACATCATCAAGCAGTCGTGGGGTCTGACCAAATGGCTCCAGGCCAAGCTCGATGAGCGGCGTGCCGCGCAGGAAGCGGCATGACGCGCACGTAGCGAGCGCCGACCCTACGCCCCCTGCGGGAAGTCCCGCCGGGGGCTGCGGGGGCTTCTCCGTCTCGGCAAGATGTTGAGCTGTCTTGCCAGTCCTGCGGTTGGCGAGACAGGACGGTAGCGTCCTGGGTTGGCTATCCGCCCCGTCCTCAGTTGGCCTTCGTCTCGCTGGGCGTCTCGCGTCCTGGCGCAAGGGCGACCGCGAGCGGCTGCGGGACGGTCGGCTTGCGTCCTGGACGTCCTGCAAGACACCTGCTGGCCTTGCGTCTCGTTGGCGGACAGACCGCGCGCCTCATCCACGCCGCGCGAGCTCCCGGGCCGGCAGCCGGGCGGTGGCGCGCCGAGTGGGGGCCAGCCAGCAGGCGCAGTTGGAGCTGACGCGCAACTGGCGCGCTCGCTGGATGGCGAACGGAGCCGCACCGGCTGAGCTCAGCGGCCGCATCTCATCGCGCCGGCCTACGCGCGTAGCACCCATGCCGCGGTGGGCTGGCTGGGACGTGGGGGCAGTAGCGAGCCCGCCGAGGTCCGCTCCGTAGCGCAGTTCGCATCCGTCACGGTGCCATCAGGTAGCGCAGCTGCCATGTCCGCAGATCGTCTGCCCTCGGTCCGCTCAACGTCGCCACCCCTCCTGGACCCTGAACCGCAGGAACCAAAGAGGAAAGAGGAGAGGAAAGAGGAGAGCAGTGCACCTGAAGGTGCGGGGCCCGCCGGGGGCCGCTGCCTCCGCCGGCGGGAAGGGGAGCGGTGGTCGCCGACGTCGCCAAGCTGAGCGCCGGCCGCGAACGCTACTACCTGGACGAGGTCGCGCACACGCTCGAGGACTACTACAACGGCAAGTCGACGGCCGCCACCCGGTGACCGGGGAGCTGCTCGGCCGCCCGCACCCGGTGAATGGCATGCGTGGCTACGACGTGGTGTTCCGGCCGGTCAAGGATGTCAGCCTCCTCTATGGTCTCGGCAGTCCTGAGGTAGCGAGCGTTACCCGGGATCCACCGAGGATTTGTTGATGTTGATCCCTTGAGGTGGCGAATAGGTGCCCGCTGACCTGGGAGAATGGCGTTGCTGAAGCGACCGTTCGACCCAGCCAGGAGGACACCTGTTCAGTGCGATCATCCCACAGCCCCGATCAGATCACCGTCACCTTCGATGACGACCATGCCGTCGCCGATGCTGGCCTGATCCTTGCCGCCAGCCTGGCCGAGGGACTCGGGCTGCGTGAGCTGTTCGACACCCACGTTGATCTCGCTGACGCACCCGGCGCGGCCAACGCCGGCGACAAGGCGATGACCCTGCTCCACTCGGCCCTGGCCGGCGGCGAGTGGATCGGTGACGCTGACGCCTTGCGCGCCGGCGCGACCGGGCAGGTGCTGGGCCACCGGGTTGCCGCGCCGTCCACGCTGGGCACGTTCCTGCGCTCGTTCACCTGGGGCTCGACCCGGCAACTCGACCAGGTCGCCGGGATCGCATTGGCCCGCGCGTGGGGGGCGGGTGCCGGGCCGGGGCCGTGGCCGGTGACCATCGACGTCGATTCCACCCACTGCCAGACCTACGGGCTCCAAAAGCAAGGCGCGACCGGGGTCGACCGCCACGGCGAGCGTGGCTACCACCCGCTGCTGGCCACCGTGGCCGACAGCGGGGATGTGCTCCACTCCCGCCTGCGTGAGGGCATCGCCAACACCGGGCGCGGCGCGGCCAGCTTTGTCACCGAGACGATCAACCGGGCCCGCCGCGGCAGCGCCACCGGGCCGATCTGCCTGCGCGCCGACTCCGGGTTCTACACCCACAAGGTCGTCCAGGCCTGCCACCAGCAGGGGGTGACCTGCTCGATCACCGTCAAGCTCACCAAGGCCGTCCACAAGGTCATCGCCCGGATCCCCGAACAGTCTTGGACACCGATCCCCTACTGGTTGGACGGCGGCGCTGACGTCGCCGAGACCAGCTACCGGCCCTTTGGCCGCAAGGGAAGGGTCATGCGCCTGATCGTGCGCCGCGTGCGCCCCACCCCCGGCTCCCAGCTCGCGCTGTTCTGCGACTACGACTATCACGGCTTTGTCACCGACCGCCAGGGCGCCATGCTGGCGTTGGAGGCCGACCATCGTCGCCACGCCGAGATCGAAAACGTGATCCGAGACCTCAAGTACGGCGTTGGCCTCAACCACCTGCCATCCGGCAAGTTCGCCGCCAACGCCGCCTGGCTGGCCTTCAACGTCATCGCGCACAACCTGGCCCGCTGGACCAGCCGAATCGGCCTGGGCGAGACCCTCATCACCACCAAGACCCTACGGATTCGCTACCTGGATCTGCCCGGTCGGCTGACCCGCTCCGCCCGACGCTGGCACCTGCACCTACCTACCCGCTGGCCCTGGGCGCACGAGTTCCTGCTGGCGCTGGACCGGCTGCGCTGCGTGCCGTTCCCAACCTGACGTCCGCGGGCCACCATCGTCGTTGCACCAGCCCGCCCCGGGCCGGCGGCAGCCTGCGTCACAGACGCCGCCGCGCCCCATCGATGCCCGGTCGAGCGCCAAGGCGAGGCCATCACGCCGGCTACTGGCCTCCCCCGCGCCCATCCCGGCTCAAGCCAAGCCCCAGAACCCCGAAATCCCAGCCGAAGAAACAGACGCAGTGGATCCCGGGTTACCCTGGCCGCGCATCACGCCGGCGTCGAAGCCGCGACCCACTACCTCGACGAGACCGTCGGAGCGCGCAGGGGCAAGGCCGGCCGCGATCTTGAGCATGTCGACGGCCAGGGCGTGTTGGCGGCCAGCTTCACCCACCGGCAGAGCCGGGAGAACGACCCGCTCCTGCACGACCACCTGATCGTCTTCAACAGGATTCAGGGTCCTGATGGCCGCTGGACTGCGATCGACGGGCGGGACATCTACCAGAACCGTCTCGCGATGGATGCGGTGTACCGCGCGACCTACCAGGCGGAGCTCACCCGCGGGCTGGGGGTGAGATGGAGCGATCCTGACCCGCACGGCAACCGCTCGATCGTCGGCATGCCGGAAGAACTCGCCCAGGCCATGAGCAAGCGGGACCATCAGATCCGGTTGGCGCTCGAGGCCCAGCGGGCCGCGCACAAGACGATCACGCCGGAGCTCAGGCGCGTGGTAGTGAGCGAGACGCGCAAGGCCAAGGAGCACATTGACGAGCCAACGCTTCGTGACCGATGGGCAGAGGAAGCAGCCGCCCTCGGCTTCACGCAGGAGCAGATCGAGCGCGACGTCCTCGGTCGCACCAAACTGCGGCAGCTCAGCCGCGCACAGCTCGAAGCCCTCTTTGATGAAATTGCGGGCCCGGAGGGTTTGACCGAGAAAGCCAGCACCTTCATCCGGGCCGACGTGGTGCAGGCCCTCGGGGACCGGGTCGTGGGCGTGGACGGTGAGCGCCTGCGCGAGCTGGCCGACGAATTTCTCGCCAGCCGCAGCATTTCGGTGGCGCTGAGCCTCGACCGTAACCAGCGCCGCTACTCCACTCCGGAGATGCTGCAGCAAGAGGAGCTCTTACTCGGCTCAGGGGAGCGGCGCCAGCACGAGGGCGCTGCCGTGGTTCATGGGGAGGCGCTGCGCGCCGCCCTCCAGGCGCATCCCACCATTGGCCACGACCAGGCGGACTTCGTGCGGGACCTGACGCAGAGCGGCGCCGGCCTGGTGGTAGGTATCGGTCCAGCCGGCACTGGCAAGACGTTCGCGATGGATGCCGCCCGGATGGCCTGGGAGCTCGATGGTTACCGGGTGATCGGAGCGGCTCCTACGGGCGTGGCAGCCGTCCGGCTCGAGCAAGGTTCAGCGATCGACGGGTGCCGCACGATTGACCGGCTGCTGTCGCAGATCGAGCGCGGCGAGGAGGAGCTCGACCGCCGGACAGTGTTGGTGGTCGACGAGGCCGGCATGGTCGGCACGCGCAAGCTGGTGGAGCTGGCAGGCAAATGCGAGCAGGCCAAGGCCAAGCTGGTGCTCGTAGGTGATGAGCGGCAGCTCGCCGCCATTGATGCGGGCGGCGGCTTTCGGGCGTTGCGCTTGCGCCTGGGCGCGACCGAGCTGACCGAGAACCGGCGGCAGTCGACTGAGTGGGGGAAGCAGGTCACGGCGCTGCTGCGTGAGGGGCAGGACAGAGTGGCCTTCGTTCGAGGTCCTCCGCGCGCAGGGCCGGGTAACGGTGGCCCGGACCGCTCAGGAGGCCAACGATGCGCTCGTGGCGGCCTGGTGGCCCAGGTATTCCGTCGGAATCAACGCCGGCATGATCGCTCAGACCCGGGCCGAGGTGGAGTACCTCAACGTGGTCGCCCGCCAGCTCATGCGGGACGACGGACGGCTCGGGCAGGACGCCTTCCGCCACGACGGCCGTGGGTTTGCGATCGGGGATGCGGTGATCCTTGGCCGCAATGCGCCGCGGCTCGGCGTTTCGAACGGCACGCGTGGCACGCTGGAGGGCTTCGACGTGGCGACCGGGGCCATCACGGTCAAGACCACTGACGGCAAGCCAGTCACCCTTCCCCGTTCGTACCTCGAGGACCGCGGTCGCATCGGCAAGCAGCCGGAATCCCCGCCGCTCACCTGGGGCTATGCCGTGACCGGCCACCGTGAGCAGGGCGACACCATGACCGAGACGTACCTGCGGGTGTGCAGCACGGCCACATCGGCCTGGTCGTATGTCGGCGCGAGCCGGTTCAAGGACGATCTGAGAGTGTTCATGGCCCAGGGCGAGGTGGTCGAAGATCCGGAACTCGATGTCGCAAGCGAGGTGGGCCCGAAGCCGTGGTCTGACCCGGTGGAGGGTACGGCCGCTGCGATTGAGCTCAAGTCGGGACAGCAGGAAGTAGCGACTGACCAGCGCCATGAGCTGAACGTGCGCCAGCTCCCGACCGGTGAGCTACGCCGGCGCCAGGATGAGCTCGCGAAGCTGCTCACGAAGACCCCGGAGCGGCGCAGTCACAGCCTGACGGTCGCGAGCCGCCGGCGGGAGCAGGCCGAGCGGGAGCTCGTGGACGCCCAGGCGGGGGCGATGCTGGCCCGCGGTGCGGTCGAGGGCTTTGGCGAGCGGCCCCGCTTTGCGCAGCGCCAGGGACACCGGAAGGCCTTGGAGGCGCTCAGGCAGGCGGAGCGGCGTGAACAGCGAGCGCGACAGCTCGCCGACCGTGCCAGTCTCGCGGAAGCCGAGCTTCGCCAGCATGAACAGCATCGGCTCGCGTTTGAGGAGCTTCACGCGCCCGATCGTGATGAAGCCCAGAGGATTACGAGCGAGCTGGCGTGGCGGCGACGAGCTGCCGCCCGAGCGGTTGAAGTTCTCCGGCCGCCGTACCTGGCGGACATGCTTGGCGCGTGCCCGCCGTCCAGTCGGGCGCGCCGCGCCTGGCACCGAGCGGCCGGGCTGATCGAGGACTACCGCGAGAAGTACAATGTCGTCGATCCGGAGCTGGCCCTCGGGGCTGAGCAGGGAGACTTCCTCCAGCGTCAGGAGTGGCGAGAGGCTCAGGCGGCGGCCATGCGCGTGCAGGAACGCGAGCAGTCGCGGGAGCGGGCGATG
>WNFU01013811.1_pt1 | contig 10271 bp, 10 predicted proteins | sample 5400121 | NCBI WGS metagenome assembly WNFU01 (sample SAMN13153360, study PRJNA577476) | soil metagenome | isolation source: 100 cm soil or saprolite under grassland replicate 1 | place: USA:California | collected 2016-06-15
CTCCACGAGCTGCCGCGTTGCCTGCACCGTCTGCGCAGGGTCGTACGCGTCGTTCTCGACCTTGTAGTCGATCTTGCGCCCGTAGACACCGCCGCGTGCATTGATGTAGGCGAAGTACGCCTGCGCCCCCTTCGCGACCGGCGTGTAGTACGCACTCTCGGAACCACTGAGGGCGGCGGTGCCGCCGATGACGATTGACGTGTCGGTGACGCCCGGATCCCCGCCCACGGCGCCCGACGCGCATGTCGCCAGCGCGAGGAAGAGCGCGATGCCCGCGAGCGCTTTGATCACGAGATCAGAAACTTCAGGTCGGGGAGCTTGGCGTTCGCCGACTTGATCGTCAGCGATGAGCCGTCCGCACCGGCGCAGACGAGCGCGCAGGCCGCGACGACGAGGAAGCGCCGGCCCATAGGAAAGAAAGGCTACCCCGTAGAATCGGGCCGCGTATGAACGCGAAGCCGGTCGGCGTCTTCGACTCGGGCATGGGCGGGCTGACCGTTCTGCACGAGCTTCTGGTGACGCTGCCGCATGAGGACTTTGTCTACCTCGGCGACGCGGCGCGGCTTCCGTATGGGCCGCGGCCGCTGCCCGAGATCCGTCGCTTCGCGCGTGAGATCGGCGGCTGGCTCGAGCGACAGGGCGTGAAGCTGATCGTCGTCGCCTGCAACGCTGCCACGTCGGCGGCGCTGCCGGATCTCCAGTCGGAGCTCACGGTGCCGGTCGTCGGCGTGATTACGCCGGAAGCGCACGCCGCGGTTCAGGCGACGCGCAACCGCCGGATCGGACTGCTCGCGACGGAGGCGACGGTCGGCGCCGGCCGCTACGCGACGCTCCTGCGCACGCTCGACGCCGGTGTCTCTGTCTTTCCGGTCGCGTGCCCCGACCTCGTGCCCCTGATCGAGAGCGACGATCCGTACGGCGCGCGCACGGTCGACGCGGTGCGGACATACGCCGCGCCGCTCAAGGCGGCCGGCGTCGACACGGTCATCCTCGGCTGCACGCACTACCCGCTGATCCGCCCGATCCTGCAGCGCATCTTCGGCCGCGACGTCACCCTGGTCTTCTCGGCGGAGGAAACGGCGCGGGAGGTCGCGGAGACGCTCGAGCGCAAAGGGATCGAGCACGAACCAAACCGCGACGGGCGCTACCGCTTCCTCACAACCGGTGATCCCGACTCGTTCCGCGAGATGGGCGCGCGCTTCCTGCAGTTGCCGATCGACAATGTTGAGCACGTCACGATCGCAGAGCTCGAGAGGGCGGCGTGAGAGAGGGGCGGCGGCCGAACGAGCTGCGAGTGCTCGACGTCCACGTCGACTACCTCGAGCAGCCGCACGGATCGGTGCTGTGGTCGCAGGGCAAGACGATCGTGCTCTGCACGGCGTCGATCGACGAGGGCGTCCCGCGCTGGCTGCGCAACTCCGGTCGCGGCTGGATGACGGCGGAGTATTCGCTCCTGCCGGCGTCGACCGGCGAGCGCGTCGAGCGCGAGGCGCGCAGGGGACGCCAGGGCGGGCGGACGATCGAGATCCAGCGGCTGATCGGACGCGCCCTTCGCGCGGTCACGGACTACGACGCGCTCGGCGAGCGCACGATCTATCTCGATTGCGACGTGCTCCAGGCCGACGGCGGCACGCGGTGCGCGGCGATTTGCGGCGCCTACGTTGCGGCGCGGCGCGCGCTCGACCGCTTCGGCCTCGGCAAGGCGCTCACCGGCTCGGTCGGCGCGGCCTCCGTCGGCGTCGTCGACGGAGAGGCGCTGCTCGACCTCGAGTACACGGAGGACTCGACGGCGGACGTCGACATGAACGTCGTGATGGCCGGAGACGGTCGCCTGATCGAAGTGCAGGCGACGGCTGAGGGCGATCCGTTCACGCGCGAGCTGCTCGACGCGCTGCTCGACCTCGCCGGGGAGGGGATCGAGGAGATCACGGAGGCGCAACGCGCGGCGCTGGACGCGGTGCCGGCTTAGTGATCGTCGGCGCCGTTCCGTCGCTCGGCTGGGGCGAGGACCTCGCACGCCTCGCGCTCGCGGCGGTCCTCGGCGGCGCCATCGGCTTCGAGCGCGAACTGCGCGAGCGCGAGGCGGGACTGCGCACGCACCTGCTCGTGTGCCTCGGCTCGGCGCTGTTCACGATCGTCTCCGCGTACGGCTTCCGCGACTTCCTCACGAGCGGCGACCAGGTCATTCGCGCCGACCCGACGCGCATCGCCGCGCAGATCGTCACCGGCATCGGCTTCCTCGGCGCCGGCGCCAACTCCGTCACGGAACGCGGGCGGCTGAGCTGCTCGACATCCTCGAGGAGAAGCACGCGCGCGTGGAGCACTTCCAGCTCGAGGACGAGCACGATCGGCGCATCGTCACCATGACGCTCGACACACCCTCCGAGAAGCTGCTCGCGGAGGTTGCGGATCTCGACTTCGTGCAGGGCGTCGAGTGGGGCCGGTAGCGGTATCGAAGCAAGCGAGGTTTTGCACAAGGAACAAATCCAAGCTGCGTGAGTTGCGCTCAGCGTTGCCCGGCTGGCAGATCGAGCTGCTCGGCGCGGGCGACTATCCGCCGGAGGAGGGCGACACGTATTACGAGAACGCGCGCGCGAAGGCGCGTTTCGGCCGCTCGATCGCACCCGACGTCTGGGTGATCGGCGAGGACTCGGGCATCGAGGTCGACGGTCTCGGCGGACGACCGGGAGTCCACTCGGCGCGGTTCGGCGGCGACGATCCCGTCGGCCGCCTTTTGGCGGAGATGGCCGACGTGGCCGACCGCGGCGCCCGGTACGTGTGCGAGCTCGTCGTGCTCTCTCCGAAGGGCGACGAACACCGCGCCACCGGTGTTCTCGGAGGCAGCATCGCTCACGAGCCGCGCGGCAGCGAGGGATTCGGCTACGACCCGATCTTCGTCCCCGACGGAGAAGAGCGCACGGTTGCAGAGCTCGGCAACGAGTGGAAGCGGACGAACTCGCACCGCGCGCGCGCGGCGGCCGCATTCGCGTCCAACGTGCCGTAAGCGATCCCATCGACTTTCCATCCGCTGTCCATTGATCGGCGGGCACGAAGCGAGGAGAGTCGCGGGAGATGAGACCGTTTCTGAACCCAGCGACGAATCCGGTCACTTGTAATCGGTCGCGGAGAAGACGAGACTCGCATTGCGTCACGAGGGGGCGCGGTCGCGAGGCTACGGGCGTGGGAAGGGCGTTCGCTCTTCTCCTTCGAGCCGGCCAAGGGAGCTTGAGATGACGTTCGCAGCGACACTGAAATCGCGCGTCCGCCTCTGCGTTCTGGTTGTGGTAAGCGTCGGCCTGCTCGTTACGCCGGCCGGGGCCGAGCAGGCCTCCCTCGGCACCGTCGTCGCCTGGGGATGCGGCAGCGGTGTCGGTTTCGGGCAGTGCACCGTGCCAATCGCCACGGTCAGCGGCGTGACGGCGATCGCAGCCGCCGACTACGACAGCCTCGCCTTGAAGCAGGACGGCGGTGTCGTTGCCTGGGGCTGCCGGTCGAGCGATTCGGGACAGTGCACCGTGCCTGCTGCCGCGGCGAGCGGCGTGACCGCGATCGCGGCCGGCACGTACCACAGCCTCGCGCTGAAAGCGAACGGCAGCGTCGTCGCCTGGGGCTGTGGCAACAATTTCGGGCAGTGCGCTGTCCCCGCTGCAGCCGCGAGCGGGGTGACCGCCGTCGCAGCCGGCCGCCACCACAGCCTCGCTCTGAAGGCAGACGGCAGCGTCCTCGCGTGGGGCTGCCTCGTCGACTACGGTCAGTGCACGGTTCCTGCCGCAGCGAGCGGGGTGACGGCGATCGCCGCCGGCGCGTCCCACAGCCTTGTGCTGAAGCAGGACGGGAGCGTCGCCGCCTGGGGCTGCACCGGGCCGAGCTTCGTCAATGCCGGGCAGTGCGTCGTTCCTGCCGCCGCGGCGAGCGCCGTGACAGCCGTCGCCGCAGGCCAGTACCACAGCCTGGCCCTGAAACAGGATGGCAGCGTGGTCGCGTGGGGTTGCAGCGGCGGATTCAGCTGGGGGCAGTGCACCGTCCCGCCTGCGGCCGCAAGCGGCGTCAAAGCGATCGCCGCGGGCGCGCTCTTCAGCGTCGCCGTCAAGGAGGACGGCAGCGTCCTCGTCTGGGGTGATTGCGGCCAGGGCCAGTGCACGGTGCCCGCTGCGGCGAGTGGCATCGCCGCGGTCGCCGCCGGCTCCTCCCACGTACTGGCGTTGCGCGCGGCCGGTGACGCGCGTGCCGATCTGTCGCTCGTCAAGGCCGTCTCGCCCGGTCCGGTGCAAGTGGGTGACACGGTGACGTACGACTTCACGGTTGCGAACGCCGGCCCGCAGAGCGCGGAGCACGTGTTGCTACACGATGCGCTTCCACTGGGGCTGACCTCCGCCGGCTTCGGCACGATCACCGGCGGGGCTTCGTGCTCCTTCGGCGCCGCGCGGCGGACAATCGACTGCTCCTGGGCGTCGCTCGCGAGCGGGACGACCGTGCAGGTGCAGATCTTCATGACCGTGAACCAGCCGGGGCAGCTCGTGAACACCGCCACGGTCAGGTCCGACACGATCGACCCGGTTTCGACGAACAACAGCTCGACCGCGAGCGTCCAGGCCAATCTTTCCCGGACGCTGGGTCTCGTTGCCGCATGGGGTTGCAGCGTCGATGCCGACCGGGCCCAGTGCAACGTCCCGAGCGGCCTTTCGGGTGTCACGGCGATTGCGGCCGGCACCGCGTCCCACGGCCTCGCGTTGAAGGGCGACGGCACGGTCGTCGCGTGGGGCTGTGGTCTCTTCGCCACATTCGGACAGTGCAGCGTGCCGGACGGTCTCTCCGGTGTGACGGCGGTTGCCGCCGGCGAGGCCCACAGCCTGGCGTTGAAGAGCGACGGCACCGTCGTCGCCTGGGGCTGCGGAAGCGGCTACGGCCCGGCTCCGTGCAACGTGCCGGTCGGCCTGTCCGGCGTGACGGCGATTGCCTCCGGCCAGATTCACAACCTGGCCTTGAAGAGCGACGGCACCGTGGTCGCCTGGGGATGCGTCGGAGCATCGGATCACGGGCAGTGCAGCGTGCCGGGCGGCCTCGCGGACGTGACGTCGATCGCAGCAGGTTTTGCGCACAGCGTGGCGTTGAAGAGCGACGGCACGGTTGTCGCGTGGGGCTGCAGCGGCATCGACCTCGGGCAGTGCAGCGTGCCGGGCGGCCTCAGCGGTGTGACCGCGATCGCCACCGGCGGCTATTGCAGCCTCGCGCTGAAGAGCAACGGCACCGTGGTCGCCTGGGGGATCGGATCACCTGGAGCGGAGTGCAAGGTTCCGTTCGGACTCTCCGGCGTCGCCGCGATCGCCGTCGGGTCCTTTCACAGCCTGGCGTTGAAGCACGACGGCACTGTTGTCGCTTGGGGCTGCGGCGGCGGATTCGACTTCGGGCAGTGCACGGTCCTGAGCGGCCTTCGCGGAGTGACCGCCGTCGCTGCCGGCTACTCGCACAGCCTGGCGCTGGTCGGGCGCACTACGCCGGACGCGCCGGCCGGTGTTTCGGCGACCGCGGGAGACGGACAGGCGACGGTGAATTGGACGGCGCCGGCCTTCGACGGCGGCAGTGCGGTCACCGGCTACGAGGTGACCCGCTACGCGGGTGGGACGCCGCAGGGAACCACCAGCGTGGCCGTCGTGACCCAGCTGACGGCGACGGGGCTGGCGAACGGGACGACGTACACGTTCAAGGTGGCGGCGAAGAACGCACTCGGCGCGGGGCCGCAGTCATCGGAGTCGAACGCGGCGACGCCGGCTGCGCCGAAGTTCACCCTGACGGTGACGAAGTTCGGAGCAGGCAGCGGGACGGTTACGAGCGATGTCGGCGGAGTCGATTGCGGGGCGACGTGCACAGCCACGCTCGACGCAGGTACGACGATAACGCTGACGGCGACGGCGGCGGCCGGCTCCAGCTTCGCCGGCTGGATCGGCGCCTGCTCGGGCACAGGTGCCTGCACGCTGACGATGGACCAGAACCGGGCCGCCACCGCCGTCTTCACGCTGCCGTCGGGCACGCCCAAGACGCTGAGCGTGGGGAGGGCCGGGAACGGCGGCGGCAGCGTGCTCCTCTTCTATGCGGGCGGCGCGACCGACTGCTTCGGCGCCTGTACGCGTGACTTCGCCTATGGCAGCTCCGTCACGCTGAGCGCCACCGCGGCGGCCGGCTCCACCTTCGCGGGCTGGACCGGCGACTGCTCCGGCACCGGCGCGTGCAAACTCACGATGGACCAGAACCGCTCAGCTACGGCGACCTTCACTCTCGTTTCGATCGCTCCGAGCCCGCAGACCCTGACCGTGGCCAAGGCCGGAACCGGCACCGGCACGGTCACCTCCAGCCCGGCCGGGATCGACTGCGGCTCGACTTGCACGCGCGACTTCGACCACGGCACGCAGGTGACGCTTACGGCGACCGCAGGTCCCGGCTCCACGTTTGCGGGCTGGACGGGCGCCTGCAGCGGAGCGGGTGCGTGTGCGATGGCGTTGGACGACGCGAGGTCTGCAACCGCGACGTTCAATCAGGTTCAGTCGCCGCCGAAGACGGTCAGGTGTGTCGTCCCGAACGTGAAAGGCAAGTCGCTTGCCACCGCCAAGGCGCGGATCGCGGCTGCTCATTGCCGCACGGGCAAGGTGACGAGGGCGAAGTCGAGGAGCGTGGCGACGGGCAGGGTCGTCTCCCAGCGTCCGAAGGCCGGGACGAAGCTCGCCTCGGGTTCGAAGGTCAGCCTCGTCGTCAGCCGCGGCAGACGCTAGGCGAGCCCCGCCGGCTCTTCCTCGTCCGCGTACCTCCGCTTCACCCACCAATTGAGCTCGGCGCCGAAGACGAGCACGTTCGCCATCACGTAGAGCCACACGAGCAGGATCGCCGGCGGGCCGAACGTCTTCAGCACCGGGTTCAGGTTCGTGTAGCGCACGTACACGGGCAGCACCTGGAAGCCAGCCTCGAGCACGATCGTCGCGAGCGCCGCACCCGGCAGGACCTGGCGCACCGTTAGCGGCGCGTTCGTCAGCAGGTAGTAGACCGAGACGACGAAGACGAAGACGCCCAGCGACGAGACCGCGACGGTGAGGACGTACGCGGAGATCTCGTTGTCGACGGCGTCCGGCGTGTAGTGCCGCAGGAAGGCGACGCCGAGCGAGCCGACGAGCAGGGCGACGAAGAGCGTGACGAGCGAGGCGAGCATCAGGATCGAGGCGATCGCCTTACCGTGCAGGAAAGAGCGGTTCGGCTGCCCGTAGACGATGTTGAAGGCCGACTCGAGCACGCTGAAGAGCGAGAGCGCCGTCCAGAGCAGGAAGGCGCCGCCGACGATCCCGAGCGTCGCCGCGTTGTCCTGCACCTGGCGCACCAGCGTGACGATGTCGCCGACCGGCGCCTCGGGCAGCGCGTGCTTGAGCTCGGTGACGAGGAAGCTCGACTCGTCCGCGCGTCCCGCAAGGCCGAGCAGAGCGAGCGAGAGGAACGTCAGCGGCACGAACGAGAGGAGCGCAAAGTACGCGATCATCGCCGCGAGGTGCGTGCCGCGGTCGGCGAAGAATTTCGCGAACAGTGCGCGCTTCCGCAGCTGCACAGACGGAGTATGTTCCGAACCGTGGACGCCGCCGCCGCCCTTGCCGACCTGATCGCCGTCTCGTCGCAGGTCGAGGCGGCGGTGATCGCCGACGACGGCCACGTGCTCGCGACGACGTTTCCGCATGGCGATGACCTCGCCGCTGCGGGACGCGCCTTACTCGAGAGCGCGGCTGGGGCGCGAGACGGACGCGAGCCGGCGCAGCTCGGGGCTTCGACCGCGGAAGGCGGCGTGTTCGTCGTTCGCGACGCCGGCCGGATGATCGTCGCTACGACGGTCCCCCAGCCGATCCCGGGTCTCGTCTTCTACGACCTCAAGACCTGCTTGCGCAATGCGTCGTAGGCCGGTCGCAGTCGGCGCGCTCGTGGCGGGCGCACTCGCGGGCGTCGCGCTGTTCCACCGGCGTGAGGGCGCACGCCTTGAGCGCGTCAACCTCGTCTACGACGACGGCTCGCTCGAGACGCTTGCCGGGGACGAGGCGAAGCCGCTGCTCGACATCGCGCACTCTGCACTCGACGCAACGCGGGCGTGAACGACACCGCGCTCCGCGCCGCGCTGAAGGAGCACGCGTACCTCGAGGGCGACTTCGTGCTCCGCAGCGGGCGGCGTTCGCGCTACTACCTCGACAAGTACCGCTTCGAGACGCGGCCCGATCTGCTGCGTGCGCTCGGCGAGCGCCTCGCCGCGCAGATTCGCGAGCACGAACCGGACGCGACGGTCATCGCCGGGCCCGAGCTGGGTGCGGTCGCGCTCGCGGCCGCGGCATCGTTGGAATCGGGCCTTCCGTTCCTGATCGTCCGCAAGGAAGCGAAGGGCTACGGGACCGACAATCGGCTCGAGGGCGCCTACTCGCGAGATGAGCGCGTCTGCCTCGTCGAGGACGTCGTCACGTCGGGCGGCGCTGCCGTTTCCGCCGTCGAGGCGCTCCGCCACGCGGGCCTCGTGTGCAGCACTGCAGTCTGCGTCGTCGACCGCGAAGAGGGCGGGGTGGACGAGCTCGCGAGGCATGGCGTCCGGCTCCGCCGCCTCTTCACGGCCACCGACGTCCTGTCCAGCCCCTAAGATCCACCGCCAAAGCGCATGGTTGAGCCGTGTTAGGGTCCCGGATGCCCCGGAACCAGGCAATCCAGATAGGAGGATTTGTGACGAAGCAGGAATTCATCGCCTCGGTCGCACAGCGGAGCGGACTCGCGAGCCGGGACGCGCAGAAGGCTGTCGACGCCTTTCTCGACACGATCACCGACACGCTGCGCAGCGGCGGCGACGTCAATTTCACCGGTTTTGGCAAGTTCTCGGCTGCCAACCGCGCCGCGCGCCAGGGCGTGAACCCGCGGACGGGCGAGCGCGTCCAGATTGCCGCCACGACGGTGCCGAAGTTCTCGGCGGGAAGCCAGCTGAAGGCGGCAGTCAAGGGCGGGTAACGCTCGAGGGTCTCGTGTAACGCAGAAGGCCGTCGGAGGGGCGGCCTTCTTTTTGCGGTTGCACACGAACATACGTTCGCCTACCATCCAGGCATGCAGCTCCGGCTCGACGCGGCGGACCGGCTCGTCGAGCTCGTCGAGGAGCGGCGTGGTGCGGTCCCCGTCGAGCACGCCGCCCGGGCGCTCTTCGCCCTCGCGCACCTGCCGGACGGCATGGCGCGGTCGCTGCTCGACGATGTGGTCAGACAGGACGCGCGGCTCGCGTGGCGCGGCAGCTGCGTGGCACTCGCCGCACGCGCCGAGGAGCGTGTCGTGCTCGAGGACGCCGCCTACTGCGTTGTCGATCTCGAGACCACGGGCCTCTCGCCGGGCCGCTCCCAGATCTGCGAGATCGGCGCGGTGCGCGTCGAGCGGCTCGAGCTCGCCGCGACGTTGCAGACCTTCGTCAACCCGCACCAGCCGTTGCCGCTGCAGATCGCCACGCTCACGGGCATCGACGAGCGCGACCTGCGGCGCGCGCCGGATGTTCGCAGCGCGACCGCGGAGTTTCTCGAGTTCGCCGGTGACGCCGTGCTGGTCGCCCACAATGCGCGCTTCGACATGTCCTTCCTCGATCACGCCGTCGTTCGTCTCGGCGGACGACGTCTCTCCAATCCCGTCGTCGACACCGTCTGGCTCGCGCGGCGTCTGCTCGCCGGCCGCGTCTCCCGCGTCGGCCTTGCCTCGCTGGCGCACTTTTTCGGGACGGGCACGCGACCGTGTCACCGCGCCCTTCCGGATGCCGAGGCCACGGCCGAGATCCTGCTGCGGCTGATCGGCCTGGCGCAGGAGCGCGGCGCGCGGACGGTCGCGGATCTGCTCGAACTGTCGGCGCCGCGGCAGCGGCGCGTGTACGGCAAACGGTCGCTTGCGTTCGGCGCGCCGACTTTGCCCGGCGTCTATCTGTTCCGCGACGCGCACGGGCAGGTGCTCTACGTGGGCCGCGCGCGCGACCTGCGCGCCCGGCTGCGCTCGTATTTTCGCTCCGAGCGGCAGCGACCCGCCGTCGAAGCTGCGCTCGCGGCCGTCGACTCGATCGAGTGGCGTGTCCTCGGCTCGGAGCTCGAGGCCGCGCTCGAAGAGCTGCGGCTGCTGCGAGAGCTGCGACCGCCTGCGAACGCGCGCTCGACGCGGCCGGACCGCTACGTCTATCTCCGCGCGCGCGGCGACCGAGTCGTCGTCACGACGTCGCCTTCGCCGCACGGCCCGCTGAAGAGCCGTCGCCGCGC
>WNFU01010435.1_pt1 | contig 10270 bp, 8 predicted proteins | sample 5400121 | NCBI WGS metagenome assembly WNFU01 (sample SAMN13153360, study PRJNA577476) | soil metagenome | isolation source: 100 cm soil or saprolite under grassland replicate 1 | place: USA:California | collected 2016-06-15
AACTGGCGTATGTCGGCGTGACCGTCGTCAGCGGCGGCGCGCGCGGCATAGACACTGCGGCGCATCAAGGGGCGCTGAGCGCGAAGGGGCGCACGGTCTGCGTGCTGGGCACCGGCATTAACGTCGTTTTCCCGCCGGAGAACGCGGAATTGTTCGAGCGCATCGCCGGCAGCGGCGCGGTCATCACCCAGTATCCGTTCAACCGCAATGCAGACAAACAATCGTTTGCCATCCGCAATCGCATCGTTGCCGGGATGACACTCGGCACGATTGTCGTTGAAGCCAATCTGACCAGCGGCGCGCTGATCACGGCAAATTTCGGGGTGGAGTATGGCCGGCAGATATTCGCCGTGCCGGGCCGGATCGATTCGCCACAGAGCAAAGGCTGTCACGATTTGATCAAGAAAGGGGCGAAGCTGTGTGAAGGCGCCGAAGACGTATTGAGTGAGTTCGAATATTTGTTTCCCGCGAGCAACCGCCCGCCGTCCCCGAGTGAGACCGGCCTGCTGCCGGCCTTGGAATTGTCGGAGAACGAAAAGAAAGTTTACGACGCGCTCAGCAACGAAGAGGTGGCCATGGATGAAGTGATCCGGAAATGCGGTTTGCCAACGTCAACGGTCTCTGTGGTGTTGCTCAGCCTGGAAATGAAACGACTGATCAAACAACTGCCGGGGAGGCTTTTCGTGCGCCACCACTGACCAGGCGATGATTGATTGCCGACCGGTTGGCTCAACGATTCGGTCGCTGCTTTGGATCACACCTCATCGGGTACTCGAGCACCTCATCGGGCACTCGACTTGACATCCTCGGGCGGCTTGCGAAGGCTTCGTGCGAAATGCAGTCCGGCGGCATCGGCAGACACATTCTGGGCGCCCTGGTCCTGGCCGTCGCCCTCTACGCCGGAGGCTTTGCGTTGGACCAGCACCTCCGGACCCGACGCGGTCCATGGCACGTCACCTTCACGGCCGGTCCCGGCGGTGAAGCCGCCCTCGTGATCAATCAGCCCCGCCTCAAGCTTTCCGACGTCAAGATCGTTTTCACAGGCGAGCGAGTTACCAACCCACCAGCAACGGTGGCGTTCGACATGCCGCAAAAAGCGGTGCCCTTCGGCCGAGTGAAGTTTGAAGATTTTACTTATCTGCCGGGCACGTTGACGATCGACCTCTTCGGCCACGAAATCGAACTCTTGCCACGCACGCTCTACGTCAATCGCCAGGCGCACCCGTGGAAGTCGGGCGATACGATAACGCTTTCCGCCGCCGACCGACCGGCCGCCCTGCCTGAACCCAAGCCTAAGAAGAAGTAACGACTAGTAAATCAGAAACTGCTCCCGCCGCCTCCGGAACTCCTCCAACTCGCCCGTCCAGGCGTGTTTGATTTCGGCCAACGTCTGGCCGGCTTTGATGGCGCCGATTGTGGCGCCGTGTTGCAGAAGTGCTTGCACCTGCTCCAGCACAAAATCATTCGGATAAAGGCGGTGCAAGGTCAACGCCAGCACGATACCGACATCGACCGCGTTCAGCCCATCGCGATCGGTCACCACCAGGTGCACGCCGCCGCACGGTCGGTCCTGGAATACGCTCGCCTTGGGTGTGAAACGGATCGGCACGAAGCGAATACCTGGCAAGCCGGCCCGATTCATCTCCGCGGCGAGTTTTATGTCCTCTACATAAGGGGCGCCGACCACCTCGAACGGAGTGTCGGTGCCGCGGCCAACCGACACGGCAGTTTCCAGCAGCCCGACGCCCGGATAGAGCATCGCTTCGGTGAGGTTCCGCATGTTTGGCGACGGATTGGTCCACGGCAGCATGGTCTGGTCGAACCAGGACTCCCGTTTCCAACCCTCCACCGGAATCACGGTCAGGTCTGCGTGGAAACCGCGCTCGGCATTAAACATCTTGGCGAGCTCGCCGACGGTCATGCCATGTCGGAGTGGAATCGCATGAAACGCCGTGAATCGGCTCTCGCCGCGATACACGGGCCCTTCCACCGTGACACCGTTGATGGGATTCACCCGATCGAGCACGAAGAACTTGATCTTTGCCTCCGCCGCCGCCTGGATCGCCAGGCCCATCGTCGCAATGTAAGTGTAGAACCGGCAGCCGATGTCCTGAATATCGAACACCAGCGCGTCGAGTTCGCGCAACTGACCGGGCGTCGGCTTCCGTGTTTCGCCGTAGAGACTGTAGATCGGCAGACCGGTCTTTTCGTCGGTGCTGTCGGAAACCTTTTCGTCGAGCAGACCGCGGATGCCATGCTCCGGGCTGAACAGCGCTTTGAGCTGCACCTCCGACGCATCCTTTAGGAGGTCAATCGTTGGATTCCGATAGCGATTCTGACCGGTGTGGTTAGTGACCAGCCCGACGCGCAGGCCTTTCAAGGTCGCAAACTTCTGTCCCGCGAGCGCGTCGATGCCGTTCAGCACAGCCGAGGGTGGAGCCCGCCGGGCACCTTCGGGCGCCGATCGCTGGACCAGGGCACCCGGCACATAAACAAAATTGAAATCCTTGATCGCTTCCGCTGCCAGCGTACCCAGTTTGTTCCGCAATGCCACCACACTGCCTTCCTCCGTGGGATGGTTGCGATTCGACAGGAAGATCACGAAGGAACGCGAAAAGGGGTCGATCCAGATCGACGTGCCGGTCCAACCGGTGTGACCGTAGGAGCCCAGCGGAAAGTATCTCCCGCGCGGCCCGGCGTAGGGCGAGTCGATATCCCAGCCCAGACCGCGTCGTTGGGAAACCGCTTCCGGTGACTGGACGCGCGTCATCAATTCGACTGTCTCCGGCGCGAACAGCCGAACCCCGTCGAGTTCGCCGCGGTTTAGCATCATACGCGCGAATCGCGCCAGGTCCGTCGCCGTCGTAAACAGTCCGGCGTGCCCCGCCACGCCGCCCATGCGGCGCGATGTCGGATCGTGTACCTTCCCGCGCAGCACTTCTTTGCCCACCTTCTCCGTCGGTGCAATGCGATCCAGGTTGTTCGTCGTCGGAAGGAACCCGGTGGCGGCCATCTTTAACGGCCGATATATTTCCTGCGCCGCGAACTCGTTTAGTTTTGTTCCGCTCACCCGCCGCACGATTTCGCCGAGCAGGATGAAATTCACGTCGCTGTAACGGAACACCGTGCCGACCGGGGCCGTCGGTTTCTCCGCGGCGGCGAGTTGGATTGCCTTTTCGTAACCCGACCAAGGCGGGTAGGCTGGAATACCGGGCCTCAACCCCGAGGAGTGGGTCAGCAGATGGCGCATGGTGATCGCTTCTCTCCCCTCACCCGTGAACTCGGGGAGGTACCTGTTGGCCGGTTCGTCCAGCCGGACTTTGCCACGCTCGACCAACAGCATGATTGCCGGAGTCGTGGCGATTACCTTGGTCAACGACGCAGCGTCGAAAAGCGTGTCCTCCGTCATCAGTTCCTCGGCAGGAACCACCGCCCGTTTTCCGTACGCCTTGTGATAGGCGACGCCGAGGCGCTCGAACCAAAGCACGCCACCGGGACAACCCTTGTCCGCAATGGCAGCGTTGATCGCCGCGTCCATCTCGTTCAGCTTTTGGGGATAGAAGACCTCAGTCGGTGCCGGCGACCGCTTCGAATCCTGATCGGCAGGGCTGGCACGGGCGTGGAACAGAAACGTCGCGCCTACCGCGAGGGCGAAGGGGAAAGCGAACTTGCGCATTGGTGGCGCAGAGCTTACGGATTGACAGGTAGGGCGCAAGTCCGCACGTGCAGTACGGCAGATCAAATCGTCGCCCGTCGCTGGAATTTCCGGAGCGCGACTCTGTGAGCCGCAGCGCGCTGCGTTTGTAGAGGCGAAAGCACCGCGCCATTCGGAACGCGCTGCGCCGGGGACTTGAGTAAGCGGCGGTACAGAACTTTGTTCCGTACGGAACAAAGTTCTGTACCGCCGTGGGCTTATAGCCCGCGGGCGCCTCGCGTAGCGAGGCCATGAAGGTAGCCGTGGACTTCAGGAGAGGGAGTAGCGTGACCACGAAAAAAAGATCAGTTGAAAGCAAGAACTGGGCTGCGTCCGGGCGCAACTGGATACTCCCACCAAGGTTGGGTTACCTAGTCAGGAGCAGATCATTAGAGTTGCCTTTTGAAATCCAGCATGGCCATTGGGCTCAGCGTCACAGTCTGTTTCGCGGCCTTTGTCGCCCGGACTGAATGGCCGATGCTCCACGGCAACGAGCAGCATGACGGCCGGATGTCCGCCGAGCTCAACGCCCCTTTCCGGCTCGCCTGGGTCCGGCATTTCGATGGCGAACGCCTCGGCACCGCCATGGAGGCGACCTCCACGCCAATCGTTGTCTGGCGTCGTTGCTGGCCGTCCGTCGGATCGCGCACTGGGCGGGCGAAACCGAGACCACGGAGGCGGCTGACGCGATGGCCCGCGACACACTGGACGCTCAGTCCGTTTGGTGGCACCGCTCGACCAACCTGTCGGTGCTCGCGCGTTTCAAAGGGTCGAAGGAACTCGATCCGTTCATCAAGGGCGGGGACGTCTCCTTCTGCCGCGCCGACCTCTTCTACGTTACGAAACTGGCGCTCGTGCCGGAGACTCGGCCGTGAGGACACGAGTAAGAGGAGGAGGATTAAGATTAAGATTAAGAGAAGAGAAGCGGGACGAACCCTTCCGCAGTTGCGGGTTTGATGCAGATTCAAGGGCGGTGCGACCGGAGTTCTTTTGGGACTGGCGTTGCCCCTTGTTCTGGCAAATATTCGCGTCAGTTATGCGACGCGATGTTTTGGCCACGCGCGACAAGGCCCTCAAAGTCAACCTCGACCCGACCAAGTACGGCACGTTTGCCGAGATTGGAGCCGGGCAGGAGGTGGCGCGCTGTTTTTTCCAGGTCGGCGGCGCGTCTGGCACCATTGCCAAGACAATTTCGGCATACGACATGGTCGTGAGCGACGCCATTTACGGCCCGACCGAGCGCTACGTCAGCCGGCAGCGATTGCAGCCGATGCTCGACTACGAGTATCGTTTGCTGCTCGAACGACTCGAGGCCAAGCGGGGTGCAAAAACACGGTTCTTCGTTTTTGCCGATACGGTCGCCGCCCGGAGTTACTCGCGTCACGACGAAGCGCACGGATGGATGGGAGTCAAGTTCCAGACCGAGCCGAAAGGCGAGCCGTCCCAAATCATCATCCACGTCCGAATGCTCGATAAGGAAAACGTTCAGGAACAGGAAGCCCTCGGCATCATTGGCGTCAACCTGATTTACGGCGCGCTTTGTCATCATACCGAACCGGAGACCCTCATCGCCAGCCTGCTCGACAACCTCACGCGCGAGCGAATCGATGTGGATATGATCAAGTTTGACGGGCCGGCATTCAAAGGGGTGGACAATCGTCTGATGGCGCTGCAACTCGTGACGCAGGGCCTGACGGACTCGGCGATGTTCACTGCCGACGGCGAAGTGGCGCAGGCGGCCGAAGTGCTTTACAAGAAACCGATCCTCGTCGAACGCGGCAGTTTTCGGCCCGTGACGAAAGTCACCATCGACATGCTGAATTGCGCGCAGGCGCAGTTCGTCCAGGAACCCCCTGTGCAAGGGGAGGAAATCGTCGTGCTCATGGAGATGACGCTAAAGAATCTCACCGGCGAGGGCGGGGTGATCGACCATAAGGATTTTCTCGACCGCGCGGGACTGCTGGGCGCGTTGGGAAAAACCGTTTTGATTTCGAATTACGCGCGCTATTTCCGGCTGGCCACGTATTTGTCGGGCTATACGAAGAAAATGATCGGCATCGCGATGGGGGTGCCGAGCCTGCGTGAGCTGTTTGAGGAGAAGTATTACACCGATCTCGAGGGCGGCATCCTGGAATCGTTCGGGCGCATGTTCAAAAACGATCTGCGGCTGTACGCGTATCCCTTCCAGGACACCACGACCGGCTCGATCATTACTGCGGGCAACTTGCGAGTGGCGCCCCATCTGCGCCATCTCTACGCGTATCTGCTCGAAAACCATTTCATCCAGTCGATTGCGGATTACAACGACGCTTTTCTCCCGATCATCTCGCGCGAGGTATTGGGGAAAATCCAGACCGGTGATTCCGCCTGGGAGATCATGGTGCCTCCCCAAGTCGCGCACATCATCAAGGAACGAAAGCTCTTCGGGCATTGTGCGGAAAAGCGGGCGGCCGGGTGAAACTCGTGCAACTTTGTGCTATTATTCTGTGTTTTGGCATTAGAAGGGACCCCTTATGGAAACGATTCTGAGCCTTTTGGTTGGCATTGGACTAAGCGCGGCGTGTGGGTTCCGCGTGTTCGTGCCGATGCTGGTGGTCAGCATCGCGGCCCACGCGGGCCATCTGAAGCTGGCGCAAAGTTTCTCCTGGATGGGATCGGATCCCGCCTTGATCGCCTTCGCGGTTGCCACTGGCCTGGAGGTCCTCGCCTACTACGTCCCGTGGCTTGATAATCTTTTGGATACCGCCGCCAGCCCCGCCGCCGTGATCGCCGGGACCATCGTCACCGCATCGCTCGTCACCGACCTGAGTCCCCTGCTGAAGTGGACTCTCGCCGTGATTGCCGGGGGTGGCGCGGCCGGACTCGTTCAAGGCACCACTGTGGTCACCCGCGCCGCTTCGACGGCGACCACCGGCGGCATTGCCAACCCGGTCCTCGCGACCGCCGAACTCGGCGGCTCGCTCATCACGTCGATTCTATCGGTCCTCGTGCCGGCGCTGGTGGTTTTGATGGTTGTCGGACTGCTGTTTTTCACCGGCTGGACACAATTCCAGAAGCGGGCGAAGCGGCCAGCCAAAGCGTGAGGGCGGATAACAACGCGGGTTAAAGAGCCTACCTAGAGCTTCTCCCGAAAGCATCTGTCCAGCCCACTTGTCGCGAGCCTTTGTCGAACCGTGCGGTTTCTGGCCGTTTTCGACAAAGTGGGCCGACAAAGGTCCCCGCGTCCGCTGTTACAGTGAAAAAAGTCGGCTGCTAACTGCCGGACTGCTTCCACTTTTTCAGAAGTTCGTCGGAAAACTCCGGGTAGAGCACTTTTGCGCAGTCCGGACAGACTCCGTGTGAGAAATCGGTGTCCGAGTGATCACGGATGTACGTCTCAATCTCCTGCCAGTTGCCCAGCTCGTCTCTGATTTTCTTGCACGAGGCGCAAATGGGCAACAAGCTGCTTAGCCGCTTGACCTCCCGCCGAGACTGGCGGAGTTGCTCCCTCACGCTCGAAAGCAGAATCGCGAAGGTAATGAAATAGGCCAGTCTTACGGCTCCGTTCCAGTACGGGATAAACGGCTCCGAATATTGACCGCCGGCCAAGTCCTCGACGAGCAACCACACCAGGGCGCAGAGCGAGGAAAACATGATCGCAACTCTGCGGCTGAAGTACCAGGTTATCAGCCAGATCGGTAGAAAGTAAAAGACCCCGAAACTGAGTTCTCTACCAGTACTGTAATCCACCAGGCCGATGACACCGAGGAGCATCAGACTGGACACAATCACCAACACTTTCGTGCCCAGCCTTTTCGTGCCGTTGTCACCGGTCTTTTCCGAGCTCTTTTGCATACGCAGGCGGCGGCTTGGATGTGATCCCAGTTAACTCTTACTCCGTCATCACTCTGTCGATGCGCCTTTGGCATCGTCGTTCGACTCGGGATAAGACACCATTTTTCCTGCGGGATCGAGAGAATATAGCCGGGTACCGGACGATGTCCAGGCACCTGCTAGCGTAGCGCAACCACATACGCTGCTGCAGCAGCCTGCCGAAAGCCGCTCCGAGGACGTCGTCACAGCCGTTTGACAGCTTCGGGTTCCAGTTTACATGTTGATCAGACTGTGAAGCGCAGTCCGTCATAATATGAAAACCGCAATCGTTAATCCTGCTGCCGAAGAATCGCCCGCTTCGCCGAATGCCGACCCGCGAGCGGCGCGGTCGTCCGTCCGTCACGAGCCACCCCCGGACACTGACTTGCTCGACGCCTATTCTCAAGCCGTTGTCACGGCGGCGGAGGAGGTCAGCCCTTCAGTCGTAAAAATCGATGTTCACAAGACCGGTCAGCGTCGGCGCGAAGGGGTCGGAAGCGGCTCCGGCTTCGTCATCACACCCGATGGGTTCATTCTCACGAACAACCACGTAGTCCACGCCGCGGACCGCCTCGAAGTCACACTCGCGGACGGTCGCCGGCCGGACGCGCACCTGGTGGGCAGCGATCCCGACACCGATCTGGCTGTCGTGCGAATTTACGCACCGAATCTTTCGCCCGCGCGCCTTGGTTACTCCGCCGACCTGCGCGTCGGCCAGCTTGCCATCGCTATCGGCAACCCCTACGGCTTTCAATACACCGTTACGGCGGGCGTGATCAGCGCGCTGGGCCGTTCGTTCCGTGCCGACTCGGGTCGCCTGATGGACAATATCATTCAGACGGACGCCGCTTTGAATCCGGGCAATTCCGGCGGTCCGTTGGTGAACTCCCGCGGCGAGGTGATCGGTGTGAACACCGCGGTAATCCTGCCAGCACAAGGCATCTGCTTTGCTATCGCGATTGACACCGCCAGGTACGTCGCAGGCTGGCTGATCAAGGAGGGGCGAATCCGGCGCAGCTACATCGGTTTTGGCGGCCAAAACACGAAAATCCATCGGCGCGTTGTTCGCCATTTCAATCTGGCGGTCGAGACCGGTCTGTTGGTGCTGCACGTTGAACCTGGCAGTCCTGCTCAAGCGGCAGGGTTGCGCGAAAGTGACGTCATTGTTGAATTTGACGGACAGCGGGTGTCCAGCATCGATGACTTGCACAAGCTTTTGACCGAGGCGCAAATCGGCAAAAGATCAGCGCTCACTGTGATACGGAGCACGGAGAAAATTCAGCTCGCAATCGTGCCAGAGGATTCGCAGCGACGGGACGGTTGAGCCGACGGCTTCACAGCGCCAGCTACAAGGTTCAGGGAGAGTCTTCTTTCGCTTTTGCGCAGGCATTGGGACCATGAACCGGTCCCAATCCCGCTCAACCGCCCTCCGGGCACCTTCTCCCCCACTGGGGGAGAAGGATGGGATGAGGGGGGGTACGGTTCAGGGAGAGATGAAACGACTCATCTGCGGAGAAGATCAGAGCCTCCTTACGTCGGCTGCTGGAGCTTGAATGGGCCCTGGGGACTTGGGCAGGGCAGCAACTTGGGGCTTGGAACTTAACCTGCAGCTCATCATAGTGACGGCATGTCCCAGATGCCGTTGCTTCAGATCGACCTGCCGGGAATCAAGAAAATCAAGAGTGGCAAGGTCCGGGAGATCTTTGAGCTGGGGGATTACCTGTTGCTGGTGGCCACGGACCGCATCTCCGCGTTCGACTGCATCATGCCGAACGGCATTCCGCGCAAGGGCGAGGTGCTGGCTCAGATTTCCCATTTTTGGTTCGACCAGATGTCGGCCATCGTGCCGAACCACCGCCTGACGCGGGCCAACGAGCCGATGCCGCCAATCCTTCAACCCCATTCGAACAAGCTGATGCGCCGGAGTATGATCGTGAAGAAAGCGCAACCGCTGGCGATTGAATGCGTCGTGCGCGGGTACCTCGCTGGGTCCGGATGGAAGGAATATCAGCGAGATCGGACCGTCTGCGGCGTCCCGCTGCGCGACGGCTTGTTGGAATCGGCCGAACTTTCCGAGCCCATCTTCACTCCAGCGACCAAAGCGGAAACCGGGCACGACACCAATATCACGTTCGATCAGGCCGCGGGAATCGTTGGGAGCGATGTGGCCGAACGCGTCCGCGACCTGAGTCTCCAAATTTACAAGGCGGCCCGCAGTTATGCCCGCCAACGCGGCATCATCGTCGCCGACACCAAGTTTGAGTTCGGTTTCCACGAGGGGCATCTGATCCTGATCGACGAGCTGCTCACGCCCGACTCGTCAAGGTTTTGGCCCGCCGATCAATACCAGCCCGGCCGCAGCCAGCCGAGTTTCGACAAGCAGTTTGTTCGTGATTATCTGGAGACGCTCGATTGGAACAAGCAGCCGCCGGCACCGGCACTGCCTCCGGACGTGGTCGCCAGAACCAGCGCCAAATATATCGAGGCCTACAAGCGGTTGACGGGGAAGGACCTTTAAGCCCCCGGAGCGCGAGTGCGGACAGCGCGCCGGCGGCACCGGCCGCAAACGGTGCGACGCGTGGCACCGAATCCGAAGCCCCAGGCCAGCCCAGCCTTGGAACACCTGTCTCCGTGGAAACGGATGGCACCAGTGAAGTCACCCGGTGACAACCTTTTGTTGCAGATGCGACAAAAGGTTGTCAGATCGCGAGGGCAGCCGCCTCA
>WNFU01010436.1_pt1 | contig 10270 bp, 8 predicted proteins | sample 5400121 | NCBI WGS metagenome assembly WNFU01 (sample SAMN13153360, study PRJNA577476) | soil metagenome | isolation source: 100 cm soil or saprolite under grassland replicate 1 | place: USA:California | collected 2016-06-15
GCACCAGACAGCACGAAGGGGCCCGCTGACCTGGACTGGCGGCACCAGGCAGCACCAGACAACACGGGGCAACACGACCGTCCCCGAACTTCGAGACCAGGGATCGCGTGCAAACGCGATAGCGGGTTCGATTCCCGTCCGCCTCCGCTGCTGAAAAGGCCTTCTGATGACCAGCGACTTTGAGGTTCATTTCGGACGGGTGTCCCCGCTACGTCGTCAAACCTCCTTCAGGTCTCGCCATCCCGCCGTCATTGGCCTGCTCCCTGCCTCGATGCCGTCATGGCACGCGGCCGGTTATCCGAGAGTGTCACCCACCGCGCCGATCGAGACATCGCGGTTGGTGCGGATGTCCACCACCTGCAGCGACCCGGCGAACGCGGTGCACGAGCCGTCGACCGAGACGACGTGAGCCAGGAGGGTCAGCCGGCTGGTGGAGGCGATCTTTGGGGCGTCCGTGAAGGAGCGAATGACGCCCGTTGCCACGTCGATGGTCTTCGAGGTGATCTCTTCGCCCCGGGGGTTCGTGAACACCAGCTTCGCGTGGCAGGTCGCCGCGGCCATGTTGGCGATCGACAGGATGGCCTCCTGGCCTCCGTTGATGGCCTCGGGCGGAGCCGGGTACGCCTCAGTGGTGTCGATGGCTTGTCCGGTCCCCGCCGCCGAGCCCACCACGATGGCGGCAACGACGAACGCGGCTGCGACCCAGATCACGCTCTTGCGGTTGATGTGCTGCATGGTGACCTCCCTCGCGGGCTCCGATCGGGTTGAGGAGGACCGCGTTGGAGGGGACCGGAGCCGAGTCGGACGACAGGTTCCGGGCGCCGGTGAAGGGGCTTCACGAACTGGCCCGTGTGCTCGCGAAACGTGAGAGCCTTGGCATGATTCCTCCTCGTTCCCCGAGTCGTGGCCGTGTCCGCCGCCTGTCTCGGGGCATCACCGCTCCTTTCGGACGAATAGCCCTCTTCCACATCACTTGCTCGCGGGGAGAGAATGGAAGGAGCACCTGACTGCCCGCTGACCAACCGCTGACAGGCAGGAAGCGATGGAGATTCGGATCCTCGGGCCCCTGGAGGTCTTGGAGGAGGGGCGGCCGATCGCGGTGGGCGGAGCCCGGCAGCGAGCGCTCCTCGCCGTCCTTGCGACCAGGCCGAACCGGGTCGTCTCGACGGACCGATTGGTGGAGGAGCTGTGGGGGGAGGACCCCCCGGAAGGGGCGGCCAACGCGTTGCAGGCCGCCGTTTCCAGGCTCCGCCGGGCTCTCGAGGCCGGTGTGGACAACGGGGCCCGGCGACCCCGGGTCCTCACCCGTCCCCCCGGCTACGTCCTGGAGGTGGACCCCGAGGTCATCGACGCGGCCCGCTTCGAGCGCCTTGCCGCCGAGGGGCGGCGGGCACTGGCCGGAGGAGACCCGCGGAAGGCCTCCTCCTTGCTCGGCCGAGCCCTGGGGCTGTGGCGAGGGCCGGCCCTGGCCGAGTTCAGCTACGACCCCTTCGCCCAGACCGAGATCGCGAGGCTGGAGGAGCTCCGCCTGGAGGCCACCGAGGACCGCATGGAGGCCGAGCTGGCCTGCGACCGCCACGCCATGGTCGTGGGAGAGCTCGAGGCGCTGGTGACCCGCCGTCCCTTCCGGGAGCGGCTGCGGGGCCAGCTCATGGTGGCCCTGTACCGCTCGGGGAGACAGGCCGAGGCCTTGGAGGCCTACCGGCAGGGGAGGGACACCTTGGCCGAGGAGCTCGGGATCGACCCCACCCCCGAGCTCACCGGCCTGCAGGCCAGGATCCTGCGCCAGGATCCGGCCCTCCTCGCGGCGAGGCCTCCGCCTGCTGTCCTCACCGTGGAGCCACCGATCCCCGGGCAGTCGGATATCGGCGACCCCATGGGACCGTCTCCACGGGGGTCGGGCCCCGGCGGGCCTGACGGCGCTCCCTTCGTGGGGCGGGACCGTGAGATGGCCGATCTCCTCTCCGGCGTGGGGTCCGCCGTGTCCGGCCGTGGTCGTCTCTTCCTGATCGCCGGAGAGCCGGGGATCGGCAAGAGCCGCCTGGCCGACGAATTGGCCTGGCATGCCGAACAGCGAGGAATGCGAGTGCTGTGGGGTCGGTGCTGGGAGGCCGGCGGGGCTCCCGCCTACTGGCCCTGGGTCCAGTCGATTCGCTCCTACATCCGGGGAGTCGAGGCGAGCGCGGTCAAGGCTCAGCTCGGCGCGGGCGGTCCTCACATAGCCCGTCTGCTTCCCGAGGTGCGAGAGCTCGTGCCGGCTCTCCCGGAGCCACCAGGCCCGGACGTGGAGGGGGACCGCTTCCTTCTGTTCGACGCCATCGCCCAGTTCCTTCGGGCCGCCGCCGACGTGAAGCCCATCGTGCTCGTGCTCGACGACCTCCACGCAGCCGACCCATCCTCCCTGCTCCTCCTCGAGTTCGTAGCCGGTGAAACGGCCGCCGCCCCGATCCTCTTGCTCGCGCTGTACCGAGACACCGATCTACAGAGGACCCACCCACTCCGGCCCGCCTTGAGCGGGCTGTCCCGCTACCGATGGACCCGGCAGCTTGCCCTTCGGGGTCTGACCGAGCCGGACGTGGCCCGGTACATCGAGGCCGCGACGGGCCTGGTCCCCGGACAGACGTTGATCTCGGCCGTCCACGAGGAAACGGAGGGGAACCCGCTGTTCGTGGGCGAGCTGGTCCGCCTGCTCGCGGATGAGGGTCGCCTGGCATCGGCCGGAGACGAGGGCTCCTTCAGGCTCGCGGTGCCCGAGGGAGTGCGGGAAGTCATCGGACGCCGCCTGGGTCGCCTGTCGGACCGGTGTCGCGAGGTTCTGCTGGTCGCTTCGGTCCCGGGGAGAGAGTTCAGTCTGGAAGTCCTGCAGGCCCTGACCGACCTCTCTCCCGAGGCTCTTCTGCGGCAGCTGGACGAGGCGCGCGAGGCAAGGGTCGTCCACGAAGTACCAGGTGGCCTGGGGCGATGGCGGTTCGCCCACGCCTTGATCCGTGACACCCTGTATGACGATCTGACCACGGTCCGGCGCCTGCGGCTGCACCGAAAGGTGGGAGAGGCGCTGGAGACTCGATACCGAAACGACCTCGAGCCCCACACGGCGGAGCTGGCCCACCATTTCTTCGAGGCAGCCAGCGCTGGCGAGGCAGAAAGAGCAGTGCAATACGCTGAACACGCCGGCGCCCGGGCGGCCAAGCTGCTCGCCTACGAGGAGGCCGTTCGCCTCTACCGGATGGCGCTACTGGCCCTGGACAGGACGGGCTCTGCCAAGGCCCAAGATCGCTGCCGCCTGCTGCTGGCGTTGGGCGATGCCCAGGCACGGGGAGGCGACCCCGACCAGGCCAAGGAGACGTTCCTGCAGGCGGCGGAGGAGGCGCGGAAGGCGACCAGCCCCGAGCTGGTGGCGGCCGCCGCCCTCGGGTACGGAGGGAGATTCGTCTGGGCGAGGGCGGGCGACGACCGGCGCCTCGTTTCGCTCCTCGAGGATGCCCTGGCCGTTTCGGGCGAGGAGGACGGCCCTCGGCGCGCGCGACTGCTGGCCCGCCTGGCCGGAGCCCTCCGCGATCACCCCGACCGGGGGCTCGCCGCGAAGCTCAGCCGGCAGGCAGTGGAGATGGCGCGCCGGCTCGGTGATCCCGCCACCCTGGCCTACGCGCTGGACGGCCTGTACGCGGCGCTGTGGTGGCCGGAGAATCCCGAGGAGCGCCTGGGGATCGCGACGGAGCTCGTGGAGGTCGCCCGGGAGGCGGGCGACGCCGAACGCCTCGCCGAGGGCCTCGACTACCGCATCTGCGCCTTGATGGAGCTGGGGGAGGTCGCCGCCGCGGATGCGGATCTGGCGACCATGGATGGCCTCGTGGGACAGCTGCGTCAACCGGCCCAGCGATGGGTCCTGCTGCACACGCGCGCGTGCCGGGCCCTGTTCGATGGACGGTTCGGCGAGGCCGAGCAGCTGATCGCCGAAGCCCTGAGCGCCGGAGAGCGCGCGCAGCGATGGGACGCCGTGATGTCCTTCCGCCTCCAGACCTTCCTCCTTCGCAGGGAGCAGGGGCGGGTCCTGGAGGTGGAGGAGCTCATCCGGCACTCCATCGCCGAGTACCCGACCAGACCGGTGTTCCGGTGCGTGCTGGCACACCTGTATGCGGAGCTCGGGCGCTGGCAAGAGGCGCACAGCATGTTCGAGGCCCTTGCCGTCGATGACTTCGCGGGCCTGCCTCGGGACAACGACTGGGTCCTCGGATTGAGCCTCCTTCCGGAGGTGGCCGGCTTTCTGCAGGACGGCGCTCGCGCCGCCGTGCTCTACGACATGCTGCTGCCGTACGCAGGTCGGCTTCCCATGTGGGGGGCAGAGATCAGCACCGGCTCCGCCTCGCGGGGGCTGGGCAACCTGGCGTCCGCGACCTCTCGGTGGGATGCGGCGGTCCTTCATTTCGAGGAAGCGCTCGAGATGAACGAGCGGACGGGCGCGCGCCCGTGGGTCGCACACACCTGTCACGACCATGCCCGCATGCTGCTCGCTCGCGACCGGCCGCGCGACCGCGCTCACGTCGCCGAGCTGCTCGAGCGCGCCCGCGGCACCTGTCAGGAGGTAGGCATGGTCGCCCTCGGTGCGAAGGTCTCGGCTCTCGTGGACGAGCACGGTCTGCGCCCCAGACTCGCAAGTCGTGCCCCCGTGGCGTCCTCTACGTCACGGGAAATCGCCCGCCCCGGCATCTTCCGCAGGGAGGGCGAATACTGGTCCATCGGCTTCGAGGGGGATGAGTTCCGTCTCAGGAACAGCAAGGGACTGCAGTACCTCGCGGAGCTGCTGGCGCGACCTGGGCGCGAGGTGTTCGCGCTCGATCTGGCCGCGGGCCGGGGCGGCGGCGATCGCGGAACTCCGGTGGAGCCGGGCCTCTCGGTATCTCGGGATCTGGGTGACGCGGGCGAGGTGATCGACCGGGAGGCCAGGCTGGCATACCGCCGACGAATCGAGGAGCTCCAATTGGAGATCGAAGCGGCGGAAGGGTGGCACGACGGGGAGCGGGCCGCTCGGGCGAAGGAGGAGCTCGATTTCCTCGCTACGGAACTGGCCTCGGCCACCGGCCTCGGCGGCCGCGGCCGCCGGGTGGGATCGGCGGCCGAGCGCGCCAGGGTCAACGTGACCAGAGCCATCCGCGCCGCCATGATCCGGATCCGGGAGCACAGTCTCACGCTCGGCGATCATTTGAGCCGCACGATCCGTACGGGGACGTTCTGCGCCTACGAGCCGGACCCCCGCTTTCCGTCCCGCTGGAGGACCTGACCCAGGCCCGTCGTTCAACGCAATTGAACGATGGAAGTGAACAGCCGTTCCCCCCATCGTCACACCCTCCCTTTGAGTACAGGTGGTCGGGCGCAGCTGTCCGACTTCGTTGGAAGGGGTCAGACATGACCGGCGGGGAGAGGAGCGAGTGGGCCCGGGACGCGAGCGGAGACGGTCGGGGCCGAGCTTCCCACGAACGATCGCGGGTGGCGAGGGCCCAGGAGCCCGTCGCTGTGACCATTCCAAGGCTCGGCAATCTGGTGATCGTGGCGGCGGCGCTCGCTCTGGCGCTCGCTCTCGCGCTTGCCGGTCCGCTGGGGTATCACGGTGGACGGGCAGGCTCACCCATCATCGAACGGCCGGCCCCGGCGGGGGTCACGCATGTAGGTCTGGGCGGAGTCTCCCCCCGTGCGGAGGACCGCGCCCCCGCCACCGGAATGCACGCCGCGCTGGGCTGGCTGACCGGGCTGGCCGATGGGTTGGTCGTTCCATCCGACATCACGTCACGCCTGGGTGCTCAGCACCCGAGGATGGCGAGGACCGTTATTGCGATGTGGTGGAGGCTCGGCACCCTCGCATCCTCCTGACGAGCGGGACCTCAGCATCACGGCGGCCCGTTGTCACGGTAGGCGGGGGGGCATAGCCTCCCCTCATGCGGGCCTGCTCAAGCTGCGGGCGGGAGATCGACGCCGATTCCACCGAGTGGAACAGGCAAACGGCACGCATGGGAGCCTGTTCTGCCGGACGCAGCGCCAACCAGTGGGACACGGAAAACTCGATCAAGACACTGTCCTGCGCCGTTGGCTGGTCGAGGGCGCCGTCGGGGTGGGTCGCAAGGGCCAGGGAGCACTTGAGCCGGCTTCTGCTGTTGCAGAACGGGGGCGGCGACCGAGTGCCTGCCCCGCCAGACTACGCTGCCTCATCGGCGGACTTGAACGATGTTGCTGAGACGCCCGATCCGCTCGATCTCCACCGCGACCTCATCCCCCTCGCCTAGGAACTGGGGCGGCTGCCTGGCGAACCCCACTCCGGGCGGGGTCCCCGTCACGATGAGATCCCCTGGGGAGAGCGTGATCGTCTCGCTGATGAAGCCCAGAAGCTGGGCCACCCCGAAGATCATCTCCTTGGTGTTCGAGTCCTGAACCAAGACGCCGTTCACGAGGCAGCGGACTGCCAGGTTCTGGGGATCCCCCACTTCGTCCGGTGTCACCAGCGAGGGGCCCAGTGGGAGGAACGCGTCCACGGCCTTCCCCCGCGTCCACTGTGTGACCCGCGACTGAAGGTCTCGGGTGACCGCGCTCATCTGAAACTCCCCAGTTCGGCTCACTGAAATTCCCCACCCCCCGAGCCCCGAGATCCACCGACGGGACGGGGCTCCCCCCGATGCTGACGGTGTCCAAGCCGTCGATCGGGAGGAACCCCTTAGAGTCCGCGGACGTGGTGTACGAAGGGCCTGAGGGTTCTTGAAGTAGAAGACCACCGCTTCATCCTCAACGAGATCGGTCCAACGAACTCGGAGAGGAGGAAGACAGTGGTCGAACCCACTGTGGACCCGCTCGTTTGGCTCGGCAAGCACCTCGAGGAGGCCGACGTCGATCTGTTGCGGGAGATGGTCCGCACGTTCATCCAGGCCCTTATGTCCGCGGAGGCCGACGCCGCCTGTGGGGCCCTGTACGGCGAGCGTTCGCCGGACCGGGTGAACCGCCGCAACGGCTACCGGCCGAGGACCTTCGACACCAGGACCGGAACAATCGAGCTCGCCGTCCCCAAGCTCCGGGCGGGGAGCTACTTCCCGGAGTGGCTCCTCGAGCCCCGCCGACGCGCCGAGCGAGCCCTCATCGCCGTGGTGGCGGAGTGCTACGTCAGGGGGGTGTCGACCCGCCGGGTCGAGGGACTCGTGCGCACCCTCGGCATCGAGGGCATCTCCAAGTCCCAGGTCTCCGAGCTCGCCCGCTCCCTCGACGAGGCCGTGGCGGCCTTCCGGTCCCGCCCCCTCGACGCCGGTCCCTACACCTACCTGTGGCTCGACGCCCTGGTCCTGAAGTGCCGGGAGGGTGGCCGCATCGCCAACGTCTCGGCGGTCGTCGCCACCTCGGTCAACGCCGACGGGTACCGGGAGATCCTGGGCCTCGACGTCCTGACCAGCGAGGACGGGGCGGGGTGGACTTCGTTCCTGCGAGACCTGGTGGCGAGGGGGCTCACCGGGGTCCGCCTGGCGATCTCCGATGACCACCGGGGGCTGGTGGAGGCCATCGCCGCGGTCCTGCCCGGCTCGTCGTGGCAGCGGTGCCGGACCCACTTCGCGCGCAACATCCTGGGGAGGGTCCCCAAGACGGCCCAGCCCCTCGTGGCCACCCTGGTGCGATCGATCTTCGCCCAACCGTCCGTGGAAGAGGTCCACGCTCAGCTCCGCCGGGTCATCGAGCAGCTGGGGACGCGGTTTCCCGCCGCTGCAGAGCTCCTGGAGCAGGCCGGGGCGGACATCACGGCGTTCTCTTCGCTCCCCGTCGAGCACTGGCGCCAGATCTGGTCCAACAACCCCCAGGAGCGGTTGAACAAGGAGATCCGCCGGCGCACCGACGTCGTGGGGATCTTCCCCAACCGGGAGGCCATCATCCGCCTCGTCGGCGCGGTCCTTGCCGAGCAGCACGACGAGTGGGCGGTGGCCCGCCGGTACATGAGCCAGCAGTCCCTGGCGAAGGCTCGCATGGCGGTGATCGACGGCGACGTCGACGAGGAGGTGAGGCCCGAGCTGGTGGCGGCCGGCTAACTACTCACGATGATCGAGGTTGAAGCGGTGTTCTCGTACACCACTTGCGCGGGCGCGGCCAGGAACCCCCTGGGATGTTGGCACGGGAGGAACAGGTGGAAGCACATGCCCTTCGGGCCCAGGGGTGGTCGGTGTCCGCCATCGCCCGCCACCTCGGCCGCGACCGCAAGACCGTCCGGGCGTACCTGTCGGGTGAGCGCAGGCCCGGGGTCCGCCGGAGCGCTGGGGAGGATCCCTTCGCCCGCTTCGAGCCTTACGTGGCCCAGCGGCTGAAGGACGATCCCCACCTCCAGCTGAGGACCCTGCTCCGGGAGCTCGAGCCCCTCGGGTTCGCCGGGAGCTACCAGACCCTCACCCGGGACGTCCGGGCTCGCTCGCTCCGGCCGCACTGCGAACGGTGCGCCCAGGCCAAGGGCCGGGCCACCACCGAGATCGAGCACGACCCGGGGGCGGAGACCCAGTGGGACTGGCTTGAGCTCCCCGAGGCGCCGTGGGAAGGGACGGGGATCGTTCTGGTCGGAGCCCTGGCCCACTCCGGCAAGGCCAGAGGGTTCTTCTCCGAGGCCAAGGACTCCGCCCACCTCATCGCCGCCATGGACCAGGTCCTCCGGCGCCTCGGCGGGCTCACCCGCCGCTTCCGCATCGACGCCATCGAGGGCGGGGTCATCCCCGGAACGAGGCGGCTGGCCCCGGAGTTCGCCGACGCCTGCCGGTACTACGGGGTGGGGGTCGACCTGTGCCCGCCGCGGCGGGGCAACCGCAAGGGCGTGGTGGAGAAGGCCAACGACTACTTGGCCCAGGCCTGGTGGCGAACGGCGGACATCACCACCCCAGAGCAGGCCCAGGCTTCGTTGGACCGGTTCTGCGCTGACGTCGCCGACCGCCGTCCCCGCGGGCACGCCACCGTGGCCACGCTCGCCGGCACCGAACGTCTCCGCCCCGTGCCCCGCCGGCCGTACCACGCCGTGGTCCAGGCGACCCGGAAGGTGAGCTGGGCGGCCCTGGTGTCCTTCGAGGGCAACCGGTACTCGGTGCCGCCTCAGTTCGTGAACGCCCAGGTGGTGGTGTCCAGGCGCCTCGGAGAGCCGCACGTGATGCTCTCCTCGACCTCGGGCGAGGTGATCGCGACGCACCGGCGCCGCCCTCCCGGCGCGGGGGCTCTGGCCCGGCTGGAGGAGCATCGGGCGGGCCTGGAACGCGCGGTCCTTCAGCAGTTCACCACGGCCCCGCCGTGCCGGCGCAAGGTGAACCGTCCGCCCTCGGAGGCGGCCAAGGCACTGGCCGCCGAGCTCACCGGCGTCCCCGTGCAGCAGACGCTGCCGGTGGTGGTCGACCTCCACCGGTACGAGGAGTTGATGCGCCGTGTCCCATGACCGTGTTTACCAGCGCCTCCGGGAGCACCTGGCTTACCTGAAGCTCACCGCCGCCGCCGAGGTCCTGGCCCCGAGGCTCGACGCCGCTCAGAAGACCAAGCCCTCCTACACGGCGTTCCTGGAGGGCCTGCTCCGCGCCGAGGTGGAGGCCACCGAGCGCCGGCGCCTCGCCGGACGGCTCCGGTTCGCCCACTTCCCGGTGGTCAAGCGCCTGGAGGACTTCGACTTCGACGCCCAGCCCGACCTCGACCGGGCCCTGGTGGAGGAGTTGGCCACCCTGCGGTTCGTGGAGGAGAAAGCCAACGTGCTGATGGTGGGGCCGCCCGGGGTGGGCAAGACCATGCTGGCGCTCGCCCTCGGGTACCGGGCCGTGGAGGCCGGGTACCGCGTGTACTACACGACCGCCACCGATCTCGTGGCCCGGTGCCACAAGGCCGCCATCGAGGGGCGGTGGGCCACCACCATGCGGTTCTTCGCCGGGCCCCAGCTCGTGATCTGCGACGAGTTGGGCTACCTCCCCCTTCCGGCGGAGGGGGCGGCGGCCATCTTCCAGGTGGTGTCCCGGCGTGCCGAGCAGGGATCGATGATCGCGACGACCAACCGGGGCATCGCCTCGTGGGGAGAGATCTTCGACGACTCCATGATGGCCGCGGCGATCCTGGACCGGTTCTTGTACCGGGCCACCCTGCTCGCCATCAACGGGGACTCCTACCGGATGCGGGCCCACCGGGAGCGACTGCAGCAGCTGCGGGAGGGGGTGACCGCGACGACCAAAAGGTAGGCTACGCGGGCTCAGGGGTGGGGAATTTCGGTGAGCACCTCTGGGGAATTTCGGTGAGCGCCGTCACG
>WNFU01011851.1_pt1 | contig 10270 bp, 11 predicted proteins | sample 5400121 | NCBI WGS metagenome assembly WNFU01 (sample SAMN13153360, study PRJNA577476) | soil metagenome | isolation source: 100 cm soil or saprolite under grassland replicate 1 | place: USA:California | collected 2016-06-15
GGCTGGTTCGGTGGGATGCTCGCAGCCATATGGTTTGTTGGCTACCATGTGACAGTTCCTGTTTTTGTATTTTTCTACCTGTTGGTTTTTGGCGAGACCAAGTGGTGGCTGGCTGCGACGGCGGGAGGAGTATTTTTTTACTGATCTACGTTTTCTTCGATCTCGTTCTCCACACCGAATGGCCCGAACCCGCGCTGCTGCGTTGGCTATCATAGGTCATGCGGCAGCGGGAGAATGCTTGATAGGTTAGTAACAACGAGTGCCTTCGCGATGTCCTACGAGATTGGTGACCGAGTCATCGTCAACATGCGTAATCTCAACCGCGACCTCATCCCTCCCTCACTGTCTCCAGAAGTGCGCGGCACCGTGATCGAGAATCCGAGTCCGGGTATCTACCATGTCCAGCTCGACGACTCGATTGAAGGCTGCGACATCCTGATGGACCTGGGCGAGGATCGACTAATGCCGTACCCGCCTCCCTTTGAGCTTTGAGGATTGCGGTATGTTGCCAAGGAGCGTGGTGTGAACTATCGGGAAATGGGTCGTACTGGTATCCGAGTCTCGGAAATCGGCTTTGGCTGTGGCGGCAATGCTGGTTTGATGGTCAGGGGAACGTTCGAGCAGCAAAGGGATGCGATCGAGCGGGCTTTGGAGTTGGGCATTAACTACTTCGACCAAGCGCCGGACTACGGCGGCGGTGCCGCCGAGGAAAATCTCGGCCGGGTATTGCGGGAGCTGGGCGTGCGTCCTTATATCACCACGAAGGTCGAGGTTCGAGCGCAAAACCTGGACGATATTGCCGGGCATGTAACTCGCTCTCTCGACGAAAGCCTCAAACGACTGGGCGTGGACTATGTCGACTTCCTGCAGATCCACAACGGCCCGGTCATGGATCGTCCTGAGCTATCGGGCCGCACCTATAGTCGACTGTGGATAGAGGATTACCTGCGCCCCGGCGGCGCCCTAGACGGACTTCAGCGCGCTCAGCGGAGTGGAAAGGCTCGGTTCATCGGATTCATCACGCGAGGCAATGATGCGCCGGCCGCGCAGAAGTTGATCGACAGTGGCGCCTTGAGCTTGATCAATGTTTCAGTCAACCTGCTCAACCCTTCCGCGGCCATAAAACCTTACGGCATGCGTGTTGATCAAGACTACGGCGGTATCCTGAGCTATGCGGCCGCACGGGGCGTGAGCGCCGCCATTTACAGTCCACTCGACGGCGGCGTCTTGACTGACAATGCCATTTCAGGCCGACAAGGACACCCGCTGGCGCGCGGGCCGCGATCTCCCGAAGCGTGGGCAATCCCGCTGCGTCGCGCAAAGGCATTGAGCTTCCTCTCGCGGGGGCTGAATCCACAGGCTCGCGAGGAGCACGATCTCGCCGAAGCCGCCATTCGCTTTATTCTGTCTTTGGACGGCGTCGCCGCAGTGTTAGGAGGTTTCTCGGAGAAGAAGCAGGTCGAAGAAATTGCGGCGTGCTCAGGCAAGGGACCGCTCTCTGTGCAGAACATGGCACGCATCGAGATGGTGTGGCGCGCGAACTTCGGTCTGGGCGGATAGCCTGCAGAGGGCGACCATGGAATATCCGGTTTCCCGTGTCGTCGTGCAGCGTCTGTGTGACGAACGAGCAGACCTTGTGCCCTATCTCACAAGGATTGTCGACTCGTTGGAGCGTCACGGCGGCCTGTACTCCGCAAAGCTTGCCGAGTTACTTCCAGTCGACGTCATCGAGGAGCTTAACAATTGGTTGAAGGGCCATTGGCGGAATACCAATGTGGAACCGGGCGTACAAAACGACCCATGCGAAGCTTTAGAAGCCGGACTGGAAGTTCTCGAGCGAATCTTTCCTGAGCACGCGGACGAGATTGTCCGGTGAGTGATTTGGTTGTCTCAATCGCCACGTGTAACAAACTGACACCATGGAGAGGGCCATATGGCAGACATAAATATGTTTCTCATTGGGAGTCCCAGCGACTTGGTCAATCCGCTATTCGCAGGCGAGGTGAAACCGGAGGGCATCGAACTCACAGTCACCAGGGCGGACGGATCAACCGGTTACTGGCGGCAGTTTAACTTCGAGGAGTTTGATGTTTCGTCTCTGTCTGTGGCTTCGTACATCATCGCCAAGACCAAAGGATACGATGCAATCGCTCTACCCGTGTTCGCATCGCGGCGATTCATGCACGCCGCGGTACGCTACCACATCGACTCCGGCATCAAAGGGCCTGATAGCCTCAAGGGGAAGCGACTGGGGGTGCCTGAATACCAGATGACCGCATCGGTCTGGCTGCGCGGCACCTTGGAGCATGATTTCGGCGTTTCCCAGCGCGATGTCCAGTGGTTCATGGAGCGGCCGGAGGAGCTAAGCCACGGCGGGGCCACGGGCTTCCACCCGCCGGAAGGAATCTCCTTCACGCGGATACCCGCCGACAAGAGCCTGGCCTCCATGCTCGTGAACCACGAAATCGACGCGGCCTCAGGAACAGAAGGAGCGACTCGGGTAGCAAATTTTATCGATCGCTCCACTCAGATTCGCGCGGCCGGTGGCGACTGGAGCAAGGTGAAGCCACTGTTTCCTAACTTGATTGAAGAGGGCACGAGGTTTTATCGGAAGTATCGCTTTATTCCTGCGACCCAGATGTACACGATGAGGAGATCAACTTATGAAAAGTACCCGTGGGCCGCGTTCAACCTGTATGATGCATTTGTCAAGTCGAAGCGTCGGGCGGAAGAGACGCTGAGCGATCGTATCCCGTCATTGATGGTGTTCGGCCGTGAGTATATGGCTCAAACACGGAGCATTTTCGACGGAGACGCTTATCCCTATGGGCTAGAGAAGAACCGGCCCATGCTCACGACCATCATCGACTATCTCTATGAGCAACACCTCATCACCCTAAAACCCAAGGTCGAGGAGCTTTTCGCTCCAAGCGTGGTCAGCCTCTAACCCTGCACCGGAGAGAAAACGAGTATTGCTGTGCAAGAACGATTATCGGCCGCGAATGGGGAGCGCGCTGAGACGGACGTAGCCGCTCCTGAGAAACACGACGCCGCTATGCATCTCAAGGGGCTGTGGAAAACCTACCCCGGAACGACCCAGCCGGCAGTCAGGGATCTCTCGCTCGATGTGTACGACGGAGAAATCGTGACCTTGCTCGGTCCAAGTGGCTGTGGCAAGACAACCACTCTGCGGTTGGTGGCCGGCCTGGAAACCCCCGACGATGGCAACATCTTCTTTGGCGACCGTGCCGTTGTCATGACCTCGCGTCGACTTTTCCTCCCTCCCGACAAGCGGAACCTGGGCATGGTATTTCAGTCGTACGCCATCTGGCCGCATATGACGGTGGGCGAGAACGTCATGTTTCCGCTCAAGTCACGCAGATTTCCACGACGAGAAATGAGGGAGCGCGTGCGCGCGGCGCTGGAGCTGGTGGGCATGGCCGGATTCGAGGACCGCCCGGGGCCGCTGCTCAGCGGTGGGCAGCAACAGCGGGTAGCACTCGCGCGTGCTCTGGTGACCGAGCCTCGGGTATTATTGCTCGATGAACCGTTCAGTAACCTGGATGCCAAGCTACGCGAGCACATGCGTATAGAGGTAAAGCTCTTGCAAAAGCGGCTGAAGATTGCCGTGCTGTTCGTCACGCACGACCAGATCGAGGCGTTAAGCCTGTCGAACCGAATTGCCTTAATGAACTTTGGTGTTGTGCAGCAGCAGGGGAGCCCAAGGTTGCTCTACGAACAGCCTGCCAATGAGTTCGTGCGCGACTTCGTAGGGAGGACCTTGTTGTTCAAGGGCAAAGTGCAAAGCAGCAACCCATCGGGGCAGATGGCCATCGCGCTTGAGGGCGCGCCAGACTGCGTTGTTTTCGGGCGCAGCTACAATCCAGGCGTGATCAAGAAAGGTGAACTCGTCAATATTGCGGTCCGTCCCGAGGATGTCGAAATTCTTCCGGCCCTGGGATCCGAGGCGCCCTCGGGAATGATCGGTGGCACAGTCCAGGCTGTGCTCTTCATCGGAGAGCGAATCGAATACCAGGTTGAGGTCGACGGACAAGCGACTGTTGTGATCTATGGAGAGCGCCACAGTCCTGTGGAAGAAGGCGGCAAAGTATGGCTGAAGCTGCGGCCGGACGGGCACAGCGCTTGGGCGTCCGACTGGTCGCACAACGAACGCGGGTAATGCTTGTCGTTGCGTTCGCCGCGCTCATGAAGTGATTCATGACCTTACAGAGAATGAAAATGGAGCATGTCTTCGACCCTGACCGCGTTCTCCGACGGGTCCGTCATTCCCGCATGCTTTTAGTGGGAATCCAGGCGGAATTCGGAGTGGACCCCCGATTAAAACATTCGGGGGTGACGGTCTTGGGGAGTCGCATCTCTTCACCTCACCCGCAATTTTCGAAAGAGTTCATGGAACAGAACAAATACTCAGTATAGGAGTAAGTGATGGTAAACCGAAGTCGACGGCTGATGGTTACGACAGTTGCCTTTGCAGTCGGGCTCGCGGTCGGAGGGGAGGCGTGGCCGGCGGAGGTTAGAAAACCGCAAGAGAAGCCCAGGCCGACACTCGACGCATCGTTCGAAGCCAAGTGGAAGGAGTTGTCGGCCAAGGCCCGAGAGGAGGGCGAGCTGGTTATCATCATGGGCGCCAGCGATTCGCGCCATAACCGGGGCATGTTCGATTACTTCGCGAAGCAGTTCGGCATCAAAGTAGTTGCCAGCACCGGGAGCGGCACCTCCAACACTAACCGGATCCTGGCCGAACGTTCCCGTGGCCGGAGTACGGGCGACATCTCCCTGGTGGGCCAGGGGTCCACAGATAGGTTGCGCCAGGCGGGAGCGCTGGCTCCCCTGACGTCGCTCATTTTCCATCCCGAAGTGCTCGACCGTTCCAAAGGATGGTGGCTGAACGAGGTGTACTGGACGGACCGCGACAACAAGTACTCGCTGGCGGACACGTTGCGAATGGATCACATTTTCGAGATCTGGTACAACACCAACAAGCTGAGCCAGGCAGAGGCGGACAGCATCCAGTCCTACTGGGACCTGCTGCGGCCGGAGTTCAGGGGCAGGATGGCAGCACGTGCACTGAATGGTGCCGCCGGGACGACCGAAAGGACCCGCATCTGGATGACGCTGGGGGAGAAATTCATTACGAGGCTCTACACCGAGCAGAAAATGAACCTCTTTCCTTCTGACCAGCACGACCCTCCGGCCGAGGGACTGGCGCGCGGCAAGTGGGACATCATCCTGTGCTGTGACCGGGCGGCGCGTCCGCTGATGAAACTGGGACTTCCCGTGAAGGCGCTCACCGACGCGCGTGCGCTCAAGGAAGGCCTGGTGGCCGAGGTCCGCGGCACGTTTTCAGTTATCGACAAGGCGCCACACCCGCATGCCGCGCAGTTGTTCGCGAACTGGTTTTTCTCCCGCGACGGGCAGACAGCGAAGCAGACCCTCACTACTGACCTTGATGCTAGCCCGAGCCTGCGATCGGATGTGCCCCAAGGCAAAATCGCCGATCACGAGTGGGCCGGCGTACACAAGATCCGCCAGCTCGCCGCCGAGCGCCGAATCACGGTGCTCAATCTCGGATCGCAGCAATATTTCCAAGCCCAGGACGAATCCGTTGAGAAGCTCTCAAAAATCTTGAAAGAGATGGGCCATGCCTTCTGACGAGCGGCGCGGGCAGTTGAACTCAACCTGCGGTCGGGCCCGAGATTGTGGAGCCGGGAGCAGATAGGGGGCCTTAGCTATTTTTGATGCATCCGCAGTACTTGCACGAGGCCGGCTGTCCGCTCTACTAAGGTACGAAACCGGCACGTTCATCATGGCCGTCACCATCCTGGTGCTCGGCTTTTACCTACTCTATCCCATCGTGCTGCTTCTACTGATGAGCTTCAACACAGCTCAAGATGTGCTGGCCGGCCCGGCCAAATGGGGCATCGGCAATTGGATCACCGCGTGGGATCATCCCCAATTGCTGCGGTCCATCGGCAACACCTTTCTCCTCTGGTTTCTCGTGGCAACCATCAGCTTTCCCATAGCCATTGTTATTTCGCTCATTCTCGCTCGCACACGCGTCCCGTTTAGCTATGGCCTCGAATACATGTTCTGGATCGCCTACATGTTTCCTAATCTATCGACCACCATTGGTTGGATGATGATGCTGGATCCCGACGTGGGCTTTATTAACAGAGCGCTCGAGGCTTTACCGTTCATCGACAAGGGTCCGTTTAACATTTTCAGCCTCTCCGGAATCGTGTGGACCAAGCTCATGGGAGACGGCATCGCCTTTAAGGTAATGCTTTTCACGCCAGCGTTCCGCAACATGAACCAGGCGTTGGAAGACGCAGCCAGAGTTTCCGGCGCCTCCAAGATCGGCACCATGATCAAGGTCACTCTACCGCTGATGATTTCGCCGATCGCGCTGGTCCTTGCACTTCAACTGCTCCGGGTCTTCGGCGGTTTCGAGACCGAGTATCTGTTGGGATCGGGGTGGGGCTTCTGGGTCTATTCGACCCTTATCTTCAAACTCACCTCTCAGGACGTGCCGCGATATAGCCAAGCCATCGTCCTCGCCAGCCTCACCCTGCTCATCATTGCCGTCATCTTTCCCATGCAGCGGTGGATTGTCCAACGCCGCCAGTACACAACTGTGACCGGCGACTTCAAACCAGGGCTCATTGACCTTGGCAGGTGGAAGTGGCCCATCTTTGGCTCGGTTGCATTGCTGCTGGTGTTGCTCACGGCCGTCCCTTTTGTCGCCCTGGTGATAGGGACCTTTATGATGCGCGCAGGTTTTTTTGAGACGACGCCGCTGTGGACCTTGAATCACTGGAAGTTCGTTCTCACTGACGCTATGTTTCTGCGCGGGATACGCACGACGATGATCTTGGCCCTAACCGGCGGGATCGGAAGTCCGCTGCTTTTCTCGGTCGTTGCGTACATGATCGTGCGAACCCAATGGAAGGGGCGGTCGATACTCGATTCGATCATCTGGGTATCGGCCGCGTTTCCAGGGATCCTTTCGAGCCTTGGACTGCTCATGATGTTCCTGAGCACGCCTGGACTTAACTGGCTATACGGCTCGATCTGGGCGCTTATGCTTGTTGTAATCATCTCCGGCAACACCACCGGGACCAACATATTCAAGGGGGTGATGGTCCAGCTCGGAAAGGACCTCGAAGAGGCCGGAAGGGTCTCTGGCGCCGGCTGGTTGAGGAACTACTTCTGTATTGTCATTCCGGTGCTGATGCCGACGATGGTCCTCATAGGAGCGCTGAACTTTATTTCTGCCGCTTCGACGACATCGAGCATCATCCTGCTAGCATCCCGGGAGACGGTCACGCTGTCCCTCCTCGGGCTTGAACTGGCCTCACCTGAGGTCAGCAGACGAGAGGCGGCCGGTGTGGTGAGCCTGGTAATCATGGCCCTTACTTTGGGCCTCGCGCTCATTGCGCGCACATTCGGTTTGCGGGTCGGCGTGCGGCAGGACATGCCTCCGACGTAGGTGGCGCGGCTATTACTGGGCGCCCCTTTTAAGGAATCTAAAGTTTACTTCCAGGAACTTCGCGGTAAAGGGGTGCCAGGTATGTTACTCCATCGTCCGTCGACATTCGCGCCGACTTAACCCGGATTCCGCAGTTGCAATTGACGCAACTAGCGAGGAGCGAACCTTCCGTGGCGAAGCCAATGGGTCTCTACGGAACCGGCGTTCAAGGTTCAATGTTCAAAGTTCAACGTCAGGCCCATAGGCTCAACTGCGGAATCCGGGTTTAAGCGGATCGTCGAAAACAATCGGTGACGAGGAAAGGGCGCAGGTATATGGTCGACCAACAATCGAGAAAAAAGAGGCCTCTAGCCTATGAGCAGTGGATCGATTCTTTGGGCCTGCCCATTCACTATGGTCATTTCATCTCGGATCTCCGGACGGTGGAGGTTGGCGAGTGGCCCGAGCGGCAGTGCAAAACGGCCTTCCTTCAGTTCAAGGGGATGGAGGGCGTAAGTGAAGGGCGTGTTACCGAAATTCCACCGGGCGGGTCGTTGCCGCCGATGCAGTTTGCGCTGGGTGAGACGGTGTACGTGTTGGATGGGCAAGGGCTGACGACGGTGTCATCAGGTAACGGTCCGAAGAGGACCTTCGAGTGGCAGACGCATAGCATGTTTCATCTGCCCCGTTATAGCTGGCGCCAGTTGAGCAATGCCCGTGGCAATAAGCCGGCACGGTTGCTCCATTACAACTACTTGCCGATCGCGATGACTTTAATCCCGGACCCCGCGTTCTTTTTCAATAACCAATACGAAGACGCGAGTTTACTGTATGGGCGCGAGGGAGACACCTACGCGCAGGCGAAGGCAGTGCTCGGGGCGGGAGCCCGTGATCCGGAGGCGGAGAAGAGCGGTGCGGTGCGAGACGAGAGTATGTTGTCTCCGAACCACGGCGGGGCATGGTGGGTTGGGAACTTCTTCCCCGACATGGCGGCGTGGGACAAACTCTCGCCGCACCGAGGTCGTGGAGCCGGTGGCTATTCAGTAAAGATTCAGTTTCCGGGCTCCGGAATGGGAGCAAGCATGTCCGTGTTTGATGCGGGGTTGTATAAGAAGGCCCATTTGCATGGTCCCGGACGAGTCATCGTGATCCCGCGTGGTGAAGGTTACTCGCTCCTGTGGGAGCCTGGCGGCGAAAAGGTGATGTGTCCGTGGGGAGAGGCGGCGGTGTTCACCCCGCCTGGCGGGTGGTACCACCAGCACTTCAACCTGGGCGATCAGCCGGCACGGTACTTGAAGTTCGGGCACCTGCCGCAGCTTGCGAGAGTTGGCGAAGTCCGCAATCAGATCGAATACTCGGATGAAGATCCCTGGGTGCGCCAAAAATTTGAGGAGGAATTATCACGGCGAAGCCGCCAGGGCCACATGCCTCCGGAGGTCTACAACGATCCGCATTACCAGTGGGACTACGGAGACGAGGACGATTAGATATGCAGAGAAGTGAAAGCGGCGCCAGCGGTAATTGCTCCCGGCCTCGCTGGTTCGGACAAATTAGAGTGCGAAATGGCCGTTAGATCGAAAGGAGACAAACTAAGTCATGAAATCCGAAGAAAACCCTGGGCACCACTGGCGAGAGCCTGATCGCGTCGCCGAATATCTCGAGTCTTCGGACCGTCGCGAGCGTGAGCGTGCCGGAGTTCTCGCGCTGATGATAAGACTGGTCAATGCGGAGAAAGATGCGCGGCTCAACATCTTGGATATTGGCAGTGGTCACGGGCCGATGGCCGCCGCATGCCTAGACGCGTTTCCAAATGCCCACGCCATCGGCCTGGATATCTCCGACGCCATGATGGCAGAGGGCTACAAGCGGATGGCACTCCCGCGCCATCCACCACCTTCCGCCGAAACTGATGAAGAGCCTGTATGCCGACATTTATGCCAACCTCAAGCCGGGCGGCGCATTCTTCAATCTCGATACCGCCTCACCGGAGAACGACTTCCTGGCAGATTTGTTCCGCTCGATCAGACGCACAGAGCAAGCGTCAAGACCGCCTCGGGACCCGAACGAGGTTCCGCACAGCGTAAGCTTCTACCACCATAGGGAAGCCACCTTGGCGCGTCACATGGAATGGTTGAAGGAAGCAGGCTTTGTGTCCTACGAGTGCTTTTGGAAGCAGCTAGGCACGGCACTGATTGGCGGCTGGCGCGGTCCCATCAACGTGGAACGATTAAACCCAGATTCCGCAGTTAAACCTTCGCGCCCTTAAGCGAAGCAAACCTGGAGACGACAGTGGGTTCGAAACGTTTCAGCCAAACAATTTGGGGCTGATCCGTCTTTGGCGGACAAGCCGTTTAAGCCGTTCAAAACGTTTTGAACGATTTGAACTTTTTGAACTCTTCTGAGATAAGACCACGCAGCACAGCCGCGTGAGACTAAGTCGCAGATTTAGATCAAGAGATCAATCGGTTGCGTTGGGTCCGACCCCGCGGAAGTTCGCTAACTATGCCGGAGTTCCGATTCTTCCCAGCCCAAGAACCGGCAGTAGCCTTCTATTGTTTGGATATCGATGCACGACCCGGATACGACCCCGATCAGTTTGTCGTTCTGGGCTAACCTGTGCGAAGAAATAGGTCAATACGAAAGCCTGATAATCATCTAGCAGGCTTCTCCGAGAGGCACTAAGGTTGGCAATGAGCCAACCCCAACAACTCAAGGAGGAGACGAAGATGAAACTGTATGGAGCGATCGATTTGCATTCGACCAACAGCGTGCTGGTTGTGA
>WNFU01030599.1_pt1 | contig 10270 bp, 9 predicted proteins | sample 5400121 | NCBI WGS metagenome assembly WNFU01 (sample SAMN13153360, study PRJNA577476) | soil metagenome | isolation source: 100 cm soil or saprolite under grassland replicate 1 | place: USA:California | collected 2016-06-15
TAACGCCCGTCGATTCCTGCTTGATGTATTTGCACTTTGGATAGTTTGAGCAGGAGACAAATTCTCCGTACCGACCGACGCGTCTCACCAATTGAGCTCCGTCGACCGGACATTTTTCGTCCAGAGCGACGGGGGCCGGCGCCGCCAAACCGCTCTTCGCGATCTTGCGAATATTGCGGCATTCGGGATAGCCCGTACAGCCCAGAAATGGTCCAAAGCGTCCGCGCTTCAGCTGCATCTGTTTCCCACAGAGCTCACAAATCTCCGGCTCGGCAGCTTCCTCGGTGCCCACCGCAGATGCTGTGCCATTCTCACCACCATTAGCTGCAGCCTTCGGCTCCGCGTCGCGCGTCGCCTCACAGTTCAAGCACTTGAGATACTTGCCAAAGCGGCCCCACTTCAGCACCATCCCAGGTGTGCCGCATTTCAAACAGACTTCCTCGGTGGGTGTGTCTTTGTCCTTGATACCTTTAACGTAGACCTTGAATTTATCGAGATCATTTGCAAACTTTCCATAAAACTCATGTAGCGCATCGGTCCACTTGAGTTTTCCTTCCTCAATCGAATCGAGCTCTTCCTCCATTCGCGCCGTGTAGGTTTCATTAAAGAGATCGTCAAAGCCGCCTTCGATCAGCAGATCGTTCACCGTCTTCCCCAGCTCGGTCGGATGGAAACGGCCCTCGAGCTTTTCCACGTATTCGCGCGCCTGGATCGTCGTCATGATCGCAGCATAAGTTGATGGCCGTCCAATTCCCTTTTCTTCCAGGGCCTTGACGAGTGTCGCTTCAGTAAAGCGGGGCGGTGGATCAGTGAAATGCTGTTCCGGCGTGATTTTGTTAAGACCAAGCGTCTCACCCTTCTCTACCGGCGGCAGCTTCGTTTCGGCTTCTTCATCCTCTTCCGTCTTTTCATCCCGACCCTCCTGGTAAAGCTTCAGGAAGCCGTCAAACTTCTGTACCGACCCGGTGGCGCGGAAGATGAAACGTCCGGCGCCAATATCGATTGTGGTCTGATCAAAGACGGCGGGAGTCATCTGCGAAGCAACGAAACGCTGCCAGATCAGGCGATAGAGTCTTAGCTCATCCTTATTCAAATAGCTGGCTAGAGAATCCGGTGTGCGTGTGACCTCGGTAGGACGAATCGCCTCGTGTGCATCCTGAGCATCCTTCTTCGAGCGATAGTGAATTGCTTTTTCGGGCAGGTAAGGGGCGCCATATTGGGCACTAATGAAGTCTCGCGCTTCGTTCAAAGCGGCATCGGAAACGCGTGTGGAATCCGTTCGCATGTAGGTGATCAATCCGACGGAACCTTCAGCCCCAAGCTCCACGCCCTCGTAAAGCTTTTGCGCAACCATCATGGTGCGCTTCACAGCAAAACCCAATTTACGCGCCGCCTCTTGTTGCAGTTTTGAGGTAATAAAAGGTGGTACTGGATTACGCTTACGCTCTTTCTTTGTTACCTCATTGACGACGAATGTTTGCTGGTTTGCTTCGGCGACTATCGCCGCGGCTCTTGTTTCGTCACCGATCAGGATCTCATTGGCTTTAGTGTCCTGATCAAAACCGCCTGTCTTGACTGTCTGGGCTTCAACCTTGAAAAGCCGGGCATCAAAGGCTGGCGGAAGTTGGGCCCGAAGGTTGGCCGATATCGTCCAGTACTCGGTTTTGATGAATTGCTCGATCTCGCGTTCACGCTCAACAACCATCCGTAGCGCCACCGACTGCACTCGTCCCGCGCTTAGCCTGCCGCCAACCGTGCGACAAAGAAGCGGAGAAACCTTGTAACCCACCAGACGATCCAGCACGCGCCGGGCCTGTTGCGAGTTGACCAGATTCTCATCAATTTTTCGGGGGTGTTCGAAAGCCTCATTTACGGCGCGTTTCGTGATCTCATTAAACATCACGCGGAAGTGCGGCTTTGCCGGACGTTTCGGCACAATCTCTTCCGCCAGGTGCTGGCAAATAGCTTCACCTTCTCGATCAGGGTCGGCCGCAAGATAAATCGCCTCGGCCTCTTTAGCGGCCTTCTTCAGCTCGGCAACGATCTTCTTGTTGTTTCGCTTTTTGGAATCGGGAATTACTTCGTAGCTGGGTTTGAAATCATCGTCGACATCAACTCCCAAGCCCTTGGACGGCAGATCTTTGATGTGGCCTATCGAAGCCTTAACCAGATAGTCTTTTCCCAGATATTTGTTTATCGTCTTCGCCTTCGCCGGCGATTCAACTATTACTAAATTTTTTGCCATTTTCTATCACTTCACAACAGAACAACTGCATGGGCGGCCTTATCTCGTTCGCTTCGAGCCAGAATTCCAAAATACAGGAAATACTCTCTCAAGTCAGATGGGTGAATGAATTCGGGAACTTCATTGTAGAGTTCATCGCATATTACTTCCCTTAACCGCGTCAGCTCTTTTAGCCGATGATTCTTCCATCGAGGATCAGCAATGGTGAGATCAAGAAGTTCAAGTAGTCGTGCGAATGCATGATCGAAGCGGGCTTTGTCGCCGCGCTCCTTCCAACTTAGCGCCCGCTCATACTCGCTGCCGACGTTGCCAAGTTGGTTCGCGAGCGACAAGCTGAACCAGCGGCCAGCGGCAAGATCCTGATGATAAGTCGTCACTGTCTCTTTCCTATCCCATGAGCTTGCGAACAATCCCAATTATTCGTTCCCTTATTTCCAGGTCTTCGACACCGCGAGACCGATTGTTCTGTCTCGGTCGAATATTGATCATGGAATCAAACTCCACCATCTCCGGCATTGCGCGATCCGTGTACAAATTAATACCCCACAAGTCTTCCTGACTTGAACTTCCTTCGAGCAAGAATGCTTCTTCATCCGCATGCAGTTCAGCGCCAACCGCCATGATGGCCTTCTCGACGTCGACGACAGCTTTGACCATGTCGCCATATAATTGTTCTCCAGCTTCGCGAAGTTGTTGCGTTGAGATCGGTTCGGTTACTAAGGTAATTCCCATAACAGAGTTCTTCGTTCACATCTTTCGCACGAAACATTTTCCCGGCAACGCCCTAATCAAATCGCGCATTTCCAGCGTTAACAGCGCGGCTGTCAGATCCGAGATCGTCAGCCTACTGCGATCCACGAGTGCGTCAATGTGCGCCGGATCGTCGGCTGAAAGCAACTTAAAAACCGATTGCTCAAAACCTGTCAGTCCTTGCGGCAGCAACGCCAGCTGGTCCGCGAGCGACCTCTCCTTCTTCTTTTCACCGAGTGGCGGCGGCAGAATATTCGCGGCGATTTGCGGTGGCAACTCTGCAGCAACGTCCTGCCATTGCTGTATTAGTTTTGCGCCAGCCCCTTTGATCAGGTAGTTAGTCCCAAACGAGTTTCGCGAAGTAATATTTCCCGGTACCGCAAACACTTCTCTGTTCTGCTCGATTGCCAGTCGCGCCGTTATCAATGATCCTGAATTTTCCGCCGCCTCGACTACCACAACGCCAAGACTGAGCCCGCTAATGATGCGATTACGATAGGGAAAGTTTTCTGAGACGGGCGGAGTCGTTAGCGGAAACTGCGTCACGATGGCGCCACCGGCGTCCAGAATTTCATCCGCAAGTTTCTTATGATCGCGCGGGTAAATTTCATCGATCCCGGTGCCGATTACGGCTACCGTGCGACCGCGGCCTTCAATCGCGCCTCGATGCGCCGCCGCATCTATTCCACGAGCGAAGCCCGAGACGATGGTCACGCCGCGGTGGGCTAAATCTCGCGCCAGCATCGAAGCGGCGTTCTGTCCATAGGTCGAACACTTTCGCGAACCTACAATCGCTACGCAGGGCTGTTCGAGGCATTCAGACCATGCGCCTTTCACGTAAAGCGTTATCGGCGGATCGTAAATCTCTCTTAACAACGCCGGGTAAACGCCGTCGTCGAGAATCAGAATATCGCCACCAAGTTTCCTGACGTTTTCAATCTCAGCTTCTGCTTTCTCGTACCTGTCGCGAGCTATGATGCTGTCGACCGCCTCCGGCAGCAGGCGAACCTTTTCCAGCTCGACACGAGTGGCGCGATAGACCGCTTGGGCAGATCCAAAACGCTCCAGGAGCTTGGCAGCGGCGCGAGGACCGATACCGGGGGTCATGTTGAGGGCAACCCAATCACGCATACGATTTCTGATCGCTGATTGCAGACTGCGGATTCGCTCCAATTCCTTTTGCCGTTTTGATTGAAGAAATCACAATCGAAAGAATCTGATCAGCCTCATCCAGCAACTCCGCCATCCGAGATTGCTTCACTATGCCGGCGTCAATCAACAACTCCATCCAGTAAATTGTTTCGTCAGCTTCTTCTTCGACAATTCCCATCTTCGAAACGAAATCTGGTTTTGACCTAGCTCTGCACGCGGCCCGGTAGTTCGCGCCGACAGAAGACCCGCATCTAATCATTTGATGTCGAATGACCTTAGCAGTTGATGTGTCTGGAAGACTCTCAGCTAGACGGATAATGCGCAGCGCAAAGCAGCGTGTTCGGGCTTTCATTTCCTCAGGATTCATAGATGTATCATCCGCAATCTAAAATCCGCAATCCGCAATCGGCTGGCGGAGGCGTGTAGGAATCGAACCTACCTGAGCCTGTTCTCACAGTCTCACTGACGGTTTTGAAGACCGCGCCGTTCACCAGAACAGATTCGCCTCCAGGAAAACCCTACGCGCCAAACTGCGAGACTGTCAAGCAAGGTCCGAGTGAGGTCGTTTCTCAGAAGATGCCGGAATTGGCTAAACTGCCGCCGCTCGCAAACTTGACTGAAATCCGCGGCCAGCGCTATTCTACCCTCCCGAACGAACGTTCGAACGATGAAGCTGAAATCCGCTGTGAGCCCATATTCACTGGGAAAATGCAGAGTCGGGTAGAGTTACAACGAGGAGCACATGATCAATTTTCAAACGTCGCCTGAACAATACAAACATTGGAAACTGAGTGTCGCAGGCAATGTCGCAACGCTGGCGATGGATGTTCAGGAAGACGTGACGCTCGCCGACGGTTACAAGCTCAAGCTTAACTCCTATGATCTCGCCGTCGACATTGAACTGGCAGATGCGATTCAGCGACTGCGTTTCGAGCAACCCCAGGTCAAGGTGGTCGTTATTTCCAGTCTCAAACCGCGTATTTTCTGCGCCGGCGCAAACATATACATGCTGGGCACGTCGTCACACGCGTTCAAAGTAAACTTCTGCAAATTTACGAACGAAACGCGCTGCGCCATTGAAGACGACTCGCATCATTCGGGCCGGCGTTATATTGCGGCGCTTAACGGCACAGCTTCCGGGGGCGGCTACGAATTGGCAATCGCCTGCGACGAAATCTATCTGGTGGACGACGGCAACTCGGCTATTTCCCTACCTGAAGTTCCCTTGCTTGGGGTGTTACCGGGGACGGGGGGCTTGACGAGGGTTGTCGATAAAAGAAAAGTTCGCCGCGACCGCGCTGACGTTTTTTCCACACTCGCGGAAGGGTTGAAAGGAAAGCGCGCAAAAGAATGGGGACTGATTGACGACTTTTTCCCGACGAGTAAGTTTCAGGAATCGATCGACGCCCGCGTGCGCGAGATCGCCGCAGTAACGCAAACTGTTAGTTTGCGGACTGCGGCCGAAGCTACCGCCTTCAGTGATAGCGAGTCATCGCAAACTAACGGTTTGCGTTACGGCATAGAGCTCAATCCGCTTCAAAAACAACTTAAGCCTGCTGGTGTTGAGTACAAATGGGTGAGTCTGATCTTGAATCGCGAGGAGCGTTATGCCGATCTGACTGTGCAGGGGCCTCGCCCGAAAGCTGATCTGCCCACCACGCCGGAGGAGATTCAGAAACTTGGTGACTCTTACTGGCCGCTTCAGGTTTATCGCGAGTTGGATGATGCACTGCTCCATATGCGTGTCAACGAGCCGGAAATCGGCTTGGTGTGCGTCCGTACTCAAGGCGACATCGAGGATGTGTTGGCAGTGGATAAGACACTCGCGGCAAACAAGGATCACTGGCTGGTTCGCGAGATTCTTCTTTATCAGGCGCGCGTACTGCGACGTATGGATCTAACCGCGAAAAGCTTTTTCGCTATCATCGAGCCGGGAAGTTGTTTTGCGGGTAACTTGCTCGAATTAATGTTGGCTTCTGATCGCAGTTACATGCTTAACGATCCTGAAGAAGGGGCGACTTCAGTCTCAGTATCCACATTAAACGCAGGCAGCTTCCCGATGAGCAACGGTTTGACGCGGCTTCAGTCGCGCTTCCTGGCCGACCCGGAAAAGCTTGATAGGGTTTTAGCGCATAAGGGGGCATTCGACGCTGAGGAAGCTGATGAAGCTGGACTGATAACCTTCGTTCCCGACGATTTGGATTGGGAAGATGAGATTCGCGTGGCGATCGAAGAGCGCACGTCGCTATCACCGGATGCTTTGACTGGCATGGAGGCGTGCCTGCGTTTCGCCGGACCGGAGACGATGGACACAAAGATCTACGGCCGTTTGACGGCGTGGCAGAACTGGATTTTCCAGCGACCAAACGCAGTCGGTCCGGAGGGGGCGCTGACGAATTACGGCAAGCCCACGCAGGCACACTTTGATTTCAAGAGAACTTAGTTACCATTGTCAACGGTTGTAAAGTGAAATCAGATTCCTCGTGCATCTTCTGTCGGATCGTCGCCCACGAGGCCCAGGCCAGTATCCTCTACGAAGACGAGCTAATTATGGCCTTCATGAATATTAGGCCGATCAACGCAGGCGAGTTCATGGTCATCCCGAAAGAGCATGTTGACCACTTCTGTGACCTCTCAGATGAATTGGCATGCAGCATCCTCATCGAGGCACAGAAGCTCTCCCGAAACCTCAGAGAGAAATTGAAGCCACAAAGAGTCGGGTTGGTGGTTCAAGGCTTTGGCGTGCCGCACGCGCACCTAGTCGTCGTACCGCAGTATGGTCCAGACGACATTACGTCAGCGAAACTCGCTCATATTGAAGATGGACAAATAAGGTACAGCGTCGACCGACTCCCGCAACCGAGCCGGGATGAACTTAATAGGATGGCGAAGCTCCTGTCCTGATGCAGGGGAAAGCTGTGCCACGGAGATGAGAATTCATGAACTTGTACGAACGCATCCCTAACAACGTTAACCTCTCGGAAGACAAAAAGCTTCAGCGCGCGCTGGAAAAGTGGCTGCCAAATTATCTCGACTGGTGGCAGGAGATGGGCCCTGAAGGCTTCCAGCAAAAGGATGTTTACCTGCGCACTGCAATCAGTGTCGAACCGGACGGCTGGGCCAATTACGGCTGGGCCAATTTCGATTTCGTGAAGATGCCCGACTATCGCTGGGGCATTTTTCTCAAGCCCGCTGAAGCGGATGCGAAGATCGGCTTTGGCGACAACTATGGGCAACCTGCTTACCAGGAAGTGCCCGGCGAATTTCGCAACTCCCTGCGCCGCATCATTGTTACCCAGGGCGATACCGAACCGGCTTCCGTGGAGCAGCAAAGGCAGCTCGGCAAAACCTGCCCCTCGCTTTACGATCTACGAAACCTGTTTCAGGTAAACGTCGAAGAAGGCCGGCACCTGTGGGCCATGGTCTACCTCCTGCATCGCTACTTTGGACGGGACGGCCGCGATGAAGCCGACGCGCTGCTCGAGCGCCGCAGTGGTAATCCCGATAAGCCGCGAATCCTTGAAGCCTTCAACCAACCCTGTGATGATTGGCTCAACTTTTTCTGTTTCACGATGTTCACCGACCGTGATGGCAAGTATCAACTTTCGGCGCTCGCTGAATCTGGTTTCGAGCCGCTGGCGCGCACCTGTCAATTCATGCTGACGGAGGAGGCCCATCACATGTTTGTCGGCGACACCGGCTTGAATCGCGTCGTCAAGCGCACCGCGCAGTTGATGAAAGAAGGTGACGACATGCGGGAATTGGGCGGCATTCCTCTGAACATTATTCAGAGGCACATCAACTTTTGGTTTAGTTATTCGCTTGATCTGTTTGGTGGCGAAATCAGTTCAAACTCCGCTGACTTTTTCGCTGCGGGTCTGAAGGGACGTTACCGCGAGCAGGAGCAATATCAGGATCACATTGCTGCCGAGCAAAGCTTTACGATGAGGATTGTTGATGCGGCACAGCTCAAGGACCGCGAGGTTCCCCTGCGTAACGCGCTTAACGAAGTGTTGCGCGGTGAGTATGTCAGAGACTGCGAAAAGGGACTGGCGCGCTGGAACAAAACACTGGCAGACGAAGGAATCGGCGCGAGGCTTTTCTTACCGAACACACGATTCCACCGCCATGTCGGTGAATACGCCGGTCATAATTTTGACGTAGAAGGAAACCTAATCAGTACGGAAGAGTTTGAGCAACGCAAGTCCGAATGGCTGCCAACGATGGAAGATCGCGAATACGTGCGCAGCTTGATGCATCCAGTGACGGAGCCGGGCAAAATTGCTAACTGGATTGCGCCGCCGGCGACGGGCATCAAGGGCAAGCCGTTTGAGTTTGAGTATGTCCGTTTGTAAAAACGGGCTTTGGTCTTGGGTCTTTGGTCTTTGATTTTCTCATGAAGGCGAGAGTGTTCGTCAGAGGATTTCAGAGTCTAAAGATTCAAGTCCAAAGACCTAAGTCCAAAGACCAAATCTTTTATGCAAGACTTTACCAAGCACGATCAGAAATTAGAGTTTATTCTCCGCAACGCCGCGCGTATTTTTGCCGAGAAGAACTACCACTCCACCACCATGCGCGATATCTCCCGCGCAACCAACGTTAGCCTCGCTGGACTCTATCACTACTGCAAATCGAAGGAAGAACTGCTTTTTCTCATCCAGGACAATTGCTTCGGGCGCGTGCTCGAGCGGCTGGAAGAGCGTCTGCATGAAGTCGATGATCCGCTTGCCAGACTTCGCATCTTTATTGAAAACCATCTCTCATTCTTCGCCGCGAACATGGCCGAGATGAAGGTGTTATCGCACGAAGCGGAGTCGCTTGCGGGCGACTTGCACGCGCACGTCTCAACCAAAAAGGACAAATATACAAAGCTCGCTCGCCGGATTCTCAAAGAGATTCAGCAGCAACAGGACGATGGTTCCCAAGTCGATTTAACTGTCGCGACTTACGCCCTCTTCGGCATGATGAACTGGATCTATAACTGGTATGACCCGCAGGGAAAACTAAAAGTTTTGGAACTGGTTGATAATGTAACGCGCTTGTTCCTGCATGGCTTTGTTGCCGGAATGCCGATAGACGAACTAGACTTCGCTTCGAAGGCAGGTACTGAGCCTTTCAGCGTTTGGCGCGGCTCGTTATGAAATAGATAGTTCTTGTCAGAACCGGGAGCCGTAGCGACCGGGTGATTTGCATTCCTGGCATTGGAGACCTTCAAGCATGGCAGAAGCTGAAACACAGTTTCAGGAAACACAATCAACCGGCGATCTGGTTGAATATCGTGCTCAGGACGGGATCGCATTTCTGACGCTGAACGATCCCCCGGCAAACACCTACACCTACGAAATGATGCAGGCGCTCGATAGCGCAATCCTTAAGGCGCGTATGGACGAAGGCCTCCAGGTGATCGTGCTCACCGGCAATGGTGAAAAGTTTTTCTCCGCTGGTGCAAATATCAACATGCTCGCCAACGTCACGCCAACGTTCAAATACTTCTTCTGCCTGCACGCGAATGAAACGCTCTCTCGACTCGAACAAACTCCCAAGCTGGTGATCGCGGCAATCAACGGCCATTGCGTAGGTGGCGGATTAGAGATCGCCCTGGCTGCCGACATTCGCATCGCACGTCGCAACGTTGCGCTGGAGCGCGAACTACAACAGCAACTGTTCCAGTCAGAAGATGCAAGAGAAGGTTTGGCGGCGTACGTGGAAAAGCGCAAGCCAGTCTTTAAGGGTAAATAGTTGGAACAGTAAATAGTGAATGGTAAATCGTGAATCGTAAATCGTGAATCGTAAATCGTAAATAGATTAGAAACGCGAGCTTTAGCATGATTCACTATCGCAAGTAACTCACTATTCGGGACGAAGCAGCTTTAACTATTCACGATTTACGATTCACGATTTACGGGCTTTAACTATTCACGATTCACTGCTTTTATGTACGAGCACATCGACATCACCGAAGACTCCGGCATCACGACGATCACACTTAATCGTCCGGAGAAGCTGAATGCTCTTGTTGGACATATGAGACGCGACCTGGCGGAAGCTCTCGAAGCTGCCGGCAGCGAACGCAACGCTCATGTTGTCGTTATCACCGGCGCCGGTCGAGCATTCTGTGCGGGC
>WNFU01031120.1_pt1 | contig 10270 bp, 14 predicted proteins | sample 5400121 | NCBI WGS metagenome assembly WNFU01 (sample SAMN13153360, study PRJNA577476) | soil metagenome | isolation source: 100 cm soil or saprolite under grassland replicate 1 | place: USA:California | collected 2016-06-15
CGTTGGCGGCTCGCCGTCCAGCCGTCACTGTGCTCCGTCCAGTGGCCGGTGCCCTTGTTGGTGCTCCGGGCATCGGTGACCACTTGCCGCAAGAAGGCCGCGACGAGACAGAGGTAGGGGTCGAGGGTGCGCTCCCCGGGGTCACCGGGGTCCTCCCGCGGTGTGTGCTGAGGGGAACGGTCGTGGTCTGCCATCACGCATTCCTTGTCCTGCTCACGCTTCACCTCACCTGTCCGATGAGACGCGGACGTTTCCTCCGTCGCTGGGGCGGCGTCTGTCCAAGCCCTACTACGAAGAGTGTATACAGAGGCACTGTCAGTGTCATAAAGGCACGGTAAAAATGTTGTAAAATTGCTGTAAAATTGTGTACGGGGCAGAGGAGCCACGGCCTGTCTTCACCCAAAGAGAAGACAGCCAGAGCAAACAGGGTCGCGTCCGTCGCGATACGCCGCCATGGCCTCGTGATGGTCCGGCGACGCCACCGCGCTGTTCGAGGGTGAACCTGTCGCAGCGACGGTATTGTCAGAGGTAGCTGTTTTTGGTAAGGTGGAGGATATCGGTAACAAATGAACTATGAATAAAAAAATGACTATTGATGACTTGGCGCAATTGATAGAGGATCGGACAAAAAGTATTGAGAAGAAGATAGCGACGGACATTGAAGGTTTGGCAGTGATGGTTCAGCAAAACATGGCGAGCAAGGAATTTGTCCGCGAGATTGTTGGCGCAGTGCTGGATGTGGTGAAAAATATTGATGAAAAGATGGGTGATATCAAGGCGAGTACAGCCAGTGCCCTTGAGCAGGCCAACCTGGAGTTACGTGTTAATGCTATGGAGCGAGATATTAAACGGCTTAAGGAGAAGGTAAAAATATAACGCGGTCTGCAAGCTACCTCATACCCACAACCCGCCCCCGCAGCGGGTTTTCTGCTTTCTCTGCCCCCTCCTCCCTTCCTCATTGGCTTTTTCCACTTCGGTATTATCTTCCCACCGTCACCAGCGTCATCGGGTACAGCCTCACAAGCCTCAACTGGTGGATCGCGGTGCTCCTGCTGGCGGGGTCGCGTTGGATGTACAAGGAGTATGGGTAACTATTCATGTGGCGGATTCAGTTCAATAAGAGGAGAATCGTCCTATGAAACGATCCTGGCTACGATTGATTCTGCTGCTTGCGGTGGTGTTCATGCAGACTGGTTGCCTGTGTTGGAGTAATTGTCCGCAACCAGAGATAAGTGCTGTGGAAAGGCATACCGCACATGGTTATGCCGAATGAAAAAGACTGGGGAGTTATCCTTGGTTAAAGCAGGGGACAAAACAAAACCCCGGTTCCCACTGCTAAGAACCGGGGTCTGCCCTACCACCCGCATCACAAGTGGAGTCGTCTGCCCTTCATAGATCATGGAGGGTAAGAGATGATAACAGGATTTAATGCAAAGGTCAAGGAAATAAGATATTTTTTTAGCTTATGATGGGATTAGAAAAGTACATTTTGTGCCCCTTTTAGGGTGGGGTTGGGTATAATTTGGACGGTACTGAAAATCCTCCTGTATATCGTATAGACCTTTTGTTTAATTCAAGTAAAACTCCTCTTACTTTATTTGAAATAGAGGCTATGGAATTGATTAGTATACTTGATTTGTTGGCAGAATCAGAAGGTAATAAGTTGTAAAATTATCCCCACTTGACACATTCTGTAGTACCTTCATTGAGATAGCAGGGAAAAAATAAGATGCTTTACTGGTTTCTTGTTGTGCTCTGTTCGTTTGTACTTGGGTTAGGAGCCTGCGTATATATGTCAAAAAAGACTACAGGGGGTTCGACAATACCGGTAATGCAAAGCGAGCAGCAGGCGCCCTCGTGTAAAGAGAAGGGTAAGTCATGTAGTCAAGATTCTGATTGTTGCAGTAAGGACTGTGCGTTTAACCTTGCATGTTTGGGTAAGTGCTGCTTTCAGTAATCCTTTGCCAGTGGGCAGGATCAGCTCGATGAGATGAATTGTTTTGTGTGAATATGTAATGTTTATCCATATCTTGACAGAATTTACAGGGGATGTGTTTGTTAAACCGCTCAAGGCTTCTCCCCTTCCGACCGATACTATAGATATTCAGGTTTGCTTTTGGAAAGCTACGCAGCTTGCTTGAGTTCTAAACCGCTCTCTTGGCAGTAGAGTCCAAAAAGACCTGAAACTGTCTCCGAATGCGCGGCAAAATAGGCTAGGGCCTTGTCTCCCGACACTGTCAATGCGGCAAATTCCTTCAAGTACTGGTTGTGGGTCGCGCGCTTCTTGGTGTTTTTCCACAGAGATTCAATGGGGTTGTCATCCGGCGAATACGACGGCAAGGGATGCACGGTGATCCGCTCGCGATGGCGCTGCAAAAAGTGCTGGGTCGCTTGGCTGGGGTGATCCCGCGCCCCAGCGTGGATCAAAAACAGGTGGGCGGTGGTTTGCTCGAGGATCATCTGCAAGAACGCTTGGTAACTTTCTGAGTGAAACCGGCTTTCAATGCCCTGAGAGCATAAGCGCCCAGAGAAATACTCAATGGCCCCGAACACCTTGGAGCCTTTGCGCTTGCCACTCGTGGGGACCTCAGGCTGCCGCCCACGGCGCGCCCAGGGGTAACTCAAGGAGCACCATGGCGCAAAGCTCGCCTCATCTTCAAACAAACATAATGGCGGTTATACAGCACGCCGAACTCGCGCCAGATGAGCACCCGGATGAGGACAGAGTCCCAACAGGCCGTCTCACAGCCCACGACTTGCGGCCCGGCCTCCACCAGCTCCACCAAACGTTTTTTCTGGCGGGGGTCAATTGGGGCCGGCGACCGCCACCGGAGTGGGAGATCAAGCTGTCCAAGCCGTGCAGGAGAAAGGCCTTCTGCCAGGCATAGAGGCACGCTGGGCTGAGGCGCCAGTGCTTCGTCCAAAAGACGGCGCTTAAAGAGGGAGAGGTTTTCACTCTGCGCCTCTCACCGGCACTCTGACGGCCATCCTCCGGCTTGACACGGGGATGGCCGTTGGTGTGTCTGGTGATCTGCCTCTCACCAGCCAATTACAGCACGGGGCTGACAGCCGGATTTGGCAAAAACCCCAGCGAACACCCCACCCCACGAAAACCGCACCACAAGATCACCAATTTCCCCTTTCCCATGCAACACTCATGAGGCGGCCGTGCTGCATGACCTGTGGGGTCGTACTCCGAAATCAGATGCACTATTCGTGAGGTGTTGCACTTCATCATGGGGTCTCAAGCACAGCCACCGACCACTTGCCCGACGAGCCACACCGTGCTAAAGAGGAGGTATCATCATACCCTTTCCCTCTATGCCGCATCCTCACCCATCCAACCATGCCACTGCACCCGGTGCCCACAAGCGCCTCATTGGCGACCGGTGCGAGCGTTGCGTTTACTGCCATGGCCTGCGCATCACGCGGGAAGGCAGACGTTACAAAAAGCTGGAGACCATCCAGCTCTGGCGCTGCCACGACTGCAACCGCGTCTTCACCCCACACCCTCATGCACTACTATCGCGGTGAGACGCGCGAGCGCATTGCCACCCACATCAGGGAACGCTTCGGCATGCGCATCAGTCCCCGGACACTCTCCCAGTGGCTTGCCGAGTATCGAGAATTAACCACCTATGCGCGTCTGCGCCCGGAGCTTCTCCATCACTTCCGGCCGCACCAACTCATCCGTTCTACCCGGCTCCACCATCAGCAGGTCTATCACTACCGCATGCATCAGGGGAAGCTCGCGTATCTCCTCAACACTCCTGAACACTAATCATTCCAGCCCATCGAGACGTACCTCATGGACATGGCCACTTCCTGCCCACATCCGCTCTTTCAGCAGGAGCACCGGGCCTCAGCCAGCGCCAGTGCATTCGACCTCACGGGCGTTGAAATCACGGAGAAGCAGAACCTTGCCCCGCGCATTGCCGGGCTGATCCTGCAAACCGTGACGCACAACAAGCGCCGCCACGATACGCTCCAGCGCTTCATGCTCACCACGGATTCGGTCACTGTTGCTATCGAAGTGCCGGTCTATCTCACACCCGAGGATATCGACCACATGCAGCGGGAGCTCGGATTTGCCATTCCCCTCTCGCCCGAGAGCACCCTCACCGGTCACATCGACCTCCTCCAGATTCGTAACGGTCGGATCCATATTCTCGACTATAAGCCGAACGCAGTGAGAGAAAAGCCCATCACCCAGCTCATGATCTATGCTCTGGCCCTCTCCCGCAGAACGGGCCTCAGGCTCTATGACTTCGTCTGCGCCTGGTTTGATGCACGACACTATTTTGAGTTTTACCCACTCCATGTGGTGCACAAACGCAGGCGGTGAGCCGTCTGCTCGCACAATGAAACGACACCGGTGGTGGTGTCTCTGGTGTTCCTGTGGTCCGTGTAAGCTTGGTCGGTCATCTCGGCCATGCATGCGTCTGCCCAGCAGGGAGATCATGCGAAGACCGGCATACTTTCCCCTCTGGGGGCGGTCCATGCTTTCTGCTACACTACGTCTCGTAAACCGCTCCCTTGCTATGACGTCACTAGACAACGCTGGGTTAAGTATACTAGGCGAGAGTGTGTATCATGGCAGACGCTCGCTGATTGGGATCACGCAGGCGGATCGCCTGGGGCATATGTGGGTGCTCGGGAAAACTGGGGCTGGCAAGTCCACGCTCCTGACCAACCTCATCCACGCGGATATGCAGGCTGGACGAGGGCTCATGGTGATCGATCCCCATGGGGATCTCGTGGAAGCGCTGCTGGATCTCGTCCCACTCCACCGGGTGCCGGAGACGATCTATTTCAATCCGGCGGACACCGTCTATCCGCTGGCGTTCAATCCCCTCGACTGTACGACGGGCCTCCCAGCGTCTCTCGTCGCGACTGGGATACTGTCGGTGCTCAAAAAGACCTGGCCGGAGTTTTGGGGGCCGCGCATGGAGTATGTCCTCCGCTCCAGTCTCTTGACACTCCTGAGTGCTCCGCATACGACGCTCCTCGATCTCCATCGTCTGCTCGTCGATCTGCCCTTTCGGCAGCAGCTCGTCAGCCGCGTCACCGATCCACAACTTCTGCAATTCTGGCACAAAGAATTTGCCACCTATACCTCGGGGTTTCGCACGGAAGCCATCTCGCCGATTGTCAACAAAACCGGACAATATCTGACCATCCCATTGCTGCGCAATATCCTGGGACAACGGCGCAGTGCCTTGGCGCTGCGCATGCTGATGGACCAGGGGACCATCGTTCTGGCCAATCTCGCCAAGGGGCGCTTAGGCGAGGATGTCGCCGCGCTGCTCGGCTCGCTCCTGATGAGCCAGGTGGAGCTGGCGACGCTCAGCCGGGCAGAGATCCCCGAGTCGATGCGACGTGATTACTTTCTCTACATTGATGAAGCCCACCTCGTGGCCACCACCACGATGGTGGAGCTCTTCCCGGAGGCACGGAAATTCCATCTTGGAGTGATTCTGGCCCACCAGTATCTGGATCAGATGCACGACGACCTCCGGGCGGCACTCCTGGGCAATGTGGGGACCATGATGGCCTTTCGTCTGGGGGGACGCGATGCGGAGGTCCTGGCGCCAGAGTTCGCGCCGGAGTTCCGCGCGGGGGACCTGGTGCATCTGCCCGCGCATCAGATGTGTCTCAAACTGCTGGTCGATAGGACGACCTCTCGGCCATTCAGTGTCACCACTTTCCCCGCGCCGCAGCCCCCGGTCTCCCATCGTGAACGCATCATTTCCAACAGCCTCAGCAGAGGCTGAGGTTCTAAACCTGCTCTCGCCTCGTAGGAACGATGTTTCATCGAGTCTAGCACTCTGTGATGGTGCTCACCAGTCTGAGCAACTCCACGCCCGATCACCTTGCCTCCCCTCGTGATGGTGTTCCAGGACAATGCACCTTGTCGAGTACGTCTGATATCATGTGTTCTCGTCTCTCTGCTTTGTGACTTTCGTGAGCGACACACGCTTTTTATAGCCCTCCTCACATCCAGTCAAACCGAGCGCCACGGCATCAAACATGTTTTGCCAGTACCGTTCTCGCGTGCGCAGGTCCGTCTTGAGATACTTCTCAAGGTACGGATAACGCTGGCGGATGAGGGTCTCAGCGACCTCGCGCTTGGTCGCATCCCCACGGCCACAGACCATCCGTTTCACCATGGTGGGGGTATAGGCGAGCACGATGAGCCCTTGGCGCAGTGCACAGCGCTGCATCGCCTCGACAAAAACACGCAGGCGTGCCGAGCGCTTGGACTGCGCATACCAGGTTTGTTCAATGACAAAGACCTGCGGAGCAAACGTGTCCAGGAGCCCACGGACAAACTGCTGGCCTTCGGCGCACAGTCCACGTCCCAAACGTCGGTGTTTGAACGTATGCACCCCGAAGTAAAGGAGGTCGGTGCTCTCCAGCACAGCAAAGCCCATCTCGCGCGTACCGGGGTCAATGGCGAGCGTTCGCAGTGCCGTCGTTCGTCGTGTCTCATTTGCCATAGCGATGAATCAGCCAATTAAAAAGCGCTCCCCGGCTCGTGCGGATCCGCTCGTCGGGGACTTCGAGCACCCGGCCGAGGATCTGACGAATCGAGGATTCTGAGTACTGTTTGGCGACCTTGAGATAGAGCGGCAGGCCCTCGGGATCGCGGAGACGCTCCGCCAGTTCCTGGGCAAGGTACTCCTCGCGTGTGTGGGGGTGAAAATGGTGATCAGGCATCGGAGGAGACCGCAGGAACAACCGACGCGAGGGGCATAGAGCGCTTGCTCGCATCGATCGCTTTCGCGTCGATAATAAAATAGGGACATTCGAATCGAGCACCACCTGGGTGGCGACGCAACGCTGCCGCGGCAATCGCAGCCGTGCTTATGGATCGTCTCGGGGTCCCTGGGAGGTGCGCCGGCAATGGACGAGGTCGTCCCGCAGGTCCTTGAAGAGAAACTCGACGGGCATCTGCAGGAAGTGGCTGAGGAGGAGGGCGTTGCAGAGATTCGGGATCTGGCCACCCTGCTCCCAGCGACAGAGCTGCGAGGTGGTCGTGTGCCCGAGGAGCGCCACCAGCTTCTTGCGTGGGATACCCCGTTTCCTGCGCGTGATCCACAGACGCGTGGTGATGGTGGAGGAATGTAAGCGCATAGCAAGCGAGGAAGGCTCAACTCTAGTACCTATCTCCCTCAAGCTTACCCACCAGCGCCATGACCCACAAGACGGGAAATATTGCGGGAAACCGCAAGACCGTCACGACGGCACACAAAAAACACCCAGCTGAGAAGCTGGGTGTTCCATGGCATCATACGATGCTTTTCGCATGTGCTGCAGCGCGTATGACGCGTATCCCTTGTGCATTCATTCGTAATGGAGAAACTGTGCATGCGCCGCTTGGGCGGCGCGTCGATCCAGACTCAGATAGTAGCGACACGTCGTATCGAGCCGCTCATGACCAAGAAGCTCTTTGATATGTCCAATAGGACAGCCGTTGAAGAGGAGTGTCGTGGCCATGGTATGCCGGAGAATATGCGGACTCACCGGCTTTGTTATGCCCGCCCGCCGTCGATAGACCGCAAAGGTGTCCTTGATCCGGTCACGCTGCCGGAGGCGGCGCGGGGGATCACCTTGGGTGACAAAGAGTGCCTCATCGTTATCCCACCGCCTGGAGAGGTAACGCTCAAGCCACAGGAGCGCACGGTCCGTAAAGAAGAGCATGCGTTCCTTATTGCCTTTCCCAATGATCTTGGCTTCTTTACGCTCCCGGTGGATATCGCTGCGGTTCAAGGACAAGACCTCCGAGATACGGGCTCCAGTGCCCAAGAGCACTTCCACGAGCGCCCGGAAGCGGAGCCGAGTGAGCGGCACCGCCTCCCACGAGGATCCCGGGGCCATGATGGTGTCCACAAAGCGCTGGACTTCCTCAGTAGTCAGATACACCACGTCCCGCCTGGGGATGCGCGGGACCCGAATCTCGCCATACGAGAGGGTGGGCACCTGTACCACCTCCTGACAGAATTTCAGGAAGGCGCGCAGGGCATGGAGGATAGCGGCGATCCTGGCTTCGCGACACCCGCGCGCGGCCATCTTTTGCCGGAGCGTTAAGAGATGTCCGAGATGGAGACCCGCGACCGGCTGGTCGCCAATATCTCGGATCACCCACTGGAGAGCCTCTCCGTAGCGCTGGACGGTCGAAGAAGCTCGGCGCATCTCGTAGCGCGCCCACTCCAAAAAGAGTGGGGCGAGCATCCCGATGGTGAGTGTGGCCTGATACCCAGAATCACCGGGAAATCCTCCCTGGATCTCCCCATTCGCTCTAGAAAAACTCCGAAAGCTTCATTTTTGGGAGGCACTCTGAGAGCCGGATGGAAAAGCATGTTCGCCAGCGAAGTCCCGTTGTTATCCTCTAGCCGTCTGGGTTCAAGCTTTATTGAGGATAACACACCATGAGAATGCAGCTGAGTCAACACGCCGCGGCGCTCCTTGGGCAAAGTGCACTGGGCATCATCACAGAGCGCGTCGACGACGTGGCGTTCCTTCTTGGTCAGATGGTCACGATGGGCTTGCCGGAGATCTTGGACCGGCATCTCCCGCGCCATGGGACGCAACGGGGGCTCAGTTGGGGGTGGACGGCGGTGATGTGGCTGGCGTCTATCGTCACGGAAGGCGACCCCCGCAACGGGTCAATGGAAACCTCTCGCAAGGGCATGCACCACACCCTGAGGCGCCTGACTGCGCAGGCCATCGCGCCGCTGGATTTGCGTGACGACCGGTTGAGGCATCTGCTGAAACACGTGAGTAAGCCAACGTATTGGCACCAGAGCGAACGCGATTTGCATGCACGTAGCATTGCGATGTATGACGTGTCGCAGGCCATGATCCGCTGTGATGCCACCACGGTGTCAGGGGATCACGCGGTCACCGAAGCAGGCCTGTTCCAGTTTGGCCAGAGGAACGATGCTCCGACGCGGCCCCAGATCAAAGTGATGCTGGGGGCGTTGGCCCCCTTGGGGATGCCGCTGGCGACGGCGGTGTGGTCGGGGGAACGCGCCGATGACGGCTTAGACCTCCCGATCATCAAGCGGCTTCGGCTAGGGTGGCACAAAACCGGCCTGCTGTTGGTCGGCGATGGGAAGATGCGTGCCTTGGAAACCCGTGCGTCTCTTGCGAAGCCCCCGGACAGAGACTTGTCGCCGTGGCCCGTAACCGGGGCGCCGGCTGAGGCCATGGAGGCCTGGATCACCGCGGGGGTGACGAAAGACCCAACGGGCGAATGAGCACGGAGAGGCCGCATCACTGACCGTGGTCACGAGGTGCCGGCGGCCGAGGGCTATGCGTTTGCGCGGACGTGGTATGCGCCGGGCAGTGCAGTGGACGCAGCGGCATGGAGCGCACGAGTGGTGGTGGGGCGCTCCCCCATGCCTGCCGCCCAACAGGCCGCGGGGTGGGAAACACGTCGGTGCCATGCGGAGCCCCAACTGGCGGCCCTCACGCCCCCCAGAGGGCGGGGGAAACGGCACATCACCGACGAAGCGACGCTCCTGGAGGCCATTGCCCTCGTGCGCAAAGACCATCGGGTGGACGGGGTGCTCAGCGTGGCCTGGGACAAGCAGGTCGAGCAGACCACGCCATAGGTGGGCCGCGGGCGAGGCGCGTTGAGTCGCGAGAAGCGGGTGATCGAGCACATCCGCTCCCACATCACCCAGATCGCTCGCCAGGAAGACCGCCTCGCCGATCTTCGCCAACGTTTTGGCTGGAAGGCCTTCGTCACCAATGCGGGGCCCACGCGGCGGTCTTTGCCGGAGGCGGTGTTGGGCTCTCGTAACGCATACCGCGTGGAGCGCATCGTCCAGCGCCTCAAGAGCCGTGTCCAGATCGCCCCGTTGTTTGTCAAGCGCAACGAGCACATTGAGGGCCTCACGTCCCTGCTGACGCTCGGCGTCCGTGTGCTCACGGTCACGGAGTTCGTCCGGCGACGGTCTCTGGAGCACACACCGGCCGGCCTCCCTGGTTTGCCCCCAGAGAACAAGCCAAAGGTGACCGACAAACCCACCGCAGAGCGGATCCTGCAAGCGTTTTCGGACGTGTCGCTGACGATCATCAAGCATGCTGCTGGAGAAGAAATCCTGCGTCGACTGACACCCCTGTCAGGGGTCCAGGAGGATATTCTGCAACGGCTGGGGTTAGGTGCTGCTCTCTACCGGCAGCTTGAAATTTAGGAAATGGGAAATTGATGGGGCGAATGGGGAGACGATACATTGAGCGACCCGGTTTCTTTGAGAAA
>WNFU01012896.1_pt1 | contig 10269 bp, 5 predicted proteins | sample 5400121 | NCBI WGS metagenome assembly WNFU01 (sample SAMN13153360, study PRJNA577476) | soil metagenome | isolation source: 100 cm soil or saprolite under grassland replicate 1 | place: USA:California | collected 2016-06-15
AAATATTATTCGGAGTCAGCGCCATTGATCCGCTGACGTTCGTTGCAGTCTCCCTGCTGCTGGGGTTGGTGGCTGCGCTGGCCTGTTACGTTCCGGCGCGGCGCGCAACCAAAGTCGATCCAGTGGTGGCGCTGAGATATGAGTAAAGGTTGGTGTTAGGTCTTTGGATTTAGATCTTGGGCCTTGGGCCTTTGGTCTTAGGCCTTTGGTCTTAGCATCCACGTGACGAGTGAAGAAGGCGACAAAGACCTAACACCAAAGACCTAAGACCAGATCGAGAATAGGAATCATGGACACACTTCTTAGAGACGTTCGCTATGGCGTTAGAAGCTTGTTGAAGCGGCCGGGCTTCACTGCGGTTGCTCTCATCGCGCTGGCCCTGGGCATCGGCGCGAATACGACGATCTTTAGCGCGATCAATGCGTTGTTATTGCGACCTTTCGCTTTCCGCGACATTGACCAGTTGGTGATGATTTGGGAAACGCGGCCACAGGTGGCCAATGAACGCAATGCCGTCGCCTTCGCGAATTATCTTGATGTAAAGAAACAGAGTTCATCTTTCGCAGCAGTTGCGGCGTCCACGAACTGGTGGGCCAACATGACGGACGGTGAGCAGCCGGAGCGTCTCGAGGGCGTGAACGTCTCAGCGGAGTTCTTCAACGTGCTTGGTGTCAACCCCGCTGCCGGCCGGACGTTCTCGGCGGATGAAGAACAGCCAGGGCGGAATCCCGTGGTTATCATCAGTGATGCCTTGTGGCGTCGGCGTTTCGGCGGGCAGGCAAACGTGATCGGCCGCAGTACACGAATCAACGATCGTAACTTCACGATAATCGGCGTGATGCCCGCGCGTTTTGCTTTTCCTAATAGTGCCGTGGAAGTGTGGGCGCCCCTGATTACTTTCAATGAGAACGTCACGAATCGCAGCAGTACTTACCTCACGCTGATCGCGCGAATGAAGCCGAATGTGCGTTTGGGGGAAGCCCAACAGGAGTTGGACCTGCTGGCGCGTCATCTGGGAGAACAGTATCCGGAAACAAACGCGAATCGGCGCTTTCTGGTTGAAAGTCTGCTCGGGTCGTATGTGCGCGTTTCGCGTCCGTACCTTCTCATCATGTTCGGCGCAGCGCTCTTCGTGCTGTTCATTGCTTGCGCCAACGTTGCCAACTTGCAATTGATGCGGGCCGCTTCGCGACAGAAAGAGATGGCGGTCCGACTGGCATTGGGCGCAAATCGTTGGCGCCTGGCGCAACAGCTTCTGACAGAAAGCGTCTTGCTGGCGATGCTCGGCGGCGTTTTGGGTCTCTTGTTATCAGTCTGGGCCATTGATGCGCTTGCCGCGGCCATTCCCGCAAACCTTGCGAAGTACGTCACTGGCCTGAAGAACCTGGGCGTCGATTGGCGCGTGTTCTCGTTTACGTTGCTCGTCTCGTTTTTGACGGGAATCGGATCAGGCTTAGCACCGGCGTTTCTGTTGACGAGAGGAGATGTGAACGAAGCGCTCAAGGAAGGTGCACGAACCGCGACGGATGGCGGACGCAGCCATTTGCGCAGTCTGCTGGTAATTGCGGAAGTCGCGTTGGCGCTGGTTTTGCTGGTTGGTTCAGGATTAATGATTCGGAGTTTCTTTCGCTTGCTCGAGGTCAAACCCGGATTTAACGCCGCTCGATCCAGGGCCAGCCGCCTTTGGCGCCGGGTCAAGCTCCTCTCGCGGACTACCGTGTGATCACGCCGGGCTATTTGGGTGCGCTCGAAATCCCCTTGCTCAAAGGCCGCAACTTCACTGAACAAGATGTGCGAGGCTCGACGGCCGTTGCGATCGTTAGCGAGAAGCTCGCGCAGCGTTATTTCCCTGATGAGGACCCACTGGGCCAGCACGTAGTTGTTGGCGAAGGGCCGTGCGAAATCGTCGGTGTGGTCGGCGATGTCCGCAATAAGAGTTTCGTCAGTGAATCTCAGGACGACAGATTGCGACCGGCCGTTTACTTGCCTCACGCGCAACATCCCTATGGGCAAATGGCGCTGGCAGTGCGCTCCACAGGCGATCCCGCCAGTCTTACCAACGCCGTACGCAAAGAGGTGCAAGCGATTGAGAAAGACCAACCTGTCTTTAACGTGCGCACCGTGTCCCAGATCCGTAACGAGTCGATGGTGCCACAACGCTTGTCAGCGCTCATATTTGCGATCTTTGCGTTCATAGCGCTGCTGCTGGCGGCAATCGGCATCTACGCCGTGATTGCCTATTCTGTGGTCCAGCGCACGCGCGAGATCGGCATTCGCATGGCGCTGGGGGCGCAGGCCGCGGATGTGCTGCGGCTGGTGATCAGGAATGGAATGGCGCTGGCCCTCATTGGCGTCGCCATCGGATTGGCCGGTGCGTTCGCGTTGAGCAGATTGATGAGGACCTTGCTGTATGGCGTAACAACGACCAACGGGGTGACGTTCGTTTGCGTATCGGTGGGTTTGCTCGCCGTGGCGTTCATCGCTTGTCTGATCCCGGCGCGCCGGGCAACGAAAGTCGATCCGTTGGTGGCGTTGCGTTACGAGTAGTCAGAACCATAAGCAGCGCATCGTTTAGAAAGCGGACTTGTCCGCCCACAATGGGGCACAAGTGCCCTCTCTAAACGGGTCGTAAAGATAAGGCACAAGTGCCCTATCTAAACGGGCGTGGGATTAAGGGGGTGGTTATGGAAACATTGCTCAGAGACATTCGCTATGGTGTTAGAAGTTTGTTGAAACAGCCGGGCTTCACGGCTATTGCCCTGATCGCTTTAGCCCTGGGCATCGGCGCCAACACTGCGATCTTTAGTCTGGTGCGTGGCGTGCTCTTGCGTCCGCTGCCTTTCAGCGAACCGGACCGCTTGATCGGCGTCCGCGAAAGCAAGGTCGGCGAAGGCCACAATAACCCCATGGCTTGGCGCTCGTTTGCCGAGTTCCGCGATAAGGCGCAGACGCTAGAATCCATTGCCGCTTACCTCAATTGGAACCCGGACATCGAGCAGGCGAACGGCACCGTGCGCGTGCAAGGCGCGCGGGTCTCTCACAGCTACTTCAAAGTGTTGGGTGTGCACCTGCTGCTGGGCCGGGATTTTACGCCGGAAGATGACAAAGTTGGCGCGCCGCCAACGGCTATGCTCGGCTATGACCTGTGGCAACAGCTTTATGGCGGCGACCGAGAGATTGTAGGCAAGTCGCTGAGGATTGATGGGCAGAGTGTGACGGTCATCGGCGTGATGCAGCCGATGAGTATCGGAGGAGAGATCGGTTGGCGCAGCATCTGGACGCCACTGCGCACGAATGAGGCGCGCCAGCTGAGCAACGCTGGACGCTGGGTGCAAGCCTCCGCGCGATTGAAACCGAGCGTGACTCTCGAACAAGCGCGCGCCGAATTGGCAGCCTTGATGGAGGGCATCAAGCAAGCATATCCCGCTACCCACAGTCATGAGCATGGCGTCTATGCGACTGCGCTGAAAGATTACGTAGTTGATCCAAACGCGCAAAGGGCCCTGTGGTTATTGTTCGGCGCGGTCGTGCTGGTTTTACTGATCGCCTGCGCCAACGTGGCGAACCTATTGCTGGCGCGCGCGGCAGGTCGTGAAAGAGAACTGGCCGTGCGGGCCGCATTGGGCGCGAGCCGCTTCACACTCGTGCGGCAGTTATTGAGCGAGAGCCTGTTGCTGTCGAGTTGTGGCGCTGTGGCCGGCTGGCTGCTCGCGCAGTGGTTGTTGGCGGTAGTCGTCAAATTCAGCCCTCAGCAAGTGCGGAACATGGGTGAGATCAAGCTGGATGCGGGCGTGCTGGCGTTCACCCTGTTGTTGAGCGTGGTGACAAGCCTGCTGTTCGGACTCGCTCCGGCATTGAGTGCGACAAAGCTCGATTTGAACGAGAGCCTCAAAGATGGCGCGCGCTCGATCAGCGGTGGCGGGCGCCAGCATCGTGTGCGCGGCGCGCTGGTCGTCCTGGAGGTCGCGCTGGCACTGCTTTTACTGACTGGCTCAGGCTTATTGCTGAAAAGCTTTGCCAGGCTGCGCACCGTCGAACTAGGTTTCAACCCCGACCGCTTGCTGACGATGAGTGTGCGGTTGCCCTCCAGCAATTACAAAGAACCGGCGCAACGCGTGAACTACTTTCAACAGACGCTCGCCAACCTGCAACAACTGCCCGGCGTCGAGGCGGCGGGCATCTGCTTCTCGCTGCCAATGACCGGCGATGGCGCGACCGACCGTGTCTGGATCGAAGGCCGGCCCGAGCCGCCCAGAGGCGAAGAGCCGGTTTTGCGCGGCGGCAGCGTGTCATCCAACTACTTCAAAGCGATGGGCATTCCCTTGCGCCATGGCCGCGCTTTCACCGAAGAAGAAGTCTGGCAGGGCCGCGCCGTCATCATCGTCAACGAGGCCTTTGCGCGGCGCTTCTTTCCCAGCGAAGACCCCATCGGCAAACGCATCAAGGTGGGCGAGGGAAATCCGCCGTATTCAACAATCGTCGGCGTCGTTGCCAACCACATTCAGCCGGGCGTGGATAACCGGATTTGGGAAGAGATGTTTTATCCCTACGTCAACACCGCCGACCCACCGCTGTCGCAGATGAATCTGGTGGTGAAAACGGCGGGCGATCCGGCCACCATGGGCAGCGCCATCGTAAATGAAACGCGAAGAGCAGATCGCATGGTGACGATTACGAAGGTCAGAACAATGGATGACCTGCGAGCGACTGCTTTGCAGTCCGACCGCTTCAACCTCTGGCTGCTGGGTTCCTTTGCTCTGCTGGCTTTGTTGCTGGCGGTCCTGGGCATCTACGGCGTGATGTCATACGCCGTCACTCGACGTACGCAGGAAATCGGCATCCGGCTGGCGCTGGGCGCACGGCAGCTTGATGTTTTGAAGCTCGTTGTTCGTCAGGGAATGACTTTGGTAGCGGTTGGCGTGGGGCTTGGGCTGCTGGGAGCAATCGGTCTTACACGAGTGATGTCCACGCTGCTATTTGGCGTTACGGCGAAAGACCCGATGACCTTCGTTGCGGTTGCGGGTTTACTGATGCTGGTCGCATTCGTCGCTTGTTACGTGCCGGCGCGCCGCGCAACGAGAGTCGATCCGCTGGTTGCGCTGCGGTACGAGTAGCGGGAGTTATAGGCCTTATTAGCGCTATAGCTCGGCTCTTTTGAAAAGGGAGACAGGGGAGATCAGTCATGGAAATACTATTTAAAGATCTTGGCTATGGAATCAGAAGCCTGCTGAAGCATCCCGGCTTCACCGCCATCGCAGTAATCACGCTCGCTTTAGGCATCGGCGCGAACACGGCAATGTTCAGCGTGATCAATGCCGTGCTCCTTCGTCCGCTTCCATACCGTGATCCCGCTCGCCTCGTAACCATCTGGGAAGAAAGCCCGGAGCGCGGCATGTATCAGATGCCGGTGTCGCTTGCGAACGTCCGCGACTGGGTAGATCAAAACCAGACCTTCGAACAAATCTCAGCATATACATTTACGAATCTGAACCTCACCGGAACAGGCGAACCGGCACGCCTCGGTACAGTCAGATCGTCAGCCAATCTCTTTCCGCTCATCGGCGCAACGCCTGTGATCGGACGCTCATTCCTGCCTGAAGAAGATAAGGAAGGCGCCAATCATGTGGTCATCCTGGGCCACGCTCTCTGGCAAAGTCGCTTTGGTTCTGATCCCGGAATCGTGGGTAAGTGGCTGACGCTCAATAATCAAAGCTACACGGTCGTGGGCGTTATGGCTTCTAACTCTCAGTTCCCCGTGGGCTTCGGTTACATGGGAAAAGTATTGAATGATCCCATCGACCTTTATGTTCCGCTGGCGGCCAGCGGTAGAGAAACAGAGCGTGGCAATTATTCATTCTTTGCCATAGGCCGGCTCAAACCTGGCGTGACAATTGATCAGGCGCGAGCTGAGATGACCACGATCGAACGCCGTCTTGAAAAGCAGTACCCGGACGGCAACACCGGCATCGGCATCAGCCTGGTCCCAACGCAAGAGCAGACGGTTAAAGAAATTCGGCCGGGATTATTGGTGTTGTTTGGAGCAGTCGCCTTTCTGCTGCTGATCGCTTGCGCAAACATCGCAAACCTTTTGCTTGCGCGGGCGGCCTCAAGGAAAAAAGAGATCGCGATTCGCACTGCGCTGGGCGCCAGCCGGCTGCGCGTGTTGCGCCTCCTGCTTACTGAAAGCCTGATGCTTTCGCTGGCGGGCGGTGGCATTGGATTTCTGCTTGCGCTCTGGGGCACAGATGCGCTCATGGCGCTCGAGCCGGACAACATTCCCCGATTGAACGAAGTCGGAGTCGACGCTCGAGTGTTTCTCTTCACGATCGCGGTTTCGATCGTGACCGGCATTGTCTTTGGATTGGTTCCGGGAATGCGTGCGGCAAAACCGGATCTGAATGAAGCGCTCAAAGAAGGTTCGAGAGGATCAATGGGAAGCGCCGCCAGCAAACGCACTCTCGGTGTTCTGGTTGCGCTTGAAGTGGCGCTGTCGCTGGTGCTGCTTGTCGGAGCCGGCCTGATGATCAAGAGCTTCATCAGACTTCAGCAGGCGAATCTCGGGTTCAATCCGGAGAATGTTCTAGCTGTGAACCTCACGCTTCCGGAGTCGAGGTATCCGGAGGAACGTCAGCAGGCCAGTTTTTTTCAAGAGGCGCTTACGCGGCTTCAGTCGGTAAGCGGTGTTCAATCCGCCGGCGCAACCACGTCACTGCCTCTGACACTATCCGTTAACGGTTCCGACTTTCGCATAGAAGGACACCCGGAACCGGAAGCTGGGAAAGAACTGATCATCAATATGAGCAGCGTCAGCGCGGGTTACTTCCATACGCTCGGTGTTCCCCTGCTCAAGGGGCGCGACTTTTCTGACAGAGATAACAAAGATGCTTCCGAGGCGGCGATCATTAACAACGATCTAGCTCGCACTTATTTCCCCAACCAAGACCCGATAGGTAAGCGAATTAAATTCACCGATACGGAATCGTGGATTTCCATCGTCGGTGTAACCGGAGACGTGAAACAACTGGGCCAGGACATAGGCGTGAAGCCGGAAATTTACTTTCCATATCTTCAAGTGCCTGCGTCATCCATGACCGTTGTCGTTCGCACGGCTAATGAGCCCTTGAGTCTGACAGGTGCGGTGAAGACTGAGATTCAAATAATCGATAAGGACCTGCCTATCGATGACGCGAAGACCATGCAACAGCTTCTGGCAAACTCCAAGTCGGGGCGACGATTCAACCTGATCCTGCTGACGGGATTTGCGTTGGTCGCACTCGTGCTGGCGATGGTTGGTATTTACGGAGTGATGTCATACACCGTCGCGCAGCGCACACACGAGATTGGTATTCGTGTGGCAGTCGGTGCGCAATCTCGGGATGTGTTCCGGATGGTGATCGGTCAGGGAATGATGTTGGCAATGATTGGAGTTGCATGCGGTTTGGTCGGCGCTTTCCTTCTTACCCGATTGATGACGAGCATGCTCTTTGGCGTGGAACCAACCGATCCGGCGACGTTCGCCACGATCGCGGTGTTGCTTACGGCGGTGGCGTTGGTTGCCTGCTACATACCCAGCCGAAGAGCAACGAAAGTCGATCCGCTGGTGGCGCTGCGTTACGAGTGAAGGGAAGGACTATAGGACCAATAGGACTTAAGGGACTGTAGAAAGATAGGGAGAAGTAATGAATTCACTATTGCAGGATTTACGCTTTGGCTTGCGAATGCTGGTGAAGAACCCGATCTTCGCACTCATAGCCGTGGTCACTTTGGCGCTGGGCATCGGGGCCAACACAGCCATCTTTAGCGTCGTCGATGCGGTGCTACTGCGACCGTTGCCGTACCCAGAAGCCAACCGGCTGGTGTTTCTCTGGTCCACCATGAATTCGCAGGGCGTGCCTCTCTCTTCAAGCGCCTTGCCCGATTACAACGGCTGGCGCGATCGCAATGAAGTCTTCGATGGCTTGGCGGCCTTTTATAATGGAGACTTTAACCTTTCCTCAGCAGGCAGTCCGCCGGAGTTCATACAAGGCGCTTACATCACTGCCAATCTCTTTCAAGTACTGAAAATTTCGCCTTCGCTGGGACGTTTGTTTGCTAGCGAAGAAGAACAATTTGGCAGGCACCATGTGGTACTGCTCAGTTATGGATTGTGGGAGCGACGCTTCGCGGGCGACCGCGATATCGTCGGCCGAGAGATCAAGCTTGGGGGTGAAAGTTACACCGTGACAGGTGTAATGCCCCGAGGATTGCCGTTTTTTGACAATCTGCCGGACGTTGAACTGTGGACACCAATCTCATTTGCGCCGAACGACAATATGGCCACGCGCAACAATCATTTCATCAACATCGTGGGCCGGCTCAAGGCAGGCGTCAACGCGCAGCAAGCACAGCAGGACGCAAACGCTATTGCCAAAACGATGTACGAAGAAACACCCGGTGAAGTCGACTTGGGCGCGTTAGTGGTTCCCGTCCAGGAACAGCTCGCCGGTGATTCGCGCACAGGGTTGCTTCTGTTACTTGGCGCTGTGGCCTTTGTGTTACTTGTCGCCTGTGTAAATGTCGCCAATCTACTACTGGCGCGCGCTTCCGCGCGTGGGAAAGAACTGGCGATCCGCGCAAGCCTCGGAGCCAGCCGCGCGCGCATCGTGCGTCAAGTGATAATCGAAAGTCTCCCGCTCGGCATTTTTGGGGGTCTGCTTGGATCATTGCTGGCGATTTGGGGAATCAGTCTGCTTTCCTCATTGTTACCCTCCTCGTTGCCCCGCGGTAACCCAATCAGCGTGAATAGTCGAGTACTCCTTTTTACATTCGCATTGGCTCTATTAACGATCTTGATTTTTGGTTTACTGCCGGCGCTGCAAGCTGCAAAAGCTGAAGTGCGCGAATCGCTCAATGAAGGCCGCAGCGGAATTGGCAGCCGTAGGCAGGGTCGCATGCGCCGGTTGCTGGTGATTGCCGAAGTTGCTTTGGCGTTGGTGCTACTGGTCGCCTCAGGGCTCATGGTGCGTAGCTTCATTAAGCTGCGTCAGGTAGACGTGGGATTTACCGAACACAATGTGATAACCCTGCGCGTGCCGCTGCCGGAGGCAAAGTATCCGACACCAAAGACGGCTGATGATCCGCGCGACCCGACAGGACTAGTTTTCTATGAGCAACTGCTCCAACGCGTCAGGACATTGCCAGGTGTCAAGTCAGCGACTGCTGCTACCGTTCTGCCGCTTGGTGCGGGACAAGGTTGGGGTAAGTTTTTGAGTGTAGAAGGCCAGGCCGCGGATTCGATCGATAAGGTTCCGCTGGTGCGTTTTGCACTCGTGAGTTCCGACTACTTCCGGACATTTGGAATAGCTCTGCGGCAAGGCCGACCGTTCGCCACTGAGGACCAAAGCAATTCACAACCCGTGGCTATCATTAATGAAACCCTGACGCGCCGCTTTTTCCCCAACGAAAATCCCATAGGCAAGACTCTTTGGATGGGCCCTCCGGAGAACCTGCTCCCACCCGAGGCGTTAACACTCGTGAATCGTTTTCCGCGCCGCCTAATTGTCGGCGTCGTGTCGGATGTCAAAGGGGGCAGCCTCAATCAACCAACGCCGTCATTAGTATATGCACCGTTGACTCAACACCGTCGTGAGGGTTGGAGCAACAACCTCATGCTGGCGGTTCAGACCAGCACGAGGCCCGACACCTTAGCCTCGGCCATCCGAGAACAAGTGGGCGCGCTCGATCCTGACCAGCCCGTCGCTAGCATTAGAACGATGGACGAGCTGCTTGAACGCGCGCTTTCAGGGGCGAAGTTTGCGTTGCTGTTGTTTACCCTGTTTGCCGCACTGGCCCTCGTCCTGGCAGCGATAGGAATTTACGGTGTGATGGCCACCGCTGTGACACAACGAACTCACGAGATTGGACTGCGCATGGCGTTGGGCGCGCAGAGGCGAGATGTCTTACGGCTTGTAATCGGGGAGGGAATGATTCAGGTGTTCATCGGAATTGCCGCCGGTCTGGCTTCGGCTATGGCACTCACCAGGTTGATGTCGAGCTTGTTGTTTGGAGTAAGCGCAACTGACCCAGTGACCCTGGCGCTAATCACATTGTTGCTTGCGAGCGTAGCACTACTGGCCTGTTACTTGCCGGCACGTCGCGCCACGAAAGTCGATCCATTGGTGGCGCTCAGATACGAATAGATTAGAGGGTTTCGGTAATTCAGAGAGTCGACAGATGCAAACATCGACAGTCAGAACCGACCTACAAAGTGTTTGGGCCATCGATCCGGCG
>WNFU01022856.1_pt1 | contig 10268 bp, 9 predicted proteins | sample 5400121 | NCBI WGS metagenome assembly WNFU01 (sample SAMN13153360, study PRJNA577476) | soil metagenome | isolation source: 100 cm soil or saprolite under grassland replicate 1 | place: USA:California | collected 2016-06-15
TGGAACAAGGGCCGCTGATCCTGCTTGGCTCCCGGACGCTCGACTCCCGATCTAGTGGCTCGACAGCGCGCTCGACAATAGCTTCGCTGTGATGTCGACGATCGGTATCACGCGCTCGTAGGCCATGCGCGTCGGCCCGATTACCCCGACCGTACCGATGATCTGCCCGTCGGACTCGTACGGCGCCGTGACCACGCTGCATTCGTCGAGCGGCGCGATGCCGGACTCGCCGCCGATGTAGATCTGCACCCCTTGCGCGCGGGTGCTCAGCTCGAGGATCTGCATGAGCAACGTCTTCTTTTCGAAGAGCTCGAACAACTCCCGTAGCCGCGACATGTTCGAGGCGAGATCATGCGAGTCGAGCAGATTCCTCTCGCCGGATATGACATAGTTCTCCGTCGAAGCGGACAATGCCTCGCTGCCGGCTTCGAGTGCCGCGGTCATGAGAAGCGTCATGTCTTCCCGGAGTTGCTTCAACTCGTCGTGGACGCGACGTCGGATGTCATCGAACGTGAGGCCGGCGTAGTTCTGGTTGAGGAAATTCGCCGCCATGGTCAGCTCGGAAGGCGTATAGGTCTTCTCCGTGAACAGTATTCGGTTTTGCACGTCACCGTCTGGGGTTACGATGATCAGCAGGACGCGCTTGTCCGAAAGTGCCAGAAACTCGATGTGACGGAAGGCCGGAGTCTTGCGTTTGCTGGCAACCACGACGCCCGCGAAATGCGTGAGCTCGGAGAGAAGCTGCGAGGCCGCGCTGATGAGGCGCTGCGGATGGTCGGGGTGAAGGTTGACTTCGAGCTGGCTGATTTCGACGCGGTCGAGCTGCTTTACCGTAAGCAGGGTATCGACGAAGAAACGATAGCCGCGGGAGGTGGGAATCCGTCCCGCGGAGGTATGGGGGCTCGTGACAAAGCCGAGTTCCTCCAGGTCGGCCACCACGTTTCGGATCGTGGCCGGGCTCAGATCCAGACCAGAGTAGCGCGACAGCGCGCGCGAGCCGACCGGCTCGCCCTCGGCGATATAGCGCTCCACCAAGGTCTTGAGCAGAATCTGCGCGCGACGGTCCAGCATAGCTCGCGATTCTACAGAATCGGCTTGATTTGCGGTTTTGTTCACGCGCCTGCAGCCCAGCTTTTTGTCACCGCCACATGTTCATGATTTAATGGCGGTATGCCCGCTTTCAAGACGATAGCGCTGATCGGCCGCTATGACTCCCCCGATGTCGCGAGCGCGCTCGCCACGTTGGGCGACTACCTGCGCAAGCAGGGACGCGAAGTGCTGATCGAGAGGGAAACCGCGGCTTCCAACCACGTCAGCGGCTTTCCCATAGCCGATTACGACGAAATCGGCGCCCGCGCCGGTCTGGTCGTGGTGCAGGGAGGCGATGGAAGCATGCTCAACGCCGCACGAAACCTGGCGGCTCGCCATGTGCCCCTGGTCGGCGTCAACCAGGGCCGCCTCGGATTCATGACCGACATCGCTTCGTCCAACATGCTCCACGCTATGGCCGAGATTCTCGCCGGCCGCCACACGATCGAAGAGCGCACCATGCTCGCCGCCGAAGTGCGCCGCGATGGCGTGGTCACGCTCGCGACGCTCGCGCTCAACGACGCAGTCGTGAACAAGGGATCTGTCGGTCGGCTGATCGAATTCGTGGTGAACATCGACGGCGAGTTCGTCTACGACTTGCGGGCCGACGGCCTGATTGTGGCGACGCCCACGGGGTCGACCGCTTACGCGCTTTCATCGGACGGGCCGATACTGCAACCGAGCGTACCCGGGTTCGCGTTGGTGCCGATCTGCCCGCACATGCTGTCCAACAGGCCGATCATGGTCAGCGATCGCACCGTGATCGAAATCTCCCTGAAGCGCTCGATCGATGCCCGGCTTCACTTCGACGGGCAGCTGCAGTGCGACCTTCAGGAGGGCGACCGCGTCGTTATCCGGCGCGCGGAGCATACCGTCAAGTTCGTCCACCCCCCGGGTTACAGCTACTTCGCGATGTTGCGCCAGAAGCTGCACTGGAGCGAAGTGCTCTAGCTGCGAATGCTTTTGCATCTATCCATTCGGGACTTTGCGATCGTCGATCGTATGGAACTCGAGTTTCGGCCGGGTTTTACCGCTCTCACCGGTGAGACCGGTGCCGGCAAATCCATCTTGATCGACGCATTGTCTTTGGCCCTGGGCGATCGCACGGGAAGCGAGCAGGTGCGCTCCGGGGCCGAACGAGCGGACGTGACCGCCGAATTCGCCATCGATTCGCTGCCCGGGATCGGGGATTGGCTGCGCGAGCAGGCGCTCGAGGGCGATGCGAACCGGTTGTTGTTGCGCCGCGTAGTGGACGTAAACGGGCGCTCGCGCGCATTCATCAACGGCCACGCTGCGACCATCAGCCAGTTGCGTGAGGCGGGAGAGCGGCTCGTCGACATCCACGGCCAGCACGCGCACCAGTCGCTTCTCAGGCCCGAGGCCCAGCGCCTGGTACTCGACGCACACGCCGGCCTCGCTGCGCTCGCACAAGAAACGGGTGGCGCTCATCGCGAATGGCAAAGACTTTGCCGCGCGAGACTCGACCACGAGAACAATACGGCGGCACGCGATGCGGAACGGGAGCAGCTCAGCTGGCAGCTCGAAGAGCTGTCGCGGCTTGCCCTTGCACCCGGCGAATGGGAAACGATCCAGTCGGAGCACGGCCGGCTTGCCCATGCAGCGACCCTTATGGAGGGCGTGCGGGACGCGACCGACTTGCTTTCCGAGTCGGAGAACGCCGCGCTCGGTGCGCTGTCGGGAGTACTGTCACGGCTGCGCCCGCTCACCGAATACGATGGATTGCTGCGCGATACTATTGCCGTGCTCGAATCGGGGGAAGCGCAATTGCGCGAAGCCGCTTATGCACTGAGACATTACGCCGATCGCATCGAGCTCGATCCGAAACGTCTCCACGAGGTCGAGCAGCGTCTCGAAGCGGTGCACAATGCGGCGCGCAAGTTTCGTGCGCGGCCGGAGGCGCTGCCTGAGCTTCTGGCTTCGCTTCGGGTACGGCTGAAAGAGCTGGAAATTACCGCGGACCTCGAAGCCCTCGCCATGCAGGAGCAGGCTGCGCGTTCACGCTACGACGGGCTTGCGACACGGCTTTCGGCCGAGCGCACTAGGGCCGCGACGAAACTCGGCCGCGAGGTGAACGCCGCAATGAAGGAACTCGCCATGTCCGGCGGACGGTTCGAGGTGGAGCTGCGCTCGCTTTTACCTGACGGCAGCGTCGCGGGAAACGAACAGGTCGAGTTTCTGGTGACGACTAACCCGGGCACCGAGCCGCGCCCCCTCGCCAAGGTGGCTTCCGGAGGAGAATTGTCCCGTATCAGCCTCGCGATTCAGGTGATCACGAGCCGGGCTGCCGCGGTGCCTACGTTGATTTTCGACGAAGTCGACGCGGGGATCGGTGGAGCAGGCGCGCGGAGTCGGGTCGCCGTGCTCGACCAGAAATCGCGCATCGAGGAAATCGCGCGCATGCTGGGCGGGGTCGCGATCACTGCGACGACGCGCAAGCACGCGGCGGAGATGCTCGGCTTGCGGTAGTATTCACGGGTCAGTTGATTTCAATCGACCCGGGAGGACAGGGGATGAACGCGGCAAATCGTCAGAGGGGCGTAAGCCAAATCGTTCTGCTCGTCCTGATTGTGGTGGCTCTAGCGGCAGCGTATGTTGCGATCCACCTCTACACCGGGAGCGACAAAGACATGCTGACCGTCGAAACCCGCGGCGTGCGGATGATCTCCGCGCTTTCGGCGTACAAGCGCGACAGCGGCGCCTATCCGGAGGCTCTCGACAAGCTCGTACCCGAGTACGTCCCGGAGGTGAGCAAATGCCCGGGCGGCGCGCCGATGGGCTACCTTGTTTCGGGCGGTGAGTACGCGCTTTCCTGTCCGAACGTGGTCCTCAAGTCCATGCCGTACGGCTACGATTCGCGATCGAAGCGTTGGCGCGGTTGATTTTCATCCGGATTGCTTCATGGGTTTGTGTGGGTGGGACCGTTCGGCTAGAATCCGGCACTTCTCAGGCGCGTAGCTCAGTTGGCTAGAGCGCATCCTTGACATGGATGAGGTCGTTGGTTCGATTCCAATCGCGCCTACCAACTGTTAAAACGGCAGCCTCGATGGCTGCCGTTTTAACTCTGCGCGTCGGAACGGACGCGATGCGCCGTTCAACGCGCGGACGGATTTAGAAAGCACGCCGATGCCCAAGTTTCGTCTGCCAGATGGCGCCGTCAAATCATTCGACGGCCCGGTCACCGTCGCCGAAGTCGCCCAGGCGATCGGACCAGGACTGGCGCGTGCCGCGCTCGCAGGCAAAGTGGATGGCAAGCTCGTCGACACTTCGCATCGAATCGACCGTGACGCTGAAGTTTCGATCATCACCGAGCGCGACCGGGAGGGCGTCGAGATCCTGCGGCACTCCACTGCGCACCTGCTCGCCTACGCCGTGAAGGAGCTGTTCCCCGAGGCGCAAGTGACCATCGGGCCGGTCGTCGAAAACGGCTTCTACTACGATTTTTCGTTCAAGCGGCCGTTCACGCCGGACGATCTCGACGCCATCGAAAAGCGCATGGCGGAACTGGCGAAAAAGGACTTCCCGGTGAAGCGAGAGGTCTGGCCGCGCGACAAGGCGGTTCAATACTTCAAGTCCATCGGCGAGCACTACAAGGCGGAGATCGTCGCCTCGATTCCCGCAAACGAGGAGGTCTCGCTGTACCGGGAAGGGGATTTCATCGATTTGTGCCGCGGCCCGCACGTCCCCTCCACTGGCAAGCTCAAAGTGTTCAAGCTGATGAAGGTCGCCGGCGCCTACTGGCGCGGAGATTCCAAGAACGAGATGCTGCAGCGGATCTACGGGACGGCCTGGGCCAAAAAGGAAGAGCAGGACGCGTACCTCCGCATGCTCGAGGAAGCAGAGAAACGCGATCATCGGCGGCTGGGTACGCAACTCGATCTTTTCCACGTGCAGGAAGAGGCGCCCGGCATGGTGTTCTGGCATCCGAAGGGCTGGGTGATCTGGCAGCAGGTCGAGCAGTACATGCGTCGTGTCTACCGGGACAACGGCTACCTCGAAGTGCATTGCCCACAGATCCTCGACCGCAGCCTGTGGGAGAAATCCGGCCACTGGAAAAATTACAAGGAGCTGATGTTCACCACCGAGTCGGAGAAGCATGACTACGCGATCAAGCCGATGAACTGCCCCGGCCACGTGCTGATCTACAATAGAGGCCTGCGCAGCTACCGCGAGCTGCCGCTGCGTTACGGCGAGTTCGGCGTGTGCACGCGCAACGAACCCTCGGGCGCTCTGCACGGCATCATGCGCGTCCGCGCTTTCACCCAGGACGACGGCCACATATTTTGCACCGAGGAGCAGATCCAGCCGGAGGTCACGGCGTTTACGACATTGCTGCAAAAGGTCTACGCAGACTTCGGCTTCACCGAGGCCGTCTACAAACTCGCGACGCGCCCTCCGAAAAGGGTCGGCGCCGACGAGCTTTGGGACAAAGCCGAACGCGCGCTGCAGGCATCCCTGGATTCGAGCGGCCTCGGCTACGACGTGCTCCCGGGAGAGGGCGCGTTCTACGGCCCCAAGATCGAATACCATCTGAAAGACAGCATCGGTCGCTCTTGGCAGTGCGGCACCATGCAGGTCGATTTCTCCATGCCTGGACTGCTCGGTGCGGAGTACGCGGCCGAGGACAATTCGCGCAAGGTGCCGGTCATGCTGCACCGGGCCATCGTCGGATCCATGGAGCGGTTCATCGGGATTCTCATCGAGCACTACGCGGGCGCCATGCCGCCGTGGCTTGCGCCGGTGCAGGTGATGGTGCTCAATATTTCGGAGGGGCAGGCCGATTACGCCACGCGGGTCGCGACCGCGTTGAGGCAGGCTGGCTACCGTTGCGAAGCCGACTTGAGGAACGAGAAAATAACCTATAAAATTCGGGAACATAGCTTGCAGAAGCTGCCTTACCAACTGATCGTCGGCGAAAAAGAGAAGGCAGCCGAAAAGGTGGCCGTGCGTACCCGCAGCGGTGAAGACCTCGGGCAGATGTCCCTGTCGGACTTCATCGCCCGCCTCCGCAGCGAGGCCAAAGCGGGGAGTACGGCTTAATTTTTAATTTTCTGGAGGAAGCAACATCGCCACGGAGAGAACGCAGCGCATCAACACCGAGATCAATGCGCCCGAAGTGCGCTTGATCGGAGCCGCCGGCGAGCAAGTCGGCATCGTGCCGATCGCCCAAGCCCTGAAAATGGCCGAGGAAGCCGAAGTCGATCTGGTCGAAATTGCCCCGCTTGCCAAGCCGCCGGTCTGCAAGCTGATGGACTACGGCAAGTTCAAGTACCGCGAGGCGAAAAAGGCCCACGAAGCCAAGCTCAAGCAGAAGCAGATCCACGTCAAAGAGGTAAAGTTCCGTCCCGGAACCGACGAAGGCGACTACAAGATCAAGCTGCGCAACTTGATCAAGTTCCTCGACGAAGGCGACAAGACCAAGGTTACTTTGCGCTACCGCGGCCGGGAGATGGCGCATCAGGAATTTGGCGTGCGGTTGATCGAACGGGTGAAGCAGGATCTCGAGCCGCACGCGGTGGTGGAGCAGTATCCGAAGATGGAAGGGCGACAGCTGATCATGGTGTTGGCCCCGAAGAAGGGCAAGAAAGAAATGAAGAAGCCGGTAAAAAAGGAAGCCAAGAAGGAACCCAAGAAAGAACTCAAGAAAGAACCGAAACCTGAGGTTTCGCCTTAGCGCTGCGGCAGGTTTTAGAAGAAGTGGTGCCGAGGTCGGAAAGCGCTCCGTTGGAGCCACCCGTCGCCATGCCAAAACAGGAGTCACGTAATGCCCAAAATGAAGACCAAGCGCAGCGCCGCCAAGCGCTTCAAGATTCGCTCCGGTGGCAGTATCAAGCGCTCGCAGGCGTTCAAGCGCCACATCCTCACCAAGAAAACCACCAAGAACAAACGCCATTTGCGCGGAACCGCGGAAGTGCACGCTACGGACAGGCAGCATGTCCGCGCGATGCTCCCGTACGCGTAAGGGAGAGCCGCCATGCCACGAGTCAAGCGCGGCGTAGCCGCGCACGCCAAGCACAAGAAGGTCCTCCGTCAGGCCAAAGGGTTCCGCGGTCGCCGCGGCAACGTTTTCAACATTGCCAAAGAAGCGGTGATGAAGGCGGGGCAGTATGCCTACCGTGACCGCAAGCAACGCAAGCGACAGTTTCGCGTCCTCTGGATCGCGCGCATCAACGCGGCGGTGCGCGAGCACGGCATGACCTACTCGGCTTTCATGCACGGCCTGAAGAAGGCTTCGATCGAGGTCGATCGCAAGGTGCTCGCCGACCTGGCCGTGGTTGACAAGGCCGCTTTCGCGCAGCTCGCGAGCCAGGCGAAAGCGAAACTCGGCGCGTAGTACTGAAAATCCCCTCCTTCCCGAGGAAGGGTGGCGCACGGCGCCGAGGTAGTCGACTCAGATGATCGATCTGGATAAAGTTGTTTCGAGGGCGATCGCCGAGTTCAGCGGCACGAACGACGTGAACGATCTCGATCACATCAAGGCACGCTACCTCGGAAGCTCGGGCGTACTGAGCGAGGCGCGGAAGGAGCTTGCCAGGCTCGCGCCGGGCGAGCGCCGTGACGCCGGTGCGCGTTTCAACGAAGCGAAAGACAAGATCGAGGCGGCGCTCGCCGCCCGCCGCGAGACGCTGGGCGCCGCCGAGCTCGATTCGCGGCTCGCGCAAGAGGCCCTGGATGTGACTTTGCCGGGGCGCGGCCTTGCCCGCGGCGGACTGCATCCCGCGACACGCACGCTCGAGCGCATCGAGCAGCTTTTTCGCTCGATCGCGTTCGAGGTGGCGGACGGCCCCGAGATCGAGACCGACTTCCACAATTTCACTGCGCTCAATCAGCCGCAGGACCACCCCGCGCGCTCGATGCACGACACGTTTTATCTGAAAGGCGCCGGGCAAAACTTGCTGCTGCGCACGCACACCTCGCCGATCCAGATACGCTATATGCAACATCACGAGCCTCCGATCAAGATCATCGCGCCTGGCCGGGTGTACCGCGTCGATTCGGACGCGACGCATACGCCGATGTTCCACCAGGTGGAGGGCCTCTGGATCGACGAGGGGGTGAGCTTCGCCGATCTCAAAGGCGTTCTCACCGATTTCCTGCGCAAGTTCTTCGAAGACGAGAAGCTGCGAACGCGCTTTCGGCCGTCTTTTTTTCCTTTCACCGAACCGTCGGCCGAAGTCGACATGAGCTGCGTTTTTTGCGGCGGCGCCGGGTGTCGCGTATGTGGACAAACCGGCTGGCTCGAGGTAGCTGGCAGCGGTCAAGTGCATCCCAACGTGCTCAAGGCCTGCGGAGTGGACCCCGAGAAGTACATGGGCTTCGCTTTCGGCATGGGTCCCGATCGGTTGACGATGCTGCGTTACGGGATAGACGACTTGCGACTCTTCTACGACGGCGATCTGCGCTTTCTCGCCCAGTTCACGTGAAATTTTCAGAAAACTGGTTGCGCTCCTTCGTCGATCCGAAGATACCGACGCAAGAGCTCGCGCGCGTGCTGACCATGGGCGGGCTCGACGTCGAATCGGTCGAGCCCGTTGCGCCCATTTTCGACAAGGTCGTGGTCGGGCGAGTCCTCGAGGCCGCAAAGCACCCCAGCGCCGACCGGCTTACGCTCTGCAAGGTCGACGTCGGCGGCGGTACGACGCTTGCGATCGTCTGCGGAGCTCCAAACGTCGTCGCCGGAATGAAAGCGCCGGTAGCGATGTCGGGGGCGCGGCTGCCGGGCATGGAAATCAAGCGAGCGAAAGTCCGCGGCGTCGAGTCGAGCGGCATGCTGTGCTCGGCGAAGGACCTGGGTCTTTCGCAAGATCATTCCGGGTTGCTCGTCTTGCCGGCCGAGGCGCAGCCCGGGGCGGACGTGCGCCGGGTGCTCGATCTGGACGATCAGCTCATCACGCTCAAGCTTACGCCGAACCGCGGGGACTGCCTGAGCCTGAGGGGCATCGCGCGTGAAGTCTCGATTCTGACCGGTACACCGCTTACCGTGCCCGCCGTGGCCCCAGTGCTCGATTTCGGCAATCGTCGACATCACCAACTTCGTGATGCTCGAGCTGGGGCAGCCCCTGCACGCTTTCGACAACCGCACGATCGAAGGCGAAGTGATCGTGCGGCGCGCCCGCAACGGCGAGCGCCTTAAGCTGCTCAACGGACAGGAGGTCGAATTGGCCCCCGATGTGCTGTTGATCGCCGACCGGAAGAAGGCGCTTGCGCTCGGCGGGGTCATGGGCGGAGAGGCGAGCGCGGTTTCCGGTTCGACCGTCGAGGTGTTTCTTGAGGCGGCGTGGTTCAATCCCTCCGCGGTCGCGGGCCGTACTCGACGCTTCGCGCTGTCCAGCGACGCGGCTTTCCGCTTCGAACGCGGCGTGGATTTTGCCGCCACAGCCGAGGCAATCGAGCGCGCCACGCAGCTGATATTCGACGTCTGCGGCGGTGCGGCAGGACCGATAAGCGAAGCTACAGCAACGCTGCCGCAGCGCAAGCCGGTCCGGCTGCGCTCGACCCGCGCGAGCAAGATCATCGGCGTGCAGTTCTCGGACGAGCAGATCGCGGCGTTGCTCAAGCGCCTGCAGCTCCCGCATGCGCGCTCAGGCGGGGAGTTCACCGTGACCGCGCCTTCGTACCGTTTCGACCTCGAGATCGAAGAGGACATGGTCGAAGAAATCGCGCGGCTGCATGGCTATGACAATATTCCATCCCGGCCACCGCAAGCGGCGCTCGCCATGCTCGCCGCTCCGGAGGGCCGCAGAACCCTCCCCGAGCTCAAGCGGATTCTGGTGGGACGCGAGTACTTCGAGGTCGTGAATTTCAGCTTCGTGGACGCGCAGTGGGAGCGCGATTTCTGCGGCAACGCCGAGCCGATCGCGCTGGAAAATCCGATTGCAGCCCAGCTCGACGTGATGCGCTCCAGTCTCATGGGAAGCCTGGTGGCGAACCTGCGCTTCAACCTGGCGCGCAAGCTCGACCGCGTGCGCGTTTTTGAGGCTGCCCGCTGCTTTTTGCGCTCCGCCGCCGACGAGGATCCTCGCGATCCGGCCAGAGCGCTCGCCGGCTACTACCAGCCGCTCCGTATCGGCGGTCTTGCCTACGGGCCTGCTGCAGCCGAGCAATGGGGTGTTCCCACGCGCGCGGTAGATTTCTACGACGTTAAAGGCGACGTCGAAGCA